>Ga0136617_10000151_pt1 | contig 51100 bp, 52 predicted proteins | sample AntDrymUQ3222106_2_FD_129672 | JGI IMG/M metagenome (GOLD analysis project Ga0136617, IMG submission 129672) | Polar desert sand microbial communities from Dry Valleys, Antarctica - metaG UQ322 (21.06) | ecosystem: Environmental > Terrestrial > Soil > Desert | place: Antarctica: Dry Valley... | reverse complement strand
GGGCTCGTGCGCGGGGAACATGCGCGCGATCCACAGCTTGTGCAGGCCGACGTCGGAGATCAGCATGTCCTCGCGGCCGAGCGCCTTGCGGATCTCCCACAGCGCACGCGGCGGCTGCATGGGGAAGGCGTCGTCGTCCTTGGCAGCCTCGAAGCGCCCGAGGATGATGTCGTTCAGGCGCGAGTCGCGGGGCTCGTGCGGCGCGTCCCGCAGCTCCTCGCCCAGGCGCGTGAGGATGTGGTAGAGGTCGCCGATCAGGTCGGATTCGGTCATGAAGAACTCGTCGACCTCGACCGAGGCGGTGTCGATGCAGACGATCTTCTTGTCCTTCTTGGGGTTCCAGTTGCTCGGGGAGTGCTCGACGAGGTCGTAGCCGACCGTGATCACGACGTCGGCGTCCTCGAAGCCCGCGAGCGCGTAGTCGCGGGACTGCAGCCCGACCGTCCCGAGCGCGTGAGCGTCCTCGTAGTCGAGCAGGCCCTTGCCCATGAACGTCTCCGCGACGCCGATGCCGGTGGCGCGGGCGAACTCCCGCAGCGCCGGCGCCGCGCCGACGCGCGCGACGCCGTTGCCGGCCAGCACGACGGGGTTGACCGCCGAGCGGATGACGGCGACGGCCTTCAGCAGCTCCTGCGCGGAGGGCTCGGGGGCGCGGATGCCCGTGCGCGCGGGCAGCGGCTCGGCGTCGACCTGCGCGGCCATCACGTCCTCGGGCAGCTCGATGTGGGTCGGGCCGGGCTTCTGGGCCTGCGCGACCTTGAACGCCTTGCGCACGACCTCGGGAATGATGTGCGGGGCGTTGACGCGCGCGTTCCACTTCGTCACCGGCTTCATAAGGGAGACGATGTCGATGTACTGGTGGGACTCCTTGTGCATGCGCTCGAGGTCGCCCTGGCCGGTCAGCGCGACGAGCGGCGAGCGGTCCAGGAACGCGTCTGCGATGCCGGTCACGAGGTTGGTCGCCCCCGGGCCGAGCGTGCCGAGGCAGACGCCCGCGCGCTGGGTCAGGCGCCCGTACATGTCCGCCATGTAGGCACCGCCCTGCTCATGGCGAACCGGAACGAAGTCGACAGAGGAGTTGGCGAGCGATTCGTTGAGGTCGAGCGTCTCCTCCCCCGGGATCCCGAAGACGTACTTGACGCCCTCCACCTCCAGGCACTCGACGAACAGGTCCGACGCCTTGCGCTCCATTGCCCGAAACTTCTCCCCTCCGGTCGTGTCGGGCTAACGTAGCCATCGTGCGCTGATCATGCCCCCACGCCCCCTCCGCACACTCCTCGCGACCCTGCTCGCACTCTGCCTGCTCCCGGCCACGGGTGCGGACGCGGCCACGTCGAAGTTCACCATCCGCGGCGCGGGCTTCGGGCATGGTGTCGGGATGAGCCAGTACGGCGCCTACGGCTTCGCGCAGAACGGCTCGGCCTACCGCGACATCCTGGCCCACTACTACACGGGCACGGCGATCGGGAACCTCGAACCCGGCCGCCGCGTGCGGGTGCTGCTGCAGTCCACGGGCACCGCTTCCTTCAGCCGCGCGGTGCGCGCCGGCCGCCGCCGGCTCTCGCCCACCCGTACCTACTTCGTGCGCCGGCGCGGGTCCTCGGTCCAGCTCCTCTCGCCGCGGCGCAGGCCGATGGGCACCTATCCGGCGCTGCGCGTCAGGGGGCGCGGCGGCGCCGTCGTCCTGCGCGGCCGCGCGGCCAACGGGCGCGTCTCGGGCGCCTACCGGGGAGCGCTCGACTTCCGCGCGGGCGCGTTCTCCGGCGTCGACGCGGTCAACTCGCTGCCGCTCGACAGCTACCTGCGCGGCGTCGTGCCCGACGAGTCGCCGCCGTCATGGCCGATCGAGGCGCTCAAGGCGCAGGCCGTGGCGGCTCGCACCTACGCCGTGGCGACGATCAAGCCCGGTAGGACGTTCGACCTCTACCCCGACACGCGCTCGCAGGTCTATGGCGGCGTGGCGGCGGAGGTTGGCTCGACCAACCAGGCCATCGCAGAGACCCGCGGCGAGGTCGTGACCTACGACGGCCAGCCGGTCGTGACCTTCTTCTTCTCGACCTCGGGAGGGCGCACCGAGGACGTCGAGAACACGCCGCTCGGCGACGAGCCGCGGCCATGGCTGAAGTCGGTCGACGACCCCTTCGACGACGCCTCCCCGCGCCACCGCTGGGGCCCGATCCGCATGAGCCTCAAGCAGGCCGACGCCAAGCTCGGCTCGCTCGTGAAGGGCGCGTTCCGCGGCATCGAGGTCGTGCGCCGGGGCCGCTCGCCGCGGATCGTGGAGGCCGACGTGATCGGCAGCCGCGGGCGCACCCGCGTGACCGGGGGCATGCTGCGCGCACGCTTCGGCCTGTTCGACTCGTGGGCGTTCTTCACCTCGATCACGACGGGCGACGAGCCCGCGCCCGAGGATCCCGAGGACCCCGTGGACCCGCTGACGGGCGGCACGGACCCGTTCGGCTCAGCCGCGCTGCTGGGCCCCCGGCCCGCGGGCGTCGTCACCGGGCGCGTGCTGCCGGTGCTGCGCGGCGCCCGCGTGTCGCTGCAGCGCCGCGACGAGGGCCGCTGGGTGACGGTGGGCTCGACCCGCCTGCGCCGCGGCGGACGCTACTCGCAGTCCGTCACGCAGCCCGGCCTGTACCGCGTGCGCTACCACGACGAGACCGGCCCCGCCGTCCGCGTGGGTTGAGTCCCGTCCGCGCCGTCATCTTCGACTGCGACGGGGTGCTGGTCGACTCCGAGGCGATCTCCAACCGCGTCCTGGCCGAGCTGTTGACGGACATCGGGCTCCAGATGACGCCCGAGCAGTCGATCGAGGCGTTCATGGGCCGCTCGTGGAAGACGGTGGTGGCGTGGGCCGAGGAGCGGGGAGCGCCGCTGCCGGAGGGCTTCCGCCGCCGCTACCTCGACGCGATGTTCACCGTCTTCGAGGAAGAGCTCCAACCGGTGCCGGGCGTCGTCGCCGCGCTCGACCGGATCACGCTGCCGAGCTGCGTGGCATCGAGCGGGTCGGTCGAGAAGATGCGCTTCACGCTCGGCCACACGGGGCTGTGGGACCGCTTTGCCGGCCGGATCTTCAGCGCCACCGAGGTCGCGCACGGCAAGCCGGCGCCCGATTTGTTCCTGCACGCGGCGGCGTCGCTGGGCTGGGAGCCCGCCGACTGCGCGGTGGTGGAGGACTCGCCGGCGGGCGTCGAGGCGGGCCTGAGTGCGGGGATGACCGTGTTCGGCTACGCGGGCACGACGCCCGCCGCCCGCCTCGACGGGGCGCGGGTGTTTACCGACATGGCCGAGCTGCCGGCGCTGCTTCAGCCGGCGTCGGGGGCCGAATAGACCCGCGCGAGCGACTCGGCGACGCAGACCGGCTTGTCGCCGCCCTCGTGCTCGAAGGTCAGCTCGAGCGCGAGCTGCGCGCCGCCCTGGATCGTCTCGACGCTGGCGACCTTGGCCTGCATCCGCACCTTGCCGCCGACCGGCAGCGGGGCGGGGAAGCGGACCTTGTTGAGGCCGTAGTTGACCGCGAAGGCGAAGCCCTCGAGCTTGAGGATCTGCTCGGCGAAGCGAGGCGCCAGCGACAGCGTGTAGTAGCCGTGCGCGATCGTGCCGCCGAACGGCGTCTCCTTGGCGCGCTCGGGGTCGACGTGGATCCACTGGTGGTCGCCCGTCACGTCGGCGAACTGGTCGATGTCCTTCTGGGTGACCTCGTGCCAATCGCTGGTGCCGAGGTCCTTGCCCTCGTACTCCATGAGCTCGTCGAGTCCTGTGATCGTCGTCATGCCGTATAGGTTGCCGATTCGTGTCCGGTCCACTCCTCGTCACCGACGCGCCCCACCTGCTCTACCGGGCCTTCTTCGCGCTGCCGGACTCGATCACGGGGCCGGACGGCCAGCCGGTCAACGCGCTGCTCGGCTCGACCAACGCGGTGCTCCAGGTGATCGAGGAGCACAAGCCGCGCGCGGTCGTGCACTGCTTCGGCGCCGAGGCCGCCGATTACCGCACCGAGGCCTACCCCGCCTACCACGCGCACCGCCCGCCGATGCCCGACGGCCTCGCGGTGCAGTGGGCGCAGGCGCGCGCGTTCTGGGAGGCGTTCGGGTGGACGGTGCTCGACCACGACGGGCTCGAGGCCGACGACCTCATGCACTCGCTCGCGCTCGCCGAGGAGCGCCGGGGCGGCAGCGCGCTGATCTTCACCGGCGACCGCGACATGTTCCAGTGCGTCACCGACAAGGTGCACGTGCTCATGCAGCAGGCGCGCAAGGGCTTCACGGAGATGGGACCCGAGGAGGTGCGCGAGCGCTACGGCGTCGGCCCCGAGCTCGTGCCGGACTTCATCGCCCTGCGCGGCGACCCGTCCGACGGGCTGCCCGGGGCCAAGGGCATCGGCGAGAAGACTGCGGCCGACATCCTGAAACGCAAGGGGGACCTCGAGCACGCGATCCTCGGCGCGATCCGCGAGAAGCCCTCGGTGCGCCGCGCGCTGATCGAGCAGGCGGCCGAGCTGCGCTCCTTCAAGGCGATCGCGACGCTGGTCGAGATCGAGATGGACGCCGTGGCGGACGCGCCGACCGACTTCGAAGGCGGCGCTCAGGCCGCCGAGGGGTTCGAGATGAAGCGGCTGGCGGAGCGGCTGCGAAAGGCCGCGGAGGGCTAGGCGGCGCGAACGGCAACTGCGCTGGGAGGGAAGTGAGGGAGCCGCCCGGGGAGGCGGCAGAACGTTCCCCTCGAGGCCGCTCGAGAGATCCTGCGGAACGTTCTGCCGCCATGAGCGGCAAAACGTTCCCCACCCCGGCTGCAAGTCGGTCGAAAGGAACGAAATACCGGTTGAGACCCACCCCTACCCAGCCGCCGTTGACGTTCGTCTGAACGGCCGCGAACGCCTAGGGCACCGCCTCCGGCCGCACCACGTCCCCGCCCGCCTCGCGCGCCTGGCGCAGCGAGCGCTCGACGCGGAGCTTGAACTCGCTCGGGTCCTCGCCGCGCCAGTCCGCCCAGCCGACCGAGACCGTGACCCCGACCGTCTCCGGCGCGAGGGTGAAGGGCGCAGCCGCGATCGAGCCGCGCAGGCGCTCGGCGGCGCGGAGGGTCCCGACGCGGTCGGTGTCCGGCAGCATCATCAGGAACGCCGGGCCCTCCCAGCGGGCGATCACGTCGCCGCTGCGCAACGTCCGCGCGAGGCGCGCGCCGGTCTCGTGAAGCACCGCGTCCCCCGCTTGCCGGCCTCGCGCTCCAGTCAGCTCGTCGAAGCCGTCGATCGCGACCATGACCACGGCCAGGGCGTGACCGTGGCGGGTCGAGCGCGCCACGAAGAGGTCGAGCTCGCGCTCGCCCAGGCGCCGGTTGCCCAGGCCCGTGACCGCGTCCGAGAGCCCCTCGGGCTCCGCCTCGGTCGCGGTGCGGCTGCGCTGGATCGCGAGCGCGCCCGCCACGGCGGCGAGCAGCTCGGCCGGGTGCACGGGATCGGGCAGGCAGGTGTGCGCGCCGGCGCGCAGCAGGCCGGCGCGCTCGCGCGGGGGCACCGCGCCGCTGAGCACGATCACGGGGGCGACCGGCAGGCGGAAGCGGCGCTCGAGCACGGCGAGGACGGCGGCGCCGGAGGAGGCGCGCACCGCCACGACGACGTCAGGCGGCGGCCCGAGCGCGGACGCCGGCAGCCGCGCGTCCACGTCGTGACCCTCGGCGGTCAGGGCATGCACGAGCGGCTCGTGCCCGCTCGCCGCGACGACGAGGACGCGCCCGCCAGGCTCGGCTGCGGCCTGCATGGGAGCCGATACTACGGCGTGAACTTGACGGTGATGACGTCGCCGTCGGCCATCACGTAGTCGCGGCCCTCGAGCCGCAGCACGCCGCGGTCGCGCGCCGGTGCATAGCCGCCCGCCTCGACCAGCGCCGCCCAGCCGATGACCTCCGCGCGTACGAAGCCGCGCTGGATGTCCGAATGGATCTCGCCCGCCGCGTGCCAGACGCTGCGCCCGCGGCGCAGGTGCCAGGACTGGGCCGGCTTGTCCTCCCCCGCGGTGAAGAACGCGATCAGGTCGAGCAGCGAGAACGCGCCTCCGACCACGCGCTGGAGACCGGACTCGGCGATCCCGAGCTCCTCGCGCATCGCGGCCGCCTCGTCGTCTTCGAGCTCGGACAGCTCGGCCTCGAGCCGCGCCGAGATCGCCACCGCGCCGGCTGCGCGCGCCGCGGCGTGATCGGCCACGATCGCCGGCACCTCATCGTCGCCTTCGTCCACGTTGGCGACGTAGAGCACCGGCTTGGCGGTCAGCGCGCCGAGGTCGCGCGCGGCGTTCGGCGCCTCCGCGGGCAGCGGCACCGAGCGCACGGGCCGGCCGGCCTGCAGCGCCGCGACCGCCTCGCCCAGCCAGGCCTCCTCGGCCATCACGGCGCGGTCGCCGCCGCGGGCGTCGCGCACGATCCGAGCGTGGCGGCGCTCGGCCTGCTCGAGGTCGGCGTAGACCAGCTCGGTGTCGATCGTGTCCATGTCCGCCGACGGGTCGACCTTGCCGTCGGGGTGGATCACGTTGGGGTCGCGGTGCGCGCGCACGACGTGCAGCAGCGCATCGGTCTCGCGGATGTTGGCGAGGAACTGATTGCCGAGCCCCTCGCCGCGGTGCGCGCCCGCCACCAGCCCGGCGATGTCGTGGAACTCGATCGTGTCCGGGACGATGTTCGACGCGCGGATCGTGCCGGCGACGGCGTCGAGGCGCTCGTCCTCCACGCCGACGACGGCGACGTTCGGCTCGATCGTCGTGAACGGGTAGTTGGCGGCCTGCGCCCCCGCGTGCGAGAGCGCATTGAAGAGCGAGGACTTCCCTGCGTTCGGCATCCCGACGATGCCGACCTTCATCATCGCCCGAAGCTCCCCAGCAGCGTGCCCAGGCCGGCCCCCGCGGCCACGTCGGACGGGTAGTGGACCCCGAGATAGAGGCGGGAGATCGCCATCGCGGTCGCCGCGCAGTAGAGCGGGCCGGTCGGCAGGAGCCCCCCGAACGCGCGCGCGGCGGCGAACGAGGACGTCGAGTGCGAGGACGGGAACGAGAGGCCGGTCGGCGTCGCCATCAGGTGCGGCAGGTTCTCGATCGTCGGCCGTGGGCGCCCGATCGACCACTTGATCGAGCTCGAGGTCAGATATGAGCAGGCGATGACCGCCGTCGCGCGCTGCCAGTGTGGCCGGCGCGCGCGATCGAGGACCGCCCCGGCCACCCCGAGCCCCAGCCACAGGGCCGCGTGCTCGCCCAGCGTCGAGTAGCGCTTGACCCAGAGGACGCTGGCAGGCGTCCGCGCGAGCGAGCGGATGCGCGTGTAGATCGCGAGATCCAGCGCGGCGGCGCGGCCCCGCCAGGACTGCCGGACGTCGGTGCTCAGAAGCCGACGCGATGCTCGTCGGACTCGACGCGCAGGTAGACGACCTGCCCGACGTGGACCAGGACGGCGCCGTCGGCCGCCTCGACTTCGTGCCAGCCGTCCCCGCCCTCGCGCAGCGTGCTGCGCAGCTCGGTGAGCTGGGACTCCGACAGGCGCAGGGCGAGGACCTGGCCGCCCTGGAAGCCCACGGCTGCTTTACGAGTCGGATCTGCCATCAGACGTGTACCTCGGCGGGTTGGACGATCTCGGTCAGGACGCCGCCGGAGGCGGACGGGTGCAGGAACGCGACCTGGGAGCGGCGGATGCCCGTGCGCGGGGACTCGTCGATCAACTTCAGCCCGGCGTCGCGCAGAGTCCGCAGCGTGGCCTCGATGTCCTCCACCTGGTAGGCCACGTGATGCAGCCCGGGGCCGCGACTGGCGAGGAAGCGGCCGACCGGCGTCTCCTCGTGCAGCGGCGCCAGCAGCTCGACGTGGTTCTCGCCGACGTCGAGCAGCGCCGCCTCGACGCCCTGCTCGGAGACGGTCTCGCGGTGCACGAGCGTGAGGCCGTAGACGCTGACGTGGAGGTCGATCGCCTCCTCGAGATCGCTCACGGCCAGGCCGACGTGATCGATGCGCCCGAACATGGCCCGCAGTCTAGATGGCGGGCGCCGGTACCCTCTGCCGGGCGTGCGCATCGCGCTGATCGCCAACGCGGCCTCCGGTGGGGGCCTCGACCCCGAGCCGCTCGCGGACACGATGCGCCGCCATGGCGCTGAAGTCCGCACCTGCGGATGCGACCCCGACGACCTCGAGGGCGTCGCCGCCTGGGCGACCGACCGCGTCGCCGTGGCGGGCGGCGACGGCACGGTCGGCGATGCCGCGCAGCTCGCCGGCCGGCTCGGCGTGCCGCTCGCGGTGATCGCGACCGGCACCGCCAACGACTTCGCCCGCACCACGGAGCTTCCCACGGACCCCGAGGCCGCCTGCGTGCTCGCCGCCACCGGCACCGAGCTGCGCCCGATGGAGCTCGGCCGCCTCGCCGACGGCCGCCCGTTCGTCAACGTGGCCAGTGCCGGCCTGGCATCGGCGGCGGCGCGCCGCGCGCAGCCGCTGAAGTCCTACCTCGGCCCGCTCGCCTACCCGCTCGGCGCCGTCCGCGCCGCGGTCACCGAGCGCCCCCTGCGCTGCACCGTCTGCGCGGGCGGAGAGGAAGTCTTCGACGGCGACGCCTGGCAGGCGATCGTCTCCGTCACCGGCGCCTTCGGCGGCGGCGTGGACATCGACGCCGCCGACACCGACGACGGTGTGCTCGACACCACGATCCTGCCCGCCGGCTCGCGCCTCGGGCTCATCCGCCGGGCCTGGGGCCTGCGGCGCGGCAATATCGCCGAGCAGGACGACGTCCCCCACTTCCGCGGCACGGTGGTCGAGGTCGCGCTGCCGCCGGGCCGCGAGTTCAACGTCGACGGCGAGCTCCGCACCGGCGGAATGGAGCGCATCACCGTCGAGCACCGCGCCTACGAGCTGGTGGTCGGCTGATGGCGTTCGGCAACCGCGACCTCGCGGTCGACCTCGGCACCGCGAACACCCTCGTCTACGAGCGCGGCCGCGGCATCGTCGTCTCCGAGCCGTCCGTGATCGCGGTCGACGCCGACCGCGGCGAGGTCTACGCCGTCGGCGACGAGGCGCACCGCATGATCGGCCGCACCCCGGCCACGATCTCCGCCACGCGGCCGCTGCGCCACGGCGTGATCGCCGACTTCGAGGTCACCGAGCAGATGCTGCGCTACTTCCTGCGCAAGGCGCAGGCGAGCCGCTGGGCGCGCCCGCGGGTGATCATGTGCGTGCCCTCCGGGGTGACCGAGGTCGAGACCCGCGCGGTCGAGGAGGCGTGCCTGTCGGCGGGCGCGCGCCAGGTCGCGCTGATCGAGGAGCCGATCGCGGCCGCCATCGGCGCCGGGCTCGAGATCGCCGAGCCGACCGGCCACATGGTCGTCGACATCGGCGGCGGCACGAGCGAGGTCGCGGTGATCTCGATGGGCGAGATCGTCGTCGAGACCTCGCTGCGGCTCGCGGGCTACGACCTCGACGAGGCGATCATGGCCTACGTCCGCCGCCACGCAAACATGGCGATCGGGCAGCCGACGGCGGAGGAGATCAAGATCACCGCCGGCTCGGCCTTCCCGATGCCCGAGACGATCGAGGTCGAGGTGCGCGGGCGCGAGTTGCTCTCGGGCCTCCCGCGCACGGTGATGCTCGACTCCAACGACATCCGCTCGGCATTGGCGGAGAACGTGCAGCAGATCGTGGACGCGGTGCGCGAGACGCTCGACCAGACGCCACCCGAGCTTTCCTCGGACATCCTCGTCCACGGGATCCTGCTCGCGGGCGGCGGCGCGTTGCTGCACGGGCTCGCCGAGCGCCTCGAGGACGAGACCTCGATGCCGACACGAGTCGCCGACTCGCCGCTGACCTGCGTCGCCGTCGGCGCGGGCCAGGCGCTCGAGGAGTTCGACGCGATCGCGCGCCGGCAGATCCTCGCCCGCCGGCACCCGCGCCAGCGCGGGCCCCGCATGCGCCGGTAGATTCCGCGCAGCGCCCACATGATCGACCACGTCAAGCTCTTCGCCACCGACCCGGCCGCCAGCCGCGCCTTCTACGAGCAGGCGCTCAAGCCGCTCGGCTACCGCGTGATGCTGGAGCCGGCGCCCGGTGTCGTCGGCCTGGGCGCCACGCGGCCCGACTTCTGGATTGCGCCCGCCGAGGCGACCCCGACCGTCTGCCATCTCGCCTTCCGCGTCGACACCGAGCAGGAGGTCCAGGCCTTCCACGCCGCTGCGCTGGCCGCCGGGGGCACGGACAACGGCGAACCGGGCCCGCGCCCGCTCTACCACCAGAACTACTACGGCGCCTTCGTGCTCGACCCCGACGGCAACAACGTCGAGGCCGTCTACCACGGCGCGATGCAGCCGGAGACGGCGACCGGCTAGGCCGCCCTAACCGGTCTTCGGCTTCTCGTCGGGCGTCGGCTCGATCGCCACGACGCGCAGGCCGTTGCCGCGCGTGCGCTCGAGCCGCGGCGTGCCCTCCATGATGCGGTCGATGTCCTTGCGCTCGAGGACCTCGTTCTCGAGCAGCGAGCGCGCGAGCTCGTCGAGCTTGTCGCGGTGCTCGACGATCAGCTTCGCCGCGCCGCGCATCGCCTCGTCGGTCAGGTGCTGCTGCTCGTCGTCGCGCAGCTCGCGCGTGCGGTCGGAGACGAGCCCGCCCTCGTGGGAGACGCGGCGCGAGGTGATCGTGGTGCCCATGGCGTAGTCGTGGACCATCGAGCGCGAGATCTCGGCGACGCGCGAGAGGTCGTCGGAGGCGCCCGTGGTGATCGCCCCGAAGACGATCTCCTCGGCGGCGCGGCCGCCGAGCAGCACGGTCATGTAGTCGATCAGCTCCTCGCGCGTCTTGAGGTAGCGGTCCTCCTCCGGGAGGTTGAGCGTGTAGCCGAGCGCGCGACCGCGGGGAACGATCGAGATCTTGTGGACGCGGTCCACGCCCGGCAGCAGCTCGGCGCACAGGGCGTGGCCGGCCTCGTGGAAGGCGACGACGCGGCGCTCGTGGTCGTTGAGCGTGCGGCGCGACTGCATGCCGGCCACCACGCGCTCGAGCGCGGCGTCGAAGTCGGCGTGCACGATCACGTCGCGGTGCTTGCGGGCCGCGAAGATCGCCGCCTCGTTGCAGAGGTTGGCGAGGTCGGCGCCGGTCAGGCCGGAGGTCTGGCGCGCGATCAGGCCGAGGTCGACGTTGGCCATCGGCTTGCCGCGGGTGTGCACGTTCATGATCGACTCGCGGCCCGCCACGTCGGGCGGGGAGACGAAGATCTGGCGGTCGAAGCGGCCCGGGCGCAGGAGCGCCGGGTCGAGCTTCTCGAGCAGGTTGGACGCCGCGATGACCACGAGGTCGTTCGTCGTCTCGAAGCCGTCCATCTCGACCAGGAGCTGGTTGAGGGTCTGCTCGCGCTCGGAGTTGTTGTCCGAGCCGCGCTCACCGCCGACGGCGTCGATCTCGTCGATGAAGATGATCGCCGGGCGCTCCTTGCGCGCCATCGCGAACAGGCGCCGGATGCGCGCGGCGCCGAGGCCGGCGAACATCTCGACGAACGCCGCGGCCGACTGCGAGAAGAAGTTGGCGCCCGCCTCGTGCGCCACGGCCTTGGCCAGCAGCGTCTTGCCGGTGCCGGGCGGCCCGTGCAGCAGGATCCCGCGCGGGACCTTCGCCCCCAGCTTCTTGAAGCGCTCGGGGTCGCGCATGAACTCGACGACCTCCTGCAGCTCGGCCTTCGCCTCGTCGCAGCCCGCGACCTCGTCCCACCCGATCGCACCCTTGGCGGCCGGCTTGATCTCGACCGGCTTGGTCTTGGGCATCATCCTCAGCGTCCGCCAGATGAAGAAGACCAGCAGGCCCATGAAGATGATCGGGGCCCACGTCTGCAACCAGTTCGAGATCGAGTCCCACTCGTACCAAGCGGGACTTTCTGGAACCTTTGGGACTGCTTGTGCGAGCAACGTGAACAACAGCTTGGGCCTCCCTGCCGAAGTGTTCAGCAGGTCTAGCGCAGCCTACGCGTCACCACAATGGGATGTGGACCTTAGTTCTACGAGGTTTCGACGCGCAGGATCTCGGTCAGCGCGGCCCTGCCGACCTCGAGCTGGCGCTCGTCCGGCTCGCGCGTGCCGACGACCCGCTGGATCTCGTAGCCCGGCCGCCGCAAGGCCTTCGCGAGGCGCGTCTCGGCGTTGCGCTCGCACCATGCGAAGACCTCGACGGCCACCGCGGTCGAGGCGAGCGCGACCGCCCCGCCGGCCATCGGGCCCGGCTTCTCTAGCGCGCGCCGCAGCAGCATCGTGCCCGCGAGGTTGGAGGCGAGCATCGGAGCCACGAGGTGCGAGCCGCAGCGCTCGTGCTCCTTGGACGCCTCGGCGGCGTCATCGGAGTCCTGCTCGTAGGCCGCGATCGACTTGTGCTCGACCCCGTGGTAGGCCGCGAGCTCGCCGCCGCGGAGCGCGAACACCGCGGGCGCCATGGAGACCAGCGCGGCGATCGACTCGCCGCCCGCGCCGCGCAGGTGCCGGCGCGCCAGCGCGCCGGTGACCGAGGCGCCGGCCGCGACGCCGAGGACGGAGGCGTCCTGGAACGGCAGCCGCGCCGAGGGCAGCGCGCGCTTGACGAGCGGGATCACGGCCATCGCCTCGCCGAGCCGCACGACACCGCGCACGCCCGGGATGCCGTCGACGCCCTGGAGCCTCGGCTTGCGCCCGCTGGCGACCTCGATCTCGCCGGAGCGTGCCCGCACCGCCGCCGCCCAGTGCGTCGGCCCGTGCACGAGCAGCCCGTTGCCCAGGGCCATCCCGCCCAGGCGGAGCTTCTCGGGTTCCGTCGGTGCGTCGGTCATGCCAGCAGCCTCCTCGGCAGCTCGTGGAAGAAGCTCGCCGCGAAGCCGAGGTCGCGAACGTCGATCCGCTCGTCGGCACCGTGGATGAGCGGCCAGGTCTCGTACAGGCTCTGGTGGCGCTGCGGGAAGAAGCCGTAGGCGACGCAGTCGGGGAAGGCGTTGCGGTACCAGCGCGAGTCCGTGAAGGCGGGCAGCGCGACCGGCACCACCTCGCCGTCAGGCTCCTGCTCGCCCACCCAGTCGCGGATCGCGTCCATGAGTGGGGACTGAAGCGACGAGCGGTTGCCGATCACCTGCTCGAGGAACTCGACCTCGCAGCCGTCGTCGTCGCCGAGCACCTCGCGCACCCGCGCCATCGTCTCCTCGGCGCCCATCCCGGGCGGCACGCGGCAGTCGACCTTGAGCTCGGCGCGCGCTGGGATCACGTTGATCTTCTCCGAGGCGGCGATGATCGTGGGGGCGAACGTCACCCCCATGGTCGGCTCGACCAGCTTGGCGAGCCGCTCGTCCACCTCGGCGATGCTGCGCAGCGACCCCTCGGGATCGGTCGGGTCGAGGCCGAGTGCAGTCATGAACGCGCGCGGCTCGTCCGTGACGTCGTAGTCCGCGCGGCCCGTGCCGAGGCGGGTCACGAGCGGGGCGAGCTTCAGCAGCGCGTTGTCGGCGAGCGCGGGGATGGAGGCGTGCCCCGCGCGGCCACGCGCGCGCACGACAAAGCGGAAGGTGCCCTTCTCGGCGCAGCAGACGCCGAACAGGCGGCGGTCGCCGAACGGCATCACCGGCCCGGCGCCCTCGTTGAGCAGGTAGTCGCAGCGCACGCGGTCGGGGTGCTCCTGCGTGAGCCACTGGGCGCCGAGCAGCCCGCCGACCTCCTCGTCGACCACGCTCATGATCTTCAGCTCGCCGCGCGCCGGCCGCCAGCCCTCGTGCGCGAGCCGCGCGCCCGCCACCACCTCGGCCGCGGTCTGGGACTTCATGTCGAGCGCGCCGCGGCCCCACACGTGGCCGTCGTGCAGCTCGCCCGACCACGGGTCGCGCGACCAGTCCTCGGCCGAGGCGAGCACGGTGTCGACGTGGGAAAGGTAGCCGAGCACCGGACCGTCGGCCTCGCCGCGCAGCGTCGCGATGAGGTTGGGGCGCTCGTCCTCGGCGCCGATCAGCTCGCACTCGAAGCCCGCCTCGGTCAGGTACTCGCTCAGGTACTCCTGACACTCCCGCTCCTGCCCCGGCGGGTTGACCGTGTTGAAGCGGATCAGGTTGCCGAGGACGTCGGCGGTCTCCTCCTGCAGGTCCATCGGGTCAGGTTACGGCCTGGACGAGCGTGCCCGCCGCGGCTACCAGCAGCACGACGCCGATCGCGCGCACGAGCTCGGCGTCCGACAGGCGGCCGGTGAGGCGCGAGCCGAGCAGCGCACCGGGGATCGACGCGGCGCCCCCGACGAGGATCACGTCGAGGTCCGGCGCGGCGTTGGGGAGGTGGGCGAGCGCGCCCGCCACGCCGACGAACACGCCGACCGTCACGTTCGTGCCGACCGCCTTCTGCGGCCCTTCGCCGACCCAGCGCAGCAGCGCCGGCATCCGCAGCGAGCCGAGGATCAGGCCGACCACGCCGCCGAGCAGCCCGATCCCCAGGCCGCTCAGCACGGCGGCGCGGACGTCGAGCCCGTCGCTGCCGCCCTCCACGGGCGCCGGCTTCGGCTTGAGCGGCCGGCGCAGCAGGTCGATGCCCGCCTGCACCAGGACGACGGTGATCACGAGCAGCAGCAGCGTGTCGGGCAGCGTCCCCGCCAGGTAGCCGCCCGCGACCGCGCCGAGGATCGAGGGCGGCGCCATCCAGCCCACCAGCCGCCAGTTGATCCGCCCCGCGCGGATGTGCACCGCCGCGGCGGTGAGCGCGGCGACCGCCGAGATGGCGAGGTTCGCCCCCCCGCCGGCGGCCGCCGAGGTCGAGACGAAGACCGTCGCGGGCAGCCTCAGGTTGCCGAGCACGAGCCCGACGAGCCCGCCCGCGAGCGCGACCAGGAAGCACCAGACGGCGAAGAGGGCCAGCTCCACGCCGGCCCTCTTACCACGTCAGCGCTTAGGCGGGCGCTCCGGCGAAGGCCGGCATCATGCGCTCGGCCACGAGCTTGAGCTGGCCCTGCATGTCCGGCACGTTCGCGACCTCCTCGCCCGAGAACAGCTTCACGATCGCCGGGTCGGCGAGGGCCAGGATCATGTGGTTGATCCCGGCCGGCTCGATGTCGGCCTTGATCTTCTCCACGCACTCCTCGGGCGTGCCCGCGAGCGAGAGCTTCTCGGAGTACTCGGGCTTGAACAGCTCGACCGCCTTCGGGATGTCGCCCGCGCCGAGCGCGTCGACCACCGGCTGCAGCTCCGAGGCCTCGATCCCGTGGCGCGCGAGCTGCTCGGGCGGCATCGAGGAGATGTAGAACGCGACGAGGATGCGCGCCGCCCGCTTGGCCGCCTGCGAGTCGTCGGACACCACCGTGACCGTCCACGCGCCGAGGTCGAGGTCGCTGACGTCGCGGCCCGCCTTCTCGGCGCCCTCGCGGGTCTTCTCCGTCATGTAGTCGTAGGCCTCGCGCGAGTAGGACAGCGCGTGGTGCACGCCCTCGGCGATCTCCCCCGCCGTGCGGAACGAGCGTGGGCCCTTCATCGCGCCCATCTTGATCGGGAACGGGTCCTGGACCGGCCGCGCGAACGTGTAGAGGCCGTTGTACTTGTAGAAGTCGCCCTCGAACGTGATCGCGCCGTCGGCCAGGAACGTGCGCATCACGTGGATGGCCTCCTTGAGCCGCGAGAGGGGCTTCTGGTTCTCCCAGTCGATCCCGTACTGCGAGAGCAGCCCGAAGTTGCCGGTCGAGACGATCAGCTCCATGCGCCCGTTCGTCAGCTCGTCGAGCGTGGCGATCTGCTGGCAGATCAGCGTCGGCTCGCGCAGGAAGACGTGCGTGACGTTGGGGCCGAAGCGGATGCGCTCCGTCTGGCCGGCGGCCGCCGCGAACAGCACGTACGGGTCCTTGTGCCACGTCTCGTCGACCGAGTACGCCGCGTAGAAGCCGAGCTCGTCCGCCGTCTTGATCGTGGCGACGCACTCCTCCAGCGGATAGTCGGGCAGCATGCAGAAGCTCCAGCGCATCCCGTTCTCGCCCATCAACCTCTCCCTTCCATCGTTTCACTTTCCTCGCCCGCGAGCAGCACCTCGTCGGCGAAGTGGTCGTGCATCCAGTCCAGGTAGTCCCAGCGCCCGTCGACGATCCGCTGCGTGTCCCAGGCGGGCATCGACTGCTGGCCCGTCAGCTCCATCAGCCGCGGGTCGACCTCGTAGACGTGCTCGAAGCGCATCACGACCTCGTCGTTGATCCGCCGCGCCTCCGGTGGCTGCTGCTCGCCCAGGCGGAAGATGCTCATTCGTAGGCCTCGTCGAGCGACTGCTTGCCGGGGTTCATCACGTTGTTCGGGTCCAGTGCCCGCTTGATCGCCTTGACCACCGGCCAGGCGGTGCCCATCTCGGTCGGGACGAGCTCGGCGTCGCCCGCCCGCGTCGCCCCGTGGCAGGCGGTGATCGAGCCGCCGTGGGCGAGCGTCACCTCCGCGATCTCGCGCTTGCAGTCCACCCACGCGCTCCAGGTCTCCTCGTTGAGGCGCTGCTCCCAGATCCCCACGTCGATCTCGACGAGGTAGTCGGCCCATGGCTTGTTGGCCCCGCCCGTGTAGGCGAACATCCCCCAGTCGTCGAAGATCTCGTAGCGCTCGCGGTAGCGCGCGACGATCGCGTGCCACGCCTCGCGCACCTTCGGCAGCGCGGAGTAGTTGAGCGCCGCGTCCTCGCAGTGCCAGGACATCGGCACGGCCTGGCCCTCGGTCGAGCGGCCGTGCAACGGGATCGCGTAGCGGTCGTGGCGCGAGGCCCAGTCGCCGCTGGAGATCTCGTCGCCGAGGTAGCGCCCGCCCGCGCTGCGCCCGAGCTGCATGACCACCTTGGAGGCGGGCTCGACCTCGACGCGGCGGCCGTACATCGCCACCGCGACGACCGCCCGCACCGATTCCGGCTGCTCGATGTAGGCCTCGTCGTCGCGGCGCAGGTAGGCGATCTTCCACTCGTCGAAGAGCACGACGCCCGCGATGGTGGCGAGCCCCGACTTGGAGAGGATGCCGGTCGTCTCCCAGGCGCTCGCGTAGTCCTCGAACGCGAAGAACGCCGCGAACTCCGTCTCGGGCCGCGGCGCGAGCTCGAGCGTCGCCTCGGTGCAGATCCCGAGCGTGCCCTGGTGGCCGGTGAACAGCTGCTTGAGGTTGAAGCCCGTCGAGGACTTGCGCAGCTTGCGCCCGCCGCCGTCGCCGATCTGCGCGATCTCGCCGGTCGGCAGGACGACCTGCATCGAGACGACGTTCTCGCGCGTGTGGCCGTAGCGCGCGCCGAGCAGCGACCAGCCGCCGGCGCCGATGCGCCCGCCGACCAGCGAGCACGGATACGAGGCCGGGTCGTCGGGATAGAAGACGCCGTGGCGCCGGAGCTCCTCGTTGAGCTTGAGCATGTTGATGCCCGGCCCGACGGTGACCGTGCGGTCCACGAGGTCGACCTCGTGGATCCGGTTCATCAGCTTGACGTCGACGAGGATGCCGCCGCGCAGCGGTACCGCGCCGTCCGCCAGCCCGGTCCCGCCGGCGCGCGGCACGACCGGGATGCGCAGCCGGTTGGCGAGCTTGACGATCTCCGAGACCTCCTCCGTGGAGGTCGGCAGGACGGCGACGTCGGGCATGTGCTCGGCCCAGCGGTGCACGGGGAACGGCGCCGGGACGCGCGTGCGGTTCACGCGCGAGGAGAGGTTGGTCAGGACGCGGTCGTCGTCGCCGATGATCGCGCGCAGCTCGTCGAGCACCGCGTCGTCGATCGCGCTCTTGAACGCGACGCTCACGATCGTGCCTCGGGCGTCGCGGCGTGCGTGTGCCCGCCCACCTCGATCCCGGCCGACTGCGCCACGAGCTCGAACAGGTCCATCACCTCCAGCGGCTGCTCGGCGGCGGCGCCGGCCTCCGACAGCGGCCGCTCCGACCACGGGCAGGCGCTGATCAGGGTGTCGACCTCGAGCTCCTGCGCGCGGCCGATGCGGCGGCGGCTGATCTCCGCGGTGATCTCCGGCTTCTCGACCGGCAGCCCGCCGCCGCCGCCCGAGCAGTAGGCCCACTGCGTCACGTGGTCGACGTCGTGGAACTCGATCCCCGGCACCGCCCGCAGCAGCTCCCGCGGCGCCGCGTGCACGCCCTTGCGCTTGTTGAGCCGGCATGGGTCGTGGTAGGTCACGGTGCGCTCGACCGGCTGGGTGAGCGCGATCCGGCCCTCCTTCACGAGGTCGTTGACGAGCTCGACGCCGAGGACGATCTCGAACTCGTAGTCGTCGCCGAAGTAGCGCGGGTAGTCCTCGGTGAAGGCGATGAAGTCGTGCGGGTCGGGGGCGATGATCCGCTTCGCGCCGACCGCGCGCCAGTCGGCGACGTTGTGGTCCGCGTGCTTGCGGGCGAGGTCGACGTAGCCCATCTCGGCGGCCGGGCCTCCGCAGCACCACTGCTCGCGCATCAGGCCGAACTCGTAGCCGGCCGCCTGCAGCAGCTGGGCGAAGGCACGCGTGTAGGAGGTCCGGTAGAACGCCGCCTCGCAGTCGACGAACAGGATCGTCTCGCCGCCGATCGGGATGTCGAGCCCCTCCGCCCAGTCGGCGACGTGCTCCTGCGACACGCGCACGTCGCCGAGGACGGGCTCGTTGTGGTCCTCGGCCAGGCGCTCGTTCCAGAGCTTCCAGCCCTCGCGCTCGTTGCCGGTGGCGACCATCAGCGCGCGCATCGCCTTGACGACGTCGACCGTGCGTGTGCGGTGGCGGTAGAAGTCGCCGAGCATCAGCGAGTTCGGGCAGCGCAGCTCGCACGCCCCGCACTGCGTGCAGTGGACGAAGTCGTCGGCGACGTCCTCGACGCCGACGAGACCCTGCTCCATCGCGACGATGCTGGCGTGGAACGCCGTCGGCGTGTGGTTCTCGTTGCGCGTGACCTCCATCACCGGGCAGACCTCGCGGCAGAACTTGTGGCCGGAGGAGAAGCACCCGTAGGCGTTGCCGCGCCACTGGTCGACGAACTCCTCGGTCAGCCGCTCACCGTTCGTGTCGTCGCCATCGTCAGCCACAGCTGGGTCCTCCCACGTCGGAGCGAATGAGGTCGCGCCCCTCGGAGTGAACCGGAGATGGGCGTCGCGAGCAACCCGCGTGGGTTCGTGTCGCAGGACTCGACCGTCCGCGATCTGACTGGCCGATTAACCGAGTATCGGCCGGCGCGCTCCGGCGTGCTCGCGGTGACGTCGGCGAAGCGCAAGCGCTCCCGCCGGGTCGTGCGCCGTCTCTGGGGCCGGGACAACGGCGGCCGGTTCCGCACGCACGGCCGCGACTCCGTCGCGACCGTCCGCGGTACGCGCTGGCTGACGCTCGACCGCTGCGACGGCACGCTATCGCGCGTCACCGAGGGCGCGGTCGCCGTGCGCCACCGCGGCCGCACGGTCCTGGTCAAGGCCGGACGGTCGTACCTCGCCCGCCACCGGCGCTGATGCGAACGCGCAGCCTCCGCCTTGCGGTGGCCGGCGCGGTGGCCGCTGTGGCCGTCGCCGCCGGCGTCGCCGGGCACGTCCTGGAGTGGCTCCCGAGCGTCGAGCAGGACACGGTCCATGCGCGCTTCTCCGTCCGCGGGTCGTCACCGCCGCGCGGGATCACCGTCGTGGCGATCGACGCGGCGACCTTCGCGCGCTACGACGACCGGTCCTGGCCCTATCCGCGCTCCATGCACGCCGCGGCCATCGATCGCCTCCGCCGGGCCGGAGCGCGGGTGATCGTCTATGACATCCAGTTCACGGAGGCGACGCGGCCGCGCGATGACCTGGCGCTGTTCGACGCGGTCAAGCGCGCCGGCAACGTCGTCCTGGCCACCTCGGAGATCGACGACGGAGGCCGCACGAACGTCCTCGGAGGTGACGACAACGTCGTCGCGGCTCGCGCCCGCGTCGGGGCCGCGAACGTCGAGACAGGGCCCGGTGGGGTCGTCGACCGGATGCCGTACTCGGTGGGCGGCCTGCGATCGCTGGCGGTCGTCGCCGCGGAGAAGGCCGGCGCGAAGGTGGTCCCGGCCGGCGAGTTCCCGAAGCAGGGCGCGCTGATCGACTACGCGGGCAGGCCGGGCACCGTGCCGACGATCTCCTTCGCCGACCTGCTCGGTGGGAAGTTCGACCGCGACCTCGTACGCGGGCGGATCGTCGTCGTGGGCGCCTCGGCACCCACGCTGCACGACCTCTCCCCGACGCCGACCAGCGGCGGGCGGATGATGGCGGGCCCTGAGATCCAGGCCAACGCGATCACGACCGCGCAGCGGGGGCTGCCTCTGCGCGACGCGCCCGCCTGGCTGCAGCTGCTGCTGATCGTGTTGCTGGGCGCGGCGCCCTCGTTGCTCGCCGTCCGGGCGCGCGTCCTGGTCGTGGTTATCGCTTCGGTGGCCGCCTTCGCGTTGCTCCTGGTGGCCGCCCAGCTCGCGTTCAACGCCGGGGTCCTGCTCGACGTCACCTGGAGCGCGCTCCCGCTCGCGATCGCCATCGTGGCCACGATCGCCGCCGCCTACGTCCAGGCCAACGCCCACCGGCGGGTGGTGCTGCGGGTCAACGAGGTCCTCGAGCAGCGCGTCGGCGAGCGGACCGCGGAGCTGCGCGAGTCGCGGCTCGAGGTGGTGCGGCGGCTCGCGCTCGCCGCCGAGCAGAAGGACACGGACACGGGCGCCCACATCGAGCGCATCGGCATCATGTGCGGGCGCCTGGCGCTCGCCGCCGGCCTCCCGGCCGAAGACGCCGAGCGCATCGGCCATGCCGCCATCCTCCACGACGTGGGGAAGATGGCCGTCCCTGACGCCGTCCTCCAGAAGCCGGGTCGCTTCACCCACGAGGAGCGCGCCGTCATGGAGCGCCACGCGCGCGCCGGCGCCCAGATGCTCGCCGGCTCGCCCTCCCCCCTGCTCGAGGAGGCCGAGACGATCGCCCGCACGCACCACGAACGCTGGGACGGGATGGGGTATCCCGCGGGGCTGGCGGGCGAGGACATCCCGCTCGCCGGGCGGATCTGCGCGGTGTGCGACGTCTTCGACGCGCTGGTCTCGAAGCGGGTCTACAAGGCCGCCATGAGCCTCGACGAAGCGGTGGCGATCCTCGCCGCCGATCGCGGCACACACTTCGACCCCGACCTCGTCGACCGCTTTCTCCCCCTCGCCCCAGGGCTGTACGCGGAGTTCCTCGCCTCCGGCGCGGAGCCGGATCCCGAGTGGACGCTCAGCTTCGCCGACTCGAGGGCGCCGGTCCGCGTCTAGGCCGAACCGCGATACTTGGCCGCTGTGGAGCGGCTGTTCGACCCACCCGAGGAGGAGCCCGTCGAGGAGCCTGCCGACGGCCCGTTGGCGGCCCGGATGCGCCCGCGCACGCTCGCGGAGTTCGTCGGCCAGGAGCATCTGCTCGGCGAGGGCTCGGCCCTGCGTGCCTCGCTGGAGTCGGGGCAGCCCCACTCGATGGTGCTCTACGGGCCGCCCGGCACCGGCAAGACGACGCTCGCCCGGCTCGCCGCCGAGCATGCCTCCGCCGCCTTCGAGGAGCTCTCCGCGGTCAACGCCGGGCGCCCTGAGGTGCGCGAGGTGATCGCCCGCGCCCGTGAGCGCCGCGGCGGTCCGCACGGCCGGGCGACGATCTTCTTCCTCGACGAGATCCACCGCTTCAACAAGGCCCAGCAGGACGCGCTGCTGCCAGCCGTCGAGGAGGGGCTGCTGACGCTGATCGGGGCGACGACCGAGAACCCCTACTTCGAGGTCAACTCCGCGCTGCTCTCGCGCGCCCAGGTCTACGAGCTGCAGGCTTTGGATGCCGAGGACGTCGAAGCGCTGCTGCGGCGCGCGCTGGAGCGCGGCGCGGGCGAGGGGATCGAGGTCCCCGACGAGGTGATCACCTTCCTCAGCGTGCGCTCCGGCGGCGACGCGCGGACGGCGCTGAACGCTTTGGAGCTCGCAGTCGCAACCGCGCAGCGGGCCCAGGAGCCGCGCGTGACGCTCGGCGACGCCGAGGACTCGCTGCAGCGCAAGGCCGTGCTCTACGACAAGGCCGGCGACCAGCACTACGACTACATCTCGGCCTGGATCAAGTCCACGCGCGGCTCGGACCCCGACGCGTCGCTGTACTACCTCGCGGCGATGATCGAGGGCGGCGAGGACCCGCGGTTCATCGCGCGGCGGATGATCGTGCTGGCCTCCGAGGACATCGGCAACGCCGACCCGCAGGCACTCGTGGTCGCGGTCGCCGCCGGGCACGCGGTCGAGCACGTCGGGTTCCCGGAGGCGGAGTTCGCGCTCACGCAGGCGGCGATCTACCTCTCGCTGGCGCCGAAGTCCGACGCCGTGAAGCGCGCGATCGGCGAGGTCAGGGGCCACATCCGCGAGAACGGCGCCAAGCCCGCGCCGCCGCCGCTGCGCTCGGCCGCCTACCCGGCCGCCCGCAAGATGGGGCGCGGCGTGGGCTACGACTACCCGCACAACCACCCAGGCCACGTCAACGATCAGGAGCACCTGCCCGCGGGGCTCGAGGACCTGCGCTTCTACTTCCCCGACGAGGGGGAGCCCGAGGCGAAGGCGCGGCTCGAGGCTATCCGCAGGGCGCGCGGCCGCGAGTCGTGAGCGCCGCCCGCCGCGGCGAGGCCGCGCGGATCCGGCCGGAGTAGCGTGCCGGGCCGATGGCCGCCCGCTCCGCGACGCCGCAGCCGCTCTGGGCCCTCGTGCCCACGGCCGCCCGCGCGCGCTACCTGCGCCGCACCGCCACCGCGATTCTCGACGAGCTCGAGGGCCTCGCCGACGCCCTGGCCGACACGGCGGGCCAGCCCCGCACCGAGGCGGTGCTGGCCGAGCTGCTCCCATCGGTCGGCGGCCTGCACGACCTCGCCGACCACGGGCCGCGCGCGCTGCGCGATCGCCGCCTCGGCCGCATCCCGGCCCTGCGCGCCGGCCGCCGCACGCTGCTCGTGCAGGCGCCGCGCGGGACGGTCGCGATCCGCGGCGGGGCCGCCTCGCCGTGGGCCGAGCCCGTGCTCGAGACGGCCGCCGCGCTCCTGGCGGGCAACGCCGTGGTGCTCTCGACACCGCTGGGCGAGCGGGTCCGCGCCGCGTTCGAGCGCGGCGGCGTGCCGCTCGAGCTGATCGCCGTCGTCCCGCCCGGCGAGGATCTCACCGCCCTGGCCGAGCACGTCGTCGATACGCGACCGCCGAGCGGGAAGAACACGATGCTCGTGCTCGACGGCGCGCCCCTGGACCGCACCGCGACGGGCGCGCTCTGGGCCGCATTCGCCGGTGGCGGCCGCCACCGCGCCGCGGTCGGCCGCCTCGTCGTGGTCCCGTCGGTGGCCGAGCCTCTGATCGCGGCGGTCGTCGCCGCCGCGCAGCGGTTGCGGCCCGGCGATCCACGGCGACCCGAGACCGAGGTCGGCCCGCTGCGCTCACCCGCGACGCGGGCGCGGGTGGAGGAGCTCGTCGCCGAGGCGATCGCGGGCGGCGCCACGCTGCTGTGCGGCGGCCCGCTCGAGGTCGACGGCGTGCCCGGCGCGTTCTACGCCCCCGCGGTCCTGCGGGGCGTGCCGCCCGGCGCGCGGCTGCTCCGCGAGCGCGCCCCCGGGCCGGTGCTGGCCGTCGTGGAGGCGGGGAACGAAGACGACGCGATCGCGCTCGCCACCGGCGCCCCGGCCGTCTCGGTCTGGAGCGGCAACCGGGCGCGCGGGGAGCGGGTCGCTCGCACGCTCGGCGCCGAGGTCGCCTGGGTCAACGAGCACGGCCACTCGATCCCGGGCGCCGCGGTGCGCCTGGCGGGCCACGTCACCCCCCACGCCCTCGCCTCGCAGCCCACGCGCCTGCGCTCGGCGCGCTGGCTCCCGTACGACCCGGCGCTCGTCCGCGCCTCGACCGCGACGGCGCGGCTCCAGCACGGCCGCGAGACCGAGCGCCTCGGGGTGCTGCGCAGCGGTGCGGTCCCGCTCGCGCGCACGGCGGCACGGCTCGCGCGCGAGGCGCTGGGGCGGTAGGCGGCCGCGGCAATTCCGGCGAACGTCAACTGCGGCTGGGTAGGAGGACAGTCCGGACAGGTTCTGGTCGCACAGTCCTGCCCTGGGCGCTCATAGCCAGGACAGTGCCCGCGAAATCGTCTAAGCGTCCTGCCCTCACCTCGCATAGCGAGGTCTAAGCAGGACGGTGGCTGCCGCGGCACTTCAAACCCACTCTTACCCAGCCGCCGTTGACGTTCGCCGGCTGACCGGGGACGCGTGCTCCTAGGCGGCCTGACGCGCCCCCCGGCTCAACCGCAGGCGCTCGGGCAGCAGCGGGACCACGACCCGCCTGACGTACTCCGCCCCGCCGTGGAGCGCGACGGACCGCGCCGGGTCCCACGAGAGACCGTAGCCGCACCGGATGTCGCCCGGCAGCAGGCCGACCGTGATCTGGTTGGTGAGCTCGAGCAGCGGGCGGACCTTCAACGGCACCGGCGGGCGCATCACGATCTCGATCGCCAGCTCGCGGGCCTGCGGGGTGATGTGCAGGTCGCCGCTGGCGAGCATCGCGGCCATGTAGGCGTCGAAGTCGTCGATCGTGGCCGGCATCTCGTTGTCCGCGAGCCCGAACTGGCGGCCGATCAGCTTGTAGTCCTGCCAGTAGGCCTCCCGCTCGTCGCGGCTCAGGCGGCGGACGTACTTGCCGTAGACGAGCAGCGAGGAGTCGACGATCGCGGCCAGGATCCACAGCAGCAGCTCCGGGTCGTCGGCCGCGTAGGGCGTGCCGGCGGGGAAGTGACCGGCCGGCGCGGAGAGCTCGCCGCGGACGCGCCGGTGCATGGCGCGAACGCGCCGGGTCAAGCGGTCGGCCGCCGGGCGGGGGCCGAAGGTGATCGCGTCCATGACCTGCGCGGTGCGGGCCAGGCGCTCGTAGGGCTCGTCGAGCGCACCGGTGTGCGCGAAGAAGCCCGCGAACGCCACGGGATGGCTCGCCTGCAGCAGCAGCGTGCGCGGCCCCCCGAGGCCGACCACGAACTCGCGGTGGACCCGGCGGACCATCGAGTCGTCGGTGAAGTAGCTCTCGAGAGGCATGTCTACTGAGTTGTACGGTGTAGGCGAGATGCCGGCTCAAGCCTATGCAGGCAAAGAATGCGTCTGCCAGTTCCGACGCGGGATCTGCGATCAGACCTGCGTGCAGGGCATGCTCGAGACGCCGTTCTACATCGCGTGCCTGAAGCTCACCGGCCGCCGCTGCGTCGTGGTCGGGGGCGGTGACATCGGGCTCGAGAAGGTCGAGGGCCTGCTCGCCTGCGATGGCCGCGTCGTGCTGGTGGCGCCGACAGCGGTGCCGGCGCTCGCGGCGCTCGCGGCCGAGGGCTCGATCGAGTGGTTGGCGCGGGAGTACGTGACCGGGGACCTCGAACGCACGTTCATCGCGATCGCGGCGACGGACGACACGGACGTCAACATCCGGGTCTACGAAGACGCCGAGCGCCGGGCGATGCTGGTGAACATCGTGGACGTGCCGCCGCTGTGCAACTTCATCCTGCCCGCGATCGTGCGCACCGGGCCGCTCGCGATCGCGATCTCGACCGCCGGCGCCTCGCCGGCGCTGGCGAAGCGGATCAAGGCGCAGGTCGCTGAGGAGTACGGCGAGCCCTACGCGCGGCTCGCGGTGCTGCTCAACGACGTCCGCGGGTGGGCGAAGGGCACGCTGCCGACCTACCAGGACCGCAAGCTCTTCTTCGAGGGGATCGTCAACGGCGAGCCCGACCCGGTCGAGCTGCTGCGCGCAGGCGACGAGACCGCGGTGCGCGACCTCATCGCCGCCGCCCAGCGCAGCCACACGCCGGCCGCGACCGCCTGACCCTTGCGGACCGCGGTCCTCACGGTCTCCACGTCGGTCTCGCGGCGCGAGGCGGAGGACGAGTCCGGCCCGGCGCTGGCCGCGCTCGCCGAGGCGGCGGGCTGCGATGTCGTCTCGATGGAGGTCGTGCCCGACGACTTCGCGCTGATCGAGGACCGCCTCAACCACTACGTCGACGAGGGCTGCGACCTGATCTTCACCACCGGTGGCACCGGGCTGACCCCCGACGACGTGACCCCCGAGGCGACACGCGCCGTGCTGTCGCGCGAGGCGCCGGGCTTCGCGGAAGCGATGCGCGCCGAGGCGGTCCGAATCAAGCCGCACGGGATGCTCTCGCGCGGGATCTCGGGCATCGCGGGTCACACGCTGGTCGTGAACTTCCCCGGCTCGCCGCGCGCCGTCGAGGAGCTGTTCGGCGTGATCGCGCCGGTCCTGCCGCACGCCGTGCGCACCCTGCGGGGAGACTCGCGGCATGGCGCCCGCGATTGAGCTGTCCGACGTCGGCCGGGCCTACGGCGAGCGAACCGCGCTTTCCGGCGTCACGCTGACGCTCGAGCCGGGCCGCACGCTCGCCGTCTTCGGCGCCAACGGCGCCGGCAAGTCGACACTGCTGCGGATCCTCGCGACGCTGCTGCGCCCGCACGCGGGCCGCGCGCGGGTGCTGGGCCGCGACCTGCCCCAGGACGGGTGGGCGGTGCGCGGCCGCGTCGGGCTGCTGGCCCACGACCCGATGCTCTACCGCGAGCTGTCCGCCCGTGAGAACCTGCGGTTCCACGCGCGGCTGCACGGGGTCGACGAGACGCGCGTGGAGGCGCTGCTCGACCAGGTCGGGCTGCGCCGGCGCGCCGACGAGCCCGTGCGCATGCTCTCGCGCGGCATGACCCAGCGCGTGGCGATCTGCCGCGTCTCGCTGCACGAGCCGGAGCTGCTGCTGCTCGACGAGCCGCTCGCGAACCTCGACCCCGGCGCCGCCGAGGCGGTCGAGCCGCTGATCGGGCGCAGCGCGGGCCCGGCGCGCGTCTTGATCTCCCACGACGTCGAGCACGGCCTCGCGGAGGCCGACCTCGTGCTGGGGCTCAAGGCGGGGCGCCCCGCTCTGCTCGCGCCGGCGGCGTCGGTGACCGCGCGCGACGTGCGGGGGCTGTACTGATGGCCGGCGCCACGGTGGCCGGCGTCGCGAGGAGACCGTCCTGATGGCCGGCGCCGCTCCGACCGCGGAGGCACGCGCGGCAGAAGCGCCTCGCGATCATGCGGGCGGCGGCTTCGCGAGCGCGGTGAGCGCCCTTGTCCGCAAGGACCTGCGCCTCGAGCTGCGCACGCGCGAGTCGGTGCCGGCGATGTTCCTGTTCTCGCTCTCGACCTTCGTGCTGTTCCGCTTCGGGCTCGACCGCGAGAGCCTCGAGGGCGACCTGGCGTCGGGTGTGCTGTGGGTGACGCTGCTGTTCGCGGCCGTGCTGGGGATGAACCGGCTGTTCGTGGCGGAGCGGGAGGAGGGCGGCTTCGACGCCTTCCTGCTCGCGCCGGTCGACCGCACCAGCCTGTTCGTGGCGAAGGCCGCGGTGCTCTTCGGCTTTCTCGTCGCGGTCGAGGTCGCGGCGATCCCGGCCTTCGCCGTGCTCCTGCTGGGCCCCTCGCCGTTCCAGGCGCTCCCGGGGCTGCTCGCGATCCTCCTGCTGGCCGACGTCGGCATCGCGGTCATCGGCACGCTCGTGGGCGCGCTGGCGATCCAGACCCGGGCCCGCGACCTGATCGTGCCGCTGATCTCGCTGCCGCTGGTGCTGCCCGTGGTGATCGCCGCCGGGCACGCGACTGCGCCACTGTTCGCCGAAGCGGGCGCTGAGGCGCTTCCCGCGCGCTGGCTGGGCGTGCTCGGTCTCTATGATCTCGTTTTCGGGCTGCTCGCCCTGGCGGTCTTCGATTTCCTGCTGGAGGACTAGTCACAAGATGTTCGGCCGAGGGCTTCAGACCCTCTCCATCGCGTCGGTGGTGCTCGTGACGGGTGCGTTCGCGCTCGTGTTCCTCTACGCGCCCAACGACGCGGACCAGGGCTTCGTGCAGAAGATCTTCTACCTGCACGTGCCGCTGGCGATCGTGGCGCTGGGCGGCTTCGTGGACGGTGGGGTGTTCGCGATCCAGTACCTGCGGACCGGCGACCGCGGCCACGACCTGCGCTCCTACGTGGCGATCCACCTGTCGCTGATCCTGGGCCTCGGCGTGCTCGCCACCGGCTCGATCTGGGCCAAGGCCTCGTGGGGCGCCTGGTGGGTCTGGGACGAGCCGACGCTCGTGTCGTTCCTGATCGTCTTCCTGCTCTTCGCCTGCTACCAGCCGCTGCGCTTCTCGATCGACGATCCTGAGCGCCAGGCGCGCTACGCGGCGGTGTTCGCGATCATCGGCGGCGCCTTCGTGCCGCTGAACTTCCTCGCGGTGCGGCTCGCGGAGTCGCTCATCCACCCGCGCGTCCTCTCCACCACCGGCGGGTCGATGCCGGGCGAGATGCGGCTGACGTTCCTGGTCTCGACGGTCGCCATGGTGTGCCTGTTCGTGACGCTGTGGAAGTACGAGCTCGCCTCCAAGCACGCCTCGATGCGCCTGCGCGCGCTCAAGCGCGCGCTCGCCGGCGACGACGCCGCGGGCCCGCTCGCCCGCACGGCCGCCCCGACCCAGATCTGACTGACCCTCATGCCCGCGCTCCCCCTCGACGAAGCCGGGCCCTACGTCGCCGGCGCGTACCTGGTCTTCCTCGCGCTGATCCTCATCTACGTGGCGATCATGGCGTCCAAGCTCGTCCGGATCGAGCGCGAGCTCGTCGAGCTCGCCGACCATGTCGAGGGCCGCCGCGCGGCGGCCGCCTCTGCCGAGGAGACGCACCAGGCCGAGGTGTCCGAGGCGGTGCCACGATGAGCGAGCTGCTGGCGCTGGGCGCATCACACAAGACCGCCGGGGTCGCCGTGCGCGAGCGGATCGCGCTGACCGAGGCGGCAGCCGAGCGCTTCATGCGCGAGCTGGTCGACGAGGACGAGATCCAGGAGGCGGTCGTCCTCTCGACGTGCAACCGCACCGAGCTGTACCTCGTGGTCGGCGACGCGGTCGAGGCGGAGACCGTGGTGCTCGGCCGGCTCGCGCGGCGCGCCGGAGTCCGGCCGACCGAGCTGCTCGAGGGCATCTACTCGCTGCGCAACTGCGACGCCGCGCGGCATCTGTACCGCGTGACGAGCGGGCTCGAGTCGATGGTCGTCGGCGAGGCCGAGGTCCAGGGCCAGGTCAAGCGCGCCTACGAGGCAGCGCTCTCCACCCAGTCGACCGGCCCACTGACCAACCAGCTCTTCCGCGCCGCCCTGGCGACCGGCAAACGGGTGCGCAGCGACACCGCGATCTCCGTCGGGCGCGCGAGCGTCGCGTCGGTCGCCGTCGACGCCGCCCGCGAGGCGCTCGGCGACCTCGGCAGCCGCCACGTGCTGATCATCGGCGCCGGCGAGACGGCCGAGGGCACCGCCCGCGCACTCCACGAGCAGGGCGTGCGCACGATGTTCGTCGCCAACCGCCGGCGAGAGCGCGCGATCGAGCTCGCGCAGCGCTTCGGCGGCGAGACGATCGCCTTCGACGCGCTGCCCGACGAGCTCGCGCGGGCCGACATCGTCGTCGCCTCCACGTCGTCGCCGCACCTGATCCTTGGCGCCGAGGAGCTCGCGCTGGTGATGCCCGAGCGCGCCGGCCGGCCGCTGCTGCTGATCGACCTCGCGGTGCCGCGCGACATCGATCCGGCCTGCGCGGAGCTGCCCGGCGTCACCGTCTCCGACATCGACGACCTCCAGCGCCAGATGGCGCGCCAGCAGCTCGGGCGCCGGACCGAGGCCCGCAAGGCCGAGGGCATCGTCGAAGAGGAGATCCAATCCTTCGCGGGCTGGCTCGGCGCGCTCGAGGTGATGCCGACGCTGGCTGCGCTGCGCACCCGCGGCGACGCGGTCGTCGACCGCCTGCTGGCCGAGAACGAGGGCCGCTGGGAGTCGCTCTCGCCCGCCGACCGCGAGCGCGTGGAGCTGCTCGCCCGCGCGGCCGTCAACCGGCTGCTCCACGAACCGACGCTGCGCGTCCGCCAGATGGACACCGAGCACCGTCATGCGCGACTCCAGCTGCTGCGCGAGCTGTTCGGCCTGGACGAGCCGGCGGCGGCCGAGCTGCCCGCGGGCGGCGAGGTCCGCCCGCTGCGGCACCGCGACGCGCGTTGAGCCCGCTGCGGGTCGGCACCCGCGGCAGCGCGCTCGCCCTCGCCCAGGCGCGCTGGGTGACCGACCGGCTCGAGGACGGTGAGATCGTCGAGATCGTGACCTCGGGTGACCGGGCGCGCGGGATCGGCGACAAGTCGCGGTGGGTCGACGCGATCGAGGCGGCGCTCGTGGCGGGGGAGATCGACCTTGCCGTGCACTCGGCCAAGGACGTGCCGGGGGCGCTGGCGGACGGCTGCGCGCTCGTCGCCACCCCGCCGCGGGCGAGCGCACTCGATGTGCTCGTGCGCCCCGCGGGCCATGAGGGGGCGCGGGATGCGTCGTCGCTCGCGAGCCTGCCCGACGGCGCCCGGATCGGAACGAGCTCTCTGCGCCGGCGCGCGCAGCTGCTCTCCGTGCGGCCGGACCTCGCGGTCGTGGAGCTGCGAGGCAACGTCGACACGCGGCTGCGCAAGCTCGACGCGGGCGATGTCGACGCGATAGTGCTCGCCGCGGCCGGCCTCGAGCGGCTCGGGCTCGAGCGCGACGTGACCGCGCTCGACTTCGTCCCCGCCCCCGGCCAGGGGACGCTCGCGCTCGAAGCGCGCGCGGACGACGAGCGGGTGCGGTCGGCGGTCGGGACGGTGCATGACGCGGACACTTTCACGGACCTGGAGGCCGAGCGGGCCGCTGTGCGTGTGTTGGGAGCCAGTTGTCACACACCCGTGGGAATCCACGCGCACGACGGCATGATCCACGGCTTCGTGGGGCTCCCCGACGGCTCCGCGTGGGTGGCGGACGAGCTGGCGGGGACCGACGGGGCGGAACTGGCACGCCGCATGATCTCCGCGGGCGCCGGCGACCTGCTCGCGCAGGCGGAGGCGATGGCGTGACGGTCTTCCTCGTCGGCGCCGGGCCCGGCGACCCCGGCCTCCTCACCGTCCGCGCGGTCGAGCTGATCGCCACCGCGGACGTCGTCCTCTACGACCGCCTGATCCCGGAGCAGGCGCTGCGCCACGCGCGCGCGGACGCGGAGCTCGTGTACGTCGGCAAGCAGGGCGGCGGCCCGCAGATGCCGCAGGAGGAGATCGACCGGCTGCTCGTCGAGCACGGGCGCTCGGGGCGGCGCGTCGTGCGGCTCAAGGGCGGCGATCCGCTCGTGTTCGGCCGCGGGGGTGAGGAGGCGCTCGTGCTGCGCACGGCGGGCATCGAGTTCGAGATCGTGCCGGGCGTGACGGCGGGGGTCGCCGCGCCCGCCTACGCCGGGATCCCGGTCACGCAGCGCGAGCTCGCCAGCGGCGTGGCGTTCGTCACCGGTCACGAGGACCCTGACAAGCCGGAATCGAGCCTCGACTGGGCGGCGCTCGCGCGCTTCCCCGGCACGCTCGTCTTCTACATGGGCGTCCGCTCGCTGCCACGGATCGCCGAGCGGCTGCAGGCGGAGGGCCGCCCGGCCGGCGAGCCCGTCGCGGTGATCGAGCGCGGGACGCTGCCGGGCCAGCGGACCGTGCTCGCGACGCTGGCGGACGTCGCCGCGCGCGCACAGGCCGAGCGCATCCGCGCGCCCGCGGTCACCGTGGTCGGACCCGTGGCGGCGCTGCGCGCGGATCTGGCGTGGCTCGAGCGCCGCCCGCTGCACGGGCGCACCGTGGCGGTGACGCGTGCCCGTGCCCAGGCCAGCCCGCTCGCGGCCCGGCTGCGCGAGCTCGGCGCGACGGTGATCGAGGCGCCGGCGATCCGGACCGTCTCGCTCCCCGCGGACGTGCCGGAGCTCAGCGGCTACGACGGCCTCGTCGCGACGAGCCCCAACGGCGTCCGCGAGCTGTTCGCGCGGCTGCTCGACTCCGGCCGGGACGCGCGCGCCCTCGCCGGTCTCCACGTCGCGGCCATGGGGCCCGGGACCGCACGGGCGTTCGGCGAGCACGGGATCGCGCCCGACACGATCCCGGCGCGGTCGGTGGCGGAGGGCCTGGTCGAGGCGCTGGCCGACGTCCCGCTCCAGCGCGTCCTGATCGCCCGCGCGCGAGAGGGGCGCGATGTGCTGATCGAGGCGCTGCGCGACCGCGGCGTGCACTTCGACGTCCTCGCGCTCTATGAGACGGTGCCCGAGCCGCTGGACGCCGACGCGGTGGCGGCGATCGCCGGCGCCGACTACGTGACCTTCACCTCGGCCTCGACCGTGCGGCATCTGCTCAGCGCGGCGGGGGCGAAGGCGCTGGCCGGCCCGCGGCTGGCCTCGATCGGGCCCGCGACGAGCGACGAGCTGCGCGCGCACGGACTCGCGCCCGACCTGGAGGCCGACCCGCACACGCCCGATGGGCTCGTGGCGGCGTTGCTCGGCGACGTGGGAAGCTGAGGTGTGGCACCGCTCTCGATCACGTTCCTCTCGGACTACGGGCTGCGCGACGAGTTCGTGGGCGTCGTCCATGCCGTGATCGCGCACGAGTGCCCCGGCGCGCGGGTGGTCGACCTCTCCCACGGCGTGCCGCGCCAGGCCGTGCTGGCCGGTGCGCTGATGCTCGCGCGGGCGCTGCCGTACGCCACGCCGGGCGTGCACCTCGCGGTCGTGGACCCCGAGGTGGGCGCGCGGCGGCGGGCGATCGCGCTGCGGACCGCGGAAGAGGAGCGGCTGCTCGTCGGGCCGGACAACGGCCTGCTGATCCCAGCCGCCATGCGCTTCGGCGGGATCGCCGAGGCAGTCGAGATCTCGCACTCGCCGTGGCGCCTGGAGCCCGTGTCGGCGACGTTCCACGGCCGCGACCTGTTCGCCCCCGTCGCCGCCAGGCTCGCCGGCGGCGAGGCGCTGGCGGACGCGGGGACGCCGGTCGAGCCGGGCGAGCTCGTCGCGCTGGACCTGCCGCAGCCGCGGCAGGAGGATGGCGCGCTCGTCGCGCACGTGATGGTCGTGGACGGCTTCGGCAACGTGCAGCTCGACGCCTCGCCCTCGGATCTGGCCGGCCGCCTCGGCCACACGGTCGAGGTCGGCGACGATCGCGACGCCCGCTACCTGCGCACGTTCGCCGACGCCGAGCCGGGCGAGCTGCTGCTTTACGAGGACGCCGCGGGCATGCTCGCACTCGCCGTCAACGGCGGCGAGGCGGTCGCCGAGCTCGGCGACCTCGAGCCCGGTGACGAGGTCCGCCTGGCCGCGAAGTGAGCGCGCTCGGCCGCCCGCGCCTGCATCTGCGCGAGACCGACTCGACCAACGAGCGCGCCCGCGAGCTCGCGGCGGCCGGCGCGCCGCACGGGACGCTGGTCACGGCACATGTGCAGACCGCCGGCCGCGGCCGGCAGGGCCGGCGCTGGGAGGCGCCGGCCGGCACCGCGCTGCTGTGCTCGCTGATTGTCCGGCGCTCCGACGATCTGCTGTCGCTGCGCGCCGGGCTGGCGGTCGCCGAGGTGGCAGGGCCCAGCGCGCTCGTGAAGTGGCCGAACGACGTGCTGCTCGAGGGGCGCAAGGTCGCCGGAGTCCTCGTGGAGGGGCGCCCGCAGGACGGCTGGGCAGTCGTCGGCATCGGGGTCAACGTGGCGATCGAGCCGGCTGCGCTGAGCGAGCGCGCGGGAACGCTCGGCCGGCCACGATCGGCGGTGGAGCCGGCGCTGACGGAGCTTCTCGCGGCGCTGGAGGGGTGGCTCTCGGCGCCCGCCGGCGAGGCGCTCGCAGTCCTGCGGGCCCGCGATGCGCTGCTCGATCGGGCGGTCTCGTGGGGCGGCGGGAGCGGCGTCGGCGCGGGGTTCGACGCGGCCGGCCGGTTGCGGGTGCGTCGCCCCGGCGGCGAGGTCACCGTCCTCTCAGCCGGCGAGGTCCACCTGGGCTGAGCGGCGTCAGGCGGCTTCGTCGCCGGCCGGAGCGGCCGGCTTGGCGTCGCGGACCGCGTCGCGGACCGCGTCGGAGGCTCGCTCGAGCGGCGTCGCACCGTTCTTGTCGCCGCTGCCCTTGGGCTTCGCGCGGACCGGCTTCGGCTTGGCGGTGGCTGAAGCGGCGGGCTTCGCGCGCGTCGTCTTCGGCTTGTCCGCGGCGGAGACGGCGGGCTTCGCGCGTGTCCGCTTCGGCTTCGGCTTCTCGTCTTCCGGCGCGTCGTCGACGGGCTTCGCCGCGCGCGGGCGGGAACGGGCAGGCTTCGGCGTCTCGTCGGCGGGCTCGTCGACCGCGGCGCGCGTCGGCTCCTCGCCGGTGGCCGCGCGGGTTCGGGAGCGGCCACGCGCAGGCTTCTTGCCCTCCGCGCTGACATCCTCGGCAGCCTCCACCGCGGTTTCCTCGCGGTCCTCCGGCGCCACCGCTCCCTCCGGGTCCGCGTGCTTGACCCGCGAGCGGCCTCGGCGCGAGCGCTCGCCGTCGGGGGCGCCGCCGCCGCGCGAGCGCCGCCGCCTGGGCTTCTCCACGGGCGTGGACTCCTCGGCGCTCTCGTCGAACGTCGCCGCCCCGACCTCCAGCGGCTCGGCCTGGCTGCCCTCGCCGGCCTTGCCCTTCTTGCGGCGGCGCTGGCCGCGGCGGCCCTTGCCGCCCTTCGGGAAGTTGCGCAGCAGCTCGCGCGCGAGCGCGGCCGGCTTGCGAGACATGCGGGTGCAGGCGCCGTTGACGACCTCGCCGGCCTCGGCGGTGTGCGGCAGCGCCGCGGCGAGCACCGCCGCCGACAGCCGGCGATCCTGCTGGCGCGCGGCGTGGACGAGCCGGCGGGCGTTGCGGGCGTGGGCGCCGCCGCTCGAGTTGACCAGCAGCCCGAGCAGGCGCTTGGTCTCGGGCCAGCGCTGGACCGCGTACTCCTCGTGGATCTCGCGCGTCATCTCCGCGCAGGCCCAGATCCAGTTGTTGGCCTGGTCGCGGCGGCCGATCTTCTTCTCGGCGAGCGACTGCAGGACGATCTTGACGCCCTCGCGCTTCTCCTCGCGCGGCCAGCCCGCGATCATCTCGATCGCGCGGTCGAAGGCCTCGGCGTCGCGCGACGCGGCGATCTCCTGCAGCGCGCGCAGGCGCAGCTGCGGGTTCTTGTTGCGCTCAACCGCAGTCAGCAGGAAGGCGCGCTTGAGCTCGCCGCCCTCGTCGAAGTGGAGCATCGCCCGTGCCCGCCGCCAGCCCGCCGGGGCCACGCGCGCGCCCGCCAGTGCGGCCCACTGGACCTGCTCGCCGTAGTCGAGGTGCTCGACGGCGATCCGCCACAGCTCCCGCTCGAAGACCTCGATCCGGCGGTTCTCGTCCGAGGTGACCGGCACCACGCGGCGCTCGACGCGCAGCCGGCGCCCGCGCCCTCGGCGGACCGGGCCGACGACGATCGCGCCGCCGCGGTAGACGTCGCGATCGAGCAGCGAGTGGAGCGTCACGACCGGGTCGTCGTGCTTGGTCGCCGGGTGCACGAAATCGACGACGATGCCCGCTTCCTTGCCCGGGTGGCGGCGGGTCACGCGGCCGACGCGCTGCTGGTAGATGCGCCTGGAGGCGGTCGGGGCGAGGTGCATGCAGACGGTGGCGCGCGGCGAGTTCCAGCCCTCGGCGAGCAGCTGCGCGTTGACGAGCACGTCGATGTCTCCGCGCTCGTAGGCGGCGAGGATCCGCGCCAGCTCGCGCTTCTTCGTCTCGCCCGAGACCGCCTGCGCCTTCATGCCGTTGTCGCGGAAGGCCTGCGCGACGTTGTAGGCGTGGCGCACGCCGGCGGAGTAGACGACGCCGGGGACGCCGTTGAAGCGCGTCTTGTAGAGGTCGGCGACCGCCATGTTGAACGGCATCTGATCGAGCAGCTCGGCCAGCATCTCCTGGTCGAACTCGGTGTCGACCTCGCCGCGGCGCAGCGGCACCTTGGCGATCGTCCGCACCCCCGGCCCGGGCGGGATCCGGACGCAGCGCAGCGGCGCGATGACACCGCGGCGCGCGGCCTGGGCGAGATCGAAGCGCGAGGTCTGCGTCGGGAAGAGGTCGGTGACGTGCCGGGCGATCAGCGCGCCTGTCGCGGTCATGCCGACGAAGACGGGACCCGACCAGTTGCGGATCGCCGCCGAGGTCTTCTCGCCGAGCGCCGTGTGGGCCTCGTCGCAGATGACGATCGTGTACGCGTCGGAGATCTTGCCCGCATTGCGGACGAACCACTGATAGGTCTCGACAGTGACCGGCCCGTGCGGGTTGTCCTTGCCGGTCAGCAGCGCGGGAGATATGCGCTTGGCGTAGCCGCGGTCGCGCAGCTCGCCGTGGAACTGGTCGACGAGGTTGCGGCGGTGGGTGAGGATCAGGATGCCGCCGGTGCGCGAGGCCTCGACGAAGCCGAGGGCGGCGACCGTCTTGCCGGCACCGGTGGCGTGCTCGAACCAGAAGCGTTTGGCGGCGTTGGGGTCCTCGGCAGCTTCGTCGGGCGGCGCCGCGTCCCCGGGCTCGGGATCGCTCCAGTCGAGCGGCTCCTCGTCGGGCTCGTCCTCGACGAGCTCCTCGGGCAGGTCCTCCTCGCCCGGGATCGCCGCGGAGGCGAGCATCAGCGGCTCGTCGCTCACGACGGCGCCGTTGCCGCGACCGTTGCCGTTGGGACCGCGCTGCGACTCCGCCAGCAGCGCGGTCAGCGTGCCCGAGAGCGCGTCGACCTGGTGGGCCGACAGGACGGTGCCGTCGACCAGGGCCGGCTCGTCCTGGGACAGCAGGCGGTCGAGGCCGAGCAACAGCGACCAGCGGCGGCGCCACTTGCTCGACGGGGCCGTGTGGCCCTCAGCGAGCTCCTTCAAGACCCACTCGAGGGCGACGCGGCGCGGCATCCCGGGCGCCAGCGAGACCGCCGCGTCCTCACCCTCGAGCAGGAAGGGCTCGCGTGCGAACGCTTCGGCGCGCTCGAGGTCGTCGGAGGAAGGAAGGGGTGCGGCCGCGAGGGTCGCTGTATCAGGCTCAGCCATGAAGGCTCGACAAATCGACGTAGGGGGAAGCCGCGTTCACGTTCGCGCGACTTCGAGCTCCCGGACCGCAATGGGGAAGGCGTCATCAGGATCGCCTGCCCGGGAAGCAACCCATATTCAAGCAGAGTCGTGAGACGGCCACGCTGGATCTGCCACCGTATGTGCCGATGCGACGCCTCGTGGCCATTCTCGCCGGCCTCGTGCTGGTCGCGCTCGTCGTCATCGGCCTGCTGCAGGCGGGCGGCGGAGACGGCGGGGCGTCCTCGAGGCCGCCCTTCGACCTCACCGCGGCACAGCGCGAGCTGGCCGGCGCGCCGGCGCCGCTGGCCGCCCTGCACGAGCAGTCGGCGACGCTGCTCGGCGGCGGCCGCAGTGCCTTCCGCCGGCGGCTGGACCAGCTCAAGGGCTACCCGGTCGTGGTCAACAAGTGGGCCTCCTGGTGCGCCCCGTGCCGGACCGAGTTCCCGTTCTTCCAGTCCCAGGCCACCGCCAGGGGCAAGCAGGTCGCCTTCCTCGGGCTCAACGCCGGCGACTCAAGCGATCCCGCCCGCCGCTTCCTGCGCGCCACGCCCCTGCCCTTCCCCTCCTACGTCGATCCGAAGGAGGCCATCGCCAAGACGATCCGCGCGCCGGCCAACTACCCGATCACAGTGTTCTTCGACGAGCGCGGCACGCTCGTCTACGTCCATCAGGGCGGGTACCGTCGCGAGGCCGACCTCGCCGCCGACCTGAAGCGCTACCTCGGGCAGTGACGGTCCGCCGCCCCCGCGACGAGGACGAGCTCGCCGCCGCGCTCGCCCTGCGCGAGGAGGTCTTCTTTGGCGAGCAGGGCGTGACGTTCGATGGCGACCGCGACGGGCTCGACGCCGAGGCGCTGCACCTGGTCGCGGTCGCCGACGGGGGCGAGGTGATCGGCACCTGCCGGCTGCTGATCGACCCGGGCCGGACCGCGCGCTTCGGGCGCCTCTGCGTGCGCGCGAGCGCGCGCGGGACGGGAGTGGGCGCCGCGCTGCTGGGCGAGGCGGAGCGCGAGGCACGAGCGGGCGGCGCGAGGCGGATCGGCATGCACGCGCAGACCGACGCCCTCGCGCTGTACCGTCGCGCGGGCTTCCGGCCCTACGGCGAGCGCTTCGACGAGGAGGGCATCGAGCACCTGGGGATGGAGAAGGACCTGTGAACGAGCTGCGCGTGGATCCCCTGACGGGGCTGAGGTCGATCATCGCCGCCGGCCGCGCGTCGCGGCCCGGCGCCGGCTTCGTGGTCGAACCGGCCGAGCCGGTCGACCCCGAGCGCGACCCGTTCCTCGAGGGCCATGAGGACCGCACGCCCCCCGAGGTCTGGGCCCTGCGGCCCGGCGGCGGGCCGCCGGACACGCCCGGCTGGCTCGTCCGAGCGGTACCCAACCTGTTCCCCGCGGTCAGCCCGGATGCTCCCGAGCCGCCGCCCCATCCCGACCCCGATCTCTTCACCGCGAAGCCCGCCGCGGGGGTCCAGGAGGTCATCGTCAACGCGCCCGATCCGGTGACCTCGCTCGCCGACCTCAGCGCCGAGCAGGTCGCCACCGCGGTCGCGGGCTGGCGCGAGCGCATGCGCGCGCACGCCGACGCCGCCTGCGTCCACCTGCTCGTCAACGAGCGCCGCGAGGGCGGCGCCTCGCTCCCGCACACCCACACGCAGCTCTACGCGCTGCCGTTCGTGCCCGCGGCGATCGCTCGCGAGCGCGAGCGCTTCGGCGCCTACGCGGCGCGAACGATGGGCGGCAACCTGCTCGCCGACCTGGTGCAGGAGGAGGTGCGGATGCGCGACCGCATCGTCGCGATCGACGACGACGCGGTCCTGCTCGCGCCCTACGCGTCGCGGCTCCCGTTCCAGCTCATGCTCGTCCCGCGCCGCCCACGGCCGCGCTTCGATGACGACGGGCCGACGGGGGCGACGCTTTTGCACGACGCGCTGTTGCACCTCCGCCGCCGGCTCGGCGCCTCGCCGCCGCTGAACCTCTGGATCCGCACCGCGCCGCGGGGCGCCGACTCGTTCTGCTGGCGGATCGACATCCTGCCGCGGCTCACCGCGCTCGCCGGGCTCGAGCTGGGGACCGGCCTGAACCTCTGCGTGGTCGCGCCCGAGGTCGCCGCACGCGAGCTAAGAGAGGCATAGCGGACAAGGGTTGTATCCCGCTCCCGGCCTCGCGCGCCGATGGGGGGGTGTGGACGAACGGACTCGTCACGATCCGTCTGGCCGGGCGGGCGTCGAGAGAATCGCGCTCAGCACGGCTGGGGTGCTGACGGCCGCCTTCGGCGTCGCGCTCCTGATCGGCGGAGCGTCGTCGATGCCCGTGCTCCGCGACGTCCACGAGGCCTGGCCGTCGGTCAGCCCCGCGCTCGCGCTCTGGCTGCTGGTCGCCGGCGCCATGCTCGTCGCTCTGGGCGCGAGCCCGGAGGCGCTCGGCGCCTGGAACGACCTGCGCGGCAGAGCCCCGCGCCAGAGGCTGGTGCTCGGGGCGGCGGCGCTCGCCACGATCCTGGCCACCTGCGTTGCGGTCGCCCACGGCGACCGCGAGCGCGACCAGCGTCACGAGCGGCTGCTCGCGCTCGCCGAGAACGACCTTCGCCACGCGACGGTCGGGGCGGTCGATCGCCTCGCCGACGTCGCCTCGACGGTCCAGGACCCGCGCTCGGTCCAGCGCCCGCAGTTCGACGCGCTCGCCGCGCGGCTGCTGACCGAGCCGGCGCTCACCTCGGTGGCGCTGGCGCGCCGCGTCGACGACGGCCCCGGACGCCCGGCGCGCTACCAGCTCGTCTTCGCGGCCTCGCGCGGCATGAGCACGCCGAGCCGCGACGCCGTCGAGCTGTCCACGGGGCGCGCCGCGGTCGAGGGCGCGATCCGCTCCGGCGAGACGCGCGCCACCCGAATCCTGCCCGCGGTCGGCGGCTCACCTCCGAGCATCGCCGTCGCGGTGCCCCTTCAGACCTCCGCCGCCGGCGCGTCCGGCACGTTCCTGACCACCTTCGACGTCTGGGGGATACGCGCAGCCGTGGCCCGGCACCTGCCGGACGGGACCCCCTTCACCGTCACCGAGGGCAGGGTGCCCGCCGGGTCCCTGGAAGGCGCGAAGATCCGCCGCGTCAGGCTCGGCGACCGCGTGTGGACGCTTGCGCTCGAGCGACCCGCCGCGCACCAGGGTCTCGCGCTCGCCACGCTGCTCGTCGGCGGCCTCCTCACCATCCTCATCGCCGTCGTCGGCTCGCAGGCGCTGCGCCGCGAGCGCGACGCGCTCGACCTGATCGCGATCCGCCGCGCCGAGCGCGACAGCGCCGAGCTGGCCCGTCGCGCCGCCGAGGAGCGCTCGCAGGTGCTCGCGGAGACCTCCAGCGACCTCATCTGCGTGCTCGCGCCCACGGGCGTGCTCCGCTATGCGTCGCCCGCCTGCCGCGAGCTGCTCGGCGAGCAGCCGGAGGACCTGCTCGGCCGCCCGTTCACCGACCTCGTCCACCCCGACGACGCCGCCGCCGTCGCGGCCGTGCTGGGCGAGCCGAGCGACGGTGAGACGCCGGTGTCGCTGACCCACCGCATGCACCGGGTAGGCGGCCTGCCCGTCTGGGTCGAGACCCGCGTGCGCGTGGTGCGCGACCCGGTCACCCGCGCGGTGGTCGAGAGCCACGCGACCGTGCGCGACGTGGCCGATCGGGTGCAGTCCGAGGCCGCGCTGGCCGAGGCCGAGGAGCGCTTCCGGTCCGCCTTCGAGGAGGCACCGATCGGAATGGCGCTGACCTCGCCCGACTTCCGCTTCCTGCGCGTCAACCGCGCGCTGTGCCAGATCACGGGCTACACGCCGGTCCAGCTCGAGGGCCTGCCGGTCGCCTCGATCACGCATCCCGACGACCTCAAGGCCGCCTGGGCGGCGCGCGTGGCGATGCTCGAGGGCGAGCTCTCGAGCCACCGCGCCGAGCAGCGCTACCTGCACGCGTCGGGGAGCGCGGTGTGGGTGATGATCAACTCGACGCTCGTGCGCAGCGCGGACGGCGTACCGCTGCATTTCCTCTCGCAGGTGCAGGACATCACCGAGAGCCGCCGCCACGAGGCCGAGCTGCGCCACATGGCCGACCACGACCCGCTGACCGGGCTGCTCAACCGCCGATCGTTCGAGCGCGAGCTCGAGCGCCACGTCTCCTACGTCGAGCGCTACGGGCCCAAGGGCGCGGCGATCGTGCTCGACCTCGACCACTTCAAGACGATCAACGACACGCTCGGCCACTCCGCCGGCGACGAGCTGATCGTGCGCGTGGCCCACGCGCTGCGCAGCCGCCTGCGCGAGTCCGATGTGCTCGCCCGCCTCGGCGGCGACGAGTTCGCGATCCTGCTCCCCGAGGCGACGCCCGAGGAGGCCGACGGCGTCGCCGCCGCGGTGCTCGACGCCGTGCGCAGGCTGGCGGTCCCGACGGCGACGGGGCGCACGCGCTCGGTGACGGCGAGCCTCGGGATGGCGCTGTTCGACTCCGCGCACCGGCTGACCGGCGAGGAGGTGCTCGTCAACGCCGACGTCGCGATGTACGACGCCAAGGAGGCCGGCCGCGACCAGCTCGCCGCCTACGCCGCGCCGGAGCCTCAGGCGGCGCGGGTGGAGGCGCGCACGTCGTGGGCCGACATGATCCGCGACGCGCTCGCCGACGACCGCTTCGTCCTGCACGCGCAGCCGATCATCGACCTCGCCTCGGGCGAGATCGCGCAGTACGAGCTGCTGCTGCGCATGCACGGCCCCGACGGCGACCTGATCGCCCCGTCGGCCTTCCTCCCCGTCGCCGAGCGCTTCGACCTGTCGGCGGCGATCGACCGCTGGGTCGTCGCGCGCGCGATCCAGATGGTCGGCGCGGAACGCCGCCGTGGTCGCGACCTGATCGTCGAGGTCAACATCTCCGGCCGCTCCGCCGGCGATCCCGACCTGCTGGAGCTGATCGAGCGCGAGCTGGCGGATGCCGAGGTCCGCCCGGGCCAGATCATCTTCGAGATCTCCGAGACGATCGCCGTCTCGAACATCCCGCGCGCGCAGCACTTCGCCGCGCGGCTGGCGGACCTCGGCTGCCGCTTCGCGCTCGACGACTTCGGCGCCGGCTTCGGCTCCTTCTCCTACCTCAAGCACCTGCCGTTCGACTACCTCAAGATCGACGGCGACTTCGTCCGCCACTCAGCGGTCGACACCACCGACCAGCTCGTGATCCAGGCCGTGGTGGACATCGCGCACGGCCTCGGCAAGCGCACGATCGCCGAGCATGTCGGCGATCAGGCGACGACCGCGCTGCTGCGCAGCATGGGCGTCGACCACGCCCAGGGCTTCCACCTCGGCGGGCCCGCCCCGCTCTCGGACTGGCTGCCCGAGGCGGAGGCGGCCGTCCTGGCCTAGTGGTTCCGGCTAGCGCCGGGAGCGCAGGGCCCAGTCGAGATCCGGGCGCTCCGGCAGCCCGGTCTCGCGCAGCTTCGCGCGCGCGGCGTCGATGCGGGCGCGCCGCTCGGCCTTGCGCGCCTCGATCGCCTCGATGTGCGGGCCCAGCCGCTCGCGGGCCGCTTCGCGGTCCGCGTCGGTGAAGAGCGACTCGTAGGGCTTGTCCTCCGCCACGACGAGCGCCTCGCAGGCGAGGTCCAGCGCACCCTCGGCCTCGAGCTTCTGGTAGCCGCCGCTGGGCGCCTTGTAGAGGTAGCCCTTCACGTACTCGGCGACCGCAACCCCGCCCTTGTCGATCGCGTCTTCCAGACCACGCTTGTAGTACGACGGGTTGTACGGATGCCCGGCGTTGTTCTTGATCCTTCGCGTGCGCATCTGGTCGATCTGCCACTGCAGGTCGCCGACCAGCGCGCCAATAGCCTCTTGGTCGGTCATGACGTCCACCGTAACGCGTTTCGGTGCACCTCTAAGCTGGCGCGCGTGCGCGCCCTCGTCCAGCGGGTCGCGCGGGCGGCGGTCCGCGTGGACGAAACCGAGGTCGCCTCGATCGGCCCGGGCCTGCTCGTGCTGCTCGGTGTCACGCACGACGACGGCGCGGCGCAGGCCGACCGGCTGGCCGACAAGGTGCGAGCTCTGCGGGTGTTCCCGGACGCCGATGGCCGGATGAACGACGCCCTGGGCGACCGCGCGGTGCTGTGCGTCTCGCAGTTCACGCTCTACGGCGACGCGCGCAAGGGCAACCGCCCGAGCTACGTCGCCGCGGCACGGCCCGAGCACGCCGAGCCGCTCTACGAGCGCTTCTGCGACCGCCTCGGCGCGCAGCGCGGCGTGTTCGGCGCGCAGATGGCGGTCGAGCTCGTCAATGACGGGCCGGTGACCCTGCTGCTCGAGGTTTGAGTACCCTCCGCGACCGATGCCGCCCGAGGACCGCTTCGTCTGCCGCTTCGCCGCCGAGCCGCCCCAGGAGGGCCCGGCGAGCGGGCGCTGGGCCGACACGCTGACGGCCGAGTTCCTCGAGGCCTGCCTGCGCATCACCACCGACGGCGAGGACCTCGGCGAGGCCGGGGTGCCGACCTGGTATCCGGACCGCACGTGGAACGGCCGCACCTACATCCCCGTGACCGCGCGCACCACCACCAACCTCGAGCTGTTCGGCTTCGTGTCGTTCGTCCCCGGCGACCCGGACGGCGAGGCCGACGAGCAGGAGCCCTCGGACTTCGCGGCCAGCGCCGACTTCACCGACGAGCTCGCCGAAGCCCATCCCGAGTGGCGCATGGACCTCTGCGACGAGGTGATCGGCACGTGGCGCGGCGAAACCGGCCACGCCGCCGAGATGACGCTCGTATGGGGAACGCCGCAGATCCGCGGCGGCACGATCGCGACGGCCGAGCTCGCCGACCTGTGCGTGGACCAGTGCATGCTCACCGGCGACCGCTTCACGCTGATCGCGCCCGACGCCTACCGCCAGGACTACCTCGAGATCAAGCTCTTCAACGTGCGCGGCGAGGAGCTGGCGCGCGAGTCGCTCTACGCGGACGATGGTGAGGACGACGAGGACTCGGACGAGCCGCCGGCGGGGGCGTAGCGCCGGCGAACGTCAACTGCGCTGGGTAGGGAATGGGTGTGCCGGCCGAGCGGGGAGATTTCGGCCGGGTGTGGTGTGTTCATGTGAATTATTGCGATGAACCCACCACACCCCCGCCACCGACCCCCCGAACCCACCTCCTACCCAGCCGCAGTTGACGTTCGCCCCGCTCACCGCGAACCGTTCCCGTTCCCGTTCTTCCGCATCACCGTCACCTTGTCGATCAGCCCGTAGCCCGCGGCCTCCTCGGGCGTGAAGAAGCGGTCGCGCTCGAGGGCCGCCGAGATCTCCTCCTTCGGCTTGCCCGTGTGCTCGGCGTAGATCTCCTCGATCCGCTCGCGCAGCGACAGCGCCTCCTTGGCGTGGATCGCGATGTCGGTCGCCTGGCCCTGGTACCCGCCGTGGGGCTGGTGGATGAGGATGCGCGAGTTCGGGAGCGAGAAGCGCTTGCCCTGCGTGCCGCCGGTGAGGATCAGCGAGCCCATCGACATCGCGATCCCGCAGCAGGTCGTCGCCACGTCCGGCTTGATGAACCGCATCGTGTCGTAGATCGCCAGGCCGGCGTAGACGCCGCCGCCGGGCGAGTTGACGTAGAGCTGGATGTCCTTCTCCGGGTCGTCGGCCTCGAGGTGCAGTAGCTGCGCGACCACGAGGTTGGCGATCTCGTCGTTGATCTCGCCGGTCACGAAGACCACGCGCTCGCGCAGCAGCCGCGAGTAGATGTCGAACGAGCGCTCGCCGCGCGCGTCCTGCTGGACGACCATCGGGACCAGTGGCATATGCAACCTCCAAGTTGCGGGTTGCTCGCAGCCTAGCGGATGTGCAACCATGGAGTTGCTCATGCCCGCCGTCCGCCGCGAAGTCGTCCTGCCCGTCGATCCCGACCGCGCCTGGGAGCTCATCACCGACCCGGACGAGCTCGAGGGCTGGCTCGCCGACGAGGTCGTACTCGATCCCGAGGAGGGCGGCGAGGTCCGCGTCGAATGGGAGGACGGCGAGCACCGCGAGGGCGTGGTGGAGGAGGTCGACGAGGGCCGTCGGCTCGTGTTCGTGTGGGGCGAGGAGCCGTCGCGTGTCGTGTGGACGCTTGATCCCGTGCCCGACGGCACCCGCTTCGTCGTTACCGAGCGCAGCCTTGCCCCGGTGGTCGGCCCGCGCATGGCGGCGCTCTCGGCGCACGCCTCCCTGTGCCTCGCCTGAGCGAGCCCGAGCCCGAGCCCGAGCTCGGTGCCGTGTTCGCGGCGCTCGCCGACCCGACCCGCCGACAGGTCGTGCGCTCGCTCGCCCGCGAGCAGGCCGTCACCGCGTCCGGCCTCGCCGGCGAGCTGCCGATGACGCGGCAGGCGGTCGCCAAGCACCTGACCGCGCTCGAGCGCGCGGGGCTCGTGTCGCCGCGACGGGAGGGTCGCGAGACGCGCTACCGCCTCACGCCCGAGCCGCTGGACGAAGCGATCGCGTGGATGGCCGACGTCGGCGCGCGCTGGGACAGCTCGCTCGAGCGCCTCAGCGAGCGGGCGCGGCGAGCCTGACCACACGGCCGCCGGCGAGCCGGGCGAGCTCCATCGGCTCGATCGGGAAGACGGCATGCGGCGTGCCCGCGGCGGCCCACACCACCTCGTAGCGCAGCAGGTCCTCGTCGACGACGGTGCGCAGCGGCGCCGGATGGCCCAGCGGCGGCACGCCGCCGATGGAGAAGCCGGTCGCCGTGCGGGCGAACTCGGCGTCGGCCCGTCCCACCGGCGCGCCGAACTCCTCCTCGAGCCGGGCCTCGTCGGCGCGGTTGGCGCCGGACACGAGCGCGAGCACCGCCTCGTCGCCGCAGCGGAAGACCAGCGACTTCACGATCGCCCCGACCTCGACGCCGACCGCCGCGGCCGCCTCGGGTGCGGTGCGGGCGGACTCCGGGAGGACGCGCGCGGCGACCTCGACTCCGCGGGCGCTCAGCGCGGTCCGGAAGCGGTCGACCGCGCTCAAACCATCAAATGCGGCGGGCGGTCGGCACCCGCTCGGCCACCTCGGCGTCCGTCAGCGGGAAGTGGCAGGCGGCGAAGTTGCCGCCGTCCTTGGCCTCCAGCGGCGGATCGTCCTGGCGGCAGACGTCCTGCGCCTTCCAGCAACGGGTGTGGAAGCGGCACGCCGGCGGCGGGTTGGTCGGCGAGGGCACGTCGCCGCCGAGGATCTGGCGCTTCTTGGTCGCAGCGAGCCTGGGGTCGGCGATCGGCACCGCCGACATCAGCGCGCCCGTGTAGGGCATCCGCGGATGGCCATAGAGCTGGTCCGAGCTCGCCAGCTCCACGATCCGGCCGAGGTACATGACCGCCACGCGATCGCACATGTGGCGCACGACGGAGAGATCGTGGGCGATGAAGATCAGCGTCAGCCCGAGATCGCGCTGGAGGTCGCGCAACAGGTTGAGCACCTGCGCCTGGATCGAGACGTCGAGCGCGGAGACCGGCTCGTCGGCGACGATCAGCTTCGGCCGCAGCGCGATCGCGCGGGCGACGCCGATGCGCTGGCGCTGGCCGCCGGAGAACTCGTGCGGGTAGCGGTTGAAGTGCTCGGGGTTGAGGCCGACCGTGTCCATCAGGTCCTGGACCGCCTTGCGGCGCTCGCCCTCGCCCGTCTTGAGGTTGTGGATCGCGAACGGCTCGCCGATGATCGAGCCGACCGTCTTGCGCGGGTTCAGCGACGAGTAGGGGTCCTGGAAGATCATCTGCGCGTCGCGCCGGAACGCCACGAGCTCCTTGGGCTTGATCGAGGCGATCTCCTCTCCCTCGAACTTGATCGACCCGCTGGTCGGGTCGAGCAGGCGCAGCATGAGTCGCCCCGTCGTCGACTTGCCGCAGCCCGACTCGCCCACGAGGCCGAGCGTCTCGCCGCGCTTGACGTCGAAGGACACGCCGTCGACCGCCCGCACCGCGCCGACCTGCTTGCGGATCAGCATGCCCGAGGTCAGCGGGAAGTGCTTGACGAGATCGCGGATCTCGAACAGCGTCTCGCCGTCGGTCCGGTGCGCGAGCTCCCGCGATTCGTCGGTCGCGGCGAGGTCGCTCATGCGGTCGGTCATGGCGCTCCGTCTCCAGCCATCACGTCGGCGCGCGCCTCCGCGGGCAGCTTGCCCTCGCGCAGGTCCTCCCAGATCCGATCGCGCACGTCGCTGTCGAGCAGGCATGCGGAGCGGTGGCCCGGGTCGCCCTTGACCGGCTCCAGCGTCGGCTCGACGCGCTTGTGCGCGTCCCGCACGTACGGGCAGCGCGGGTGGAACGAGCAGCCCGACGGCAGGTTGATGAGCGACGGCGGCCGGCCCGTGACGGGCACGAGCGGCTCGTCGCGCGAGGCGTCGAGCTTCGGGATCGAACCGAGCAGGCCCCAGGTGTAGGGGTGCTGCGGGGAATCGAAGATGGTCTCCGTGGGACCGAACTCGACGATCCGCCCCGCGTACATGACGGCGATGTCGTCGGCCATCTCGGCGACGACACCGAGGTCGTGCGTAATGAACACGATCGACGTATGGAGCTCGGCCTTGAGGCGGATCATCAGCTCGAGGATCTGCGCCTGCACCGTCACGTCGAGCGCGGTCGTCGGCTCGTCGGCGATCAGCAGCTTCGGCTCGTTGATGAGCGCCATCGCGATCATCACGCGCTGGCGCATGCCGCCCGAGAACTCGTGCGGGTAGCCGCCGACGCGGTCCTTGGGCTCTGGGATCCCGACCAGGCGCAGCAGCTCGATCGCCTTGTCCAGCGCCGCCGCCTTGGAGACCTTGTGGTGCGCCTGCACCGCCTCGACGAGCTGGTCGCCGATGCGGTAGAAGGGATGCAGGGAGGACAGCGGGTCCTGGAAGATCATCGCGATCTCCTCGCCGCGGAGCGAGCGCATCTCGCTCTCGCTCAGCGTCAGCAGGTCGCGCCCGCCGAAGTGGATCTCGCCGCTGATGTCGGAGATCTTCGAGCGCGTCAGCCCCATCACCGTGAGCGAGGAGACGGACTTGCCCGAGCCGGACTCGCCGACGATCCCGAGCGTGCGCCCCGGGCCGATGTCGTAGGAGACGCCGTCGACCGCCTTGACCCGGCCGTCATCGGTGTTGAAGTGGACCTTGAGGTCGCGGACGGAGAGGATCGGCTCGCTCACGACAGTCGCACCCGCGGGTCGAGGACGGAGTACATGACGTCCACGAACAGGTTGCAGAGGCACACCGCCAGGGCCAGGAAGAGCGTCGCCCCCTGCACCGTGATGATGTCGCCGCGCTGGATCGCGTCGAAGGTCAGGCGCCCGATGCCGGGGATGTTGAACACGCTCTCAGTGAGGATCGCGCCGCCCACGAGGATGCCGACGTCGAGGCCGAGCACCGTGACGATCGGCGTCAGCGCCGAGCGCATCCCGTGGTGGAAGATGACCCCGCGCTCGGAGACGCCCTTGGCGCGCGCGGTGCGGATGTAGTCCTCCCCCATCACCTCGAGCAGGTTGGCGCGCAGCAGGCGCGCGTAGATCGCCGCGAAGGCGGTCGCGAGCACGCACCACGGCATGATCAGCGCTCCGACCTGCGTGGCGAAGGGCGCCGTGTCCTGGAACGCGCCGGACCCCGGCAGCAGCGGGAAGCGCCCGATGTCGCTGGAGAAGAGGTAGAGGGCGATGAGCCCGAGCCAATACGGCGGCGCGGAAATGGCCACGAGCGCGGTCGTCATGCTGAAGCGGTCGAGGAAGGAGCCGCGCTTGACGGCGGAGATCATGCCGACGGTGAGGCCGACGGCCAGCCAGAGGACGACCGCGCCGCCGATCAGGTAGAGCGTGTTGGGCAGGCGGTCAAGGAGCTGCGACCGCACGTCGGCGTCGTTGCGGTAAGAGCGCCCGAAGTCGAAGTGGAGGAAGACGTCCTTCATGTAGTCGAAGTACTGGACGATCAGCGGCCGGTCGAGCCCGAACGTCTCGCGGATGCCCTGGAGGACCGCCGGCTCGGCGCGCCGGCCCGCCCGCAGCAGCGCCGGGTCGGCGCTCGGCAGGACGTTGAAGACGATGAAGGTGATGCCGCTGACGACCCACAGGAGCAGAACGGTCCAGAGGAGCCGGCGGATGATGTAGGTGCCCATGGGCTGGTGGCGATCCTACGGCCGGCCGGCTCCGCCTGTGCGGCGGAGCCGGCCGGTGCCGTGGATGGTGGTTCTCGCTCCTACTTGATCGACGTGAAGGAGAGGTCGAACGAGCTCGACCACGCGTTCCCCACCCCGTTGACGTTCTTCGAGTGGATCAGGTTGACCTTGTCCCACACGAACGGGACGGCCGGCGCCTGCTCGACGACCATCTTGTCGATCTCGCCCCACGCCTGGGCGCGCTCGTCGCCCGCGAGCAGGGCGGCGTCGTCCATGGCCTTGTCGATCTTCGCAACGTTGAGCTGGGCCATGTTGTTGTTGCCGCCCTCCTTGGAGATGGTCGAGCCCTTGAAGATCGGCTCGAGCATCGTCTGCCCGTCGTTGTAGTCCTTGCCCCATGCCGCGCCCGCGCAGATCGCGACCTTCTTGGCCGGCTGCTGGCACCACTCCGTGTAGAGCGCGTCCTGCGGCACGGAGCGGAGGCGGATCTTGAAGCCGAGCTTCTCCAGCTGGGCCTTGGTGACCTCGCCCACGGCCTTGCCCGGATCGACGTTCGTGCCCACCATCAGCAGCTCCTCGGTGCCGTCGTACTTGCCCGAGCTGAAGCCCGCGGCCTTCATGTACTTCTCGGCCAGGGCCATGTCTCCCTTCGGGTTCGCGAGAAAGTCGACGCCCGCCCCCTTCGCGCCGCCGGCCTCCTCGAAGCCGCTCATCCCCGGCGGGATGAAGTGCGTTGCGATCTCGCCGATGAACTCGCCCCCGCGCGCCTTGCGGGCCGCGTCGCGATCGTACACCGCGAGGATCGCCTTGCGGACGTTGAGGTCGTCGAGCGGTTTGATCGTCGTGTTGAGCGGGACCCAGCGGAAGGTGCCGCCCTCGACGGTCTTGAGCTGGTCCTTCTGGCGCTGGACGACGCGCTTGAGGATCTGCGCCGGTGGGTTGGTGTCGAGGATGAGGTTCTGGCCCTGCAGCACCTGGCGGCCAGCCACGTTGGCGTCGGTGGCGTTCGTGCGCAGCAGGATCTCGTCGAGGTAGGCGGGACGGAAGTCCTTGGACTGGTCCCAGTTCGGGTTGCGGACGAGCTCGATCGACTTGCCGACCTTGTAGCCGACGAGCTTGCCGGCGTCATCGTTCCGGACCATGTAGGGCCCGCTCGCCACGACGTTCTCGTTGTACGTCGACGGGGTCTCCTTGTCGAACTTCGCCGCGTACTCCTTCGGCACCGGCGTCGTGTACGCCATGATGAGGGACGCGGCGAAACCCGCGCCCTGGGCCTTGGCGAGCTTGAACGTGATCTTGTAGGGATCCTCCGGGTCGATCACGATCCCAGGCACGTCCTTGATCGCGCCCGGCTTCGTGGGCGCGCCCTCGATGAAGTCGTAGAAGGTCGTGTACTGGCCCGGGACGTGCTTGGAGAACGTGCGCTCGATTCCGTACTTGACGTCCTTCGCCTGGATCTCGCGGTTCACCGGCGGGGCGAACTTGATGCCCTTCTTGAGCGTGACGGTCACCGTCTTCTTGTCCTCGGAGACCTCCGCCGGCGCCTCGGCGAGCGCGGGCACGGGGTCCTCCACGCCCGGCTTGGGGACGTAGAGCGACGTCTGGGTGGCGTACTGGACCTGGTAGCCCCCCGAGTAGTACGTCTGGCCGGGGTCGAGGAAGTCGACGTCGGAAGCGCCGAGCTGCTCGAGCTTGCCGCCCTTCTTCCCTTCGGTGGGTGCGCCGTTCGACTTGTTGGCGCTGCCGCCTGAATCGTTGTCGTCCCCGCCGCAGGCGATGACGAACGAGGTCAGAGCGACGAGGGCAAGTGCGGCGAGCAGCCGCAGCGGAGACCTGATCATTCAGAGGTCCTTTCCTGGGTGTGTCTCATGGGATCGATGGTGCGTTCGTTGAGCTGGGGTCACTTGGCGGTGCGGGGATTGAGGGCGTCCTGCAGCCCGTCGCCGACGAGGTTGAAGGCGAGGACGGTCAGCAGCAGCGCGAGGCCCGGGAAGGTCATGAACCACCAGGCGACATCGAACACGCTGACGGCGTCGGAGATCATGGACCCCCAGCTCGGAGTTCCGGGCTCGATGCCGATGCCGAGGAATGACAGTGCCGCCTCGAAGAGGATGACCTGCGGGATCAGGATCGTGCCGTAAACGATGATCGGCGCGACGAGGTTGGGGAGGATCTC
>Ga0136617_10000150_pt1 | contig 51171 bp, 48 predicted proteins | sample AntDrymUQ3222106_2_FD_129672 | JGI IMG/M metagenome (GOLD analysis project Ga0136617, IMG submission 129672) | Polar desert sand microbial communities from Dry Valleys, Antarctica - metaG UQ322 (21.06) | ecosystem: Environmental > Terrestrial > Soil > Desert | place: Antarctica: Dry Valley... | reverse complement strand
GTCGGCGTCCATCGAGGCCCCTCCAGGTCGTCGGTGCGAGATAGCACCGCCGACTTCGACCCTGCTGCTTATGTCACCTTCCCACCCACCGGCACCTCACCAGCCGTGGAACGACTCATCTAGAGCGCGCGGTACAGGCGCTCGTAGCCGTCGAGCATCGCCGCGACGGAGTACCGCGACGCGACGAGCTCGCGGCCGCGCTCGCCGAGGAGCGCCAGGCGGGCGGGGTCGGCCAAGAGGTCGAGCATCCCGCGCGCCAGGTCGCTCGTCGTCGCCGTGCCCGTCAGGGTGACGCCGCCGAGGTCGCGCATGCCCTCCACCGGGGTGCTGAGTACCGGCGTGCCGGCCGCCAGCGCCTCGAGCGCGACGAGCGACATCCCCTCCCAGTCGGAGGAGAACACGACGAGGTCGGCCCGCGCGGCGAGTGCCGGCACGTCCCGACGCACGCCCAACAGCGTGATCCGGTCCTCGAGCCCGAGCGAGCGCGCCTGCGCGGTCAGCTCTGCGCGCAGCGGCCCGTCACCGACGATCAAGAAGCGCGCGTCCGCCCGGACCGCCGCGACCTCCGCCGCGGCGGCGACGAAGCGCGCATGGTTCTTCTGCTCGACGAGGCGGCCGACGGCGATGACCACCGCCGCGCCGCTGAGGCCGAGCTCCTCATCGAGGCGGGCGCGACCCGGGTCGCGCTCGGTCGGCACGTGGACGCTGTTGGCGACGACGTGCAGGCGGGCGGCCGGCAGGCCTGCGTCGCGCAGCCCCGTCACGAGGTCCTCCGAGACGCAGGTGACGGCGTCGGCGCCGCGCAGCAGCAGGCTCGCCGCCCGGTACTCGGCGTGGCGCACGCCGTGGAACGTCGCGAGCACGCGCGGCCGCCGCGGGCCACGCGCGATGCGGGCGCCGAGCGCCGCCAAAGCGGAGACCCTCGGGTTGTGGGCGTGCACGATCTGCGGGCGCAGGCTGCGGATCGCGGCGGCCAGGCTCGCGACACCGGCGGCCACGCCGGCCGGGGAGCGCCCCCGCGACGGGACCACGATCCGCCGCACCCGCGCGCCCGCGAGCTCGGGCTCGAGCGCGCCCGCCGGGCCCCACAGCGTGACGTCGTGACCGCGCGCGGGCAGCTCCTGGGCCAGCATGATCACCACCCGCTCCGCGCCACCGACGTCGGTGCCGGGAGTGGCGAGGAGGATCCTCACCGCGCGAGCAGTGCCGCGTAGAGGGCGAGCGTGCGCGAGACCATCGCGTCCGCGCCGCCGCTGCGCTCGACGTGTGCCCGCGCGGCGTCCGCCTGCTCGCGCGCGAGCGCCGGATCGTCGAGCAGCCGCCCGATCGCGGCGGCCAGCGCGGCCGGGTCGCCGGGCGCGACGAGGAGCCCGGTGCCCGCGGGCACGAGCTCCGGCACGCCGCCGACGCGCGTCGCGACGATCGGGACGCCGGCCGTCATCGCCTCCAGCAGCGCGAGCGGGCTGTTCTCCATGTAGGAGGAGAGCACGAGCACGGACAGGCTCGCGAGCGCGGTCCGCGCCGGCACGTGGCCGGGGAAGCGCACCGCCCCGTCGAGGCCGAGCGCGCGCGCCCGGGACTGGAGCGCGGCGGCGTCCGGGCCGGCGCCGTAGAGCGCGAAGCGGGTCGCAGGCCGAGCGGCCGCGAGCGCCGCCGCCGCCTCCAGGAAGACGTCGAGGCCCTTGACCGCCGCGAAGCTGGTGAGCGTCCCTACGAGCTCGCCGCGCTCGGGCAGGCGGGGCTCGAGGGCGACGCCGTTGGGGATCACGGTGATCCGCTCGGCCGGCCAGCCCAGCCGCGTGACGAGCTCCCGCTCGACCGCATGCGACACCGTGATCACCGCATCCGCGCGGCGGGCGAGCAGCGCGTCGACGCCCCGGTAGGCCAGGCGCGCGCGCAGGCCGGGGCGCTCGGCGCCGGCGGGTGGGGGCAGGTACGGCTCGGGCAGCCCGTGGACGGTGAAGACGACGACCGCGCCGGCGGGCGGCAGCAGGCGCGTCCAGAGCCCCGCGCGGCGGTCCTGGGCGTGGACCACGTCGACCCCTGCGAGCGCGCGCCGCACCCTGCGGGCCCCGCCGAGATCGAGCTGGTGGCGCAGCGGCACCACCGTCGCGCGGGCCCCGGCCGCCTCGAGCCGGGTGGCGATCGCGGGGGTCGCGCAGGTGGCGTGCACTTCGACCCCGCTCGCGGCGAACCCGGCGGCCAGCGTCACGATGTGCTCGACCGGCCCGCCTCGCTCGAGCGTGCTGGCGAGCCCGACCCTCATCCCGGAGCGGGAGCGCCCCGCAGAGCGGCGCGCGGCGGCACCACCACGCGGACCGCCTGGGGCACACCCGCCACGACCGTGGCCAGCGCTCCGATCATCCAGAACGGGGTCGTGAACTGCTCGCTCAGGAACGCGCCGGCGACGATCGCCACGACCAGCGACGCCTGCATCGCGGTCGCGAGGCGCTGCCCGTCGTGGTCGCCGATGCTGATCGCCCGTTTTCGCCCACTCGAGAGCAGTCGCCACGACGACACGAGGAACCCGACGAACCCGATGAGGCCGAGCAGGCCGATCTCGGCCAGGACGTGGAGATAGGAGTTGTGGACGACGGGCCGCTCGAGTTCGAGCGGGTTGTTGCGCACGTACGACGGGGCCTCCACCCCGAAGCGCCCGGGGCCGACGCCGGTGAGCGGGCGGTCCGCGGCCATCCGCACCGCGCCGTACCACAGCGCCTCGCGCGCCCCCACGTTCTTGTCGGCGATATTGCCCTTCGCCGTCAGGCGGTCCTGCAGGAGCGGCGCGTACAGCGCGAACCCGAGCGCCGCGACGCTGAACAGGGCGACGACACCGAGCAGCACCCCGCTCAGCGGGACGCGGCGCGTGATGATGGCCCACGGCGCAAGCGCGGCGAGCCCGACCAGCGCGCCGCGGGACAGTGTGGCGAGGATGGCGCCGAGCAGCAGCAGGCAGCAGAACGCCCAGAGCATTCGCCGGCCCTTCTCCTCGACGAGCAGGTAGCAGGCGAGCGGGAGGATGCAGGTCATCAGGTAGGCGAAGTCGTTGGGGTCCGCGATCGGCCCCGCGGCGCGCTCGAGGTTCAGCGCGACGAACCCGTAGAGCCCCCACCCCGCGGCCAGCGTGCACGAGAGCACGACGACGCGGATCACCCTGCGCACGTCCTGGATGGTGTGCGTGAGCTGCAGGACGAGAAAGAAGAACACGATGAACAACGCGTAGCGCAGCGAGTCGACCACGCCGTCCGAAGGATCGGGCGCGAACAGCAGCGAGAGGCCGACGGCGAGCCCGAAGAAGCCCGCCCAGGCGAGTGCGGGGCTCACCCGCAGCGGCTCGGAGTGCGCGAGCGCCCGCAGCAGCCAGGCGGCGAACAACAGGACCCCGAGGATCTTGACCACGGAGACCGTCTCGGTCGGATACTCCAGCGCGCCCTCCCAGGGGAGGACGGCCGCGAGCGCGAGCAGCAGCGTGTCCACCCGCACCACGGCGAGCAGCAGGAAGATGAAGACGCCGACCCCGGCCAGGGCGTACAGCGGCCACATCGCCCCGATGTAGCCGAGCGGGATGGCGACGGGCGCCGCCACGAGGAAGGCCGCGCGGCTGTCGAGCAGCCGCCCGGCCATCTAGACCTGCTCCACCGGCGCCCCGGGCGTGCGCGGCGGGGGCGTCTGCTTGGGCCGCGGCTCGGCCGGCTCGGCCGGCTCGGCCGGCTCGTCGCGCTTGCGTGCGGCGGCCCGGCGCTCCGCCTCGACGCGCTCCGCCTCGAGCCGCTGGGCGGTCTCCGCCGTCGCCTCGTAGCGGTAGTAGCTGCCGACGTCGACGTCGTCCTGCCCGGCCTTGTTGAGGATGATGCCGAGCAGCTTGCTGTCGACGAGCGCGAGGCGATCCAGCGCGGCCTGGAAGCTGGCGGGCTTCTGCGTCCCCGCGTCGGCCAGGAGGATAACCCCGTCGGCGAGCGGCGCGACGAGACGGGCGTCGCTGACCGGCAGGACCGGCGGGGTGTCGACGAGGATCAGGGCCTTGCGGCGCCGGAGCGCCGTGAGCACACTCGGCAGGCGGATGTGGAGCATCTCGGTCGGATCGGGAGGCACCGGGCCGCTGGTGATGACCCACAGGTCGGAGCCGACAGGCTTCAACTCGGGCTTGCGCCCGAGCGCCAGCGTGGTCGACAGCCCGGTGCTGTTGTCAAGCCCGAAGATCTCGTGCTGGCGCGGGCGCCGCAGGTCGGCGTCCAGCACGATCGTCTGGATCCCGATGCGGCTGAAGGCGACCGCGAGGTTGGCGACCACCGTCGACTTGCCCTGGCCGGCCTCGGGGCTCGTGATCTCGATCACGCGGATCGACTCGTCCATCAGGAACTCGAGGTTGGTTCGCAGCGCGCGATAGCTCTCCTGGAGATCGTCGACCCCCGTCTGGTCCCAGATCACCGAGGCGGTCGTCTTTGACAGCGTGCGCTGGCGGCCCAGCCGCCCCAGCACGGGGGCGAGGGTGTGCTGCGCGACGTCGGCGGCGGTGTCGATGCGGCGCCGGAACTGCTCGAGTCCGATCGCGAGCAGGATGCCGCCGAACAGGCCGAGCATTCCGGCGACGCCGAACAGCAGCGGCGGCCGAGGTTGTACGGGGGAGAACTCCGGCGCCGCCGGGTCGACGAGCGTCGCGATCATCAGCTTGTTGCCGGCGATCGAGTCCTGGAACGCCTTGGCGGTCGCCGCCGCCGCGGCGGCCGCGTCGCGCGCGTCGGTCGTGCGCGCGGTGATGCGCAGGATGCCGCTGCCGCCCTCGGTGGAGGTGTCGATGTCGGCGTTGAGATCGCGGCCGAGGACGCGTTCGGCGCGTGCGAGGTTGCTGCTCGACTTGGCCGTCTCGGCGTAGGTGCTGAGCAGTGCCGACAGGCTGTCGGACGCGACGAGACCCTGGCCCTGCGTGACGTCGGGGGTGAGCGCGACCACCGCGGTCGACTCGTACTCGGTCGGGCGGGACAGGATGGCCGGCATGCTCGCGACGACCGTGATGACGAACACGCCGAGGACGACCCAGCGGCGCTTCCACGCCAGCGCGATGAGGTCCCTCAGATCCATGGCTCTCCGATGATAGGAGCCGCGAGTGCGGCGGTCGCAATTTGCATGCGCACGCCCGAGGCCGGACGGAGCGTTCGCTCGTAGACGGCGAGCCACTCCGCGGACATGCGGCGCGCGCCGAACTCGGGGGCGCGGCGGCGCTGCTCCGCCAGAAGCTCGGCCCGCAGTACAGGGTCGCGGAGCACCGATCGGGCGAGCTCGATCGCGGACTGCTCATCCGTGCAGACCTGACGCGCACCGACGATCTCGCGGTTGGCCGGGATGTCGGAGGCGACCACGGCCACGTCGCGCGCGATCGCCTCGAGGATGGCGAGCGACTGCCCGTCCCACGCCGACCAGTGCACGTACACCGTCGCCTCCGCGAGGCGCTCGAGCGCCTCGCCATGCGGCAGCCAGCCGGTCACCGGGATGCCGGCGTCGCGGACGACGCTGTCGTTGCCGTCGCCCGACCCGCCGATCCAGCTGACGCGCGCGTCCGCCGCAAGCGCCGCGAGGATCCGCGCCGTCGCGGCCGGCCGGCGCTGCGCGGCGATCCGGCCCAGCGAGACGGCGGCCGGGGCGGCGCGGTCGAGGGAGCGCTCGGGCACCCCGCGGTCGAGCTCCGGGATGCCGTTGCGAACCACCGCGACCCGCGGGGCGCGCAGGCCGCTCCGGGCGAGCTCCGCCTCCGCCTCCGAGACGGCGCCGACGACCGCGCACCGCCGTGCCACCAGCGCCTCGACGGCGCGTACGGCCGCGCCTATCGCGCGACCGACGCCCTGGCGGGCGAAGGCGAACCCGTGCGGTGTGTAGATGAGCGGCAGGCCGCGCGGGAGCGCGAGCGCGCCGACCGCCCCGGCGAACGAGGAGTGCAGATGCACGAGCTCGGGCCGGCGCTCGCGGACGAGCCGGCGCAGTGCCCGCCCCGCGGCGAGCTGCCCGGGCGGCGAGCGGCGCGGCCACGCGAGCGGGACGAGCGTGACGCCGGCGGCCGCGGTCAGCGCCAGGTCGGCGGGCGCCTGCGGGTGGTCGGCGTAAACGAGCGTGACGTCGTGCCCGCTCGCCACCTGGTCGGCCGCGAGCGTGCGCACCACCTGCAGCGTGCCCGCCCAGGCCGCCTCTGTGACGTGGAGGATGCGCACGGGCTCAGTACGCGCCGCGCCCGGACAGCACAACCGGGAGCGTGGCCAGGAGGATCTCGACGTCGCGCGCCAGCGACCAGCCGGCGACGTACTGGTAGTCGAAGCGGATCATCTCCTGGAAGGGGATGTTCGATCGGCCGGAGATCTGCCACGGCCCGGTCAGGCCGGGGCGCAGGTCGGCGCGGCGCGCCTGCCAGGACTCGGTCAGCGTCTGGGCCTCGGCCATCACGAGCGGCCGCGGGCCGACGAGGCTCATGTCGGCCTTCAGCACGTTGAGCAACTGCGGCGCCTCGTCGAGCGAGAGGCGGCGGATGACGCGGCCGACGCGGGTGATCCGCTCGTCGTCGCGGGTCTTCACGATGGCGCCGTCGGCACGCACCTCGACCGTCGCCTCGGTGTGCATCGAGCGGAACTTGTAGAGCTTGAAGAACCTGCCGCCGCGCCCCGATCGCAGCTGGGTGAACAGCACCGGGCCGCTGGAGTCGAGCTTGATGGCGAGCGCGATCGCGAGCAAGAGCGGCGAGAGCACGATCAGCACGACGCCGGCGCCGACGAGGTCGAGCGTCCGCTTGCTCAGCCGCGCGGGCGCGGAGAACGTCGGGGCGTCGATCGAGAGCAGCGGCATCCCGCCGATCTGCTCGATCGAGCGCGCACCGTCGAGGAACTCGAACAGCCGCGGGACGATGTCGACCGCCACGCCGGCGTCGCGGCAGACACGCAGCGCGTGCAGCAGCTCCTCGTGGTGCGCGCGCGTGAAGGCGATCATCACGCGATCGACGAGGTCGAGCTCCACGAGGTCTTTGAGCGCGTTCAGGCCGCCCAGGCACGGGAGGGCGGCGGTGCCCTGGTCGCTGGCGCCGTCGTCGATGAAGCCCGTGAGGACGAGCCCCAGCTCTGGATGGTCATTGATGCGCTCCGCGAGCCGCTCGGCCACGAGACCGGACCCGACGATCAGCGTGCGCTGGCGCAGCTTCGGCGCGCGGTGCGCCGCAACGCGAGCGCCTGAGCGGGCGATGCCCGCCACCGAGCCGCAGGCCAGCGCGCCGAGGAACGCCCCCGCCGCGGGTCGCGCGAGACCCATCGAGAGGAGCAGCGCGTACATCGGCCACGACGCCGCGAGGCAGGTCAGCACGAGCCGCGGCGCCTCGCTGACCCCGCTGGCCCACGCGCGCAGGTCCTCCCTGGCATAGAGTCCGCAGAGGAACGCGGCGACCGGCCACGCGACCGCGACGACGGCAGCCAGCAGCAGCACCTGCTCGCTCGATCCGCGCGCGACGGCGCCCACCAGGGCGCCACTGGCCAGGCCTGCGAGCATGTCGGCGACGAACAGGAGGCGGCGGAGATGACGGAAGCGCTGCCGGGCGACATCCGAGCCGCGGCCGAGGAGCTCCAGCTCCATTGTCTCTGCGTGGATCGCCATCAGTCCGACTCCCGACGATTCAAGTTCCATCCCAGCATCCCTGCGACCTCCGCCTCGTCTGCCCGCAAATACCGCAAGCCAATCTGGCTCGAGGCCAGGGATGACCGCTCCCGATCCGTGGGTACCGTGGACCGCTCAGTCCTGTCTTTCAGAGTCTCGGCTTTAGGTATGTAACCACGTAGTGCGACAAAGGTTGGCTCGTACGTTCGTCGAGAAGGTCGCGAACTGGCAACTGGTCTTGCCGGCGGCCCTCACTGTCGCGCTCGCTTTCCTGGCGGGCGGGTTCTTTCCGGCGGCTGTCGGGCTGACCGCCGGGCTGCTGTGTCTCCTCCTCGTCGCTCGGTTCACGCTCGCAGACCGTCCCCTCGCGGGCTGGAGCGCCCCGCTCGCCCTCGCCACCGGCGCCCTGGCCCTGTTCTCCGTGTGGACCCTGGCGTCAGCCGGCTGGTCGGACGCGCCCGCGCGCGCGATGGTCGAGTTCGACCGGGCGCTGCTCTACCTCCTGGTGCTGGCGTTCATGGGCCTGCACGCGCGCGCCCCCGGGCATCTGCCGGTGCTCCTGCGCTGGCTCGGCCTCGCGATCGCGGTCGCGTGCGCGATCGCGCTCGCCACGCGGCTGCTTCCGGCGACCTTCCCGACCAGCACGAGCGTCAACGTCGACCGCCTCGCGTTCCCGCTCACGTACTGGAACGCGATGGGCATCTTCTGCGGGCTGGGCGCGATCCTGCTCACGCACCTGACGGTGTCCGAGCGCGAACCCGCGGCCGTCCGCGTCGCGGCGGCGGCGGGGCTGCCGATCGTCGCCGTGACGCTCTACTTCACGTTCTCGCGCGGCGGGATCGCGGCCGCCCTCGCCGGCGTCATCCTCTACTTCCTGCTCGCGCATCCGCGAGGGCTCGCCGGCGCGCTGCCCGCGGTCGGCCTGCCGGTCGCGTTCGCCCTCCACCGCGCCTACGGATCGGAGCTGCTCGCGCGCGAGTTCTACACCGGAGCCGATGCGCGCGAGCAGGGCCGCGCGCTGCTGGTGGTGGTGATCGGCTGCGTGGTCGCCGCCGGGGTCCTGCGCACGCTGGCGCTGCGCGTCGACCGGCGGATGCTCGAGATCCGCATCGGCTCGGGCACGCGCCGCCGGCTGTTCGGCGCCGTGGGGATCGCGGCGCTGCTTGCGCTCGCGGTCGCGACCGTCGCACTCGACCTGCCCGGTCGCATCGACGAGCAGCGCAAGGCGTTCGTGCGCGGCGACACGCCGCCCGGTGGCAACGACCTGCGCACGCGGCTGACCGACGTCGGCAACAACGGCCGCCGCGAGCAGTGGAACACCGCGCTCGATACGGGAGCCATCCGGCCCTGGCGGGGGGTGGGCGCCGGGACGTACCGGCTGTACTGGGAGCGCGACCGGCCGGCGCCGCCCGTGAAGGTCATCGACGCCCACTCGCTCGCCCTCGAGGTGCGCGCCGAGCTCGGCTGGATCGGGCTCGGGCTGCTCGCGATCGCGCTCGTCGTCCCGCTCGTGGTCGCGGCCTCGCGGCTGCGGGGGCCGGGGCGCCACGCCTACGCCGCCTTCCTGGCCGCTGGGATCGCGCTGCTGCTGCACGCGCAGGTCGACTGGGACTGGGAGATGCCGGTGCTCCTCATCTGGTTCTTCGGCGCGGCCGGGACGATCCTCGCGACGCCGGCCGAGCGCGCCGCCGGCCTGCCGGCGCCGAAGCGCCTGACGCGGCTGCTGGCGGGGCTGGCGTGCCTGCTCGTCTCCGTCACCCCCGTCACGGTGGCGGTCTCGCAGCAGCGCCTCAGCCGCAGCGTCGGCGCCCTCGCGAGCGGCGACTGCGCGACGGCGACCGACGCCGCCCTGGCCAGCCTCGAGGCGCTGCCGGTGCAGGCGGAGGCGTTCGAGGTGCTGGGCTTCTGCGACGCGCGCGCCGGGGAGCTGAAGCTCGCCGAGGCGGCGATGCGCTCCGCACGCCGCGCCGACCCCGGCAACTGGCAGTACGCGTACGGGCTCGCGGTCGTCCAGGCCCTGGCGCGCGAGGACCCGACGCGCGCGGCGCGGCTCGCCGTCCGGCTCAACCCGCTCGAGCCGCTGGCGCGCAGCCTCGAGCGAGGGCTGCGCTCGCGCAGCCCCGCTCGCCGGCGGGCCGTCGCGGCGAGGGCGCAGATCCCGCGCGAGTGACCGTTAACGCGAGAGAGGCGGGCCGGAGCCCGCCTCTCTCGAAGCGAAGGTGCCTACGGGAGCGTGCTCAGCGCTCGTCGCCGGTACGGCGCCGCAGCACGAGGCCCGCGCTCAGGAGCGCGATGCCGCCGATCAGCACCGGGATCGCGGCGAAGCCCGTGAACGGGAGCTGCGAGTCGTCCGTGGCGCCGGCCGCGACCTGGCGTGCCGGCTGGACGTCGCCCGCGGCGTCAGGGCTCTCGCCGCTGTTGTCGGGCGACACGTCGCTGCCGGAGTCCTCGTCGCCGAGGACCTCGCCGCCACCGGTCGGTGTCTCGTTGCCGCCGTACTGCTCCTGCGCGGCGTCGCCGGTGATGCCCGAGACGGCGAGGCCGGCTCCGGCGGTGCTCAGCAGCATGCCGAAGACCAGCATGCACAAGATTGCAAGTCGTGACTTCATGGGTTGTGCTCCTCTAGTTGTCCGCCTCCGTGCGGGCTGTGAGCTACGCGCACGGACCTGCTGCTTGATCGCGTCCAGCTCGAGCGCGGTCGCCTCAGGGCGGTTCGCGCGGAGCTGATCGATGACCGGCTGCAGGTCCGGCTGGAGGTCGTCGAAGTTGCTCATCACTCACTACTACGAACGAGCACGCCGATTCCTGATCGAAGATGTCTGCCCATATGCGCGATGACGAGTTCGAGCGGCTCTACGAGGCCGAGGCCCAGGGGCTGTTCGGGTTCCTCGCCTACCGCACCGGCGATCGCGCGCTGGCCGAGGATCTGCTCGCCGACACCTTCGAGCGGGCGCTGCGCAAGCGACGCGGGTTCGATCGGCGCCGCGGCTCCGCCAAGACGTGGCTGTACGCGATCGCGCTGAACCTGCTGCGGGACAACGCGCGCCGCAGCGCCGCCGAGGGGCGCGCGCTCGAGCGGGCCGGGCCGGTCCCTGCCGGCGGCGCGGAGATCGGCGACGCGCTCGAGCACCGCGACGTCGTGCAGCGCGCGCTGGCCACGCTGAGCCCCGAGGAGCGGGAGGCGATCGCGCTGCGCTTCGGCGCCGAGCTGACGGTCCCCGAGATCGCCGAGGCGCTGCGCGAGCCGCTGACGACGGTCGAGGGCCGCGTCTACCGGGCGCTGCGCAAGCTCCGGGGCGAGCTGGCCGAGTAGAATGGACCGTGGACCGTGCTAGGCGGGGATGTAGCGGAGCCCTATACCCGCAATCCGCTCTAGCGGGGCTGAATCCCCTCTCGAGGGGCAAGGCCCTCGGGGTCAGCGCGCCGTATGGAGCGTCGATGGCCGGGTCCCGCTCGATGTCGGCCCGTGAACCAGGTCAGGTCCGGAAGGAAGCAGCCTTAAGCGGTCACCGGCAGGCGGTGCGGGGTCGCCCGACCGGAGCCACCAGCAGTGAACGCGCCCGAGGAACCTGCTTCGAAGGAGGGTGCACGGTCCACCTCTGCCCCTAGACTCGATCGTCGTGCCAGCCGCCTCCGCTTCGCTCTACCGCCGCCACCGCCCGCGCTCGTTCGCCGACGTCGTGGGCCAGGAGCACGTGGTCCGCACGCTCTCCAACGCGATCGGGCAGGACAAGGTCCACCACGCCTATCTCTTCGTGGGCTCGCGCGGGACGGGCAAGACCTCGATGGCGAAGATCCTCGCCGCGTCCCTGAACTGCGAACGCGGGCCGACGGTCGAGCCCTGCGGCGTCTGCGAGTCCTGCGTGACGATCGCCTCGGCGAGCTCGCTCGACGTGATCGAGATGGACGCGGCCTCGAACAACTCGGTCGACGACATCCGCGACCTGCGCGAGAAGGTGGCCTACGCGCCGGTCTCCGGCCGCCACAAGGTCTACATCCTCGACGAGGCGCACATGCTCTCCACGGCGGCGTGGAACGCGTTCCTCAAGACGCTCGAGGAGCCGCCGCCGCACACGATCTTCGTGCTCGCCACGACCGAGGCCGGCAAGGTGCTGCCGACCGTCGTCGACCGCTGCCATCGCTTCGACTTCGGCCGCCCGACCGTGGTCCAGATCGCCGCAGTGCTGCGGCGCGTCGCCGATGCCGAGCAGATCTCGATCCCCGACGAGGCGTGCGCCTTGATCGCCCGCTCGGCCACCGGCTCCTTCCGCGACGCGCTCGGCACGCTCGAGCAGCTGCTCGCCTACTCGGGCTCCTCGATCGCCCTCGAGGATGTCCTCGCCGTGCTCGGCGCGGCCGACGCCGATCTGCTGTTCGGCGCCGTCGACGCGGTCGCCGCGGGCGACGGGCGCAGCGCGCTGCTCGCCGCCGCCCGGCTGGCGGAGTCCGGGCGCGACATCGGCCGCTTCTTCTCCGACCTCGAGGCGCACACGCGCGGGCTGCTCGTCGTCCAGACGCTCGGCGACGTGCCGCCCGAGCTACAGGTCACCGCGGAGCAGGACGAACGGCTGCTCGAGCAGGCCGCACGCGTCGGTCAGATCGACGTCGTCCGCATCCTCGACCTGATCGCCCTCGGCCTGCGCGCGATGAAGGACGGCGCGGACGCCCGGACCCAGCTCGAGCTCGCGCTGGTCAAGGCCGCCGTCCCCCAGGTCGACGCCTCGGCGAAGGCCCTGCAGTCCCGCCTCGAGCGCCTCGAGGCCGGCCGCCCCGCCGTGCAGCCCGCGCCGGCGGGCCGTGCGCCGTCCGTGCCCGCCACCGCGGCGGGCCGCGCGATCGAGCCGGCCCGCCACGCGCCGCCCGCCAACGGCGCGCCGAGCGAGGACGCTCCGGCTCCCGCCGCCCCGAGCGACTCCGCGCCGCGGTTCACCCACCCGACTCCGCCCCCCGATGCTCGGGAACCGGCTCCCGCCGCCCTCGAGCCCACCGTCGCCGCGGTCGCGGTGATCGAGCCCGACGTCCCGGGCGCCGAGCCGATCGTGGCGGCCGTGGGGCTCGATCTCGACGGCTTCGCCGAGCTGTGGCCGGCGGTGATCGAGTCGATCCAGGGCGAGCGCCCGCTGCTCGCCGAGCACCTCAAGGTGGCGCGGCCGTGCGCGCTCGGCGACGGCGAGCTGACGCTGGCCTGGGCCGAGACCCATGGCCTGTCGCGGCGCAAAGCCGAGGACCCGCCCAACCGCGAACTGATCGGCCGCGCGATCCGCGCCGTCACCGGCGCGTCCCTGCGGCTCGCCCATGAGATGCGGGCCGCCGACACCCCCGACGCGGTGGCCCCGACGCTGTCGGAGGACGAGTTGGTCGAGCGTTTCGTGGAAGAGTTCGAGGCCGAGATCCTGCCTGCGCCCGACGCCGAGACCAAGTCCGAGGAGACGTCCTGATGCCGCCCCAGCCCAACATGCAGCAGATGCTCAAGCAGGTTCAGAAGATGCAGGCGGAGATGATGGCCGCGCAGGAGTCCCTCAAGGACGAGCGCGTCGAGGCGTCCGCCGGCGGCGGCATGGTCAAGGTCGTCGCCACCGGCGAGCTCGCGATCGAGTCGGTCACGATCGACCCCGCGGCCGTCGACCCCGAGGACGTCGAGATGCTGCAGGACACCGTGCTCGCGGCGGTCAACGAGGCGCTGCGTTCCGCCCAGGAGCTCGCGGCGAACAAGATGGGCGACGTGACCGGTGGCCTCGGCGGGCCGGGCGGCGGCCTCGGCGGGCTGGGCCTGCCAGGCCTGTAAGCCCTTGTTGGCTCCCCCCGTCCAGCGGCTCGTCACCGAGCTGGGCAAGCTCCCCGGCATCGGCAACCGCACGGCGCAGCGGCTCGCGTTCCACGTCCTGCGCACGAGCCAGGAGGACGCGTATGCGCTCGCCGACGCGATCCGCGACGTCAAGGACAAGATCTCGCTGTGCGAGGTCTGCTTCAACCTCGCCGAGGGGCCGCGCTGCACGATCTGCCAGGACGAGCGGCGCGACCCGGCGCTGATCTGCGTCGTCGAGGAGCCGGGGGACGTGATCCCCGTCGAGCGCACGCATGAGTACCGCGGCCGCTACCACGTGCTGGGCGGGGCGCTGTCACCGATCGACGGCGTCGAGCCCGACGACCTCAAGATCGCGCAGCTCTACACGCGTATCGAGGGCTCCGACGTCAGCGAGGTCGTGCTCGCCACCAACACCACCACCACCGGCGAGGCGACCGCGCTGCACATCGCGGACGGGCTGCGGATGCGCGCGCCCGACGTCGCCGTGACGCGCCTCGCCTCCGGGCTGCCGGTGGGCGGCGACCTCGAGTACGCCGACGAGGTCACGCTCGGCCGCGCGCTCGCCGGTCGCCGCGCCGTCTAACGGGCCACCGGCCACCTACACTCCGCCGCCGTGCCCAGCACCGTCGTCATGAAGTTCGGCGGCACGTCCGTCGCCGACGCGGAGCGCCTCAAGCGCGCCGCCCGCCGGATCGTCCGCGCCCGCGAGCAGGGCCACGACGTCGTGGCCGTGCTGTCCGCGCGCGGGCAGATGACCGACGAGCTCGTCGCGATGGCCGAGGAGGTCTCGCCGAGCCCCGACCCGCGCGAGATGGACATGCTGCTCTCGACCGGCGAGCGGATGTCGTGCGCGCTGTGCGCGATGGCGATCAACGACCTCGGCCACCGCGCGATCTCGCTCACCGGGTCGCAGGCCGGGATCGTCACCGACACCTCGCACACGAAGGCCCGCATCCTCGACGTCCGCGCCGACCGCATCCGCAAGGGCCTCGACGACCAGCAGATCGTGCTCGTGGCCGGCTTCCAGGGCGTCTCGACGTCCTACGACGTGACCACGCTCGGCCGCGGCGGCTCGGACACGACCGCCGTTGCGCTCGCCGCCGCGATGGACGCCGAGGTGTGCGAGATCTACACCGACGTCGCCGGCGTGTTCAGCGCCGACCCGCGGATCGTCCCGGACGCGCGCAAGCTGCCGGTCGTCTCGTTCGAGGAGATGCTCGAGATGGCCGCCTCGGGCGCGCGCGTGCTGCAGCTGCGCGCGGTCGAGTACGCGCGCAACCACGGCGTGCGCATCCACTGCCGCTCGTCGTTCAACGAGGACCCCGGTACCTTTGTCGTGGGCGAGGAAGAGACCATGGAACGACCACTCATCACCGCTGTCACCCATTCGACCGACGAGGCTCGCGTCACGCTCCTCGGCGTCCCGGACAACCCGGGCATCGCCGGGCGCATCTTCACCGCGCTCGCCGACGCCAACGTCAACGTCGACATGATCATCCAGAACGAGCCCGAGTCCGAGGGCGCCGCGGCCGACATGTCCTTCACCGTCCCGCGCGCCGATCTGCCGACCGCGCGCGCCGCGCTCGACCCCATCGTCTCCGCCGTCGGAATCTTCCGTGTCGCGGAGGACCCGACGATGGGGAAGGTCTCGGTCGTCGGCGCCGGAATGAAGTCGCATCCGGGCGTCGCCGCGAAGGTGTTCGCCACCCTCGGCGGCGAGGACATCAACATCCAGATGATCTCCACCTCGCCGATCAAGATCTCCTGCGTCGTCCAGGCCGAGCGGGTGCCCCAGGCCGTGCGCGCGCTGCACGAGGCGTTCGAGCTCGGCGCCGACGACGTCCGCCCCGAACACCCCTTCATGCCATGAGCCTGCGCGTCGCCGTCGTGGGCGCCACCGGCGCGGTGGGGACCGTGATGCTCGAGAAGCTGCGCGAGCGCGACTTCCCCGCGAGCGAGATCGTCCCGTTCGCCTCCGAGCGCTCGGCCGGGCGCGAGCTCGACGGCGGGCTCGTGGTCCAGGCGCTGAGCGAGGAGACGATCCAGGGCTTCGACATCGCGATCTTCTCCGCGGGCGCGACGACGTCGCGCGCGTGGGCGAAGCGCTTCGCGGCCGCCGGCTGCGTCGTGGTCGACAACTCCTCGGCCTTCCGGCGCGACCCCGACATCCCGCTCGTCGTCTCCGAGGTCAACCCGGAGGCGCTCGACGCACACAACGGCATCATCGCCAACCCCAACTGCTCGACGATGCAGCTGATGGTCGCGCTGAAGCCGATCCACGCCGCGGCCGGGATCGAGCGCCTGATCGTCTCGACCTACCAGTCGGTGTCGGGCACCGGCGTCAAGGCGGTCGAGGAGCTCGAGAGCCAGACCCACGCGCTGCTGCACGGGATGGAGATGCCGCCGGCCGAGATCTACCGCGAGCCGATCGCCTTCAACGTCCACGGCGGCGCCGGCAACTTCGCCGACGGCGACGACCACACCGACGAAGAGCGCAAGATGATGTTCGAGACGCGCAAGATCCTCGGCGACGAGTCGATCGCGATCTCGGTCACCTGCGCCCGCGTCCCGGTGACCTACTCGCACTCCGAGTCCGTGAACGTCCAGACCCGCGAGCCGCTCGAGGTCGAGGAGGCCCGCGCGCTGCTCGAGGCGATGCCCGGGCTGACGATGGTCGATCCCTACCCAACCGCCGCCGGCGCCGCCGGCCACGACGACGTCTTCGTCGGCCGCCTGCGCCGCGATCCGTCACACGAGCGCGGGCTGCAGATGTGGGTGGTCTCCGACAACCTGCGCAAGGGCGCGGCCACCAACGCCGTCCAGCTCGCCGAGCAGCTCTGCGCGCGCGGGCTCGTCGGCACGCGCACCGCGGCTTAGGGCGAACTGCAACGGCGCATTGAGCGGAGGGTGCGAAGCCCCCGGATCCACGAGTGTCACCTCGACCGCGGTATGCGCAGTCGAGGTGACATTCGTGGCCCCGCGGCACCCCGGAACCTACCCGTCGTTGATGTTCAGCGGCGCTGCCGCGAACGCCTAGAGCTCCCGCCGCGCCAGCCGCAGCGCGGCCTCCGCGCTCCGCTGCAACGGCCCCCGCCGCGACCACCGGCCCGCCTCGATCCGCTCGGAGACCGCGAGGTCGCGTTCGAACTGCTCCGTGAGCTTCGCCGCGAACTCGCGCGACTGCACGCACAGCGTCGCCTCGTCGTGGAGCTGGAAGGAGCGGTTGTCGAAGTTGACCGAGCCGACGGAGGACCAGACCCCGTCGACGACGAGCGCCTTCGCGTGCAGCATCGTCGGGCCGTACTCATGGATCTCGACGCCGGTGTCGAGCAGCTCGGCGTAGCTGGCGCGGCCCGCGACCCGCACGGGGGCCTTGTCGATGTGCTCGCCCGGGACGAGCACGCGCACGCGGACCCCGCGGCGCGCCGCCGCCTCGAGCGCGTCCGAGAACGCCGGGCGCGGGACGAAGTAGGCGGCGGTGAGGTCGAGCGACTCGCGCGCCGCCGCGATCGCGAGGTAGTAGAGCGCCTCGACGTTGGTGTCGCCGACGCCCGCGCTCGAGCGGACGACCTGCATCGGCCCGCCGTCGTCGACCGCCTCGAGCTCGGGCGTGTAGCCGTCGCCGACGAGCACCTCGCCGGTCGCCTCGAGCCAGTTCTCGGCGAAGGCGCCGAACAGCCCGCGCACGACCGGGCCGCGCACGCGCACGTGGGTGTCGCGCCAGTGGTCGGGGTCCTGGGCGTCGCCCGTCCACTCCTCGGCGATGCCGACGCCGCCGGTCAGGCCGACCTTCCCGTCGGCGACGAGGATCTTGCGGTGCGTGCGGTTCTCGAGCCGGCGCACCGCGTAGAGCTTGAGCGGGCGGAAGCGCGAGACGCGCACACCCGCGTCCGTCATCCGCTTGAAGACGTCGGGCTCCATCTGCACGCCGCCCATCGCGTCGATGATCACGTTGCACTCGACGCCCGCGGCCGCGCGCTCGCACAGCGCGTCGGCGACCTCGTCCGCGATGCCGCCGCGCCAGTAGGCGTAGGTGAGCATGCACAGCGTTCGCTGCGCCTCGCGGATCGTCTGGAGGTAGCACGGGAAGATCTGATCGCCGTTGACCAGCAGCTCGACCTCGTTGCCCCATGAGATCGGCGCGCCGGTGATCGCTTCGGCCGCGCGCAGGAAGTCGGGCCCGGCGGGGTCGCACTCGCCGCGCAGCTCGTAGCCGTGGCGCCCCTCGCGGCGGTGGCGCAGCGAGTCGGCCGTGTACCAGGCGAGCCCGGCGCCGGCCACGCCCGCCGGCCACGCGTAGCGCGCGACGTGGGAATGGCCGTTGGTGCGTGTCAGTCGATCCGGAAGCAAGCGGGTCAAGCTAGCCGCTCGTGACTCGCCAACGTGCGGCAAGGTCGGCGCGCGGACGCGCCATGTCCGTGCGACTACCTGTCGCCCGCGGCGACCGCGTCGACGCCGCCGACCACGGAGGTCGACCAGTCGATCACCGAGCTCGGCCGCACGACGTGCTTGCTCATCCCGAGCTCCTTGGGCTCGAGCCCGAGGGCGAGCCCGACGAGCTGCGGCAGGTGGAGCACCGGCATCCCGAGCTCGCGACCGACGACCTTCTCGGCCAGCGGCTGCTGGAGGTCGAGGTTGAGATGGCAGAGGGGACACGGCGTGACCAGGCAGTCGGCGTCGGCGTCGATCGCGTCGCCGAGGTGGCGGCCCGCCTGCTTGAGCGACGCGTCCCGGTTCATCGTGATGATCGGGAACCCGCAGCACTTGTACTGACCCGCGTAGTCGACGACGGTGCCGCCGAGCGCCTCGATCAGCTGCTGCAGGTAACGGTCGCGCGGCGTCTCGCGGTCGATCCCGAGGCGGTCGGTGGGGCGCACGATGTAGCAGCCGTAGAACGGGCCGACGCGCAGGTCGGTCAGCGGCCGCTCGACCTTCTCCTTGAGGGCGTCGAGGCCGATCTCCTCGACCAGCAGCCAGAGGAAGTTCTTGTTCGAGATGCCGCGCTCGTAGGTGAGGCCCTCGGGCGCGAGCGTCTCGTTGATGTGCTCGCGGTACTCCGAGTTGCCGTCGAGGCGCTCCTGGCACTCGTTCTGTGAGCCCTGGCAGGTCGAGCAGATGTTCATCATCAGGTCGGCGCCGCCGGCGATCTCCTGCTGGGCCAGCGCGAACGTCCGGGCGTTGAGCGTGTCGGCGAGCTCCTGGTTGTGCTCGGCGATCACGCCCGCACCGCAGCAGGAGGCGCGGTCGAGCTCCACGAGCTCGATGTCGAGCAGCGGGGCGACCTGTGCCATCGAGCCGTGCAGCTCCGGCGTGAAGCCGCGGCTCACGCAGCCCGGCCAGTACGCGACCTTCACGTGTTCGGGCTCCTCTCGGGGGGCGAGTGGCCTGCGGCGCTCGAGTCGTCAGACTGATGCTCGTCCTCTTCGCCCACGACGTAGAGGTTGAGCTCGTAGCGCTCGTCCTTGTCGTGCACGTGGTTGAAGATCCGCCGCACGTTCTCGTCGGCCTTGTGCGCGTGCAGCAGCGCTTTCTGCGGCGTCACCTTGCCGCGCTGCAGGGCCTTCAGGATCGCCGGCAGCGAGCGCAGCAGCTCGGGCACGGCGCGCGGGTGGAACTTGCCGCCGTAGGAGTCGGGGAGCAGGTCGGCCTCGTGCAGGAGGCCGTTCTTCTCGATGTTGTTGACGAACGCCATCTCGTGCCGGTGGCCGTTGTTGCGGTCGTCGATGTCGTGCTCGGAGCCGGCGATGCGCCGCAGCCGCATGATCTGGCTCATCGGCGCGACGCCCTTGGGGCAGGCCTCGATGCAGTTGAAGCAGTGGGTGCAGTCGTAGATCCCATGCGGGTCCTCGGCGAGATCCTTCAAACGCTGCTTGTGCTGGCCGTCGCGCGGGTCGCCGACGAAGCGGTACGCCTTGGCGAGCGCGGCGGGGCCGATGAAGAGCGGGTCGACCTCCATCGAGAGGCAGTCCGACACGCACGCGCCGCACTGGATGCAGGCCATCGTCTGCGTGATGTCGATCATCGACTCGGGCGAGACGATGTACTCGCGCTCCGGCGGCGGCCCCTCCGGGAGCAGCCACGGCGTGACGCGCTGCATCTTCTTCCAGTGGACCGCGTCCATGTCGACGATCAGGTCCTTGATGACGGGCATGTTGCCCATCGGCTCGACCTCGATCGCGCCGTCGGGCGAGCGCTCGGCGGCCTCGTCGAGGTGCATGTGGCAGGCCAGGCCGGGCCGGCCGTTGATGCGCACGCCGCAGGAGCCGCAGATGGCCGCGCGGCACGAGCACCGGATGCCGATCGAGCCGTCCTGGCGGTCCTTGGCCTGGAGGATGCCGTCGAGCACGGAGCGCTTGCCGTCCAGGTCGATCGTGAACTCCTCCCAGTACGGCGCCTCGCCCGAATCGGGCTGGTACCGGCGCAGCTTGAGCGTGTACTCACCCATTAATAGGTCCGCTCCTGGGGCTCCCACTGAGTCATCGTGACGGGAGCGTAGTCGACCTTCGGCGCGTCCCCGCCGTTGACGGAGATGGTGATGTGCTTGAGCCACTCGTCGTCGTTGCGCTCCGGGAAGTCGAGGCGGAACTGCGCGCCGCGGGACTCCTTGCGCTCGAGCGCGCCCATCACGATCGTCTGGGCGCAGTCGAGCATGTAGCCGAGCTCGATGGCGCCCAGCACGTCCTGATTGAAGACCGTGCCGCGGTCGTCGATGTACGCCGTCTCGGCCTCCTCCTTGAGACGTCGGATCGTCTCGTGCGCCGAGGTCAGGCCTTCATGGTCGCGGAAGACGGCGCACTTCTCGTTCATCATCTCTCCGAGCTCGTCCTTGATCTCGGAGATCCGGCGCCCGTCCTTCGAGCGGCTGAGGATCTGATCGATCATTTTCTGCTCCTCGACGAGCTGGCGCTCGGACGGCGCCGGCATCGCCATCCCGGCAGCACGCTCGGCGGCGGCCTCGCCGGAGCGACGGCCGAAGATCAGGGTGTCGAGCAGCGAGTTGGCGCCGAGGCGGTTGCCGCCGTGGACCGAGACGCAGGCCACCTCGCCGGCGGCGTAGAGGCCGGGGATCGAGGTCTCACCCCACACGTCGGTCTTGACCCCGCCCATGATGTAGTGGCAGCCGGGCTTGATGTGGATCGGCTCGCGGGTGATGTCCACGCCCGCGAAGTCGCGCCCGATGTTGACGATCTCGCGCAGCGCCTCGAGCGTGCGCTTGCGCGGCACCTGGGTGATGTCGAGCGCGACGGTGCCGTCGGGGAACCCGCGGCCCTCGTTGATCTCGGTCTGCTCGGAGCGCGAGACGACATCGCGCGAGGCGAGCTCGAGCTTGTTGGGCGCGTACTTCTCCATGAAGCGCTCACCCTCGGCGTTGTAGAGGTGCGCGCCCTCGCCGCGGGCGCCCTCGGTGATGAGGATCCCGTTGCCCGCCAGCGTCGTCGGGTGGTACTGGATCATCTCCATGTCCATCAGCGGCGCGCCGATGCGGTAGGCCTGCGCGATGCCGTCGCCGGTGCAGATGAGCGCATTCGTCGTCGGCTTGAAGGCCTGGCCGGCGCCGCCGGAGGCGAGGATCACGGACTTGGCGGAGAACAGCTGCATCGAGCCGTCGCGGATGTTGCGGGCGATCGCACCGCTGCACTCGCCCTCGTCGTCCTGCACGATCGCGGTGACGAACCATTCCTCGTAGCGGTCGACCGTCTCGTGGCTCTTCATCAGCTGCTCGTAGAGCACGTGGAGCAGCGCCTGGCCGGTGATGTCCGCCACGTAGTACGTGCGGGCGGCGGAGGCGCCGCCGAAGGCGCGGGTGCCGAGCTTGCCCTCGGGGCTGCGGTGGAACGTGACGCCCTGGTGCTCGAGCCACAGCACCTCGTTGGGCGCCTCGCGGCACATGATCTCGATCGCGTCCTGATCGCCGAGGTAGTCCGAGCCCTTGACCGTGTCGTAGGCGTGCGACTCCCACGAGTCGTCGGGGTTCAGCGCGGCGTTGATGCCGCCCGCGGCCGCGTTGGAGTGGGAGCGGACGGGGTGGACCTTGCTCATGATGGCCACCGTCGAGCCGGCCCCCGCAGCGGCGAGCGCGGCGCGTTGGCCGGCCAGTCCAGCGCCGATGATGAGGACGTCATGTGCAGGCATGGCGGGCGAGTCTATATCGGGTACGGGCCGCCTCGGCGTCCGGCTCACCGTGCTGGTGGCGGTCCTGCGGCAGGGCCCCGCCCGCCTTCGTGAAGGTCAGCCGCCAGGGAACGGTTGTTCGGGCGGGGCACCGCAGAACACGTTGTTCAGGCCACTGCTCATGTTGTAGCCGCGCCACCGCGATCCGACCCTGGGGTCATCACCCCATTTCCGGTAAGTCGTCAACTCGCGGCGACGCGGGCCTGGAGCGCCCGTGCGACCTGCTCGAGCGTCACGACGCCGCGCAGGCGGCCGTCACGGTCGACCGCCATCAGGGCGCCGAGGCGGCGCAGGGGCTCGGATCCGAGCAGCGCCTCGAGCGGCGCGTCGGCTTGCACCTGGCCCTCCGCGCCCGTGGACACGACCAGCTCGCGCACCGGTCGATCGTCGCCGCCACCCTCGGAGATCTGGCGCAGGGGCTCGCGGTGGGCGAGGCCCACGAAGCGCCCGTCAAGCTCGACGACCGCGAACCACTCCCATCCCTGGTAGCGGAGGAAGAAGTCCTCATACGCCCGGGCGGCCGGCAGGTCGGCGGGGATCGTGACCGGCTCGGCGTCCATCAGGTCGGCGACCGTGATCCCCTCGAGCTGGTCGGTGAAGGCGCTCTGCACGATCGCCGAGCGGGCGGCGGAGCCGAGCAGCCAGCCGAGCATCACCGTCCACAGCCCCCAGGTGTCGCCTCCGGCCAGCTGGTAGACCCCGTAGCCGATCATCAGCACCGCGAAGCCCTGCCCGATGCGTGCCGAGAAGCGGGTCGCCTTGCCGCGATCGCCGGTGATCCTCCAGGCCACGGCGCGCGCGATCCGGCCCCCGTCGAGCGGGAAGGCCGGGATCAGGTTGAACGCCAGCAGCAGGACGTTGAAGCCCACCAGCACGGAGACCAGCACGACCGGGATGTCCTCCGTCTGGTCGCCGCTCAGCCGGCCGGCGTCGAACAGCCGGTCCGGGCCCGCGACCAGCATCGTCAGCAGGCCGCCGACGATCACGATCAAGAGGGTGACGAGCGGGCCCGCGGCGGCGACGCGGAACTCGGCGCCGGGCGAGTCGGTGTCGCGGCTCATCTTCATCAGGCCGCCGAACAGGAACAGCTCGATCCCCGAGACCTCGATGCCCTCGCGCCGCGCGGCGATCGCATGGCCGAGCTCGTGCAGCAGGATCGAGCCGAAGAACAGCACCGCCGCGACCACCGCGACGGCGAACGCGACCGAGTCCGTGGCGTTCAGCGTGTCCTTGAACGACCCCTGGAACAGGTAGATGAAGAGAAACAGCACGATGAACCAGGAGAGGTTGACCCCGATGCGGATGCCGAGCACCCGCCCGAGCTGAAACGAACTGCCGCCGCCGAACATCGGGGCATCGTCGCACAGCCCCGGCCATTAGCCTGCGGGCCGATCCTGACGTGGAGGGGATCCCCTTAAGCGAGGAGATGAACTGATGGCGGAACCAGTGAAGGTCACAGTCACCGGCGCGGCCGGCGCGATCGGCTACGCGATCCTGTTCCGGATCGCCTCGGGCCAGATGCTCGGCCCCGACACCCCGGTGCACCTGACCCTGCTCGAGATTCCCGATGCCGTGAAGGCGGCCGAGGGCACGGCCATGGAGCTCGACGACAGCGCGTTCCCGCTGCTCGCGGGCGTCGACATCACCGACGACGCCAAGCAGGCCTTCGACGGGGTGAGCGTGGCGCTGCTCGTCGGTGCCAAGCCGCGCTCGAAGGGGATGGAGCGAGCCGACCTGCTGGAGGCCAACGGCGGCATCTTCAAGCCCCAGGGCGAGGCGATCAACGCCGGCGCGGCCGAGGACGTGAAGATCCTCGTCGTCGGCAACCCGGCCAACACGAACGCGCTCATCGCCCAGTCCAACGCACCCGACGTGCCGCGCGAGCGCTTCAACGCGATGACCCGCCTCGACCACAACCGCGCGATCGCGCAACTCGCGAAGAAGGCCGAGGCCGCCGTCGCCGACATCACGAACATGGGCGTGTGGGGCAACCACTCACCGTCGATGTTCCCCGACCTCTTCAACGCCAAAGTGGGTGGGAAGAACGCCGCGGAGGTCGTCGACGACCTCCAGTGGTACGAGAACGACTTCCTCCCGACGGTCGGCAAGCGCGGCGCGGCGATCATCGACGCCCGCGGCGCCTCCAGCGCGGCCTCGGCCGCCAACGCCGCGATCGACCACGTCCACGACTGGGTGAACGGCACGCGCGAGGATGACTGGGTCTCGATGGCGGTGCCGTCCGACGGCTCCTATGACGTCGACGAAGGTTTGATCTCGAGCTTCCCGTGCACCTGCTCGAACGGTGAGTGGTCGATCGTGCAGGACCTCGAGATCAACGACTTCGCGCGCGAGAGGATCGAGGCGACGGTCGGGGAGTTGCGGGAGGAGCGCGACGCGGTGACCAAGCTGGGCCTGGTCGAGTAGCGCGAACGTCAAAAGCGGCTGGGTAGGAGGGGGTGCCAAGTGGCTCGGCGGCATGAGTGTCGTCTCGACCGCGATATGCGCGGTCGAGGTGACACTCGTCGCCTCGCGGCGGCTCGCTCTCGCCTCCTACCCAGCCGCAGTTGATGTCCGTGCGACGTTACTCAGCATCCCGAGCGTGCCAACCGCGCCCTGATTTCGTCACTTTGCCTTCTTCCGCAAGCCCCGGCATGACCCGATAGAGGTAGTTCTGCTTGATCTCCATCGCCTCCGCGAGCTCGGGGATGGTGATCCCGGGGCGCGCCTGCACCAGCTCGAGCGCCTGGATGGCGCGGGTGCCGCTGCCGCGCGGGCGGCCGCGGCGGCCCGTGCCGGAGCCCTTCGCGCGGGCGCTGCGGGCGCGGCGCGGGGCCGGTGCGGAGGCCGGTGCGCTGCGGCGCCCGTTGCCGACGCCGGACAGCGCCTGCTCGGCGGCCTCGAGGCGGTGGTACTCGTCGACGAGCGGGCGCAGCTCCTTGAGACGCTGCGAGATCTCCTTGCGCTTTTCCTCAAGGAAGTCGGCCATTCAGCAAACCCTTTCCTAAAATACAACTCTGACAGTAAAGGCAGAGTAACAGGTAAACTGACGCACCGTCAGCGGCCGTTGAAGCTCGCCTTCCCCGGACCGTGTTCCAAAAAGGTGTGCACCGCGTTCCGGGTGTCCTCGGTCTCGAACAGATGTGACGTCAGCGCAGCGGTCCGCTCGTCGGCGCCGCGGGTGCCGTGGTCGGCCTGGGCGCGCACGACCCGCCGGGTGGCGACATGCGCCTGCGTCGGACCGGACGCCAGCCGCGCGGCGAAGCGGCGCGCCTCGTCGAGCAGCTCGCCCGCCGGCAGCACGCGGTTGACCACCCCCCACTCGTGCAGGGTCTCGGCGGTGTAGAGCCCGCCAGTCATCACGAACTCGCGGGCGCGCGCCGTGCCGGCCCTCTCGGCCATCCGCTGCGTGCCGCCCATCAGCGGCGTGATGCCGACGACCGCCTCGACCAATCCGAACTCCACGCCCTCGCCCGCCCACAGCAGGTCACACGTGAGTGACAGCTCGAGCGCCGCGGTGAGGCACAGGCCGTGCGCCACGGCGAGGGTGGGAAAGGGCAGGTCCTCGACCGCATGTGAGAACGCCATCAGCCGCGTGGTCAGCGCGTCGGCGCCGGCTGTGTCGAGGCCCTCGAAGACGTGCACGTCGACCCCGGCGGAGACGACATCGCCGGCCGCCCGGAAGATCAGTGCGCGCGGCCCGGACTCCTGCGCCCGCACGATCGCGGCCTCGATGTCGTCAAACATCGCGGGGTTGAAGAGATTCAGCGGCGGCGCGTCGAGGACCAGTTCCCCGACGTCACCGCTCTGCTCGTAGAAGGCCTGGGCCACTCAGCTCTCCAGCAGCTTCTTCAGGTTCTTCAGCGACTTGTCGGCCTCGCGCTTGGGCATCCCGCCGACGAGCACGCGCGACGCGAGCCGGCCCATCGCGCCGCCGGGCGCCTCGAAGGTGTTCTCGTACTCGTAGTGGGTCCCGCCGTCACCGTTGGGCCTGAGCCGGTTGGTGACGCGCGCGTAGGACCCGGCGGGCCCTCTGCCCTCCCAGATGCCGAGGCGGGGCGGGTCGGACTCCGTCAGCGTCCAGTGCACGTTGAACGGGGCGCCGCGCAACGCCATCCGCTGCTCGACCTTGAAGCCCTCGCGCACCGGGCCGTCGTCGACGTCGCCGATCTTGCGGTGGATCGAGACCCACTCGTTGAAGCGGGTCGGGTCCATGATCAGCTTCCAGACGTTCTCCGGCGGGCAGTCGAGGTCGACGGTGGCGGACACTGTGCTCATCGGGCGGCCAGCTCCTCGAACCGCTCCCACTCCCGCAGCGCGCGCTCGACGGCGGCATCGAACGAGTGCAGGCGGACGCCGAAGGCCGGAGCGGCCTCGTGGCGGGGGAGCAGGTCGGATTCGAGCGATTCCATGAGCGGGGTGATGAGCCCGACGTCCTCGTCGGCGATGGCCGCCGCCACCACCGAGGCCAGCCCCGTCATGGTGACGTTCATCCCGACGCGCGGGCGGCTGACCAGCATGGCGTCGGCGATCCGCTCGACGAGCTCACCGTAGGACATCACGTCGGGGCCCGCGATGTCCCACGACCGGCCGGAGAGCTCCTTCGGCGCTGTCGCGGCGCGGGCGAGGAACGCGAGCATGTCGCGGCCGTCCACCGGCGCCGTGCGGTTCTTGCGCCACGCGGGGAGGGCCAGCACGGGCAGCCGCTCGATCAGCCGGACGAGGAAGCGGAACGACCGCGAGCGCGCGCCAATCACGATCGAGGCACGCATCGCGATCGACTCCGGCGCGGCGGCCAGCAGCATCTCCTCGACGGCGAGGCGAGAGGCGAGGTGGCGCGACAGGGGGCCGTCGGAGGGCACGAGGCCGCCGAGGTAGACGATCCGGCGCACACTCGCTGCCCCCGCGGCGGCGGCGAACTGCGCCGCCGCCAGGCGCTCCTGCTCGACGAACGCGCCGGCGCCGACGCCCTCCATCGAGTGGATGAGGAAGTAGGCGACGTCCACGCCGTCGAGCGCGCGCTCGAGGCCCGTGCCGAGGACGGCGTCCCCCTCGACCATCTCGTCGACGTCGGCGGTGACGCGCGCCGCCGAGCGACCGTACCCGCGCACGCGGTGGCCGTCCGAGCGAAGGCGGGGGATGAGGGCCGAGCCGACATAGCCGGAGGCGCCGGTGACGAGAATTCGCATTGGCATCGACAGGCTACGTCCCAAAGTGCGGGTTAGATGAGTCGCAAGGAGGGCGAAACGGGGCCGGAAAGTGCCTCCTTGCGGGAAGGGTCTGGAAAACCCTGCGCTGTGCGGGAAGAGCCCTGCCGCCGGGCTTGCCTTGCGGCTGCAGGCACGCTTTCCTAACGCTCGTCCTGTGACGAACTGGTGAACGAGGGGAGCGGGAGTGGGCGTGAGGCAGGTCAAGGTCAAGAAGGTGAGCTGCGACGACTGCTTCTTCCGTCGCAACAACCTCTGCGCGCTGACGGTCGACGAGGCGTGCCCGACCTTCCGGCCCGACCACCCCGAGGGGCTGCGACCGCCGCAGCAGCTGCGCTTCGTCTTCAGGCAGGAGCGTCGCCGGCAGGCCGCCTGGGCGTTCCCGGACGCGCAGGAGCAGGCCGCGCTTCACGCCTGATCAGCCACTCTGAGCCCGGCGTGTCCGAGAGGCCGTGCACGAGCACGGAGACGAACACGCAGAGCGCGGCGAGGTTGAAGATGCGCTCGCCGTCGGGGATCGCCGCCCCGAGCACGAATAGCGAGAACGTCATGGTGGCCACGCCCTTGGGCCCGAACCACGCCATGAAGCTTTTTGTCGCGGTATCGGTGCCGGTACCCGCGAGCGCGATCCAGACCGCCACGGTGCGGGCCACGAGCAGCGTGAAGGCGACGAGGGCGACCGCCGCCCAGCCGTCGGTGAAGAGCCCGTCGAACGTCAACAGCGCCCCGAACACGACGAAGATCCCGAGCTTGACGATCTCTACGATGTCGTCGGCGCGGTGCTCGAAGCTCGTGCGCAGGTCGGGCCGCAGGATGCCGAGCGTGATCGCGCCGGTGAAGACCGCGATGAAGCCGTTGCCCTCCGGCGGCAGCCCGACGGCGACCCCGTAGATGGCGAACGCGACGCCGAGCGCGTAGAGCGACTGCGCGTGCGCGGGGATCGTGGAAGTCAGCTTGCGGCCGCGTGGCATCAGCTTCGACGCCGCCCACGCGAGCACGACGCCGAACACCAGGCCGAGCGTGACGTCCTGGAGGACGAACTCCCACCACACGAAGTCGTCGTCGGTGCCGAGCGCGGCCGTGAAGGCCAGCACCGCCGGCAGCGCGAGGCCGTCGTTGAGGCCCGACTCGAGGTTCAGCGAGTGGCGCACGAGCCGCGGCACACGCGGGTTGGTCACCACCGAGGACGACAGCACGGGGTCGGTGGGGGAGAGCAGCGCGCCCAGCAGACAGGACTCCAGCCAGCCGAGCCCGACGAGCCAGTGCGCGGCCAGCGCGACGAGGGCGCCGGTGATCGGCATCGCGAGCGCGAGCTTGCGCAGCGGCAGGTGCCACGACTTCTGGAGCATCTCGGCCTCGACCTCGAGGCCGTCACGGAAGAGGATCACGATCAGGGCGACGATCGCGAGGTCGTGCACGAAGCCGGAGCGCGCGTCGAACTCGAGCACCTCCAGCCCGCCCTCGCCGAGCGCAAAGCCGGTCAGGACGAAGAACGCGGCGAGCGACAGGAATGACCGCCGCACGAGCCCGGCGACGAGCGCGCCCACCATCAACAGCCCGCCGAACACGAGCAGCACGATCTCGAGTGTCACCGGGATAGAGTCTCTCAGCGGGTCCACGAGGGAGGGTCTCACCAGTTGCGAATCACCGTGCTCGGCAAGTCGCCGTCCTGGCAGGACACGGACGGGGCCTGCAGCGGCTACCTCATCGAGGAGGACGGCGTTCACCTCCTGCTCGACTGCGGCAACGGGGTGTTCTCGAAGCTGCGGCGGTTCGTCGACTACGTCGATGTCGACGCGGTGGTGATCTCCCACCTGCACGCCGACCACTTCCTCGACCTCGTTCCGTACTCCTACGCGCTGACCTACGCGCCGCGCCAGCAGCCCGTCCCGGTCGCCCGCTGGCCCGGCACCGACTCCCCTGCCCGCCCCGAGCTGCACGTCCCGCCCGGCGCGACGCAGCTCTTCCGCCGCGTGGTCGGAGCGTGGGGCAACGAGGATCTGGTCGAGAACGCCTTCGCGATGCGCGAGTACGACCCGGCCGACGCGCTCGAGTTCGGTCCGCTCCACGTCAGCTTCCAGCCCGTGCCGCACTTCACGGCGACCAACGCGGTCGAGATCGCGTCCTCCAACGGCGGTGGGCGCTTCACCTATGGGGCCGACCACGCCCCGGCTGACGTGCTGGTCGACTTCGCCCGCGACACCGACCTGCTGATCATCGAGGCGACCCTGCCGCGCCCCGAGCGCGAGGGCCCGCGCGGCCACGTGACCCCCGGCGAGGCCGGCGAGCACGCCCGCCGCGCGGGCGCGCGGCGCGTCGTGCTGACGCACTTCTCCGACGAACTGGGAGCCGAGTGGGCGCGCCGCGAGGCGGAGGCGACCTTCGGCGCCGCGGTCGAGGTGGCCAGCGAGGGCGCCGTCTACGAGGTTTGATCGGTCAAGCAGCGTCGCGTTCCGGCCGATGTTGCACAGATGAGCTCGGATGGTCACGAGAGCACCGATGGCGTGCGACTGCTGTCGCACCGCCCGTCCGTGCTCTACAAGGTCGAGCACCTGGCGACCGAGCCCGTCGACGGCGACATCGCGGTCGAGGGCATGGAGCTGGCCGGCCCCGGCTGGGAGGATCGCCTCAAGGAGCTGCTCGAGTCGCTCTCGCATTCCGAGCGCGCGTGCCTCTTCGCGGTGCGCCTGGCCGACGAGCAGGGCCTGCCGATCGCTGCCGACACGCTGCTCGACCGCGCGCGCACCGACTGGTTCCCCGAGTTCCTCTCGCACGGCGTGATGACGCCGCACTTCCAGCCGATCATCGACCTCGTCGACGGCAAGGCCTACGGCCGCGAGGCACTGATGCGCGGCATGCTGGGCGCGACCGAGGTCCGGGGCGCCGAGCTGATGGCCGCCGCCGAGGCCCACGACGCGCTCTTCTCCTTCGACTCGCGCGCCCGCGCCGCGGCGCTCGAGATCGGGCTGCCGCTGCTGCCCGAGGGCGAGCTGCTGTTCGTCAACCTCGACCCGCGCGCGGTGATCGACATCGCGTCGTCGCTCCGTACCACCTGGCCGGTGGTCGTGCGCCTGGGCGCCGATCCCTCGCGGATCTGCCTCGAGCTCATCCGCCCCGAGCGCACCGCCGACCGCGACCTCCTCAAGAACCTCGTCAACGCGCACCGCGAGCGCGGCGCCCTGGTGGCGCTCGACGACCTCTCCGGCGGCACCGACTCGCTCGCCTGCCTCGAGCTGCTGCGCCCCGACATCGGCAAGATCGACCGGGCCATGACCGCGGGCATCCAGCACTCTCCCGCTCGCCGCCGGCTCGTCGCCGCGCTCGTCGAGTGCGCCCACGAGCAGGGCTGCCGCGTCGTCGCCGAGGGCATCGAGCGCGTCGACGAGTTCGAGTGCATGCGCGAGCTCGGCGTCGACCTCGGGCAGGGCTACTACTTCGGGCAGCCGACGGAGAAGCCGATGGCCGTCGACCCCCGCCTCGTCCGCCGCCGCGCCGAGCTCGTCTAGAGGCGCGCTAGCGTTCGCCGTGTGTCGGAACGCGATCTATTCGCAAACTTCGAGCGCATGCGGCGGGAGATGGACGAGCTCTTCGGAGGAGTATTCGACCGCGGGCTCGCCCCCCGGCGCCGCGGCGGCTTCTCGCCCGCCGTCGACGTCTACTACGTCGGCGACCCGCCGCGGGCGGTCGTGCGGGCCGACCTCGCGGGCATCGATCCCGCCGACGTCGACCTCGAGATCCGCGGTCGCGAGCTGATCCTCGCCGGCCACCGGCGCCCCTCGGAGGACCAGAACCGCCTTTACCAGCAGCTCGAGATCGAGCACGGGCCGTTCCGCCGCGTCGTCGCGCTCGGCGCCGAGGTCGACGCGGACGCTGCCAAGGCCGTCTACGAGGACGGCATGCTCGTGGTCGAGCTGCCGGTCGTCGGCCCCGCCGACGCGCACACGGTGCCGATCGAGCCCGGCCGCCGCACCGGTGGCGAGAGCGGCGAGTCGTGACGATCGACATCGAGACCCTCGGCGACGGCGGGCGCGACGTCGCGCTCGGCGCGCCGCCCCTGCCGGCGCTGCTGCCGGTCCTGCCGCTGCGTGACACCGTCACCTTCCCCGACACGCTGACCCCGCTCGCGGTCGGCCAGGAGCGCTCGGTGCGGCTCGTCAACGACGTGCTCGGCGGCGACCGCCAGCTGGTGATGGTCGGGAGCCGCGACCCGGACTCCGAGTCGCCGTCGCCCGATCAGCTCTACGGGTACGGTGTCGTGGGCACCGTCGCGCGCATGCTCAAGGTCCCCGACGGGACGCTGCGGATCCTCGTCGAGGGCGGCCAGCGCGTCCAGATCGACGAGTGGGTCTCCGAGACGCCCTACCTCGTCGCGCGCATCTCCGACGCGCCCGACCTTGTCAAGGAGGGCTCGGAGCTGACGGCGCTGATGCGCAACGTCCAGCAGACGTTCTCGACCATCATCGAGGAGGTCCCCTACCTGCCGGAGGAGCTGCAGCTCGCGGTCGCCAACCTCGACGACCCGTCGGCGCTCTCGCACCTGATCGCGGGCTCGCTGCGGATCAAGACCGAGGTGAAGCAGGAGCTACTCGAGGAGCGCGACGTCAGCAAGCGCCTGCGGCGGCTGTCGGAGATCCTCGCCAATGAGCTCGAGGTCGCCGCCATGGGCGCGCGGATCCAGTCGCAGGTGCAGTCCGAGCTCGACAAGTCCCAGCGCGAGTACCTGCTGCGCCAGCAGCTCAAGGCGATCCAGGAGGAGCTCGGCGAGCGCGACCCGGCGGAGGCCGAGGTCGAGGAACTGCGCGAGCAGCTCGCCGAGATCAAGCTGCCGGAGGAGATCCGCAAGGTCGCCGACCGCGAGCTGTCACGGCTCGAGCGGCTGCCCCAGGCAGCGGCCGAGCACGGCATGATCCGCACCTACCTCGAGTGGATCGCGTCCCTGCCCTGGGATACCTCGACGGAGGACAACCTCGACCTCGGCCATGCGCGCGAGGTGCTCGACGCCGACCACTACGACATCGAGAAGGTCAAGGACCGCATCATCGAGTTCCTCGCCGTACGACGGCTGAAGCCGGACGCGCGCGGCTCGATCCTCTGCTTCGTCGGTCCGCCCGGCGTCGGCAAGACCTCGCTCGGGCGCTCGATCGCGTCCGCGCTCGAGCGCAAGTTCGAGCGCATCTCGGTCGGCGGCATGCGCGACGAGGCCGAGATCCGCGGCCACCGCCGGACCTACATCGGCGCGATGCCGGGCGTGATCATCCGCGCGCTGCGCGACGCCGGCTCCAACAACCCGCTGTTCATGATCGACGAGATCGACAAGATGGGTGCCGACTACCGCGGCGACCCGGCGTCGGCGATGCTCGAGGTGCTCGACCCCGAGCAGAACGCGACCTTCCGCGACCACTACCTCGACATGCCGTTCGACCTCTCGCGGGCGATGTTCATCACGACCGCGAACACGCTCGACACGGTACCCGGCCCGCTGCGCGACCGGATGGAGATCATCCAGCTCGCGGGCTACACGGAGGAGGAGAAGCTCCAGATCGCCAAGCGCTACCTCGTCCCGCGCCAGATCGAGCGCAACGGGCTCAAGAAGTCGCAAGTCGCCTTCAGCGATTCCGGGCTGCGGGCGATCATCGCCGACTACACGCGCGAGGCGGGCGTCCGCAACCTCGAGCGCGAGATCGGCGCGGCGTGCCGCAAGGTGGCGCGCCAGGTAGCGGAGGGCTCGCTCAAGCGCAAGGTCTCCGTGACCGAGCCGCGCGTGCGCGAGCTGCTCGGCCGCGCGCGCTTCCCGCCGGACGTCGTCAAGCGCCGCACCCGCGAGCCCGGAGTCGCGACGGGCCTGGCGTGGACGCCGGTCGGCGGCGACGTGCTGTTCGTGGAGGCCACGGCGATGCCGGGCAACCCGGCGCACCCACCGAGACTGACCGTCACCGGTCAGCTCGGCGACGTGATGCGGGAGTCGGCGATGGCCGCGCTGTCGTACGTCCGCGGGCACGCCCACGAGCTCGCGCCCGAGCTGCCGAGCGACTTCTTCGCCACCCACGACATCCACCTGCACGTGCCGTCGGGGGCGACGCCGAAGGATGGCCCGAGCGCCGGCATCACGATGGCGACCGCGCTGATGTCGCTCGTGACCGGCCGCCCGGTGCGCTCGGACACCGCGATGACGGGCGAGATCACGCTCACGGGCCAGGTGCTGCCGATCGGCGGGCTGAAGGAGAAGTCGCTGGCCGCGCAGCGCGTCGGGATCAAGCGCGTCATCGCGCCGAAGCGCAACGAGTCTGATCTCGAGGACATCCCCGAGCCGCTGCGCAAGGGCCTCGAGTTTCAATGGGTGGAGGCGGTCGGCGAGGTCTTCGAGGCGGCGCTGGAATCGGCGCGCAACGGGCGGAGGACTTCCAAAGGCACCGTCGGGGGTATGCTCGCCAAGAGTTGAGTTTGAGAACGTGACTCCGAGCGAGAGGTGAGCAAGTTGGCAGCGAAGAAGAAGGCGGCGAAGGCTGGGGCGGCGGCCGTAGCCGTGAAGAACTCGCCATACATCCAGCGCGTCGTCGAGGACGAGGACCTGCGCGACAACATCGTGCAGGCCTACGAGTCCGCTCGTAACGCCGCCTCGCGCCTCAGCAACGGCAAGTCGCCCACGAAGCAGATCTTCGACGACAAGAAGCTCCAGAAGGAGCTCAAGAACGCCGCCGAGGCGTTCCGCGACGCGTCCGTCGCGCTGCGCGAGGCCCCCAAGCAGCGCAAGGGCCTGAGCTTCGGGCGCCTGCTCCTGCTGACCGTGGTCAGCGCCGGTGTCGCCCTCGCCGTGTCAGAGGGCCTGCGCAAGAAGGTGCTCGACGCGCTGTTCGGCGCCGAGGAGGAGTTCGAGTACACGTCGACGACGACCACGCCGCCGACATCACCGGCCGAGACTTCGTCGGCCAGTTCGGCCTCGAGCTCCTAGGCTCCTAAACCGGCAGGATCGGGATATCCCAGAGGATCGCGGCCACCACGCAGGCCGCGATCCCGAGGACCGTCGCGACGACGCCGAGCGCCTTCTGCGCCGGTGACGCGTTCTCGGCGGCCTGCTTGGCGCCCTCGAGACGGTCGAGGACCTTCTCCATCAGGTTCTCGGCCCACTTGAACTCGAGCGCCAGCATGCCGAGGCCGACGAACACGATCGCCCAGCCGGGGCCCGGCAGCGGGATCAGCGCGAACCCGCCGATCAGGATCACGAAGGCCAGCACCATGAACGCGACGCGGTAGGGCATGCTGCGCTGGACGTGGCGCTCGCGGCGCCGCGCCAGCTTCCCCGACAGCGTGAGGTGCTCGGGCGGGGACTCGGGCTCGGTGCTCACGTCACTCCCCGGCGATGAAGTCGCGGACCTCGACCAGGGCACCGGGCCGCTCGGCCGTGTCGCCGCCGTGGCGCGCCAGCCAGGCGCCGGGGGGCACGTCGCGGTTCTCCTGCCATGCCAGCAGGATCGCATGCGGGTCGACCGCGTCCTTCCCGCCGGGGTGGATCTCGAAGTGCACGTGCGGCGGCGTCGGCTCGGCGTCGCCGGTGTTGCCGGTGAAGCCGAGCACGGTGCCGGCCTTGACGCGGTGGCCGTTGACCGCGTCGGGCGAGAACGCGGACAGATGGGCGTAGAAGAACTCGTCGCCGGCGGCCGTTCGCAGCCACAGCCGGTTGCCGGAGATCGGCAGCGTCCCGACCTTCTCGACGACCCCGTCGGCGACCGCGAGCACCGGGGCGCCGAAGGGCGCGAACACGTCGTTGCCCTGGTGCGCACCGACCTGGCGCGCGGCGCCGAAGTCGTCGGCGACCCTGGCCTTGGCGCCGTAGACGGGGAAGGCGTAGCGCTGGCCGGTCAGGCGCTCGCGCACCTTCGGCGCCTGGCGGCGCTTGCCGGCCTTCGCCTTGGGCTCCGGCGTTGGGGTGGCGCTCGGGGTCGGCGTAGGCGTAGGCGTAGGGGTGGGCGCGGGCGTCGCGATCTTCTGGTCCGCGGCGCTCGCCCGCGCGACCGCGATGTCCACCCTTGTGCCCGCCGGCAGCTCCCCGCGGGCTGCGCCGAGCGTGACGCGGATCGCCGCGCGGCCCGTGTTCACGACGACCGAGCCGCCGTCGGAGAGCACGTACCGGCTCGGCTCGCGGATGTCGCCGATCTGGCGCCCCTCGACCTCGAGGCCGGCGATGCGGCCCGCATAGACCACCCCGGTCGCGCCCGTGGTGGCGGTGCGGCGCGCGAGCTTGGCGGTCACGAGCCCGTCGAAGAGGTCGATGCGCCGCGCGAGCGCCACGGCGCGTGCCGTGCCGCGCCCGCCGGCGCGCGAGGCGCGCGCGAGCGCCTCGGCCGCGCCGACCACGATGCCGGAGTCCTCGACGGTGATCTCGTCGTCGGTCCGCTCGGCGTCTCCGCGGGCGATGAGCGTGCCGAAGTCGCCGAGCGTGCCGGTGACGATCGCCGCCTCCGCCCGCGCACGGGCCGGCGAGTCGGCCACGGAGGCCGGCACGAGGACCGCCGCGGCGGCGATCAGCACGAGGACGAGGAGGGCGCCGCGCATCGCCTGCCAGTGTGGCAAACGGGCCGGGGCACGCCTTCTGTGTTGGCTGGACGGCCAGCTAGCATCCGCGGCGTGGAGGCAGCGACGGCTCTCAGCGGCGACAAGGCGCAGCGCATCGTGGACGCGATGCGCGCCTCGGTGGCGGCGCGCGGGACCGCGGGCTCGACCTTCGACCACGTCGCACGCGAGGCCGGCGTCTCGCGCGGCCTGGTGCACTACTACTTCGGCACCAAGGAGCGGCTCCTGGCCGAGGTCGTGCGGCGCGACTCGGACCTGCGCCTCGCCGCGCTCGACGAGGCGATCGCGGCCGCGCGCACCGCCGACGACCTCCTGCACGTGCTGGTCCGCTCGCTCGAGGACCTGGTCGAGCGCGACCCGGCCTTCGTGGCGCTGCATTTCGAGCTCTTCACCTCCGCCCGCCGGACGCCCGAGATCGCCGCCGAGCTGGCCGCGCTGCACCGGCGCATCCGCGAGCACGTGGCCGAGCAGCTCGAGGCCAAGCGCGCCGAGGGGGTGATCGCGATGACGGCCGACGCCGAGGCGATCGTCACGATCCTGCTGTCGCTTGCCGACGGCCTCGCGCTGCGGATGCTCGCCGACCCCGAGCACGACTGGGGCCCCACGCTGGCCGCGGCGATGCCGGCGGCGCGCGCGCTGCTGGTCTGATGCTGCGCGCGGCCCTCGCCCTCCTCGGACTGCTCGTCGCCGCGCTCGTCGGCGGCCAGTTCGTGCTCCCGCGCCTCGCCGAGCGCCGGATCAGCGACAGCCTCGCGGCCACCGGCGAGGTGCGGCGGGTGACGGTCGAGGCGCTGCCGGCGGTCAAGCTCCTGTTCGAGCGCGCCGACCGCGTCGAGATCGACATGGCCGAGGCGCGCGCGGGGACGGGCCGTCTCGCCCAGCTGCTGCGCCGCACCGCGGGGGCGCGCGAGCTCGACGCCCGCGTCGACCTCGTCCGCGTCGGCCCGCTGCAGCTGCGCGGGGTCGCGCTGCGCAAGGACCACGACCGGCTGAGTGGCGAGGCGACGGTCAGCGACGCCGACCTCGCCGCCGCACTGCCGCGCCAGCTCGCGCTGCGGCCGGTCGGCGACCCGGCGGGCGAGCTCGTGCTCGAGGCGTCGGCCGGGGTCTTCACGGCGCGCGCGCGGCTCTCCGCCCGTGACGGTGCGCTCGTGATCGCGCCCGAGGGCCTGCTCGGCGGCCTCGGCTCGCTGACCCTGTTCCGCGACTCGCGCGTGCAGGTGAGCGAGGTCGGCTCGAAGCTCGCCGCCGACGGCTTCACCCTGACCGCCGCCGGGCGACTCCGGGACGCTTAGGCCACGAACCAGCCTTCCGGGCCGGCGGCGCCCTGATCTACGCCACGAAGAGCCCGCGCGCCGACCAGAGCGTGCGCAGCGACCCGCGCGGGCGCAGGCGGCCGGTCGCCACCGCGCGCTTCGGATCCAGGCGGCCGCCGACGACGTCGACGAAGTCCTCGTAGCGCGCGTTGAAGGTGATGTCCGGCGCCTCGACGCGGCCGGCGGTCACGGCGGTCGAGCCTCCTTCGAGCCGCAGGTGCCAGGGCTCGGCGTCGGGAAAGTCCCACTGGACGGTCAGCGGCCCCGCGGGCGCGGTGCGGAAGTCGACTGCGCGGCGGACCGTGTCGAACAGCAGCGCCATCGTCGCAGCGTCGCGCGCGGGCGGGCCGTTCTTCTCGCCCAGGATCCCCGCCTGCAGCAGCGCCATCCCGCGCAGCGCGCGCTCCCGTGGCGGCAGGTCGATCGGGTACAGCAGCGGCCCGGGGAGATCCTCGACCGGCAGCCCGGCGGCGCGCATCTTCGCCTCGAAGGAGCGCGCGCCCTCCTCGTAGATCTCCTCGAGCGTGAAGCCGAAGCACTCGGAGTAGCGGCGGTCCCAGTTGGGCGGGGCGAAGACGCCGATGGTGTGGGGGAGCACCTCGCGCAGCAGGTCCGCGATCGCCTCGGGGACCTCCGGGTCCTCGGAGGCGAGGTCGCGCAGCAGCTTGACGCCGAAGCCGATATGGCGCTGCTCGTCGAGCGCGACGTTGCGCATCCCGGCGCGGAACGCGGGCAGCACGTCCTGCTCGGTCAGGTAGGCCTCGATGAAGTGCTGGCCCGGCTGGGCGAGCGTCGCCTCGATGATCACGTGGTACATCGCCACGGCCTGGGCCAGCTTGGTCCGCGAGCGGTCGCGGCGCAGCTCGGCGGTCACGCGGTCGAGGTGCTCGAACGTCTTGACGAAGCCGTAGGTCAGCTCGCCGCGGGTCGCGTCGAGGCCGCCCGCGATCGTCCCGTCGCCCGCGCCGACGACCTCGTGCATGAAGCGCTTGAAGAGGACCGCGTGGCGCGCCTCGTCGACCTGCTGCGTGGCGAGGAAGTACTTCTGCTCCTCGCGCGGTGCGGCGTCGATGAACGGCGAGAGGTTGTCGGTGACGGAGTCCTCGCCGTGGAAGAACAGCGCGTAGTTCCACAGCGCAGCGGCGCGCTGGAGGTCGGAGAACTTCTCGTGCCAGTCCTCGCGATCCTGCGTGAAGTCGTACTCCATCGCGCGCCAGTTGCTCTTCTCCCAGCGCGTGTAGAGGTCGCTGTAGGAGATCTGGTCGGCGGCCGCGGCCATGCCGTGAACGTAGCGGACGCTCAGCCGCCGACGGGCCAGTCGTGCACCGGCTCGTTGGCGTGCATGAGGTCGCGGTAGCGCACGGTCATCTCGCGCAGCGCCTGCGCGCGGTCCATCGCCTGATCGTCGTAGAGCGAGTGGAACGTCTCGCTCTGCCAGGTCGCGCCGTTGCGGTGGAGCAGGCAGCGCTGCTCGATGATCCCGAGCAGCCGGTCGCGGTCCGCGGGCTCGATGTCCCAGCGGTCCAGGCCCTCGTGGGCGAGCGGCAGCAGCCGGCGCAGGACGAGCTCGGAGGCGGGGACCTCGCCGAGACCGGGCCAGAACACGCGCGCATCGATGCCCTCGCGGGCGCCGGCGTGGAAGTTCTCCTCCGCCGCCGAGAAGGACATCCGCGACCAGATCGGCCGGTCCTCGTCGATCAGCATGCGCACGAGGCCGTAGTAGAAGGCGGCGTTGGCGAGCGTGTCGACCACGGTCGGCCCGGCGGGCAGGACGCGGTTCTCGACCCGCAGGTGCGGCTTGCCGCGCACGACGTCGTAGACCGGCCGGTTCCAGCGGTAGACGGTGCCGTTGTGCAGGCGCAGCTCGCCGAGCTCGGGGACGCCGCCGTGCTCGAGCACCTCGACCGGGTCCTCCGGCTCGCACACCGGCAGCAGCGCCGGGAAGTAGGTGACGTTCTCCTCGAAGAGGTCGAAGATCGAGGTGATCCAGCGCTCGCCGAACCACACGCGAGGGCGCACGCCCTGCGCCTTGAGCTCCTCCGGGCGCGTGTCCGTCGCCTGCTCGAAGAGCGCGATCCGCGTCTCCCGCCACAGCTCGCGGCCGAAGAAGAACGGTGAGTTGGCCCCGACCGCGAGCTGGACGCCGGCGATCGCCTGCGCGGCGTTCCAGAGCGTGTGGAAGCGTTCGGGGTCGACCTGCTGGTGCAGCTGCACGCTCGTGCAGGCGGCCTCCGGCGCGATCGTGTCCGCGAACGTCGCCAGCCGCTCGGGCCCGTTGATCGAGATCTGCAGGTCCTCGCCGCGGGCGGCGAAGATCTGCTCGTTGAGCAGCTTGTAGCGCGGATTCGCGCTGAAGCTGTCGACGTTGAGATGCCGGTCGTCGATCGTCGGCAGGATCCCGACGAGCATCATGTGGGCGCCCGCGCCGTGGGCCTTGTCCTCGGCGGCATTGAGGCTGTCGCGCACCTGCTGCTCGAGCTCGGAGCACACGGGTCCCGCGAGCAGCCGCGGCGGGATGTTGATCTCGACGTTGAACTGCGCGAGCTCGGTCGTGAAGTCGGGGTCGGCGATGCGCTCGAGCACGTCGGCGTTCAGCAGCGCCGGATCGCCCGCCTCGTCGGTCAGGTTGAGCTCGATCTCGAGCCCCATCGAGCGCAGCTCGGGGTCGAAGCGCGACTCCGCGAGCATGCGCGCGAAGACGTCGAGGCACGCGCGCACCTTCTGCCGATAGCGCTGCCGGTCCTCGCGACTGAAGACCGTTGCGGTGACGTCCTCGCCCATGGCTCTGCTCCACCCTCTACCCGGTCGCGAGCTTCGGTGAGCGCCATTCTGCCCGCAGCCGGCGCTCAAGCTCGTCGCCCAGCGCGTCGATCGCGATCCGCTCCTGGGTGAGCGTGTCGCGGTCGCGCACGGTCACTGTCCGGTCCTCGAGCGTCTGGTGGTCGACGGTGACGCCGAAGGGCGTGCCGATCTCGTCCTGGCGGCGGTAGCGCTTGCCGATCGAGCCACCCTCATCGTACTCGCTCTGGAGCCCGGCGCGCTTGAGCGTCGCGTGGATCTCGCGCGCGACCTCGGGATGACCGTCCTTGCGCAGCAGCGGCAGGACGGCGACCTTCACGGGCGCGAGCGCAGGGTGCAGCTTGAGCACCGTGCGCGGCTCGCCGCCGATCTCGTCCTCGTCGTAGGCGTCGCAGAGGAAGGCGAGCACCGAGCGCCCGACGCCGGCGGCCGGCTCGATCACGTGTGGGACGTAGCGCTCGCCCGACTGCTGGTCGAAGAACTCGAGCTTCTCGCCCGACACGCGCGCGTGCTGGATGAGGTCGAAGTCGCCGCGGTTGGCGATGCCCTCGAGCTCCTGCCAGCCGATCGGATACCGGTACTCGATGTCGCTGGTGGCCGAGGAGTAGTGGGAGAGCTCGTCGGCCTCGTGCGGGCGCAGCATCAGGTGGTCGGGCCGGATGCCGAGGTCGGTGTACCAGTCCATGCGCGTCTTCAGCCAGTACTCGTGCCACTGCTGGGCCTCGGCGGGCGGGACGAAGAACTCCATCTCCATCTGCTCGAACTCGAGCGTGCGGAAGATGAAGTTGCCCGGGGTGATCTCGTTGCGAAATGATTTTCCGACCTGCGCGATGCCGAACGGCGGCTTCCGGCGCGCGAACTGGAGCACGTGCTTGAAGTCGAGGAAGATGCCCTGGGCCGTCTCCGGGCGCAGGTAGACGGTCGAGCCGGCGTCCTTCACCGGGCCGATCGAGGTCTCGAACATGAGGTTGAACTCGCGCGCCTCGGTGAGCTCGCACTCCGGCGTCTCGCCCGCGAGCTTGGACGGCTTGCGGCCGCACGGCGACTCGGCGAGATGGTCCGCGCGGAAGCGCTGCTGGCAGGTCTTACAGTCGATCAGCGGGTCGGTGAAGCCGGCCAGGTGGCCCGAGGCCTCCCACGTGCGCGGGTGCTGGATGATCGCCGAGTCGAGCGCGACGATGTCGTCGCGCTCCTGGATCATCGCCTTCCACCACGCGCCGACGACGTTGTTCTTGAGCAGGACGCCGTAGTGACCGTAGTCGTACGTGTTGGCGATGCCCCCGTAGATGTCCGAGGCGGCGAAGATGAAGCCGCGGCGCTTGCACAGCGCCACGACCTTGTCCATGGTGACGACGTCGTCGGGCATCGGGGCGCGAGTCTAGGCGCTCATATACTCACGCGGGTCATGCCGATCTACGAGTTTCGCTGCGAGAACGGCCACCTCTTCGAGGTGATGCAGCGGATCACCGACGCCCCCGTCACGGAGTGCGAGACCTGCGCCGCGCCGGTCACGCGGGTCTACCACCCGATCGCGGTGCATTTCAAGGGCTCGGGCTTCTACAACACCGACTACGGCACGGCCAAGCGCAAGCGCGAGATGGACAAGTCCGCGTCCGACGGCGCCAAGAAGCAGGACGCCAAGCAGGCGGAGAAGAAGTCGGAGTCCAAGCCCTCCTCGGACTCGAAGCCCTCTTCCTCGTCATCGTCGTCCTCCTCGTCGTCTGACTCATAAGCGGGGCTGATAGCTCCGGTCGCGAACCGTCATTGGCGCTTGGGGCGGGCCGCTGCGACACTGGCTGGGATGGCACCTCGACACGCCGGATTGCTCGCCGCTCTCGCGGCCGTGTGGGGCGGCTCGTACCTGCTGATCAAGTACGCGCTCGACGGCTTCGAGCCCGCGGTGATCGTGTGGATCCGCTGCGTGCTCGCGGGCGTCGTGCTGTACGCCGTGATGCGCCTGCGCAACGGCGGGGCCGAGGTGCGCGCCGCCAGGGCCGAGCTGCGTGCGCGGCCAGGCCGCGCCGTCCTCCTCGGCACGCTCGCGATCGCGCTGCCGTTCAACCTCATCACCTTCGGCGAGCTCGAGGTCCCGTCCGGCCTGACCGCGGTCCTGATCGCGCCGGCATCGCTGTTCGTCGCCGCCTTCGCCCCGTTCATCGACGTGACCGAGAAGGTGCGCAGATCGGCGCTCGGCGGCATGTTCCTCGGCCTCGCCGGCGTCGCGCTGCTCGTCGGCGTCGAGTCGGTGCACTCGCTCGGCGAGTTCCTCGGCTCGCTCGCGATGCTCGGCGCCGCCGCCTGCTACGCGCTCTCGAGCTTCGTGGTCAAGCGCTACAAGGGCCTGACCTCCGTGACGACGTCGTCGATCGCGATCCTCGTCGCGAGCGTGCTGACGCTGCCGGCCGCGATCGCCACGGCGCCGTCGGAGCTGCCGGGCCTGCGGGCGCTCCTCGCGGTCCTGGCCCTGGGCGTGGTCGGGACGGCGCTGGCCTTCGTGATCTTCTACAAGCTGATCGCCGAGACGGGCGCGGGCCGCGCGGCGCTGGTGTCCTACCTCGCGCCCGGGATCGCGCTCTTCTACGGGGCGCTGCTGCTCGACGAGCCGATCACGGCGGCGTCGATCGGCGGGCTCGCCCTCATCCTCGGCGGGGTCGCGCTCGCGTCGCGCAAGCCGAAGGAGGCGAAGGACCCCGTGGGCTCTCGCGCGTCGCCCCAGGCGGCTTCCTCGACGACTTGAACACGGTTTGTGACGAACTGCGCATTGAGGTGTGACGAAGCGCCCGTGGTGCCCCGTTCGGCCGGGTCGGGGCGCCAACGTAGACCGGGTGTGCGGAGTTGAGTCGCATAGTCAGCCCGAACGCCGCACACCCGACGTTGCGCTGGCCGAATTGGCCGCCCGGCAGCACGGCGTGGTGACCCTGGCGCAGCTGCTGGCGCTCGGCTTCGGCGCGGGGGCGATCAAGTATCGCCTCAAGGTCGGGCGCCTTTACCTCCTTCATCGCGGGGTGTACGCCGTGGGCCACCGCCCACCATCACCGCTCGCCACGGCGATCGCGGCGGTGCTCGCCTGCGGTCGTGATGCCGCGCTGAGTCATTGGTCCGCCGGTGCGTTGTGGCGGATCCTCCAGCGCTGGCCCTCACGGACCCACGTCACCGCGCCGGGGGAACGGCGGCACCCCGGCATCCAGGTCCACCGCTCCCGCCACATCGACGCCACCACCCACTACGGCATCCGCGTCACTACGCCGGCCCGCACGCTCGTTGACCTCGCCGACGTCCTGACCCCCAACCAGCTCACCCGAGCCGTCAATGAGGCCCAGTTCCAACGACTCATCACCCCCGCCGAGCTGACCACCCTCTTCACCCGATATCCCGGGCGCCGGACAGCTCGCCTCACGCCCGAGCGGGGCGCCACCCGCTCGCACCTCGAAGACGACTTCACCCGCTTCCTCAAGCGCCACAACCTCCCGCTCCCGGAGCGAAACCAGCAGATCGCCGGCCATGAGGTCGATGCCGTCTACAGAGAACAGAAGCTCGTCATCGAGCTCGACAGCCGCCAGTTCCACACCACCCCACGAGCCTTCGAGCAAGACCGCGACCGCGATGCTGACCTCCTCAATGCGGGGTTCTCAACCCTCCGCATCACCGACCACCGCCTCAAACAGCACGCCACCAAAGAAGCCCAGAGGCTCAGGGAAATCCTAGACCGCGACTAGCCCTTCAGGAACCGCTCCACCTCGCGCTGCTTGACGGCGTCGGGGACGCGCAGGCCGCTGCCCTCGGGCACGCCCTTGAGCACGCGCGTGGAGGGGGTGCCTCCGGTCGCGATGGCGCCGAAGAGGCCCAGCAGGTCGGGGCCGGCCATGTCCGAGCGGATCGCCTTGGGCGCCTGCCAGGAGACGAGCGGCAGGCGCAGGAACGTCACCGGGTGCAGCAGGCGCGACTTGATGGCGGCGAGGATCTTCTGCTGGCGGCGCGCGCGGGAGAGGTCGTCCTCCGCCGGGTTGCATTCGTTCTTGCGCGTCCGCGCGAGCGCGAGCGCCTGCTCGCCGTCGAGGTGGTTCTTGCCCGGCTTCAGCCGCAGCGTGTAGCCGCCGTTGCGGTAGCCGCCGTTGATGCGCGAGATCACGCAGCCGCCGGTGTAGTCGATGCCGCCGAGCGAGTCGATGAAGGCGGGGAAGTTCTCGAAGTTGACCTCGACCAGGTGATTGATCTCGATGCCGAGGAAGCCCTCGACGGTCTTGACCGCGAGGCCCGGGCCGCCGAGCGCGTAGGCGGCGTTGATCTTGTCGGTGCCGTGGCCGGGGATGTCCGCGAGCGTGTCGCGCGGGATCGAGAGCCGAGCCGAGCGCCCGCCGCCGACGCGCATCAACAGGATCGTGTCCGAGCGGCTCGGCCCGCCGACGGTGGCGCCCGGCTCCTTCGTGCCCTTCGTGCGGGCGTCGGAGCCGAGCACGAGGATCGTGTTCGGCGCGGTGAGCGGGAAGCCCGAGTCGTTGAGGGCCGAGCCGGCGGCGTCGTTGACGTTCTGGCGCTGCACCTGGGCTGAGACCAGGAACAGCAGCAGCGAGACCAGGACCCAGCCGACCGCCGCCAGCACGACGTAGCCGAGCACGCGCCAGAACGTGAAGCGCTGGGCGAGCTTGCGCCGACCGCCGCCGCCACCGTCGGGCCGCGGGATCCCACCGCGCAGGTCGTCGAGGCCGTCGCGGGCGCCGCCGGAGCGCTTCCCGAAGAGCTTGGGGCGTGAGCGGTAGCGGGTGTAGTTTGGCTTCTCGTCGGCCATGGCGAACGGGGTATCGTGGTCGAAGTGCCTGCCCGCTGCGTGATCGGCGTCGATCTGGGCGGGACGAAGCTCCTGGCCGGAGCCGTCGATCCTGAGCGGCTCACCGTCCACCATCGAGCGCGCCGGGAGGCCTTCGGGCTGAACCAGTCCGCTCTCATCGAGGCGGTGGTCGATGCGGTCGAAGAGGCTAGCGCTGCGGTGAGCGGGGTCGAGGCCGTCGGCTTCGGCATCCCCTGCACGTTCGACCGCCGCACCGGGATCGCGGTCCAAGCCGTCAACCTGCCGCTCGCCGACCTGCACTTCGGCGACCTCATGTCCGAGCGGCTCGGCCTCCCCGTGGAGGTCGACAACGACGCCAACTGCGCGGTCTGGGCCGAAGCCCGCGCGGGCGCGGCGCGGGGGGCGACGGACGTCGCGATGCTGACGATCGGCACCGGTATCGGCGGCGGGCTCGTGCTCGGCGGGCGCCTGTACCGCGGCTGGGTGGGGGCGGCGGCCGAGCTCGGCCACATGGTCGTCGACATCGACGGGCCGCCGTGCCAGGGCAACTGCCCGAATTGGGGCTGCCTCGAGGCGGTTGCCTCCGGCACCGCGCTCGTGCGTGAGGCGGCGCTGCGCGTGGCGCGCGAGCCCGACACGCCGCTCGGGCACGCACTCGAGGACGGCCGTCCGCTGACCGGTCCGCTCGTGACCGAGCTGGCCTTCGACGGCGACCCGGTGGCGGCGGAGTCGATCCGCGTCATCGGCTCCCGCCTCGGGGTCGGCATCGCCAACCTCGTGAACATCTTCAACCCCGAGGTGGTGGTGATCGGCGGCGGCGTGATCGCGGCGGGCGAGTTGCTGCTCGCGCCGGCACGGGAGGTGATGCTCCAGCGCGCGCTGGCGCCGGGGCGCGATCTCGTCCGCATCGTCGCCACCACGTTCGGGGCGGAATCGGGCATGATCGGCGCGGCGCTGCTCGCGGCCGACCCGGGGGCGGCCGAGTGAGCGGCAGCGGCCGGCTGACCGTGTGCCCGACGCCGATCGGGAACCTCGAGGACGTGACGCTGCGCGTGCTCGCCGCGCTGCGCGACGCCGACCTGATCGCCTGCGAGGACACGCGCCGCACGCGCGTGCTGCTCGAGCGCTACGGCGTCCAGGCGTCGCTGCTCTCCTACCACGAGCACAACGAGCGCGAGCGCACGCCGGAGCTCGTCGGGCGGATGCTCGACGGTGCGGCCGTGGCGCTCGTCTCGGACGCCGGCATGCCGCTGGTGAGCGACCCGGGGTACGTGCTCGTCGCAGGCTGCATCGCCGCGGGGCTCGAGGTCGAGGTGCTGCCCGGGCCGTCGGCGGCGATCGCCGCGCTGGTGGCCAGCGGCCTGCCCGCCGAGCGCTGGCGCTTCGCCGGCTTCCTACCGCGCAAGCGCGGCGCGCTGGAGGCCCTGCTCGCCGCGCCGGAGACCGTCGTCGCGTTCGAGTCGCCGCGCCGGGTGGGCGCCTCGCTCGCGGTGCTCGCCGCGCTCGACCCGGCGCGCCCGGTCGCGGTCTGCCGCGAGCTGACCAAGCTCCACGAGGAGGTCGTCCGCGGCGCCGCCTCCGCGCTCGCGGAGCGCTATGCGAGCACACCGCCGCGCGGCGAGGTCGTGCTCGTCATCGGCGCCGCGCCGCCGCGCACGGGCCCTGACCCGGCCGCGATCGACGCGGTGCGGCGGCTCGTCGAGGCGGGCGCACGCGCCCGGCCGGCGGCGAGCGTCGTGGCGGAGCTGACGGGCGGAGCTGCCAACGACCTGTACCGAGCTGTGACGAAAGGCGCACAGAAGCGCGACGATTGACCCCGCCCGGGCGATCCGGCGCGCGATGGGCCGTAGCGTCGGGTCGTGCTCCGTCTCCTCACCGTCTCCCTCGCGCTCGCGTGGCTCCCTGTGACCGGGGCGCAGGCCGCTTGGACGCCGCCCGTCCCCGGCTCACCGTCCCGCCTGTTCGACCTGGGCCCCGACCCCTTCGCGCCCGGGCAGCACCGCGGCGTCGACCTTGCCGCCGGGCCGGGCGAGCCGGTCGGGTCGGCATGTACCGGCCGCGTCGTGTTCGCGGGCCGCGTGGCGCGAACGGGGACGGTCAGCGTCCGTTGCGGCGCCTGGCGAGTGTCGTACGCGCCGCTCCAGCGGATCGCGGTGCGGGCGGGCGCGCGCGTGGGCGAGGGGCGCCGGCTCGGCCGCGGTGCGGGCGGAGCGCTCCACCTCGGCGTCCGCCGCGAGGGCCGTCGCTTCGGCTACGTCGACCCGCTCCGCTTCCTCGCCGGACCACGGCGTGCGCCGCCTCCCGTCGTCGCGGCGCCTCGGCCCCGCGCCGCTCCGCGGCCGCACCCCGCCCCGCGTCCGTCCCGGCCGACGCCCGGGCTCGCGCCGTGGCCCGTCTGGATCGGGCTCGCGTTCTGATGACGGGACTCGCCGGGGTCGGTACGTTGCGACTTCCGGTCCAGCCGACAGGAGGTGCAGCGTGCCGCGCGTCGTCCACTTCGAGCTCCTCTCCGACGACCCCGAGCAGTCCGTGAAGTTCTTCGAGGAGGCCTTCGACTGGAAGAGCCAGTCGTGGGAGGGACAGACCTACTGGCTCGTCGACACCGGCGAGGGGGAGCTCGGCGTCAACGGCGGGATCATGCGCGCCAGCGACTTCCCGCACACCCAGAACGCCGTCTGCACGCTCGACGTCGATGACATCGCCGATGCGCTGGCCAAGGTCGAGGCGGCGGGCGGCCGCGTGATCTCGCCCGAGCGCCAGGTCGGCGAGGCCGGCTGGGCCGCCTACGCCGCTGACCCGCAGGGCGTCGTGTTCGGGCTCTGGAAGTCCGCCTGAACCGCTACCCCGCGCGCAGCCGGCTGATCCGCGACAGCTGGGTCCACTGGCCCGCGGTGGTGATGGCCGCGTCGTACAGGCTCGCGCCGGTGGCCCCGAACGCGATGGCCGCGCGAGCGAAGCCGCGCACTTCCGCGTTCGAGGCGCGGCTGGCGATCCCGCCGATCAGGTGAATGGGGACGGCGGGGTCGCCGGTTCTGCTGCGGATGATCCGCATGGCGTCGCGGGTGTGGCGGTAGGCAAGCCGTTCGCCGCTGGCATGGAGGGTCCAGTAGGACATGGGCAGGATCACGTCGTAGCGCGCCCGCACCTGCGCGTACGGGAACCGCGGCCAGTACCGCTGCGTCACCGGGTCGGGGATGATCGCGCCCACGGGCGTACCGACCGCCGGTGAGCGCGCGAAGCCGGGTCGAGAGCGCAAGCATCCGCCGGTTGCGCGTCGCGATGTCTCGCACCGCCGTCGCCTCGATGTCCAGTGCGAACCCGTCGAAGCGGTGACCGGCCGCGCTGCGGTAGGTCACCGCCGCCCTGACGCGGCGCCAGTCGCGCCGGGGATCGCGGAATCCGGGGAGGTACCAGGCGATCACCTTGATGTTGCGGCGATGGGCCGAGGCGAGGATGCGCGCGAGCTTCGCCGGCCGCTGCACGGCGCGCCGTTGCCGGTCGTTCGAGGTCTGGACGAACACCGTCCGCACGTCCCTGCGCGCCCACCCTCGCACCGCCTGCTCCGGGCGCTCCCATGGCCGCCGGTCGAACATGTCCACCCACGCGGCGAGGCCCTGATAGGCGGCGAGCGATGCGCGGGGTGGATCGCCCGGGCTCGCCGCGGCATGCGCGACTGCCGGCGCCGTTGCGCACAGCGCCGCAAGAACCCCGGTGAGCGAACGAGCCATCCACATCGGACGCGGAACCGTGTCCGAGCTGCGTGAGGCGACCGTGAGCCGCGGGTGAGAGATCTTTCACCGTCGGCTCATCCCCCTTTCACGTGCCGGCGGCATGTTCCCGGCATGACCGAGATGGGCTCCAGGTGCGCGTGACGCGACCGCTGCTGGTCGTGGCCTGCGCGATCGCGGCGACGGCCGCCGACCCCAGCGCGGCCGCCGCCAAGCGACTGCCGGTCGTCTCGATCGAGACAGGAATGCGCATCGTCGACGAGCCGAAGCGATCCGCTCGCATGCGGATCCAGAGTCGCGGCCGGACGGTCTTCCGCGGGCACGTGGGGATCGAGATCCGGGGTCAGGCGTCGCAGCACTTCAGCAAGAAGCCCTACGCCTTCGAGACGCGCATCAAGGGAGGCGGCAACCGCTCGGTGAAGCTGCTCGGGATGCCCAACGGCAAGGACTGGATCCTGGCCGCCGCCCACACGGATCCGTCGCTGATGCGCGACGTCCTCGCCTTCCGGACGGCGCGGCGCCTGGGCCACTACGCGAGCCGCACCCGCTACGTGACGCTGCGGCTCGATGGCCACACGCGGGGCGTCTACATCCTGATGGAGCAACTCCGGCGCGACCGCGCGCGCATTGACTCCGACGCGCTGCTCGAGCTGACCTCCGCCGCGAAGCTGGACCGCGGGGACGACGCCTTCAGGCTCCCGGCCAGCGGGCTCGTCGCGCGGGTCGCCGACGTCTCCCCGAAGGCAGGCGCGGCTGACGTCGGCGCAGCCGCGCAGGTCTTCGAGCGCACGCTCTACGGCGGAGGGCCGTGGCGCGAGCTGCTCGATGTCCCAGCCGTCGTCGACTACGTCCTCGTGCAGGAGCTCTTCAAGAACCAGGACGCGTTCCTGAGCAGCACCTACCTTCACCGTGGCCAGGACCTGCGGCTTCGCATGGGTCCGGTCTGGGACTTCGACCTCTCGGCCGGCAACGTCCCGGTCGGCGAGTTCGCGTCGGCCGAGGGCTGGCTGCTGACCGACCGTCCCTGGGCCGAGATTCTCTACCGGGCGCCCGACTTCGTGGCGGCGATGAGGGCGCGCTGGACGGAGCTCCGCCGCGAAGGGCTCTTGGAGGATCTGCTCGCCGCCGCGGAGAGCGAAGGGCGCGCGTTGCGCGGCCCAGCGGCCGTCAATCACCGGCGCTGGCGCATCCTCGGACGGGCGCTCTTCGAGGGCCAGCCGGTCGTCTCCTCCCATGCCGCCGCGGTCAGCTCGCTCCGCGACTGGCTCCAGCGCCGCGCCACGTGGATGGACACGGCCCTGCCGACCCTGAGGCCGCCGGCTTGAGCGGCGGCTTCGAACGTGGGCGACGCCTCATCGTGGCCGTCTCGATCGCGGCCGCGGGCTGCGGCATGGGCGCGAGCGCCGCGTCGGCCGCACTGCCCAGCGTGCGGATCGACGCCGGGCGCGTCATCCGGGACGGCCCCAAGGTGACCGCCGGACTGCGGATGCCCGGCTATTCGGGGCGTGTCGGCATTGAGCTGCGCGGCCAGTCGTCGCAGATGTTCCCGAAGAAGTCCTACGCGCTCGAGCTGCGGACCGCGGGCGGCAAGGACCGCGACGCGCCGTTGCTGGGCATGCCCGCCGACGCGGACTGGGTGCTCTACGCCGCCTACAACGACAAGACGCTCATGCGCAACGTGGTCGCGTACGAGACCGCACGCGGGATGGGGCGGTGGGCCGCGGCGTCGCGCTTCGTCACGCTGTTCCTCAACGGCCGGTATCGAGGCGTCTACGTCCTGATGGAGCGTCCCGAGCTGGGCGAGGGCCGGATCGATGTTCCCGGCCAGGGCCTGACCGGCGACTACCTCCTCGAGTTCACGTTCCCCTACCAGGCGGGCCGCAAAGGCCCGCACTTCCGCACCCCCCTCAAGCGGCGCCCCATCGTCTACGAGGACCCTGAGCGCGGCGACCTCAGCAGGCGCGAGGCGAGCTACATCCGCGGCTACGTCGCGCGCACTGAACGCGCGCTGTACCGCGGCCGGCGAGGGGCCTGGAGGCGCGTGCTCGACCCTGGCTCCGCTGTCGACTACGTGCTGATGCAGGAGCTCTTCCGCAACGTCGACGCGTTCCACGGAAGCACGTACCTGACCAAGCCGGCGGGCGGCAGGCTCGTGCTCGGGCCGGTCTGGGACTTCGACCTCTCGTCAGGGAACTCGACCTACGGGACGAGCCGAGCGATCGCCGGCTGGTGGACGGCGCGGCGGGACTGGGCAGGGCGCTTGCACCGCGATCCCACCTTCCGCAGCGCGCTTCGCGCCCGCTGGCGGGAGCTGCGTGCGGGTGGGCTGCGCCGGCGCGTCCTGGCAGCGGTCGATCGCAACGCCGCGGTGCTCCGGCCCGCGGTGCGGCGGAACTTCGCCCGCTGGCCCGTGCTGAACCGCCGGGTCTGGCCCAATCCGGCAGCCCGGGGGAGCTTCACGGCGGAGGTCCGCTTCCTGCGGTCCTGGCTCTCGCGCCGGATGCACTGGATCGATCGCGCCGTGCGCGCCAAGAGCAAACCATGACAAGAGGAGACAGCATGATCAGGACTTGGGTACTACCGGCCGTCGTCATCGCCGCCCTGGGACTCGCCGCCCTGCCGGCGCAGGGTCAAGACGCGACGGCGGCGCGGTCGATCACGGGCACGGAAGGCCCCGACCGGCTGCGTGGAACCAGCGGCGCGGACTCGATCCGGGGCCTCGCCAAGGACGACACGCTCGCCGGCGGCGCGGGCGCCGACGTGATCGACGGCGGCACTGGCGAGGACGCCGCAACCGGCGGCGCGGGCAACGACCGCCTCCTCGGCCGCTCGGGCAAGGACCGCCTCGGCGGAGGAGCGGGCAACGACCGCCTCAGCGGCTCCACGGGGCGGCGACCGCCTCAGCGGAGGCGGGGGGCGCGACGTCATCGACGGCGGCAAGGACAACGACACGATCTCCGCCCGCGACGGCACGCGCGACACGGTGCGCTGCGGCACGGGCAGGAAGGACAGCGTCACCGCCGACCGCATCGACCGGGTCGTGGGCGACTGCGAGCGCGTCAGCAAGCGCTGACAGGAAAATGCGTTTGAGCCCTACGCGGCGTTGGCCTCCTGGAGCGTGACGGTGTGGCCGAGGCGTTCGAGCTGGGCGACGAGGCGCTTGGTTGTCTTG
>Ga0136617_10000149_pt1 | contig 51455 bp, 50 predicted proteins | sample AntDrymUQ3222106_2_FD_129672 | JGI IMG/M metagenome (GOLD analysis project Ga0136617, IMG submission 129672) | Polar desert sand microbial communities from Dry Valleys, Antarctica - metaG UQ322 (21.06) | ecosystem: Environmental > Terrestrial > Soil > Desert | place: Antarctica: Dry Valley... | reverse complement strand
GAAGTTCGGACTCTGCCGTATCTGTTTCCGTGAGCTCGCCTTGAAGGGGGAAATCCCGGGCGTGCGCAAGGCCAGCTGGTAAGGGGAACGAGTAAGTATGAGCCTGACAGATCCTGTAGCGGACATGCTGACACGCATCCGGAACGCCTGCTCTGCAGGTCACCGGCGGGTGGACATGCCGGTGTCCAAGTTGAAGAGCGAGGTCGCCCGGTTGCTGCGCGACAATCACTATATCGTCGATTTCAAGATCCTCGACGATGGCGCCCACGGCGTGCTGCGCCTGTACCTCAAATACCATAACGAGGCTCCGGTCATCCGCGAGCTCCGGCGGGTATCCACGCCCGGCCTTCGGCGCTATGTGAAGTGCCGTGAGCTTCCGCGGGTAAAGAACGGCCTCGGGATGGCCATCGTCTCTACTCCGCGCGGGCTGATGACGGACCGCGACGCACGGACCGCGAACCTCGGCGGCGAGCTGCTCGCCGTAGTCTGGTAGGCGGGCGATGTCGCGTATCGGTAGAAAGCCGGTGACGGTGCCCAAGGGGGTAACGGTTCAGTTGCAGGGCAACGACGTGGCAGTCAAAGGACCCCGCGGCGAGCTGCGCCGCAGCCTCCACCCCGACATGCAGATCGCCCTGGATCAGGACCAGTTCACGGTGGCGCGGCCCAGCGAAGAGAAGCGCCACAAGGCGCTCCACGGGCTCACCCGCACCCTGGTCCAGAACATGGTGGAAGGAGTCTCCAAGGGCTTCAGCAAGACCCTCGAGATCCAGGGGGTCGGCTACAAGGCTGAGGCAAAACCGTATGGCGTCAATCTGATCGTGGGCTACTCCCACCCGGTCAAGTACGAAGCTCCCAAAGGGATCAAGATCTCGGTGGACAACAACACAGTGGTCAAGATCGAAGGTGCTGACAAGGAGCTGGTGGGCCAGGTAGCCGCGGAGCTGCGTTCGGTTCGTCCACCGGAGCCCTACAAAGGCAAAGGCATCCGTTATCAGGGTGAGCAGGTCCGCCGCAAAGCCGGAAAGACAGGAGCCAAGTAATGCGTACCATTCACGCGCCCAAGACCCGGCTGCAGCTGCGCTACCGTCGCCACCTGCGGGTGCGGCGCAAGGTATCCGGTACCGCCGCGCGTCCGCGCCTGGTGGTGTATCGCTCGCTCAAGCATATCTACGCCCAGCTCGTCAACGACGAGCTCGGAGTGACACTGCTCGGGGTGAGCGATCTGAGCGAAGGAATCCAGGCGGATGGCGCGGCCAAGGTCGGCCGAGCCAAGGGAACCGGCAAGCTCCTGGCCGAGAAGGCCAAGGCGGCCGGCATCACCAGAGTCGTGTTCGACCGGGCAGGTTACCGTTACCATGGTCGTGTGCAGGCCGTCGCCGACGGCGCGCGCGAAGGTGGATTGGAGTTCTAATGGCAGATGAAACCGTTGCGGGTTCCCAGGATAACAGTTTGGTTGCCGAAGGCAGTGCGGCGGAAACAGGCAAGCCGAGCGACGCACCAGCGGTAGCCGAGCGTCCGGCGGGCACCGACCGGCCCCGCGGCAGGGGCGGGCGTGGCGGCGGACAGGGTGACCGTGGCGGACGGGGCGGCCCGCGGCGCGATCGCGGCGACCGCGACCGGTCCAGCGAGCACGTCGAGAACGTTATCGCCATCAACCGGGTGGCCAAAGTGGTGAAGGGTGGGCGGCGCTTCTCGTTTAACGCGCTGGTGGCCGTGGGCGACGGCAAGGGCAAAGTGGGCATTGCCACCGGGAAGGCCAATGAGGTCTCCGAGGCGGTCCGCAAGGCGGTGGATGCCGCCAAGCGTTCCATGATCGAGCTGCCCCGTACCGGTTCCACCATTCCGCACGAGGTCATCGGTGAGCACGGCGCCGGGCGGGTGTTACTCAAGCCCGCCGCCACTGGAACCGGAGTCATTGCCGGCGGCCCGGTGCGGGCAGTGCTCGAATGTGCCGGCATCACCGACATTCTCACCAAGAGCCTGGGCTCGACCAATCCCCATAACATGGTGCGCGCCACCATGGATGGTCTGGTCAGTCTGGTTTCGGCCCGGCAGGTGGCTCGCGAGCGCGGGGTCGATCTGGACCAGATCCCCTACAAGGCCAGGCAGGAGGGCTGACGATGGGACGTAATCCAGTGGTGGGACGGCAGGGACCGGGGCATCACGCCGCCGTCATACCCACAGAAGACACGGCGAGCGCGCTGGCGGTGAAGCAGATCCGCTCCGAAATCGGGCATCCCGAGACCATGCGTCGCACATTGCGCGCACTCGGGCTACGGCATCATCAGCAGACCGTGAAGGTGCCGAACACTTCGTCGATACGTGGCATGTTGACCAAGGTACGGCACCTCATCGAGGTGACACCCAGCGACGAGAACGGTAAGCTTTCGGAGTAACGCGATGGAAAAGAAGATCACGTTGTCGAACCTGAAACCGGCTCCGGGCTCGACCCAGCCGCGGAAGCGGGTCGGCCGGGGCCCCGGGTCGGGACTCGGCAAGACCTCGGGTAAGGGTCACAAGGGTCACAAGGCCCGTACCGGAGGCGGTACCAATCCCGGTTTCGAAGGCGGTCAAATGCCGATGTACCGGCGGCTGCCGAAGCGGGGCTTCACCAATCCCTTCAGGGTCGAGAACCAGATCGTGAACCTGTCCGACCTGAAGAAGGTAAGTGCCGAGGACGTCAGCCCGGAAACGCTGTACTCCGCCGGCCTTATTGGAAAGCCGGATGCGCCGGTGAAGCTATTGGGAACCGGTGACGCCGATCGGGCGTACACGGTCCGCGGTGTGGCCTTTTCCGCGTCGGCGCGCACGAAGATCGAAGCCGCCGGCGGCAAAATCGAGGAGTAGGCCCGCGAGGCATTGCGAGCCTGCCGGATACATACATGACATCAGTCCGCCCCAACTTCGCCATGGATGAGGAGCTGAAGAGGAAGATCCTCTTCACTCTGATGGCGCTCATCATCTATCGGGTCGGCGCTCACATCGCCGCTCCAGGCGTCAACGTCACCGCCCTCGCCGACTTCATCCGCAACTCCGCGGCGGCCGGATTCTTCGGGCTCTACGACGCGCTGGGTGGCGGGCTGTCGCGCGCTACCGTGTTCGCGCTGGGGATCATGCCGTACATATCGGCCTCGATCATCTTCCAGCTGGCCGGTGGTGTGGCCCCCTCCGTGGGAAAGATGCAGAAGGATGAGGAGGGGAAGAAGAAGATCACCCAATGGACGCGGTATCTCACCGTGTTCATCGCCTTGTCGCAAGCTTACACCTTCGCCCTGTTCACCGAGTCGATTCCGGGCGCTATTCCGGATGCCGGCTTATGGTCTCGGCTCATCATGGTCGTGACCCTCACCACCGGGGCCATCTTCGTGATGTGGCTGGGTGAACAGATCACGGAGCGGGGGATCGGCAACGGAATGAGCCTGCTGATCACCTTCTCGATTCTGGAGCGGTTCTGGCCGGGCACGCTGCAGTTGCTGCAGTTCGTGCAGACCGGCGTGGTCAGCCCCATCGGCGCGGCGCTGTTCGTTCTCATTCTGATCGCCACAATTGCGGCGGTGGTCGCAATGACGATTGCAGCCCGGCGCATCCCCATTCAGATTCCGCGCAAGGTGATGGGCCGGGGACGGGTGCGTGAGGGAACCAAGACGTTCATTCCCATCCGGCTCATCACCGCCGGCGTGATGCCGATCATCTTCGCCCAGACCATCATCATCGTTCCCGGCACCCTCGCCAGCTTCACCCAGAACCCGGTGCTGACCGATCTGGCCAGCTTCTTCCAGCCGGGAGATTTACCCTACGACCTGGTATTCGGATTTCTTATCCTCGTTTTCAGCTACTTCTACACCTCGATCATCTTCAATTCGGTCGATCTGGCGGAGAACCTGAAAAAGCAGGGAGGGTTTATTCCCGGCGTAAAGCCCGGAGCCAGCACGGCGGACTACATCGACGGTGTGCTGGCCCGCATCACGCTTCCCGGCGGCCTGTTCCTGGCTCTCGTGGCCGTGCTTCCGATCGTGGTGTCGAACTGGCTGGGGATCCAGAACACTGGTTTCGGGGGAACGTCGGTCCTGATCGTGGTCGGCGTGCTGCTGGACACCATCGCGCAGGTGGAGCAACATCGCACGCTGCGGAAGTACGATGGGTTTATGAAGACCGGACGGGTAAAGTTTCGCGGGCGGCAGCAACGGTACATCTAACAGCGTGAGCGGTAAGCGGTAAGCAGTGAGCGGGGGCGGCCGGTAGAATTCATGACGGGCCGCCCCGCTTACCGTTCACCGCTTACCGCTTACGCTTTTTCGGAGTCACATGGATATCCTGTTGATGGGCCCACCCGGTGCCGGGAAGGGCACCCAGGGCGCGTTGCTCGCTGAAGCTCGAGGCATGCCCAAATTTGCCACCGGCGACCTGTTGCGCGACGCGGTGAAGCGGGGCACGCCGCTCGGCCTTCAGGCGAAGGAGCTCATGGAGGCGGGTCATCTGGTGAGCGATGACCTGATCCTGGGAATCGTTCGGGAGGAGCTCAGCAAGCCTGCGGCGGGCAAGGGAGTAATCTTCGATGGCGTGGTACGAACCATCCCGCAGGCGGAGGGCGTGGAGCGTCTGCTCGCAGAGCAGGGTCGCAGCATGAGCGCAGTGTTGTTCTTTGATGTCTCCGATGACGAGATTCTGGCCCGCCTCGCCAAACGACGCGAGATCGAGAGTCGTGCCGACGACGACCCGCAGGCTGTGGCCATTCGTCTTAAGGCGTATCGCAAGCAAACTGCCCCGGTGCTCGATTGGTATGAGGATCGGAAGCTGGTACACCATATCCCGGCGGTTGGTTCAGTATCGGAGATCGCCGAAAAAGTCAGCCGGGTGCTTGGCAAATAAACATGATCACCCTGAAGTCTCCCCGGGAGATTGACATAATGGGCCGAGCCGGCCGGATCGTGGCGGGCACATTGGCCCGCATGAGAGAGGTCCTGCGCCCGGGTATGAGCACCGAAGACCTCGACTCCGAGGCTGAGCGCTTCATCCGGAGTCATGACGGAGCGGTTCCCTCTTTCAAGGGACTTTACGGATTTCCCAAGACCCTGTGCACGTCCATCGACGAGGAGATCGTACACGGGATTCCATCGTCCAACAGGGTCCTGGAGGAGGGAAGCATCGTAAGCGTCGACGTGGGCGTCCAGCTTGAAGGTCTGCACGCCGACTCGGCAATGACGCTTCCCGTCGGCCGAGTTACACCCGAGGTGGAGCGTTTGTTACGGGTCACCCAGGAATCCCTCACCGCGGGGATTGCGGCGGCCCGGCTGGGTAACCACGTCGGCGACATCGGCTATGCGGTGCAGAAAGTGGCGGAAGGTGCGGGATACGGAGTGGTGCGTGAGCTGGTAGGCCACGGCATCGGAACCCAGTTTCACGAGGAGCCCCAAGTCCCCAATTACGGCCGGCCCAAACGGTTGGCCCGCCTCCTAGAGGGCATGACCCTGGCCATCGAACCCATGATTACCATGGGCAGCCCCACAACCAGGACGCTCGCGGACAAGTGGACCGTGGTGACGTCAGACGGGAGCTTGTCGGCCCATTTCGAACATACCGTTGTGATCACCGCCCAGGGACCGAGGATCCTGACCGCGGACTGACAATCTTCGGTGCCTTCAGCCCACCCGATCCTCCAGTAGCTGCTGCACCCGCAACTCCGACGCCTCCACCTGTTCCAGCGCCACCCACGCCGAATCGATCAGGAGGCGAGCTTCCTCGGGCCATCGAGCCGCTTTCAGATTGCTCCGAATACTCCAGTAAGCGCTCCGGCCGGTTGCGGCGGCCAGCAGGCCTGCTGAGGCGGCGTCGCCGATGGCAGTCGCCAAGCCAGAACCAGCCATTGCCTCGGCCAGGCCCGCCACCTCCGATGCCTGGTGGAGAAGCTCCAGCTGAATTCGGGCCGCCTCGATTAGCGCCGTGCGCTTGGCCGCTTCCCGGGCGGTTCGCTCGAACTCGGTGCCCTGGGGCAGGCTGAGCGCGTCCATATACTCCGCCACGGCCGCCGCATCCAGCGTTGCCATATCCAGCAGATCCCTGCGCAGCTGCTCCGCCCGCCGAAGGGTCTCACGGGCATGGTCGTGCACGGCTGCGTACTTCTCCCGGTGCATGGTAAGCCCCGCTACCATGGCCACCAGCGAGGCGGCCAGTGCGGTGGCCAGCGCGGCGACGGCGCCACCAGCGGGCGTGGAGGTCGCCGCCGCAACCGCGTCGGCCCACTCCTGTATCGAATGCTCAGAGTCGAGTGTGTCTTCCTCGTCCATTCCGGCTTTCGGTTCAAGAAACAAAAGACTGGTGAACTACCGGTCGGCATTCAAGGTTTCGATCAGCCATGCATGGATCGACGGATTACCGGCTATCACGCTGGTGTGCTCGATTCCGATGTCACGGCCAGAAAGATCGGTGATGACTCCACCGGCCTCACGAACGAGAAGGATTCCGGCCGCAATGTCCCAGGCCGACAGGTGCTGCTCCCAGAACCCGTCAAAACGCCCTGAGGCAACATCAGCCAGGTCGAGGGCGGCAGCGCCAGGCCGTCGAATGCCACTCGCTGCCCGGGCCACCCGCCCGAACTGCCTCAGGTACTCTTCAGTCCTGCCAGGTCGCGGAAAGGAAACCCGGTGCCGATCAGGGCGAACTCCGGGTTCTCAATGCGGGAAACCCGGAGGCGTTGTTCTCCTCGCCAGGCACCGCCGCCCAGGGACGCGGAGCAGGTGCTGTTCCGAGGCACATCGAGCACCACCCCGGCCTGCAACACTCCGTCCACCGCCGCCGCGATAGAGACGGCGTAGCTGGGAAACCCGTGCAGAAAATTCGTGGTTCCATCCAGCGGATCCACGATCCAAACCAGTCCCGCAGTCACCAGATCCGGCGCTAGCTCCTCCCCGACCATGCGCGCTGCCGGCTCCGCGGCAGCAAGTATCTCGGCGATTATGCCTTCGGCGGTTCGATCTACCTCAGTGACGAAATCGCGGCTCCCCTTGAGGATCCACCCACTGGGGTCCACCGGACGCTGAACCCCCCGGAGGTACTCCCCCGCGCGGGCGGCCGCTGTCTCTGCAAGATGCAGTAAGTCCAATGCAGACAAGATCTTGTGTGCTCAGGGGGAGGAGGGTAATTTGCCGGAATGCCACGAATATTTTCGGGGATCCAACCGTCCGGCGAGCTGCACATCGGCAACTGGCTTGGGGCGGTACAGAACTGGGTGAACCTTCAACGTAGCTATCAGTCGCTGATTTGCATTGTGGACCTGCACGCCATCACGGGCAAATACGACAAGGACACGCTCCCGCAGCGAACCCGCGACATGGCGGTCGGACTTCTGGCCGCCGGAATCGACCCTGATCAGGCGACACTGTTCGTCCAGTCGCACGTTCCCGAGCACTCGGAGCTGCAATGGCTCCTGAACAGTGTAACTCCTCTGGGCGAGCTCGAGCGAATGACGCAGTTTAAAGATAAATCCCAGAAGTTCGAGAGCGTCCCGGCCGGCTTGCTGAATTACCCGGTGCTGATGGCCGCCGATATCCTGTTGTATCGCGCTGATCTGGTCCCTGTGGGAGAGGATCAGATACAGCATCTGGAGCTGACCCGCGAAATTGCACGTAAGTGGAACTCGGAGTTCGCCGGCGGCGAGAAGTTTTTTCCCGAGCCGCATCCGATTCTCACCGAGGCCAAAAGGATCACTGGTCTGGACGGACAGGCCAAAATGTCCAAGAGCCTCGGCAACACAATCGGGCTGCTGGACGGCCCCGAGGAGATCTGGCAGAAGCTCCGGCCCGCCAAAACCGATCCGGCACGGGTCACCAGGAAGGACCCGGGCAATCCTGAGGTGTGCAACATTTATCACCTGCACAAGTATTTTTCACCTCCTGCCACGGTGGGAGCCGTGGGAGAGAACTGCAGTGGGGCCAAGTGGGGGTGCCTCGACTGTAAGCGGGTGCTGGCCGATAATATGATTGCTACCCTCGCGCCCATCAGGGACCGTGCGCGGCAGTTTCAGGAAGCCCCCGGCCGGGTCGACCAGATCCTGGCGGAAGGGGCGCTGGGCGCGAGTGGTCTGGCGTCCGAGACGATGCGCGAGGTAAGGGGCCGGATGGGATTTCTTCCAGCCCCCTCCCGGTTGCCGACCGGGTCAGGTCATCGCGGCTGACTCTGGTTCCCCAACTTTGGTGGTATCAATGGAGAAGATCATCAAGGCGGCGGTCGAGCGCGGTGCGTCCGACCTGCACATCAAGGCTGGTGACGTCTTCCGGGCGCGGATCAACGGCAAGCTCGTAGCGCTGACCAAGCAGCGGTTGACGCCGGATCAGACCAAGGCCATTGCTCTCAAGCTGATCACCAGCGAGGAAGACCGGGCCAAGATCGATCGGCTGCGTGATTTCGACTGCTCCTGGGGGATGCCGGGTGTGGGCCGCTTTCGCGTCAACGTCCTGCGTCAGCGCTCCTCATTTATGATCGTTATGCGGGTAATTCCGTTTACCGTTCCCACTATCGAGTCGCTCCGGCTGCCGGATGTGCTCAAGATGCTTGCGGAGGCGGACCGTGGTCTGATTCTGGTATCGGGTGTGAGCGGCAGCGGAAAGAGCTCCACGGTGGCGGCCATGGTGCACCACATCAACCGCACCCTGCACAAGCATGTCGTCACCATCGAGAACCCCATAGAGTTTCTCCACCGAGACCTGAGCTGTTCGATCACCCAGCGGGAAGTCGGAGTCGACACCGAGAGCCTGGCGGTGGGCCTCAAGGCTGCGCTGCGTCAGGACCCGGATGTCGTGGTGCTGGGGGAGATAGCCGATGCCGCCACCATCGACACTGCTCTCAAGGGGGCGGAGACCGGTCACCTGGTCATCGCAACGATCACTACGCCTGATGTGGTAACCACCATCGAGCGGGTAATTGCTACCTTGCCCGCTGAAGAGCGGGATATCGGCCGTATGCGGTTTTCCGAGGCAGTGCACTCCATAGTCTCCCAGCAGCTTTTGCCCCTGAAAGGCGACAAGGGCAGGGTGGCGGCGGTTGAAGTGCTCCTTGCCACCCCCGCGGTGCGCGAGTGCCTGAAGGACGCCAAGACGACATCGCAGGTCAAGCGAATCATGGCCGACGGTCACAAAGAGCTCGGCACTCAAACCTACGATCAGCATCTGGATGAGCTGATCGAGACGGACCAAATCACCGAGGATACCAAGCGGGCAGCGCTTGCCACCGCCAATCAGCCGCTGGCCGTCACCAAGCGGACGAAACAGGCCTGACCAGCGGCGGGCGCGTGCCAACCTTGGACGAGACCGCCCGGCTGGTACTGGCGCTCACCCGCGAAGCAGGAACGGTGGAAGCGGCCCAGGCCCGGCAACACGTGGTCCACTACCTCTCGAGTCTCGGTTACGCCGTAACGACCCAGCGGTTCACGTTCTCCCCATCCAGCCTGCTGGCTTTTCCTGTGTTCGGAGCCGGACTCGGCGGCCTCGCGCTGGTTTCATATCCCTTTCTATCGTCGGACATTCTGCCCCACTGGGCGGCTCTCGCCGTTTGGTTTACCGGTCTCTTTGCCGTCACGGTGCTCGCGATGGGCGTGGGCATGGGCTGGGTACCACTGGGTGAGGGGACCCGCGAGGATGCAAATCTGATCGCAACCCGGGGTGGGCTCCCGCCGCGGCGATGGGTGGTGGCCCACCTCGATACCAAGGCCCAGGGCCATTCGATGGCGGGCCGCCTGGTGGCGGTGTGGGTGGTTGCCGCCGCGGTCATAACACTTTCGGCCATGGCTCTGACGCGGCTCAGCGGCGTCCTGTCACCGATCGCCGCGGGAGTGGGTGTTGCCCTCGTGCTGGTTGCCGGCATATTGGCGGGTCGAGGGCGTCTGAAGGGCCGCTCTCATGGAGGTCGCGATAACGGCACCGGAGTGGTAGCAGCTCTGGCGGCAGCGGCTGAATCAGAGGCGGAGGTCGGCATTCTGATCACCGGGGCGGAGGAGTTCGGATTGGTCGGAGCCAGGGTTTTTGCACGCTCCTTTCCGGCGGATTCCCCGACCGAATTCGTAAACGTGGACACGGTAGATCAGGAGGGTACCCTTTACCTGGTCAGCCACAGCCAAAGCGGGGAGCGGCTCGCTGGAAAGCTGGAGCCCGAGCTCGCGGGGTTGGGCTTGCCGATCCGGCGGCGACGGCTGCCGCTGGGAATCTTCGTCGATAGCGCACCGCTGTCCCGAGTGGCTCCCGCGGTCACCATAGGAAGGCTCACGTGGCGCACCCTGCAGTGCATCCACACTCCGGCCGATACCAGCACGGAACTCTCCTACCGCACAGCCGAGCAGGTAGGAAAAGTCATAGCAGGAAGTCGAATTGACCTTTGAGCAGTTGCCGCATAGCTTTGCCCGAGGATTCAGGAGCCCCCGCCAAGGGGCTCCTTTGTTGTTTCAGATGGGAGCACACATGTTCGACAAGAAGACTACCTGCGTGGTGGTCGTCGGCGCGCAGTGGGGAGACGAGGGCAAGGGAAAACTCGTCGATGTTCTCGCCGAGCGAGCCGATTTGGTTGTTCGCTATCAGGGAGGCGCCAACGCAGGCCATACCGTAGTCATCGGTGACAGCCGGTTCATTCTCCGCCAGATACCCTCAGGAATTCTTCATCGAAGTGTTACCTGCGTCATCGGCAATGGCGTCGTACTTGAGCCTGAGAATCTTTTTGCCGAGCTCGACCAGCTGCGGGAGCGTGGGATCGACACCACCAGCCGGCTGTTCGTGTCCGATCGCGCGCACCTGGTTCTGCCGTACCACAAGCTGCTCGACGCGGCGAGCGAGAGAAGCCAGAAGCTGGGCACCACCGGTCGCGGCATCGGGCCGGCCTATGAGGACAAGTACGGGCGCAGAGGAATACGAGTCACCGATCTTCGCCGGGTCGAATGCGCCTCAGCTCTGTTGGCCGAGCGAGTTACCCGGGCCAACCGGCTGCTGGAGATCATGGGCAGCAATGAGCGAGCCTCGCTGGAAGATCATGTGAAGTTGCTCGAGCGCCTGGCGCCGCGCCTGCTGCCGCTGACTGCTGATACCGGCCTGATGATCCATCGGGCCATACGCGATAGCCGGCGGGTGCTGCTGGAGGGTGCCCAGGGCGCGCTGCTCGACGTGGATCACGGCACCTATCCGTATGTGACCTCGTCCAACACCACTTCCGGGGGTGCTGCGGTAGGGGCGGGGATCGGCCCTACCGCGATCAACGGAGTCCTCGGAGTGGTTAAAGCCTATACTACTCGTGTGGGCAACGGACCCCTGCCCACTGAGGCGGAGAGTCCTCAGGGAGAACGTTTGCGTGAGCTGGGCGGCGAGTTCGGCGCGGTAACCGGCCGGGCGCGCAGGTGTGGCTGGTTCGACGCTACCGTGGTTCGCTACGCGGCCCGCGTCAATGGTTTGACCGGGCTGGCCGTCACCAAGCTGGACGTACTCGACTCCTTCGCCGAAATCCCGGTCGGCGTGACGTACCGCCTGGACGGCGAGAGCTGTGAAGAGATGCCGAGCGATGTTGATGCGCTCGGTCGAGTGGAGCCGATTTACGAGTTGCACCCCGGGTGGCAGCGGCCGACGGGCGGGGTGCGGCGGCTGTCCGACCTGCCGCCCGCGGCTCGGGCCTACCTGGATCGGCTGGAAGTGCTCTCAGGAGTTGCCGTCCGGTACGTCAGCGTGGGGACCAGGCGGGATCAGATCATCGAAGTGTGAGAACGGTGAACAGTGAACGGCATGCGGGAGAGGTAAGGGGCCCGTTTACCTTTTACTGTTTACCGTTTACTCCGCTGGGGGACACCGATGGTTGAGGAGACCAACCTGCTCGTAATCGGCGCCGGCCCCTGCGGGCTCGCGGTAGGCATCGCGGCAAAGCAGGCCGGAATCCCCTGCGTGATACTCGACCGCCGGACCATTGTGTCCACAATCGAGCGTTACCCGCTCGCCATGACCTTCTTCTCGACGCCCGAGCGGATCGAGATCGGTGGCGTGCCGTTTATCGCCAGCCACGAGAAGCCAACCCGGCAGGATGGGCTCATTTACTACCGGCGGGTGGCGGAGCACTACGGACTCGATATCCGGCCGGGCGAGGGTGCCGTGGGCGTCACCAGTGGGCTCGCGCGCGGCCCGTTTGCGAGCGAAGGCTTCCAGGTGGATGTGAAGCGCCGCCACGATGCAAAGACCTACCTTGCGGGGTCCGTGGTCTTCGCCACCGGATACTACGATAATCCGAACTTCCTCAGGGCCCCGGGCGAAGATCTCCCGCACGTCAGTCATTACTTCGTCGAGGGCCACCCGTACTGGAGCCAGCAGGTGGTCGTGATCGGCGCGGGGAATAGCAGCGTGGACGCGGCACTCGAATGCTGGAGAGCGGGTGCTTCAGTGACACTGGTGCATTTTGGCGAGGGGTTCGACCGCACGGTAAAGGCTTGGGTCCTCCCCGATATAGTTAACCGGGTGAAGGAGGGGAGCATCGCGGTACGTTGGCGCTCGCGGGTGCACGCGATTACGCCCACTCACGTTGAGATCGTGTCGGACACCGACGGCGCCTTCGAGACGATGCCTGCCGATGCGGTTCTGGCGATGACAGGCTACCATGCGGACACCTCACTGCTGCAAAGGCTCGGCGTTCCCGTCGATCCGGGAACCGGAGTGCCGGCCCACGATGAATCCACTATGTCCACCACCGTGGCCGGATGCTATCTGGCGGGAGTCATTGCCAGCGGCAATGACGCCAACCGGCTTTTCATCGAGAATGCCAGAGGCCACGGGGAGCTGATAGTGCGCCATTTTCTGCATGCCCGCTCCGGTGTCAGGCCGGCATCCTCTCAGTCCTCTGGTCCCACCGCCGCATCATCGCGATAAAGGCCAGGGCAATGCCGGGGTCGAACTCGACACCGGCTCGCTCACGGATGTACGCCAGCGCCCGCTCCGACTCCCAGGCTGCACGATAGGGACGGTTGGTCCGCAGGGCATCGTACACGTCGCAGAGACATGCACCAGCATGCTGGCGTACTGGGCCCCTCGGGCATCGGGCAGGGCAGGGTATCCTCCTCCGTCCAGCATGACGTGGTGCTCGTAGGCCACCACCGCCGCGAGCTCCATCGGCTCGGCGCTTGCCAGAAGCATCCGCGCCCCCACTATCGGGTGTTCACGGATAACCAGCCGTTCCGAATCGGTGAGCTTCCCCGGCTTTACCAGTATCTCTCGAGGTATGCAGGTCTTGCCGAGGTCGTGCAGCAGGCCGGCCACGACCAACTCGCTTCCTTGCCACCTCCGCCAGCCCTATCTTCCCCCGCTGGTCTCGATCCTTCCTTAATCGTTTCGGAATACGATGGCTGATACCACCCTGATGGATAAGCTGGTCTCCCTCTGCAAACGCCGTGGGTTCGTCTTCCAGTCGTCCGAGATTTACGGTGGGCTCGGCTCAGTATGGGACTATGGGCCGCTGGGGGTGGCGCTCAAGAGAAACGTGAAGGACCGCTGGTGGAACTCGATGGTTCACGCGCGAGATGACATCGAGGGCCTGGACGCTGCGATTCTTATGCATCCCAGGGTCTGGGAAGCATCGGGGCACGTTGCCGGGTTTACCGATCCGCTGGTGGACTGCCGCCAATGCAAGAATCGGTTTCGCGCCGATGACCCGCGGATCAAGGGCTCGCCGGGACAACCCGACGCTCAGTGCCCCGTGTGTGGAACCCGAGGGTCGCTTACCGAGCCCCGGATGTTCAACCTCATGTTCAAGACCTTTATGGGACCGGTGGAGGATTCAGCAGCGGTGGTATACCTGCGTCCGGAGACGGCCCAGGGAATTTACGTTAACTATCTCAACGTGCTTCAGTCCTCAAGGCAGCGAATCCCATTCGGCATTGCGCAGATCGGAAAGGCATTCAGGAACGAGATCACGCCGGGGAATTTCATCTTCCGAACCCGTGAGTTCGAGCAGATGGAAATGCAGTTCTTCGTGCAGCCCGGGACTGATGCCGAGTGGTTTGAGCGGTGGCGGGAATGGCGCATGGGATGGCACCGCTCGCTTGGACTTGACCCGGCCAAGCTCCAGTGGCATCAGCATTCGGGCAGCGAGCTGGCCCACTACGCCAGGGCAGCTTTCGATATCCAATATCGTTTTCCCTTCGGCTGGCAGGAAATCGAAGGCATACACAACCGAGGAGATTTCGATCTCGGCAGACACCAGGAGTACTCCGGCAAGAAGCTCGAGTACTTCGACCAGGCAAAGAACCAGCGCTATCTCCCCAATATCGTCGAGACTTCGGCTGGGGCCGACCGGGTAACACTGACGCTGCTGGTCGACGCCTACCGCGAGGAGCAGGTGGAGGGGGAGACGCGGGTGGTGCTAGGATTGCACCCGGGGATCGCCCCGATCACTGCCGGAGTGTTTCCGCTGGTGAAGAAGGACGGGATGCCGGAGCTGGCGGACGCGCTCTACCACGAGCTGCGACGGCAGTTCGCGTGTTTTTACGATGACAGCGGAGCCATTGGACGCCGGTATCGCCGGATGGACGAGGCGGGCACCCCGTTTGGCCTCACCGTCGACGGTGACACTCTGACGGCGCGCACCGTTACGGTCCGGCATCGTGATTCGATGCAGCAGGAGCGGGTTGGGTTGGATCAGGTGGCGGGATACCTCAAGGAGAAGCTGGGAGCTGGGAACTGGGAGCTACCCCCCGCTCCCATATCCCAGCTCCCAGCTCCCGGCTCCTAGCTCCCGACTCGCATGCGCCTTTCCGACTTCGAGGCCATGGTTCGCCGCCTGTGCGACGAGGTTCCGGGGGACTTCTTCGAGGGCATAGCCGAGGTCGTGGTGTCCCCCAGGACACTGCCGCACCCGGAGCGGCCGGACATCTTTACCCTGGGCGAGTGCATTCCCCTGCCGGTCGAGGTGGGCAGTGGTCTGGATGGCATCCAAAGCCGAGTGGTTCTTTACCACGGCTCCTTTACTGCACTGGGTGGATTACGGGAGGGGTTCGACTGGCGACTGGAGGCATGGGAAACTCTCACTCATGAGCTTCGCCACCACCTGGAGTGGAGAGCACACGCTCCCGATCTGGAGGACTTCGACTGGGCGGTCGAGCACAACTTCGCCCGCCATGATCACGAGCCGTTCGACCTGACTTTCTTCCTCAGTGGGCAGCTTCAGTCGGATGGCAGTTACTGGGTCGAGGACGACGTGTTTCTCGATCGGATCGTGCGCTCGATCCCCCCGGCTGTAACGTTTGCGTGGCAGGGCCAGGACTACGAGGTGGAGCCGCCGAAGGAAGCGGAGTTGCCTTGCTTCCTGACGGTCGAGGGCGTGGTGGATCCGCCGCCTGGCGACCTAATCCTTGTTCTCCGGCGCAAACCTGGAGTGCGTGACCTGTTTGCTCCGGGCGGAGTATTCCAGGCGACTGTGCAGGTGTCAGGCTAGACGCGTATCTTTTGGGTAATCCAAGCTTTGGTTCACCGAAGGGGAAGAAGATGAGTTGGTATTTGATCGCGGTTGCTGCCCTGCTGGCAAGGCCGGTGGCAGCCCAATCGGGAGACCCCGGCTACCGCGTGGGTGTTGTCAGCGAATCGGGAGACGTGGTCACCTGGCTCAAGCCGGTGAACAGCGGTCTCACGGTTGACCGGATAGTGCCGATCGGCATCATGCCCACGGATATAGATGGGCCACACAACATCGCGGTGTCGCCCGATGGAGGAAACTATTACATCACGGTGGCTCACGGGACGCCGTTTGGTTCGTTGTGGAAGTTGGCTGCCTCGGGCGACTCACTGCTCGGCCGAGCCCAGGTAGAGCTCTTCCCAACCACGATCAGTCTCACGCCGGATGGCCAGTTTGCCTTCGTAGCCAATTCCGACTTTCATGGCGATCACCCGCGGGTCAACGTCGTCTCGGTGGTGCACACCCCCACAATGAACAAGATCACCGATATCCCCGCCTGCAACATGCCCCACGGTGTAAAGGTTAACCGGGCAGGCACGAGAATCTACGTGTCGTGCATGCACAGCGATGAGATTCTGCAGCTCGACGCGGGGACATTCAGAGTTGCGCGCCGGGCCCGGACGGGGGAGGGCCATTTCCAGACGGCCACCGGCCCTTCGCATCACGGGCCGGCTGCACCGCTCGTCGGAGGTGTGGCCAGGGAATGCTCGCCCACCTTTGTCTCGGTCTCGCCCGACGACAGCCGGCTATATGTGGCCTGCAACTACGGCAACAGCCTTCAGGTCTGGGATGAGGCGACCCTGACCTTGATCAAGGAGGTGCCGGTTGGCAAAGGCGCCTACAACGCTGAGCCCTCGCCCGACGGCAAGCTGATACTCGTCACGAACAAGAAGGAGCAAAGCGTGAGCCTGGTCGACGCCGTGAAGCTGACGGAGGTGGCCCGGATCCGCACCAGCAAGAAGATCGTGCACGGCATCGCCTACTCTCCCGATGGACGACTTGCCTACGTCTCCTCCGAATCCATAGGCGCGGACCCTGGCGCGGTGGACGTGATCGATCTCGATCGCCGCAGGCTTACAGGAACCATCGCCATACCGGGACAGCCCACCGGCATCACCGTAGCGCTGTCGCCGTCAACTAAAGCCGGACGCTAGCCCTATGGTTTACGAGGCGATCACGACCCTCGCGGGCCCCGAAGTGCTGCACCGCGCCAAGCGGTTCTTTGCCGAACGCGTCCCGCTCAACGCCGCCTATCCGGAGAAGGAAGGTCCGAGCTTCGTAACCTTTCGGGGTCAGGGTGGCGAGGAAATCGCGCTGGCCATTTGGCCCCATGCCACCGGCACGAGCGTGCGCATTTCCACCCTTCTTTTCGACCAGGTGGTTGACCGCTTCCTTTCCACCCTACCCCTGGCCGACGAGCACGTGGCATGACCGAAGCGCTGAGTGTACGCGTCATGGTGGAAGATGCCTGGGACGAGGTATTGCTCGAGCTTCCGGGTGGAACCCCACTTTCCGAGCTCAAGCGTCAGGCCCTGGAGCTCACACACGTCGACCGCAATCCATCGGCATACATGATCAAGTACCGGGGAGCCGCGCTGGCGGATGAATCCTGCTCCTTGACGGATGCGGGGCTGGTTCCGAATGCGGCACTGATCGTTCTTGCCCGGCGGCGTCGTCCGGTACGGTAGGCTAACGTGAGTGGATCAACCACTGTAAGCCGCACCCTTACCACCGTAGCCGTGGCTTTTCTGACTTTTGACGGCGCGGCACTGGCCGCAGTCGGCTTCATGACCGGGCGAGTTGTGCTGGTATTCGTGGGCGCGGTGTTCTTTCTCTCTGCCGGCTTGGTCCTGCTCTACTGGCGCTGGCAGCGTCGCAGGCTGGAGGAGATTGCCGCCGAGCGGAGTGGGCTGAGCGCAGAGGCCCGGGGGATTCAACGTCTCATGAAGGAAGGCGTAAGCGGGGAAGGAAAGCGTGAGCGGTAAGCGGGCTTTTCAGCTCCCGCTCACCGCTTACCTTTTTGAGCATGCCCGTCCCCGTCTTTACTCATCCGAGCTGCTTGAAGCACGATCCCGGCTCCGAACACCCCGAGACGCCTGCCCGGCTGCGCGCGGTTCTGGATCGCCTTCGCACCGAGCCGGCTGTCGAGCTCAGAGAGGCAGAGCCTGCTTCGCTCGAGCCGCTTCTGGCAGTCCACCCCCAGACGCATCTGGAAACACTGCAGGCGTTGAGCTCGAAAGGTGGCGGAGCCCTTTTTCTCGACACCATTCTGAGCCGGGATAGCTGGTCGGCGGTGCTCGGTGGTGTGGGAGCAGTGCTGGCGGCCACCGACTACGCCATGGCAGGGCAGGGGCACGCCTTCGCCGCCATCCGCCCGCCCGGTCATCACGCCCTCGCCGCCAGGGGCATGGGCTTCTGCCTGGTGAACAACGTGGTAGTCGCCGCCCGCCACGCCCGGTCCGCCGGACTAAAGCGAGTATTGATCATCGACTGGGACGTGCACCACGGCAACGGAACGCAAGCCCTCGTGGAGCGCGACGCCACGGTACGCTACGTGTCGCTGCATCAGTCCCCCTGGTACCCGGGCACCGGCGCGGCCGAAGAACGAGGGGTTGGGAACGTATTCAACGTGCCGCGGGGTCCCGGTAAGCCTCCCTCGCTCTACCTGCGAGACTTGTGGACTGGGATCGTCGCAGCCACCACCGATTGGACTCCCGACCTGGTGCTCGTGTCCGCCGGTTTCGATGCGATGGCAGGCGATCCCCTCGGCGGTTTCACGATGGAGCCGGAGCACTATGCTGAGTGGACCATCCGGCTCCGTCAGCATCTCCCTTCCGCACCGATTGTCGGACTAATGGAGGGCGGCTATGTCCCGGAAAGATTGGCGGAGGGGGTCGCGTCGCACCTGAGCGCCCTGGTGTGATCGATGACGGACGGTTATAGCGGGCCTGAGTCGGACCATTTTGTCCTGTCGGCCCATCGGCCGAGCGGACACATTATGGCCGTGCCGGCCCCGACTTTGTAGGCCTCTGATACCCTCCCCGCAATTTCGAGGAACGCCTTGGCTCATCCCCTGCGAATGGACATCGAGCTCCTTCAGCTTCGCACCAAGCACCCATTCATAATTGCCCGCGGGGGGCAGAGCGACTATCGCACCGTGTGGGTGAGGCTCACCGACGCTGATGGCCATGAGGGCTGGGGCGAGGCGGCGCCAACCAGGTTTTACGGAGAGACCGCCGAGTCCGCTGTGGCGGCGCTGAACTTCTACGGCTCGGCGCTTCCCGATGACCCACTCGATCTGGAGCAGGCGGAGCGGCGTTGGGAAACCATGCTTCGGGGCAATGCCGCCGCCAGAGCTGCATTGTCATCGGCACTTCACGACCTGGCCGGCAAGCGACTCGGGGTTCCAGTATACCGCATGTGGGGGCTGGATCGGTGCAACGCGCCCCAATCCACTTTCACCATCGGGCTCGATACTCCCGAGCGGATCCGCGCCAAGGTACTCGAGGCGGAGCAGTATCCTGTTCTCAAGGTAAAGCTGGGGACCGATCGCGATATCGAGATACTGCGCGCCATTCGCGATTCCACAAGTAAAGAGGTGCGAGTCGACGCGAACTGCGGCTGGACAGTGAAGCGAACCATTCGCATGCTCCCGGTGCTGAAGGAATTCGGGGTGACGGTGCTGGAACAGCCGCTCCGGCCCGAGGACCTCGATGGCCTGGCGGCAATCACCGCGCAGTCGGACATCCCCGTAATCGCCGACGAGAGCTGCGTCACTTCATTGGACATCCCGCCGCTGGTGGGGAAAGTGGACGGGATCAACATCAAGCTGGCCAAGTGCGGCAGCCTGCGCGAAGCGATACGGATGATCGCCATCGCAAGGGCACACGGAATGATGGTCATGGTTGGCTGCATGATCGAAAGCTCTCTAGGCATCACCGCCGCTGCGCATTTCACACCCCTGGTGGATATCGTTGACCTCGACGGTGCGGCTCTCCTGGCCAACGATCCCTTTGTCGGAGCTCACATAGACGGCGGCCAGGTGACGCTCCCCTCCGGCCCGGGCCTCGGCGTCAGGCGGCGATGAGCGACCGCTTCGCCCTCGTTGCTCTGCCCCTCCCGCTCGCCACCCCCTACACCTATCGCATTCCCGAGACCCTGGGCGACCGGGTCGTTCCGGGGACGCGAGCTGTTGTGGCGGTCCGGCGCCGGGAGCTGATTGGACTTGTGGTGGCGGTGGACACCGAGCCCCCGGCTGCGGCAGCCAGGGACATACTGGCCATTCCTGATTCCGAGCCGGCACTCTCTCCGGCCTTGCTGGCAACCGCGGAGTGGATCTCGGGGTACTACGGTGCGCCGATCGGTCTCACGCTGAAGAGCGTATTGCCGGCCGGCATGTGGGGGGAGTCTCAGGTCATTGTCGCTCTCAACGATGGCGCAGCGGTGCCCGGCGGTGTGGCGGGGGAGCTCATCTCCTGGCTGCGGCAGCGAGGTGGTCGAGCGGCGGTGTCTACGGCGTCGAGAGCCCTCAAGCGCCCCTTGTGGGATGTCATCGAGCGACTGGCACGGGTGGAGGCAGTAAAGCTGGAGGTTCAGCCTCCCGACACGAGCGCCGCCGGTCTCACCGAACGAATGTTGTCGCTTGCGGAGGAGAGGCCCACGCTGCTGGAGCGTGATACTCTGTTCCGACGACGGCCGAAGCAGCGGCAGCTGTACGAGACTCTGGAGATGCTGGGTGGAAGCGCATCGGTGAGGCATCTCTCCGAGCAGCTCGGCTTTGGTGACAGCGTGCTCAAGGCGCTCGTGCGCGGCAGTCTGGCCCACCTGACTCGGTCGGAGGTGTTGCGCGATCCATTCTCCGGCTCACCGGCTGTGCCACCACCGTCCGATCTGACTGCCGACCAATCGGCGGCCCTGGCCGCTGTATCGACGCTTGCGCCGGGCGAAGGGGCACTGCTGTTCGGAGTAACGGGCAGCGGCAAGACCCTGGTGTATCTCGAGGCGGTACGGCAGGTGCTCAGTGAGGGTCGAGGCGCTATCGTGCTCGTTCCTGAAATCGGACTGACGCCGCAGACGGTGAGCCGGTTGCGCGGGGCTTTTGGCGACGAGATTGCAGTGCTGCACAGCGCCTTGTCAGACGGTGAGCGCGCTGACGCCTGGCGCCGCCTGCGTCGGGGAGAGCGCCGCGTGGCTGTCGGGGCGCGCTCCGCCGTATTCGCTCCAGTCGCCGATCTCGGCATCATAGTGATAGATGAGGAGCACGAGGCAAGCTACAAGAACGGTGAGACGCCGCGGTATCACGCGCGAGAAGTAGCAGCGGTGCGGGCTCGACTGGAAGGCGCCCGCCTCATTCTCGGAAGTGCAACCCCCTCCCTGGAGACCACGTTAGCGGCTGAGTCGAGACTGCGGTTGCTGCGCCTACCTCATCGAGTGGGAGCTCGACCGCTCCCTCCAGTGGAGGTTATCGACCTGAGGTCGGCGGCCAAGGTGGCCGGGACGGGTCCGATACCGTGGTCCGAAGCGCTCGACGCGGCCATGGTAAGCACGCTTGCGAAAGAAGAGCAGGCGCTTCTCCTCTTGAACCGTCGGGGCTACGCTGCGTTCCTGCAATGCCCGGATTGCGGTGAGGTCTGGCAGTGTCCTCATTGCAGCATCTCGCTCACGGTTCACCAGGCTCCCGCGGGGCTGCGCTGCCACTACTGCGGCCATGAGGAGCCGCTGCCGTTCACTTGCCGAGTCTGCGCCAATCCGGTCCAGCAGATGCGAGGCGTCGGCACCCAGCAGCTCGAGCGGATGCTTGCCGACCGGTATCCCGAGGCACGAATAGCCAGAATGGATCTGGATACCACCAGCACGAAGTGGTCTCACCAACGCATTCTGGCGAAAGTGGAATCGGGAGAGACCGACCTCCTGATCGGAACTCAGATGATCGCAAAGGGCCTGGATTTTCCCAATGTTACTCTTGTTGGCGTGGTTGATGCCGATACCGGACTCTATCTCCCAGACTTTCGATCGGCCGAGCGGACTTTCCAGCTGCTGGCGCAAGTGGCGGGGCGGGCGGGACGGGGTCCGAAAGGCGGCCGGGTGCTGGTGCAGACGCGCCATCCTGCCCACCATGCGCTGATGTGGGCCCGGTTGCACGACGCCGAAAGCTTCCTGCGGGAGGAACGCCGGATTCGCGAGGATCCCGCATATCCGCCGGCCACCTCGCTGGTTAATCTGTTGGTCTCGGGATCTGACGAACGGGAAGTAGGTCAACAGGCTGCGGCGCTCGCCGATTGGTGTACCCGCCTGGTTGACCGACACGCCCTGCCGCTCACAGTCCTGGGCCCGGCGCCTTGTCCACTGGTTCGCATCAAGGACCGCTGGCGCTGGCACGTACTACTGAAGGGTCCCAACGAGTCACTGGGCCGGGTGGTTCGCTATGGGGCGCAAAGGCTCCGCCGGGAGGGAAACACTCGCATCGTGATCGATCGCGACCCGGTCTCATTACTTTGACCTGCCCCCATGGTCGGTAGCGAGCGAATCGACCACCTCGCACTAGGTCGTGAGCCTTCGGATCTTGTCTATCGTTGCCCTGGCTTCGTCAGCCAGAAGTACGATCAAGATGCCGGTGTCGACCTAACCAGGTTAAGGCCGTCATCAGCCGCTCCGAGAGCGGTTCTTGTGCGGCGCTCTGGCAGTATGCCGGGCTTAGGGTCCAGCTAATCGGAGCTCAAACACATTGGATTCCCTGGCCGCCTGGGGCAGAGCATCGCAATCGCCGGAGTCATCGGCATGCCTGGCACAGAGCGCGAGCTCGACGCGGAACCGGCCAACGCGCTGCTCTGGGGTAATCGGCGGTTGCGCGTGAGGCGAATCGGTGCTGCCGAGGTTGACCCGGGCCCACAGGGCCGCTCCCGGTACAACGCGGCCGGTGGGGACCCCCCCGACGCACGCCCAGGCGCTCCCCAAGAAGGTGCGCGCGGTGCTGTCCGGCCCAGTCCGTCGCACGCCATGGATCGGTTCCTCGGACTCTGGCAAACAGCGCTGGTAGTAAACCGACCGTCCTGTGGTATTGGTGTAGGTCGCTACTGCCTCAGCCGAGTACCCGCCATCGACTCGCGCCAGCGTGTAGACAGCCGAGTCGGTGGTGACCGGCGGGGGCGTGCCGGGAGCCAGCGTGAAATCCTCTTCGCCCGGTTTGGTACCGCTACAGGCCAAGGAGGTTAGCAGGACCATGCCTGTGAGATGCAGGTATTCTCGCATTGGTTCGCCCCGATAATCAGCGGTGCGCCTTATGGACCGCACCAGCCTGTCTCGCTCATGGCTCCAGCTCGCGCCGGCCTATCCATGACCGGGGAAGCTTGCTGTCTGGCCGTTCATCATCCCAAACCGCTCCGGTAATCCACCAGCGCGCGCCATCCCAGTACAGCAGCAGATAGTTAACCCCACGACCCAACAATGGACCATTGGCTGCCCGCCGCGTCTCATAAACGCTTCGAACCTGGGCTACATTGCCGAACCGCTCGATCCGGCGGCCGATCTCCGTCTCAAAAAAGCCCTTCTCCACGAAGTCGGCGTTGAACGCGCGCCGGAACTGCTCGGGGGTCATCAGCTCGGCCAGCGGCTTGCCATCGCGCTCTCGCATTGCGACGAATGTTGCTCCGGGCGTATACAGAGTGCTGTCTCGTCGCCATTGGCGTGCTGCCCCCGCGGGACCGCTGATGACGCCGTAATAAGCAGCTACGATCCCCTCGATCGTGCTGACGTCCGCGGAGTCTGGCGAAGGCATCTGGGCAGAGGCCCTCGCGAGACCATTCAAAGAAGAGACGACCCAAAGAGCGGCAAGAACACGACGGACTGTTCGCATAGGCAATGAGTCTCGGCCGACTTACGGGTTGGCGCGGTATCCGATCTCGGTTCCCACGTAAACCACCCGCCCGGGCGCCGGCTCGATGACTCGCCCTCCCAGGCCGTTCAGGGTCACGGACCCGATGTACCGCCGGTCCCAAAGGTTGTTAAGGCCAAGAAACGGAGCCAGGGTTAGGGTGCCGATGTCGCCTGCCCATCCCACACGCAGGTTCGTTACTCCCGCTCCCCACGCCGGCACGATGATCGTGTTCACATCATCGGCGGCAACCGACGTGCTAATGGTGTGGTCGGCATCCGCGTAGAAGCCCGCAGGCAGGATCGAGCGCAGACCCAGGCGCCAGAAGTGCTCCGGCACTCCCGGCAGGCGGTTGCCGTTCAGCGCTTCGTCGGCGAACCGGTAGCGGGCGTAGGTATAGGCAGCACTCAAGGTGAGGGCAGATACCGGCGAAAGGGTGAGCCCTACCTCCGCCCCGTCGTTATGGGTTCGGCCGGCGTTCCTGAAGAATGCTCTGCCGCCCACCTCCGCTTGTTGCACGATGGCATCGGTTACCCGACCGAGGAAGAAGGCTACTGAGTAGCTGACGGCAGGTATGGGCTGTCCCCGGGCGCCGATCTCATAGTTCACCGCGCGCTGTGGTCCCAGTTGGGGATTGAATCCGCCCGAGCCATCGGCCTGGTTGACCAGCTCGGTAGTGGTGGGCGTTTCAAAAGCGGTGGAGACGTTGACGTAGGGGACAAATCGGTCATTGAACGTCCAGCTGGCTCCCACGTTTGCGCTCAAGGCAGACATGGTTCGCGCCCCGCTGTCATCGGTGCCGTCCCCCACGTATCGGTCGTCCAGGGCGAAGCGCACCCAGTCGTATCTCAGGCCGGTGCTGAGCAGCAGCCGCTCGTTGGGACTCCACTGTACCTGGGCGAAAGGACCGAGCTCGGTAATCTTTTCGAGTTGGTCGAGAAACACGGTGCCGGTTGGGACGCCGCCATCGTGGACCAGATTCTGGCGATCGTCCCGCATAAGCTGCAGGTCAGCACCCGTGGTGAGCCGAGGCGCCTCACTATTGGGACCCAGGCGCCGGCTGGCGCTGAGCCTCACGCCGCCTACGGCGCGATCGATGGCAACGTAGGTACCTGCGGTGGGTCCGGGATTGACGTCCGGCGGGGCTGCCAGGGGGTTGGCGAGGTCTCGCAGCAAACCAAAGACCGTGGCCTCGTACTCGTTGCCCGCCTCGTCAAAGTGACGCAATCCAAAGGCAAGCTGGTGTTGCTGTGCATCCTTGTCCGCTCCGCGACGAATATTGTTCGAGGCTGCCGAGTCGGGATTGGCCAGGTATTCGGCGAGGGTGAGAGCGCCGGGGTTCTGCGCCTCCGGGTTATCGGCCAGGCTCAGCCGCAACCGGGCGAGCGTCGAGCCGCTGATAGCGTAGTCGGCTCCCGCGTTGAGTTGGCGGACTTCGGCCGCGCTGTGTTGCCGGAATCCATCGGCCTTGAACTGCGAGAGCGACAGCGTTCCGCTCACCCTGCCGGAACGGCCCGAGGTCCAGGTCTGCCACTTATAGAAGTCGTCGCCGTCGCGTTCTCCACTCCCACCTTGCACTCGGACGGTCTGTGCGAATGGCCCCGCCGTGGCCGCCTGCGACTGGAATGAAATTACGCCTCCCGAGGCATTGCCGTACAATGAAGAGCTGGCGCCCCGGAGCACCTCCGCCCGTTCAATGGTGGAGAAATCGATGTTGGTGAGTTGGCTCTGCCCGTCGGGAAGGGTTTGAGGTACCCCATCGAGCAGGATCTTGAGGCCCCGCACGCCGAAATTTGACCTGCTGCCGAAGCCCCGGATGGAGATACGCTGGTCGAGCGAGAAGTTGTATCGGTTGGAGACGACCACGCCCGGCAGGTTATTCAGGGCTTCGTCTATTCCAGTGGTTTGCTGGCCTCGCTGGATATCGGTGCGATCGAGGACCCCGACGGCGTAGGGTACCCGTAGCAGGGGCTCAGCCGATCGCGTGACGGTGACATTCAGCTCCGGCAGTTGCCTGACCCGGGCGGTATCCTGGGCCGTGGTGTCTGCGCCGGTCGGCTGCTGCGCCAGAGACGCGCCGGCCGGTACGAGGCTCAAAAGGCCCAGAACTACCCATCTCAGCGAGGCTGAAGCATTATGGGCGAACTGCGGCGCACTCCTTGGGTACATGGTGCTCTCCTGGTTGGCGGGAAAGCTAATCTCCGTTTCGGGCATGTATGGTGCTTGAATCCCCTTTGGCCCGCCCCTAGCTTCCTCCCCACATGCGCACCTCAAGCGACCTTTTGCCCGATTTCACCCTGCCGCCTTTTGCCGGGGCGCCGGAAGCCCGCTTTGCCCCCCTGCCTGCGGACGGCGTGCTCCCAGAAGGTTTCTTTTCGACATCGAATCTCCCCACCTATGTACATGCGGACGGTAAATGGCTCGCCCCAATCAGGCCGCGGATGGATTGCGTGGTAGTCAAACGTCCCAGCCTGCTGGAAACGATCGAGCCGCGCCGACTTAAGCGGGGCGACATAATCGCCATGGGCGAAGCGGAGGATGGTACCGAAGGCATTGTGGTCTACGCTCAGGGATTCTTGGGCGGTGGACACGGCGCCAACGAGTTCCGTTTCATGTCCACCGAGGTAAGCCGCGAACGCCCGGTAAACTACGAGGAGCTTGCCGCGCGCCTGGGTGAGGAGAAGCGGAGGCGAGGATATCTCGTCTGGGTCATAGGGCCGGCCCTGGTACATTCTCGTGCACGGGCCGATTTCGAGTGGTTCATACGGAACGGATACGTTCAGGCCGTACTGGCCGGAAATGCCGTAGCAGTGCACGACATCGAAGCGGCCGTCTTCGGCACCACGCTGGGTATGAGCAACACCGGCCAGCCCACCGAGGGTGGACACGGGCTGCACATGCGAGCGATAAATCGCGTGCGTGCCGGCGGCTCCATCGAGGGCGCGGTCGAGACTGGTCTGGTCAAGAGCGGCATCATGCACGCGTTGATTACCAGCCGGGTACCCTACGTATTGGCTGGATCCATTCGCGACGACGGCCCCCTTCCCGGGGTGTACAGCGATGCTCTCCAGGCCCAGGATGCCATGCGCGAGCACACCGTGAAGGCTACCGGAGCAATTTTCGTGGCTACGGCGCTCCACGCCATCGCGGTGGGCAACATGCTGCCGGCATTTTATCTGTGCGACGGAGTCCCGGCTCCGCTCATGACGATCTGCGTCGATCAGACCGAATTCGTGGTAAACAAACTCAAGGACCGGGGAACCCACCAGGCTTACGGCGTAGTCACTAATGCACAGGACTTTATGCACGTGCTGCGGTTCTACACCGAGCGCTGGGAGCAAGCCTCCGCATGAGTCTACCGCCAGGGGGAGCAGCCGTGACGGCCTCAGGATGGGACCGCTTGGCTCTGGCGGTGGCCGAGGTGTTGCCCCCGCGTGAGGTGGACGCGGTCTGGGTGTTTACTCCGTTGCGTCATGACACCAAGGAGTGGGGCACCGCCGTCGTCTCCCGGGTAGACGGCGAACGACGGCGGATCTATACCGCCCGCTACGGCCTGGCCATCAAGGGAAAGGAACGCGGCAAGTTCGAGACCTCAGTACAGGAAGTGGGAACCGGGCCTCTCGAGGCTCTGGCAAGATTGCTCGAGGAGGCCCAGCGCCGCATCGATGATGAGCACCCGCCCGTTTCCATCCCGCCCGAGTCCTGGTTCCCATCAGCTCCCCCCGGCGTCCGGGTCGATGGCCCGACTCGATAAGGCAGAGGCAGCTTCCCACTCCGAGCGCTTTCGCCGTTATCTCAGGGAACACCATCAGCCGGTCACCCGTCAACGGGATCTTGTGGCGCAGGTGATCTTTCTCGCCGAAGACCATCTCTCGGTCGAGGGCATTCGCCGTGAACTGAGGGACCAGGGCGAGAGGGTGGGTACCGCAACGGTGTACCGCACGCTGGAACTTCTGGTTGAGAGTAGCCTGGTACGGGCGCACGACTTCGGCGAAGGTTTCAAGCGTTACGAGCCAATGGCGGCGCAGGCAGCTCATGAGCATCTGATCTGCCAGCGTTGTGGGCGGGTGGTGGAGTTCGCCAACGAGCGTCTCGAACGGATGCTTCCGATCCTCGCCGACGAGCACGGCTTTCAACATCAGCGACACCGACTCGAGATCTACGGTGTCTGCCGTGACTGCCGCCAGCGGGAGCTCGGCCCTCTATGAACGAGCCCGCGGCTCTAGGCTTCGTGGTGGCTTTCGCCGCCGGCCTCCTGAGCTTTCTCTCTCCCTGCGTCTTGCCTCTGGTGCCTTCCTACGTGGGCTTCATCACCGGGATGACCCTGCCCGAAGTGAGCGGCCGGAGACGTGCCGCGCTCACTCACGCCGTGTTGTTTGTAGCGGGCTTCTCGCTGGTGTTCGTGCTCCTGGGCGCCAGCGCCACCGCTCTGGGCCGCGCCCTCAACCACTACCAGGTGTGGCTGCAGCGGGCAGGGGGAGTCCTGATAATTTTTTTCGGACTGCTTTGTCTCGGTGTGTTCAAGACGGGGGTGCTGAACCAGGAACGACGGCTCCATGTGGAAAGGAAACCTGTGGGCTATCTGGGCTCGGTCCTGGTAGGGGTGGCCTTCGGAGCGGGATGGACGCCCTGCATCGGACCGGTGCTGGGCGGCATACTCGGGCTGGCGGCTACATCGAGCGACGTGTCCCGAGGTATGCAGCTGCTCGCCGTCTATTCGGCGGGCCTGGCGCTACCGTTCCTGATCGCCGCCGTGGCGGTCGAGTCATTTCTGGGGTGGTTTCAGCGGTTTAGACCCTATCTGCCGTGGGTAATGCGCCTGAGCGGAGGATTGCTCATCTTCGTGGGAATACTCATGATCACCGGGGAGTTCACCCGGCTGGCAGGTTGGCTACAGGGGCTGACGCCGGACTTTTTGAGGGAGCGGCTTTAACGCTTTCTCCTCCCGCTTCTTCGAGCTCCTCCTCCATCTGTTGCCTGCGCAACAGCTCCCAGTAGCGGCCACCGGCGGCAAGTAGATCCGCAGGAGTGCCCTGCTCTACGATGCGCCCGCTGTCGAGCACCAGAGTCCAATCGGCATCGCGCACAGCCGCCAGCCGGTGAGACACTATGATGCTGGTACGACCGGCCAGCGCGTTGCGAAGGCCAGTCAGGATACGAGCCTCGGTATGCGCGTCTACCGCGCTGAGCGCATCGTCGAGAACGAATATCGGAGGATCCTGCGCCAGAGCCCGTGCGATCGCTGTCCGCTGTTTCTGCCCACCCGACAGGTTGATGCCTCTCTCACCCAGCATGGTTTCGTAGCCACTGGGCAGGGCCGGAAGGGCTTCGGTAAGCTGGGCGACCTCCGCCACGCGCTCGAGGCGGCCGTCGTCGGGTGCGCCCAGCAGAATATTCCGGCGCAAAGTCTCTCCGAAGAGAAAAGTCTCCTGTGGCACGAATCCCACCGCGCGCCGGAGGTCAGGCAGCGACAGCTGGCGCAGGTCCACGCCGTCGAGAAGCACAGCACCCAGGTCGGGGTCGTGCGTGCGAGCGATCAGATCTACCAGCGTGGACTTGCCGGCGCCGGTTGGTCCTACAATGGCAAGAGAGGATCCCGGTTCGACCTTGAATGAGATATCCTGCAACACCCAGCCGCGCTCACCGGCCCCGGGGTACTTGAACCATACACCCTGGAACTCCACCGCACGGGAGCGGGTTCCCGGAGGGAGCGACACCGGCGCCGCGGCGCTGGTGATAACAGGCCGCTCGGCAAATATCTGGTTGATCCGGCCCATCGAGGCAGCTCCGCGCTGGACCAGGTTGAATGCCCAACCGAGCGCGATCATTGGCCAGACCAGCATGGCAAGGTATACCCCAAAGGCAACGAACTCGCCCACAGTAACGGAGCCTCGCATCACTAACTGAGCGCCGGTGTATAGGATGACTAGGGCGCTCAATCCGCCCAGCAAGCTCAGCAGCGGGAAGAATGCTCCCTGGACCCGCGCGAGCCCCAGATTGCGCAACAGGTAGGTATCGTTGAGGGCCTGAAAATGCGCGGTCTCGGCGCGCTCCTGACGGTAGGCCCGGATCACACGCACGCCGGAAATATGCTCGTGCGCGTGACTGGTCAGCTCGCTGAACTGCGCCTGGATCTCCTGCGAGCGATTGTGGATTATCCTCCCGAGCGCCACCATAGACACGGGAAGGCCAAGAAGGGGAACCAGAGCGAGTAATGTGAGCTGAGGGCTTATGGCCAGCATCGCCGGCGCAATCAGGAGCCCCCGTACGGTGGTATCCACCACGTACATGAGAGCTGGACCCGCCACCATTCGGACAGCGAGCAGGTCATTTGTTGTGCGGGCCATCACATCGCCGGTTGGGTACCGGTCGTAGAATTCGGCCGACATGCGCTGAAGGTGATTGTACAGTCCGTCTCGCAAGTCGGTCTCAACGCGGCGACTACCGCTGTTGAGCAGTTCGCGCATTCCGTAGCGGGCTACCCCGCTCACCATGGCAGCCAGGAGCAGGAACATCACCGCGGTTTGAACAGAGTCAAATCGATCGAGCCGAAGCGCATCGATGCCCTGCTGTAGAAACCGTGGACCCAGGGTAGCAAAAAAGTTTGACACTACTACGAGTGCCAATCCGGCTAAAAACCCCGTTTGGTAAGGCTTTAGGTAGGGAAGAAGAGACCGTAGCTCGCGCATATGTAAAGGAATGTCATCGGGTAGTGGAACCCGATCAAGTCACATTTAAGGAGGCTTGGATGTCGAGAGCGATAATCGCAGGGCTTACGTTGGTGGCCGTCGCAGCCTGTGGCGGTGGCGACAGGGGGGACATGGCCACGGCGGACAGCCTGAGTCGTGATCTACAGCTGGCCCCCGTAGATACGTCGGCCGAGCTGAACGACCGTACGACAAACGAACGCCCCACTACCAGCACTCCGGCGCCGGCGCGGCGTACTACCCCCAGCCGTCCGACAGCGCAGCCGTCAGCGCCGGCCCCCACCGCTGCGCCCGCAGCTCGAAGTCTTGCGGCGGGGACGACCCTGACCGCGTCCACCAATGCCGAGATCCGCTCCCACAAGAACAAGGTGGGTGATACGGTCACGGCCACCATCGCCAACGATGTGAAGGATCAGTCTGGCCGGGTTGTCATTCCCGCCGGTTCCGAGGTTGTGCTCAAGGTGACGGCAATCAAGGAGTCGGAGAACAAGAGCGACAAGACCGGGACCCTGACGGTGCAGCCCACCTCAGTAGTGATCAGCGGTCGGTCCCATCCTCTTTCTGCCAGCATAGAGGGGGTTACCACGGAGCTGCAGGGGCGGGGCACCAACGCGGGCGACATCGCCAAACCGGCGGCTGGCGCCGCGGTCGGAGCGGTGGTAGGACGCGTGTTGGGCGGAAGTAGCAAAGGTGCCATCATCGGCGGAGTGCTCGGCGGCGCGGTGGGCGCGCAGCGGGCAGTCGAGACCAAGGATCGTGACGTCGTCCTGCCTCAGGGCACCACGGTGACGCTGTCCCTGGACGAAAGTTTTACGCCAATTACTTAAAGCGGCGACCAAAGCGTCAGCGGGGAAGGACAGCGTAAGCGGGTCGTCACTCAGCTTACGTTGTCCTTCCCTTACGTTTTAATTGCCCGCTCACGACTTCTTTACCGGTTTTCAGTACCCCGCCCCTCCTCCTCCCCGTCGCGGATCGGTCACTCCCTGCCAGCCTTTCGACGTGCGCACAATGGCTTCCACGTCTCCCCAGGGTTCCCGGCTCCAGAGTCCGTGGCCCTTGCCCTCGAGACTATCGAGCGTGGCCGGCAGAAATCCTCCGCCTTCGATTTGCAGGCTGTCCGGCAGCGCCTGGTGGTGGGTACGCGGGGCCCGCACGGCTTCGGGCAGAGGCATTCGATGATCGATCACGTTGGAAATGACGTGATAGACCATGGTGATGATCTTGGGCCCCCCGGGCGTACCCACGATCATGTACAGTTGCTTTTCCCGGTCCAGCACGATGCTCGGGGTCATCGCAGAGAGCATCCTCTTGCCCGGAGCGATGGCGTTGGCCTCCCCTTGAACCAGGCCGTACATGTTCGGTTCACCTGGCGAGGTAGCGAAGTCGTCCATTTCATCGTTCAGCAGGAAGCCTGCTCCGGTCACAGTGACGGCGCTGCCGTAGCTGTTGTTGAGTGTTGTTGTGCAGCTGACCGCGTTTCCGTCCGCGTCGACGACGGAGTAGTGTGTGGTCGATGAGCCACCTCCGGCACCGGTCTCGAACCTTGGTGTTACCGAGGCCTGTTCCCCGATCTGTTGCCGCAGCTCCGCCGCGTAATCCTTGGACAACAGCCGCTGCACCGGATTATTGACGAACCCCGGATCTCCCAGATGACGGTTGCGGTCAGTAAAGGCCCGGCGCATGGCTTCAGCTTCACGATGCATCAACGCGGCCGTGCCGAACGCAGGTAGAGGATCGTACCCTTCCATGATGTTGAGGATTTCACCCATGGTGACGCCACCTGACGAGGCTGGTGGCATTGAATAGATGGTGTGGCCCCGGTAGGAAATCTCGATGGGATTGCGCCAGATGGCCCGGTAACGGTTCAGGTCGTCATGATCGATCAGCCCATGGCCGCGTACCATCTCAGCCACGATGAGGTCTGCCACCCGTCCGCGGTAGAATCCCGCGGCACCGCTGTCGCGAACCGCCTCCAGTGTGGCGCCTAGCTCAGGCTGCCGGAAGGTGGAGCCAGTCTCCGGCGGGCGGTCATTGGGTAGGAATGTCGCCCGAGACGCGGGAAACAGGACCAGCCTTGCACTGTCCTCCCCAATCGAGCTGCTGCGGTACTCGTCAACCAGGAAGCCATCGTACGCCAGGCCGATCGCCGGCGCGATGACAGTGGAAAACGCTAACCGGCCGAACCTGCGGTGGGCCTCGGTCAGACCGGCCACCGCGCCGGGCACACCCGCCGACAGATGACCTGTGACGCTCGCCTCAGGCGCTGCTGAGAGGTACATGTCTCGCGATGCGCGCCCTGGAGCCGTCTCACGGTAATCGAGCGTCTGCACCCGGCCATCCGCCAGACGTATGACCATGAAGCCCCCACCACCGATGTTTCCGGCCTCGGGGTGGACCACGGCGAGTGCAAAGCCAACCGCCACCGCCGCGTCCACGGCGTTGCCGCCCTGGCGGAGGATGTCCCGGCCAACTGCGCTGGCCAGGGGGCTGCCGGACACAACCAGCGCCTTTGAAGCCTCGATTACTCGTGGCGCCCTCATATTCCACGTTGGCGCCATGCCGTCGGCGGGCGTGATGCCGGGAGCTTCAACCCGTCTGGCACATGAAGGCGACAGCACAATCAGGGTCAGTAGCAGACCGGCGGCGGGTATCTGCACACGGACTCCGTGAAAGAGTTGGGTGATCGAGCGGAGTTGCCTGGGGCCTTGCACTTCTCCTAATTTAGCCGGACGCTGACGCCTGGATACTCCTATTCTCCTGCTTGTGTGGCTGACGACTTCCACGACACGCGCCTGACCGAACGGCGCAATCCGCGCAGTACCACAATCGATGTCGCTTCCGCTCTCGAGATCGTCGATCTCATCGCGGCCGAAGATGCCGGTGTGCCTGGCGCAGTCGCTAAGGCTCGCTTCGAGATCGCTCGCGCCATCGACCTGATCGAAGCCGCCTTCCGGGCCGGTGGCCGGCTGATCTACATCGGCGCGGGGACCAGCGGGAGGCTCGGGGTACTCGATGCCGCCGAGTGTCCGCCTACCTTCGGAACGCCGCCGGAAATGGTGGTCGGAATGATCGCAGGCGGTGCCCCGGCGCTGGTGCGGTCCATCGAGGGGGCGGAAGACGACGTTGCCGCCGCTGAGCGCGAGCTGAGCTCACTTTGCGTCAGCCACAGGGACGTGGTGGTCGGCATTGCCGCCAGTGGAACAACGCCGTACGTGGGCTCGGCACTCTCCCACGCTCAAACGCTCGGCGCCCGGACGATATTTCTATCCTGCTCGGCGCCCCCGCAGCGGCTTCGAGACAGTTGCGATGTATGCATCACCGTCCTGGTGGGCCCCGAGATCGTCACCGGGTCTACCCGAATGAAGGCAGGCACCGCCACCAAGCTGGTGCTCAACACCCTGACGACCGGTGCTATGATCCGCATCGGGAAGACGTACGGCAACCTCATGGTTGACCTGAGAGCGTGGAATGACAAACTGGTGGACCGCAGTCAACGCATCGTCATGGAGGCGGCCGGGATCGACCGGACGGCAGCCAGGAGAGCTATGGAGGACGCAGAGGGGAGCGTTAAGACGGCCATCGTAATGGCACGGCGTGGGGTACCGAAGGATGAAGCGGAGCGGCTGTTGGCCGAGCATGACGGCAGGCTTCGACCAGTGGTGGGAGATCCTCCTCCGGTGCCGGCAAGATGACCGAGCGCCCTACTCTGGCCGTCGGCCTCATGTCAGGAACCTCGCTCGACGGGGTGGACGCCGCATTAGTACGGCTCGATGGGCCGACCCATGCCACATTGCTGGATTTCGTTACCCGGCAGTACACCGATACCGAGCGGGCTGAGATTCGGGCTGCCTTTAACGGCGCGACAGCCCCGTCTTTGGCGCGTCTGCACGTCCGGGTAGCGGCGTGGGCCGCGGAGGCGGTGCAGACCGTGTTGGTTCGAGGTAAGGTGCCCGCCTCCGAGCTGTCGTTCATCGCCTTCCCCGGGCAGACGATCTGGCACGAGCCACCGCTCGTGTCGTGGCAGCTCGGCGAGCCGGCGGTGCTGGCGGAAGAGTTCGGCGTGCGTGTCGTAAGCGGCTTTCGCGCCCGCGATGTTGCCGCCGGTGGCCAGGGAGCCCCTCTCGTGCCCATGGCCGATGTGCTTCTCTTCGCGTCGCCCGACACACCGCGGATTCTACTCAACCTGGGCGGCATGGCTAACCTCACTTACGTGGAGCGGCGCGCGCAGGAAGCCGGGGTGCTCGCCTTCGACACCGGTCCCGGTGTTGCGATAATGGATGCCGTGGCACGCATGGTTGACCCCCGCCGCTCTTACGATCGTGACGGCCATATTGCCGCGCAGGGCACCATCCATGATGACGTGCTCTCGGATCTTCTGGCGGATGAATTCTTCGCTGTTGAGCCGCCCAAGAGCACCGGGCGAGAGCGCTTCGGCGACGGATACTCCAGCGCCCTGCACGAGCGGGTTCCCGGAGCGGACGGCGTTGCCACCGCGGTGGAGCTAACCGCTCGCACCGTGGCCCACGCTATCGGGCGCTGGACGCCACCAGGGGTCGAGGTGGTGGCCTCGGGCGGCGGCTGTCATCATCCCGGGCTGATGGCGTCGCTCGCGCGCCACCTGGCCGACAGCGGCAGCCATCCACTCCGCCGCTTCGAGGAGCTGTTCTTCCCCGGCGACGCGAAAGAAGCGGTTGCATTCGCGCTCCTGGGTTACCTGACGCTGCATGGACAGCCGGGCAACGTTCCGGCTGCCACGGGTGCCGAAGGGTCACGGGTGCTGGGTGCAGTGACTCCTCCGTGACAGGCCCGCAGATGGAATCTGAAAACCCGGCCCGGCTCATCATGCCGGCGCTCCGGTCCGATGCCCTGAGCGGGTTCGCTCACGAGGCGGGGCGCATAGCTGACACGCTTGAGATCGGCGTGGGGGGATACATCATCTTCGGGGGAACTGCGGAGAGTGTGCGCCGCCTGACCGCCGATCTCCTGAGACGAGCGGGCCGTTCCCTCCTGCTGGCTTCGGATCTCGAGCGGGGCGCAGGCCAGCAGGTTGCAGGACTCACCGAATTCCCTCCTCCGATGGCGCTGGCGTCTTTGCGGGAGCCCGCCGTAGTGCGCTGGGCCGCATCAGTGACGGCACAGGAGGCGCGCGCCGTGGGCATCAACTGGGTGTTTGCGCCGGTAGCCGATCTCGATGTCCTGCCGGAGAATCCGATCGTCCAGACCCGGGCCTTCGGCGCCAACCCGAACGAGGTTGCCACGTATGTGCGCCACTGGGTCGAGGGGTGCCAGGCAGCGGGGGCGTTAGCCTGTGCCAAGCACTACCCCGGGCACGGACGAACAGCTGTAGACTCCCATGTGGCGCTGCCGGTGGTTGAAGCGCCGGCCGCCGACCTGGAAGTCGATCTGGTACCATTTACTGTGGCCATCCAGAGCGGCGTAGCCTCGATCATGACGGCGCACGTTGCCTACCCCGCACTCGACGCCTCCGGGCTGCCGGCCACCCTCTCCCAGATCGTGCTCGGCAGGCTGCGCGGTGCCGGACGATTTGATGGGCTGGTGGTCACCGATGCTCTGATCATGGACGGCGCTCTGATGGGCCGTCGCGAGTCCGATGCAGCGGTAGAAGCCATTCAGGCGGGAGCAGACCTGCTGCTGTACCCCAATGATGCCCGCCGGGTGCGAGACGCAATCGAGGCCGCACTCTCGAGTGGATCGCTGGGTAAAGAGCGGGTTGGTGAATCCCTCCGGCGCTATCATCGGGCGCTGGTAGCCGCCTCAGCGCCCACGCCCCCGGTAACCCGAGGTCCCTACGATTCGGCCAACGCGCTGGCGGACGTGCTTCTGAAGCAGGGTATGATGGCGGGAAGCTCGGCTCCGACCTTGACGGCACCGCTGGACCTGGTCGTCGTGGATGACGATATCGGTGGTCCGTATTCTCCTGGCGCCAGCGACTACATTCACCGTGCCCTCGGCAACGACCAGATCGGCCGTTACGGTGGAGGCTCGCGGGTGCTGCTGGTATTCGCCGAGCCAAGGGCTTGGAAGGGACGCTCAGGCTTTGGGCCGGCTACCCAGGAAGCGCTGGCCCACCATGGGGCGGGAGCCGACCTGATTGTGCTCTTCGGCCACCCGCGCCTCGCCGACGAGCTGCCGAGTAATGCGCCCGTCCTCCTTGCGTGGCACCGGCAGCGGCTAATGCAGGAGGCCGTGGCGCGCTGGCTGGGTCAACGAGTGGCCAGCGCCTGATTAGTCAGCTGTTTCGGCTCGCCGTTCTGATCCAGGGAAGGAGGGCAAAAGCCGGAAGGGCCAGCAGGAAGGTGAGAAAGAAGTACCGCCCGTAGCCCAGGTTTTCCGCCATAACTCCGGAGGCTCCTCCCGCGAGGGTCCGGCTCAAGGCCAGCAGGGCGGAGAGAACGGCAAACTGAGTTGCGGCATACCGGCGTTCGCACACGGACATCAGGAAAGCCAGGAAAGCGGCGGTACCTAGGCCGTGGGCGAAGTTCTCGAACAGCGCCGCGCCGATAATCAGCGGCTTCGAGGCGGGCACGCTGGCTACGGCGGCGTAGCCCAGGCTGGACAACGCCTGTACGATGCCGAGGGTCCATAGCCCACCAAAAATTCCCAACCTCGTCGTGAGCAACCCGCCCAGCACCGCTCCGGAAACCGTCGCGATGATGCGACCAGGTGTAAGGATGGCCCCGATTTCCTCCAGGGTGAAGCCACGGTCCACCCAGAAGGGACGGGTCATGGGCTCCATGGCGTATATGTCGATCTTGAACAGCAGCGCGAAGGCCGCCACCGCCCAGATACCCGGCCGCGCAAGGAGCGCGCGGAGCGGTTCCCATATCGACGCCGCCGACACCACCGTGCGCCGGGGCTCGGGAATGAAGAGCGCCGCGACTGCAAGGGCTCCTGTCATGGCGGCGCCTACCAGGAATGAGGTTGTCCAGCCGGTCCGCCCGGCGAGCCAGATTAAAAGTCCACCTGCCGTGAACATCGCTACCCGGTACGCCGCGATGCGCGCGGAATTCGCGACCCCCAGCTCGCGCGTAGTAGTTGTCTCGATAGTGTAAGCGTCGATGGCGACATCCTGGGTGGCCGACAGCGTGACCATCAAAACCAGAATCAGCCAGAACCACCGCGCCAGCTCGCCTAGCTCCATGGTACCCAGGATCAGGGTAAGGAGCGTCAGGCCGCCCAGGCATGCCACGATCCATTGCCTGCGGCGGCCGATGCGATCTACCACCGGAGCCCATATGAACTTGAAGGTCCAGGGAAAGCTGACCGCGCTGATGAGTCCGATCTCCACCAGTCCAGCTCCATGGGTTCGGAGATAGACCGGCAGAGTTTCGTTCACCAGACCAAAGGGGAAGCCGGAGGCGAAAGAGAGCGCAGCCAACCAGGTCAGGCGAGTCCGGAGGGGAGAATCCACCCCGGCGGATTCTTCGTCTTTCGCCCTGCTGGATGGGGTTATCGCCACACCGCGAGCAGAAGGAGGAGGACCCCCATGGTGATCAGGATGAGTGCTACGGTGCGGATGACGCCGGCCGGTGCTGATGACTCAGAGAGCTCGGGCTCAGGTCCGGCAGGTGGATCGTCTCCCGGCATCACCTCGCCAAGAGCGCCAGGAGCCGGCTCCGGAGCCACGGTGGGATCCGCGAGCTGATATCTACTATGGCCCACTCCCTCCGTTCCGTCAGCCTCCGGCAGGCCTTCGCCCTCGAATCGGACTGCGACCACTGTGATGTTATCGGGTCCGCCTCGCGCGTTGGCTAGATCGATCAATGCTGAGCAGAGAGCGGGTAGATCAGCGTGCTCCCGGGCCATCTGCGCCAACTCCTCCCGCCGCACCAGACTCGAGAGACCATCGGAACATAGGATGAGCGTGTCGCCGCGCGTGATAGCCTGGCGAGTGAGGTCCACCTTGACCCGGGGGTCGGGACCGAGCGCCTGGAGGATGATGTTACGACGCTCGCTCTGCTCCGCTTCGTCCGGGGTAAGCTCGCCTGCATCAACCAGACGTTGCATCAGGCTTTGATCTTTGGTGAGCTGAACGGCGTCTGTGCCTCGCACGAGATACGCCCGGCTGTCACCGATCTGGGTGAGGTACAAATCGCGCCCGAAGACGCCGGCAGCAGTGACGGTGGTGCCCATCCCCCGCACCTCGGGGTGCTCGCGGGCATAGGAGTAGATCTGTCCGTTGGCCAGCTCGACCGCTTCCCGCATGCGGTAGGCGAACTGCCCCGGGGTGTCAGCGGCGTCGGTGGCCCAAGCAGTGGCCATATGACGGTAGATCAAGTCCGCCGCCATTGCGCTGGCCAGCTCGCCCGCGGCCGCGCCTCCCATGCCGTCAGCCACCATGAAGAGCGAGCCTCGCGCGCCGATCTGGTGACAGCGGACTTCAGGTTGCAGGCTGGCGTTACCTGTGCTCAGGTCGGCGACAAGAAAGGTGTCTTCGTTGTGCTCGCGGGTGCGGCCGAGATCGGTCTTGCCGAAGACGGAAACCTGCACCGGGCTCTGAGTCACGCGAAGGTCCCTTCCGCCGGTTATGGCGGTTCGAGGTCTGACGAATTTATGAAGCACCGGTAAGAGCGTCAACGCCGTCTTGGCGTAAGTCATAGCCGCCGTGTACCTTGCAGCTATGCCTGTCTGTCGCTTCTTCGGCTGGGCGTCGTGGCTCCTCGCCAGCGCCTTTGCCTGTTCCCCCCAGTCCGATCCCTCCCCCGCTCCCAGCAGCGCGGCATTGCGCCAAACAGCGACTTCCGACTCGGTCATGCGCCGGTCCGAGTTGGCCGCGGTGCCCGCAGTGCGGGACCTGATCGGACTTCGCGTGGTTTATCCATTGCCAAGCGATGTCGTTCGGGCCCGTGACTCCAGTTTTCTGTTCGGCTCAGTGGCCAGCGGGAACACCCGGCTGAGCATCAACGGGCACAGAGTGCGAGTCTGGCCCAACGGAGCATGGCTCGCCTGGCTCCCGTTACCTCCCGACACTGTGATGCGGTTCCGGATCGAGGCGCACACCTCCAAGGATACCTCCGTGGTGCTCTACCCGGTCCGCCGGGACAAGGCGTTGGTACCCCGGGAGCTGAACGTCGGAAAGGCGTGGATAGATTCGGTGTCACTCTCACCTCAGGGTCAGGTATGGCTGCCGCGGAACGAGTATCTCACGCTTTCCGCCCGCGCCGTCGAAGGCGCGGATGTACGGGTACGCCTGCCGGACGGGAGGCGGATACAACTTCTGCCTCAAAGACAAGCGCAGGAGGTGCTGCCGGCACTACGAGCCTTCGATCGGGACACCACAAGGCTCCGAACCCCCGAGGAGGTGAGATATGTGGGGGTAATACGCGGGCGGCCGATTGGTCCCGACGCCGGCCCGGTTCTGCGCGGGCCCACTGCGGCTCTGGTTGGCGTTCTGGGGAGAGCTGCACTGCGCTGCGTTACCGGAATGCCCTGTCCCGCCCCATATGCTGAGTTGGTCTCGCCTGACAGTTCCTGGGCAGCGGTCGAGGTGGCGCTCGGTAGCGACACTGTTCGGCTGCGCTGGCCCTTGCAAGTGGCCCTGCTCGACACCCTGCCGGTGGTGACCCAGTTCGACGACGACACCGCGGGGCAGGGGAACACCGACAGCCTCACGCCCGGCCGCGCAACTCCGGGAGGCACCTACGCCTGGTTCTTTCCCACCGGTACCCGGGCCTCGGTAACCGGCCGCATTGGCGACGACCTTCGCATTCGCCTCTCTCCCAGCTCTGAAGCCTGGGTGCCCGTCTCTGATGCCCTGCCGCTTCCCGCCGGACTCCCTGATCCCTGGGCCGTGGTCGGCCCTGTCACGCTGGCGGCCGCGCAGGATCGTGCCGTCCTGCGGATTCCGTTGACGCAGCGCGTGCCCTTTCAGGTGGTGGAGAGCGAACGAAGCCTCGATATCACCTTCTACAGCGCAGTTGGCGATGTGGATTGGATACGCTATGGGTCCGATTCGCTGGTCCGCCGGATGAGCTGGGCCCAAACCCAGCGGCACGAGGTCACTCTTACACTGGAGCTCGCTTCGCCTCTGTGGGGATATCGGACGAGATGGAGCCGGAACGACCTGATACTCGAGATTCGTCGACCCCCCCGCCTCACGGCCACCAGTCCGCTGCGCGGGCGGGTAATCGCCCTCGATCCTGGCCACCCACCGCTCGGATCCACCGGTCCCACTGGTTTGCGCGAGGCCGAAGCCAATCTGGCGGTGGCATTCCAGCTTCGTACCATGTTGGAGGCCGAGGGAGCGAGGGTGCTGATGACCCGAACTTCGGATTCGGCAGTGGATCTCTGGCCCCGCGTCGCCATGGCGGAGGAGTCGGGGGCAGAGCTGCTCGTTTCGATCCACAACAATGCCTTGCCGGACGGGATCAACCCCTTTACCAACAATGGGACCAGCGTATTCTATAATCAGCCCCGCAGTGTAACCCTTGCCTCGGCGATTCAGCGGTCATTGGTTCGCAGGCTCGGCCTGCCCGACCTGGGAATCGGTCGGGCTGATCTCGCCATCGTTCGCGCCACGTGGATGCCATCGGTGCTGGCCGAGGGAATGTTCCTGATCATACCGGAACAGGAGGCGGCATTGCGCACCGCTGAGGGGACTCGGCGGTATGCTCGGGGGGTGTACGAAGGGATTCGTGGCTTCCTCCAGGACAGGGCCAAACTTCAGGTCCCGGCTGGTGTGGGCCGGCGGGGAGCAGTGGCGTCTCCTAGGGCGAATCCCTCCTTACCGCGCCGCGCGCCTGCAGCTGGCGCCTCGGACAGCGCTGTCGCCCCATAGAGTGCAGTGACGAGGTTTGGCTGATGTCTTTCTCGATGCCTTTGCTCAAAAGTCCTTGGCTTCCTCATCTATCACGCACGGGTCTCCTGAAACTGGCCGGCACCATTGGAGTCGCGCTCTTGCCGGTTGCTCCACTGGATCTCCACCCGCAGAGTCCTGAAGAGCGAGTCGCGTTGGAGCGCTTCAGGGACTCAATCGCGGCGACGGCGGATTCGACGGGCCTCCTCACCCTCGAACGCAGGATGATCGCATCCGCCAAAGCCGACCGTTCCGATGCCATGATCCATCTCAGGCTGGGTTTTCTGTCGCTCAGGCTCGGTGAGTTGGGCGGACAGGACCACTATGACGACGCCGCCTCAGAGTTCCAGTGGGCCATCGACCTTCAACCATCCTGGCCCTACGCGTGGTATGGAATGGGGCTCGCCGAGTACGGGGTCGGCGACTCGCAGATTTCTTTCGTCACCGGTCTGAAGATGATGCTGGGGAAGGACGCACTCACGCGATCGGCCGTGGCCTTCGCAAAGTCTGCGGAGATCGACCCATCGTTCATCCGCGGCCTGGTAGACCTGGCTAACACGGCGCTGCGGCAGCGAGTCAACATCAAGTTGGGCGTGGCCCTGGAGGCACTCCGCCGGGCCGCCCCGACCACCGCAGCGAGCGATGGTCAGGTTCTGCTTGCCCGGGGCAGGGTCGAGCGCGAGGTTGGGGACGGAGACTCTGCTCTCGTGGCGTTCAATGGCTACCTGCAGCGGGGAAGCAACCGCGGGCTGGGCCTTCTCGAGGTAGCACGCACCCTCCTCCTGCTCGGCCGCTTCGAAGGTACTGCCCCCTACTTCGAAGGGGCACAGGAGGATGACTCGGTCAGCGTCAGCGGCTACCGTACAGACCTGGCAACCATCGCGTCGGACAGCGTGCTTGGCGAATTTGATCGGCAGCAGGGGGCCCGGCGCGCATCATACCTGCGGCGCTTCTGGGGGGAACGCGACCAGACTGACTTGCGCACCGACGGAGAGCGGCTCGGGGAGCATTACCGGCGCCTGTTCTACGCTCGCAAGAACTTTCAACTCACCGCCAACAACCGGCATTATGACATCGTGGAGCGCTATCGCTCCGGCAGTCGCGATTTCGACGACCGCGGTGTGATCTACATCCGCCATGGTGAGCCCTCCAGCCGTGCCAGCTACGCCGCACCCGGCCTGGAGCCCAACGAGTCCTGGCGCTACAGCCGCACCGACGGCGATCTGATCTTTCACTTCATCGCGCGCGAAGATGTCCAGGACTTCAAACTGGTGGAGAGTTTGTTCGACGTGTTGGGGTTCAGCAGCGCCGTAAGGCTCCAGGATCAGGTCAACGGCGTGGGCGACAACGCCGTGGCCGAGCAGTTGATGCTGTCTCGAGAGCAGCTGTCGCCCATTTACCGCAGACTGCAGTCAGCGGGACGCGGGAGCACCGGACGCTACCAGAACCAGGAGCGCAGGGCGGGGCAGGAGAGCATAGCGGTGGGGACCAACAGCGATAGCTACGAGCTGCGTTTTCCCAATGAGCTCAAGGCAACGTCGGAGGTTCTTGCAGTGGGTCGCGACTCGACTGGCCACCAGGTGCAGATCGCCTATGCCATTGCGGGCTCCAGCCTCGAGCCGGTCACGGTTACTCGTGGTTACCTCTACAGCATACGCCTTCGTTTCGTGGCGACTGACCAGAAGGGGAAGGTCGTCTCCGCCCTCGACACCACGCGTCATTTCGTTGCTCCCGAGCGAGTCCCGCCCCAGGAACACCTGGTGGGCCGGGTCGGCACCACGGTCCCAGCGGGTTCGCTCCATTACCGCCTTGCCATTCAGCAGGGCGATGAAGCCGGCATGACGCTGCCGCGAGACACGGTACGCGTGGGACCCGCCGGCTCCGCGGCCCTGGGTCTCAGCGACCTGGTCCTTGGTGCGCGCAGCACCAACCTCGGCTGGCGGCGCACGCCGGATGACACCGTGCTCTTCAACCCGCTCCGCACCTACAAGCGGAGTGAGGAGATGGAATTGTACTACGAGATCGAGGGCCTCCGGCCGGCGCCCTATACCGTGGAGCTGGCGGTGCGCAAAAAGGGCGGCGGCGGTGGCATCTTCAGGAAAATATTCGGGGGCGGTTCAGCCGCCATCAAGCTCAAGTTCGACCAGCAGGCCACTACTACAACGGTCTCGACCCACCGAAGCCTCAAGCTGGATCGGCTGAAGCCAGGCATGTACGTACTACAGTTGCTGGTGGTGGATGCCGAGGGACGAAAGGACTACCGAACCCGGGAGTTCCAGGTGGTGGAGGACGATAAACGTGAGCGGGCAAGTTAAAGCGTAAGTGGTAAGCGGATGCACCCAACCAAAGACCCTCCGGCGTCATGCTCGAAGGGTCTTTGCTTGCGATACTCCCACTCCCCGCTCACGCTATTCTGTCCCGATTACGCTTTCAGTTTTAGAGCGGCCAGGCGGATGGACGAGAAGGTGCGAGAATAAGGAGCGGCTGGACCAGGCTCTCCGCCTTGACCACCGCCTCCACTTGAACCAGATGCTGGGTAACCCCGGTGCTGGTGTCAAAGGTGGCGATATGCATAAGCATCGAGGCGAGCGGACGGTCCGCCGGCTTGGTCCGGCCACCCTCGGTCGGCGAGATCGAGGTGCCGGGAACCAGGGTGATGCGGGCGTGCCCGAACAGCCAGAGAGGCTGGCCGTCGAGGGCCTTGAGCAGCCGTTCGTTGAATGCCAGGCTCTCGCCATGGAGAGTGATGAGGCCCAGGCTGGGACGCTCATGCTGGCGCCGGGAGTGAACCACGAACCCATAGTTGAAGGCGGGGTCCTGGCCTTCAGCGCGCCGAAGAGCAGCCCTGAGTTTCTGCTGGCTGAACGCGATGGTATGATACGGAACCACAGGCTCTCCAAGTAGATGAAGCAGTATTGGTCGCCGCTTCACCGCTGCACGTGACGTGCCAAGAAGGCGGGACTGCGGGTCAGTGGGACAGCAAGGAGTCGGCGACCAAAAACAGTTACCCTCAGGGCCAGCGACGCGAAGAGGTTATTTGACTCTAGCTGACCCGCTGTCCCGCTTACCCGCCTACCGCTTACCTGCCCGCTGCCCCGCCTTTCGCAACCCCTCTCGCGATACGCCACGTAATCAGCTTGACTCCCTCCGTGGGTTACGTAGCTTGCGCGGATGTTCTGCTCCCGATGTGGAAGTGAAATCACCGGAAAATCGAAGTTCTGCCCCTCCTGCGGTCTCGACTTGATGGCCACCACTCCGGTCCATGCCATCGCGACCGGGGTGCTGCAGGAACTCGATCTAGTTCGAGAATCCCTCGCGGCCGAATATGAGATCATCGAGGAGCTGGGCCGGGGCGGAATGGCCATGGTCTACCGGGCCAGGGATCGGCAACTAGAGCGCGAAGTCGCCGTAAAGGTCCTGCCTTTCTCCCTGGCTTTTGACACCGAGTTCGTGGAGCGCTTCCAACGCGAGGCGCGCACCGCCGCCCAGCTGGAGCATCCCAACATCATCTCCATCTACCGTGTCGGCCGCTCCGGGCGGGTCATTTACTTTGTCATGAAGTTCCTGCGGGGTGGCTCGCTCTCCACCGTGCTTGGCGCGCGCAAGAAGCTTTCGCCGCCGGAGATCCGGCGCCTGCTGTCGGAGGCGGGGAGTGCCCTGGGCTATGCCGCCCAGCGCGGCATCGTCCATCGGGACATCAAGCCCGACAACATCATGTTCGATGAGTTCGGGCAGAGCGTGCTGACCGACTTCGGCATTGCCAAGGCGGCGTCGGGGCAGAAGCTCACCGGCACCGGAATGTCTATCGGTACCCCTCACTATATGAGTCCGGAGCAGGCGCGGGCCCAGCCCACCGACGGCCGAAGCGACATCTACAGTCTCGGCGTTGTGGCGTACCAGTGCCTTACCGGCTTGGTGCCCTACGACGGCGAGGACAGCTTCTCCATTGGCTACAAACACATCACCGAGCCAATCCCTGCCCCGAGTCTGGTTACGGCCGACGAGCGCCGGATCTTTGAGGTCATCAAGCGGATGCTGATGAAGGATCCGTTCGACCGTTTTCAGAGTTGTGAGGAGCTGGTGGCGGCGTTCCGCGGCCACCCGATCGCGGCGCCAGGTGCCATGCGCGTCTCTGCTGCTACGTTCGTCGGCAGCGCCGCGGCCGTGGCGTCAACCGGCGGGGTCCATCACAGTGGGGGCTCCGGGCTCTCTCCGATATTGAGCCAGCCCACCACTCCCATGGACTCACCGCTGGTCAACCGGCGGATGACTCCGCTGGAGCGGCGCGAGGTGCCACGCCGCGTGGCCGACCGGTCGGTGGCCATGCGCACCAGCGCTTCGTCGTGGGCCTGGCTTTGGGTACTGCTCGCGATACTGGGCGGAACCGGCGGCGCACTTTACTATTACAAGGCCAAAGGGTTTGCGCCGCGAGTCACAGCGCCAGCCTCCATCACCGACTCGGTGCCTGCTCAAGAGTCGCTTCCTCCCCTCACTCCACCCGCGGCCCAGGTTCCTGTAGCTCCGGTGGACACTGCGGGACCGGTTGCCGGGGCAGCGGCACCCCCGCTGGGTGATACGTCCCCTGGGGCACTGGCGCCCCCGGCGGAACCGGCCGGGTCGGCCTACGTCAGCGGGCCGGTCGACAGCGGGGGCATACGGCTGGTGGGACTGCCTCGCGGCTCGACTGTTCTGATCGATGAAAATCCGATCACACAGGCGCTGACCCGGCTCCCGCCCGGCCCGCATGCGCTGGCTATCTCGGCTCCGCGGTACAATTTCTACTCCGATACCATCGTGATCCTGCCGGGGCAGATTCAGGAGCTCACCCCGAAGCTCACCGGGATCGGTGCGCCTACACCCACGGCTCGCTCGCCCAGCAGGTCGAACGCCAAATGCGTTCCTGGGGCGGGATACAACGCCGATGGATCGTGTTTCGATGAACGCCCCAAGCCGGTAAACCCGCCCTTCGTCACCGTCCCCGAGGACGCGAAAGCGTCGCCGCGGCCATCGCTTCTTTGGGTGAGGGTATCAGCGGAGGGCCGTACGGTTGACATCCGCCGGCTCAGATCTTCTGACGACGCTGCCTACGAACGCGAGGTACAGAACTTCGTGTGGACCGTGACGTGGCACCCTGCCTTGAAGGATGGCGCGCCGATCGAAGCGTGGACCCAGATGCTCTTCCCCCCAGCCCAAGAGTAGGGCGCACGAGTGCGCCCGTCGTCGATTCACCCCACAGCCTTCATCGCAGCCACCGCCGCCGTAATGGGAGACGTGACCCTCGGCGAAGAGGCCAGCGTATGGTACGGCGCAGTACTGCGGGGAGACATGGCACCGATCATCATCGGCGCTCAATCCAATATCCAGGACGGCACCATCGTGCACGTGGATGCGGGTGTGCCCTGCACGGTAGGCCGCCGCGTGGGGGTAGGTCATCGCGTGATACTGCATGGCTGCACCGTGGAGGACGACTGCCTGATCGCCATGGGCAGCGTGCTGCTCAACGGGGCGCTGATTGGAGCGGGGAGCGTCGTTGCGGCCGGAGCGGTGGTCCCGGAAGGAATGCAGGTGCCTTCCGGATCGCTCGTCATGGGAGTTCCTGGAAGGATAATCCGGACGGTTGATAAGGCACTCTCGAAGCGGGCCACGGCCACCTGGAGTCATTACGTGAAGGAGGCGCGGGCGCATCGCGAGGGACGCTACCCGTTGGTAGGCCGGTAGGCGGGACAGAACAGGGTGTCACGCTGAGCCCTTCGCTCAGGACAGGTTCCGGCTTCGCTCCTTCCCTCCTTCCCTCCTTCCCTCCTCTTTTCCCCAGCCATCAACTTCTTCCACATTGCGGCTGCCGCTATATTTGTGATGTGGGTAGCGTTATCGCACGTGGTTTCGTCGGTTTTTCATGGTATTGTCTCGGTCCGGTCACAGGCCTAGCTTGGCCTTCCGCTTCGATTCGAAGTGTGAGAGTTGGCAGGTCGGTGCAGGGTCGGTCGCTGGTGCTGAGCACGCGCTCCACCCTCTGAGATCAATACCTTTCTAGCGGGAGTTCTATGAAACCGTCCACCCCACGGGACGCCCTCCGGCTGTCGCCCAACGCCATCACTGTCCTTGAGAAGCGATACCTGATCAAGGACGACTCCGGGGTGCCGGTAGAAACTCCGCGGGATTTGTTCCAGCGGGTGGCTCGCACGGTTGCACAGGCGGAACGGCGGTACGGCGGTACGGATGCCGTCATCGAGAAGGCCGCCGGCGATTTCTACGGTCTTATGGCCGACCGGTTGTTCGTGCCCAATTCGCCTACCCTGATGAACGCGGGCCGTCCCCTGGGCCAACTGTCCGCCTGCTTCGTGCTGCCGGTGGACGACGCGCTCTCCAACGGGAAAAGCGGCATCTACGATACGCTGCGCGCCATGGCGTTGGTGCACCAGTCCGGTGGTGGCACCGGCTTCAGCTTCTCCCGCCTCCGCCCCAAGAACGACATCGTCCGCTCCACCATGGGTGTGGCCTCGGGTCCAGTTTCCTTCATGACGCTCTTCGACGCTTCAACCGACGTCGTGAAGCAGGGGGGAACCCGGCGCGGCGCCAATATGGGCATCCTCAGGGTGGACCATCCCGACATAATGGAGTTCATCACCTGTAAGGACGACACCACCAAGGTCACCAATTTCAACATTTCGGTGGCCGTCACTGACGCCTTCATGGCCGCGGTCGAAGCCGACAGTGCCTACGATCTCATTCATCCCAAGACGAAACACGTTACCGGCCAGCTTCGTGCACGTGGCGTGTGGGAGCGAATCATCCATGGGGCGTGGAAAACCGGCGAGCCGGGGGTGTTCTTCGTGGACAAGGCCAACCGCTACAACCCGGTTCCACACCTGGGCGAGTATGAGGCCACCAATCCCTGTGGCGAGCAGCCTTTGTTGCCCTACGACGTGTGCAATCTGGGCTCGATCAATCTGGGTGCGTTTGTGAGGGAAGGAGGGAAAGCGGGAACGAGGGAAGGTGGGAAAGGGAATGGGGAAGCGCAGATCGACTGGGATCATCTTCGGCGAGTGATCCACCTGTCGACTCACTTCCTCGAGAATGTCATCGATGCCAACCAGTATCCCCTGCCTGAGATCACCGATCTGGCGCAGCGGATCCGCCGCATCGGGCTCGGCGTCATGGGGCTGGCTGACGTCTTCGTGAAGCTCGGCGTCGCCTATGACTCAGAGGAGGGTGTCGCGCTCGGCCGCCGGATTCAGCAGTTCGTGGACCAGGAGGGCAAGGTCGAGTCTGAGCGCCTGGCCGCCGAGCGGGGGGTGTTCCCCGAATGGGAGCGCAGCATCTGGGGTCCGGACGAAACCGCTGCCCGCGATGCCAGCGGCGAGCGGATCCGGCCCATGCGCCGTCTGCGAAATTGCAACGTGACCACCGTGGCGCCCACCGGCACCATCTCGATCATCGCCGGGTGCAGCTCCGGCATCGAGCCGCTCTTCGCCGTAGCCTTCATGCGGAACCAGGCCGGCTCTCTGATGCCGGACGTGAACGAAGACTTCGTGGCCATCGCCAAATCGGAAGGGTGGTATTCGGACGAGCTGATGCTGCAGATCGCCGAGACCGGCCACATCAACTTCCCGGAGGTGCCGCAGAAGTGGCGGCGCGTCTTCGTTACCGCCAACGCAATCAAGCCCGAGTGGCATATCAGGATGCAGGCCGCGTTTCAGGAATTCAACGATAGCGCCATCTCCAAGACCTGTAATTTCGCCCATGATGCCAGCGAAGAGTACGTCGAGGAGATTTACCGCCTGGCGTACCGGCTCGATTGCAAGGGTGTGACGGTGTACCGCGACGGAAGCCGGGAGATGCAGGTGCTCTCGTCGGGGACGACCGCCAAAAAGGTGGCCGAGGGGCACGGGGGCGGGAAGGGGACCACGGCAACCGCCGACCCTTCGCTCCGCTCAGGACAGGCTCTACATGGTGAAATCGCCGAGCTTCGCGCCGAGAACGATCGGCTGCAGCGAATCGTCCATGATCTGGAATCCGAGAACCTCCAGCGCCGGCAGAAGCGTTCCCGGCCCGAGGTCCTGCGCGGCACCACCCGGCGGGTCGAGACACCGTTGGGGACGCTTTATGTCACCATTACTGAGGACGAAAAGGGCCAGCCGTTCGAGGTGTTCATGACGCTCGGCAAGGCCGGCGGCGCTTTGATGGCGGACGTCGAATCCTTGGGCCGGCTCATCAGCCTGGCACTCCGCTCCGGCATTCCAATCAAGGAGATCTACCGGCAGCTGCGCGGGATTAGCTCCGACCGCGTGATCGGCCTGGGGCCCAACAAGATCCTCTCGATGCCTGATGCTGTGGGCATCGCCATCGAGCGCTGGATGCAGGAAAAGCAGGGAATTCAGCAGGAGCTGCTGCCCGGGGCCGGCCCACAACGAACCACCGGTGAGCAGGACATGGCTCCGGTTGTGGCTCAGTCGCAGGCCGGGCTCGGCGGGGAGCAGATGATTCTGGGTGGCATGCAGGACACGCTGTCGGGAGCCTGTCCCGACTGCAACTCGCAGCTGGAGTTCGCGGAAGGGTGCATGAAGTGCCACGTGTGCGGCTTCAGCGAGTGCGGGTGATCGTGGTCATCCGCAGATAGCTGAACACCAATGGCACACGACAGCGCCCGCAGGCCGAAAGGTCGGCGGGCGTTGGTACATCACACCTCGGTGCTCCTATCCACGTCGCAAGGTCCGCGAACTCTACTTTGTTGCAGGCTGAGAGCACACCCAAAATGAGTCGATGGCAAGACGAACTGCGCGCACTCACCGCGTCCCTGAGATCACGGGTAAGCCGCGGGGTAAACGACCTCGAGCGTCTGGTCGACCGCGACCCCTATCACATCGTGGGTTACCGGGGCTACGCCGGCAGCGGCCGCGTGCTGTTGCTCGGCCGAGTGCTGCAGAACGAAGGGCTGGCACAGGCAGATCCGACCCACTCGAAGATGCGCAATCTGCTGGCCATGCTGAAGCGGCTGGAGAGCGACCCGCTGCCGTCCGCACGGGTGAGAGCCACATTTGCCGGGGATGAGCACCAGCTGGTAGCGGACGACGAGGGCTTCCTCCGCCAATGGATCGAGGTGCGAAAGCCGCTCGAGCCCGGCTGGAGTTTCGTGCAGCTCGAGCTTACTGATCCTCCTCAGGCAACAGCGAGAGTCGCCCAGGCGCCGGTCCACACGCCTTCCGCCGATGCGGCGTACGGGGTCATCAGCGACATGGATGACACCGTCCTCCAATCCCACGTCACCGATTTCATCCGGGCCGCCGGTATGGTTCTGCTGGAGAACGCCCGTACCCGGCTGCCGTTTCCCGGTGTGGCCGCGTTCTATCGCGCCCTGGAGCAGGGACCCAGCGGCGGGGCGGGAAACCCCATCTTCTATGTCTCCAGCAGTCCCTGGAATCTTTACGACGTGATCGCGGATTTTCTGGAGGCGCAGCAGATCCCCACCGGGCCCCTCTTGCTGCGAGACTGGGATCTCGGCCCCTCGCTCCTGCGGAATGCCGCCTACAAGACCAGCGTCATCCGCGAGATTCTCGGGACCTATCCCTCACTGCCCTTCGTGTTGATCGGAGACAGCTCACAGGAGGACCCGGAGATCTACGCCGAAATCGTCGCCACCCACCCGGGGCGCATCCTGGCGGTGTACATCCGCAATGTGCGGCAGCATCCCCAGGACTCGCCGGCCATCCGCGAGCTCACCGAGAGGGTTGCCGAGGCCGGCTCCACCATGGTACTGGCGGACGACACTCTCGCCGCGGCCCGGCACGCGGCGGCGCACCGTTGGATCAAGGAGCAGACCTTGGGCGACATTAGCGAGGAAAAACGAGCCGACGAGGGGGCCGGTGGCAAGGAAGCGGCGCCGGGCGTGGAGAAAGCCCCCGCAGCACCCACCGTCGTAGTGGATCAGGACGTCAAGGCGACAGAACTGGAGTAGGGCCCCAGCCCGGGACACTTATCTGCGCAGACTGTCCCCCACCTGTCCACTGTCGCCCAACGCCGCGCTGTCCGGGTGGCTCTCCAAATCGCGCTGTGCGTCGGCGGCGGCCTCAGCAGACCAGCCGTGGCGCTTGACCAGACACTCACGGACCCCGCCAGTCACGTAGGCGGTTCGATAAATGTCCACGCACTCGGCAACCTGTCGCTTCCGATCGGATGCGCCGCAAGCGACCAGTAGTGCTACGGAAAGGCAGATGGGAAATCGCATGGCAGGCTCGGGATCGGAGGATCGTCAGCATAGCACCGGGCCCGCCTCCACCGCCAGACCTGCCCCGAGTTCAGCGAGGGGGCCCTCGGTCGTCGCCATGTTCTTGCGCTGAGCCGGCGAGACAGCAGATTGCAGGAGACCTCCTTATGACGGCGCCGAAAGCCCCGGAGCACTGCCCCGCCGAGCCGTTCCCGCCGCCCGCCCGCACAGTGAATCAGGAGTTGATCCATGATCAGCATGACCGTGAACGGCAGGCGCCAGGAATTCAGCGGCGACGAGGCGATGCCGTTGTTGTGGTACCTCCGAGACGAGCTCGGGCTTACCGGCACCAAATTCGGCTGCGGAGTCTCGGCCTGCGGTGCCTGTACCGTTCACCTCGACGGG
>Ga0136617_10000148_pt1 | contig 51578 bp, 51 predicted proteins | sample AntDrymUQ3222106_2_FD_129672 | JGI IMG/M metagenome (GOLD analysis project Ga0136617, IMG submission 129672) | Polar desert sand microbial communities from Dry Valleys, Antarctica - metaG UQ322 (21.06) | ecosystem: Environmental > Terrestrial > Soil > Desert | place: Antarctica: Dry Valley... | reverse complement strand
GCCCTTGTCGAACTGCATGCCCTCGGTGAACTCGAGGTCCATGCCGAACGTCTGGCCCTCCTCGACGTTGACCACGCCGTCCTTGCCGACCTTCTCGATGGCGTCGGCGATCACGTCGCCGATCTCGTCGTCACCGGCGGAGATCGTCGCCACGCGGGCGATCTGGTCCTTGCCGGAGATCTCCTTGGAGATCTCGCCGATGTGCGCGACCACCTGGTCGACGGCCTTCTCGATCCCGCGCTTGAGCGCGAGCGGGTTGGCGCCGGCCGCGACGTTCTTGAGGCCCTGGCGAACGATCGCCTGGGCGAGCACGGTCGCCGTCGTGGTGCCGTCGCCCGCAACGTCGTTGGTCGCCGTGGCGACCTCGCGCACGAGCTGGGCGCCCTGGTTCTGGAAGACGTCCTCGACCTCGATCTCACGAGCGATGGTCACGCCGTCGTTCGTGATCGTGGGTGCGCCGAACTTCTTGTCGAGGACGACGTAGCGCCCCCGGGGGCCAAGGGTGACCTTGACCGCGTTTGCGACGGCGTCGACGCCGGCCTCGAGGGCCTTGCGCGCTTCGACGTCGTACTTGAGTTCCTTGTGTGCCATGTCTTTGAGTTCTCTCGCTTCTCTCTCGGTGCTACTGGACCTTGGCCAAGACGTCGCTCTCGCGGAGGACCAGCAGGTCCTCACCCTCGATCACGATCTCGGTGCCGCCGTACTTCGAGTACAGGATCTCGTCGCCCTCGGCGACGTCCAGCGGGACGCGCTTGCCGTTGTCGTCGAGCTTGCCGTCGCCGACGGCCAGGACCTTGCCCTTGGTGGGCTTCTCCTTCGCGGTGTCGGGGAGCACGAGGCCGGACGCCGTCGTCTCCTCCTCCTCGACCGCCTTGACGATCAGTCGATCGCCCAGGGGCTTGAGCTTCATTGAGTGACCTCCACTCGGGTGGATCTTGGAACGAACCCGGTTGGCACTCTCGAGTGGAGAGTGCCAAGCTGAGCCACATCGTAGCGAGCTTGGCACTCAGGTGGCAAGAGTGCCAGCGACACGTTCACACGAATGGTGTCCAGCGGGGGTACAGCGTTGCGCGATCCATGCCGATATGGAGCCACCGGCCATGCGCACCATCGGCTATCGCACCAATGTCCTCTTCATCCTCGCCGCGGCGTTCGGGCTGCTGGCCGCGCTCGGCCGGCCCTGGTACGCCTCGGCTCCGGCGTCGCTCGGCGAGGAGGCGCGCATCGGTGAGATGCGCGGCACGGTCGAGGCGTCCTTCGCGCGCCTCGCTCGCGAAGTCACCGCGAGAGACGGCGCGCGGGGCTGGGAAGCCTTCACCAGCACCGACGCGATCCTCGTCGCGCTGCTCGCGGTCGCCGTCGTCACCGCGATCGGCTCGCTGTGGAGCGCGATCGAGCAGCCCTGTCGCGAGCTGCTGCGGCTCGTCACGCTCGCGATGCTCGGCATCGTCGTCGTCAAGCTCGTCAACACCCCTGACACGATCGGCCTCGTCGAGCGCCGGCAGGGCGTGTGGCTCGCCCTCGGCGTGACCGGCATCATGGCCTCGTCGGCGGCGACGCTGTACTCGGCGAAGCGGACCCACCGCACCCACCGCCCCGGCCTCATCGACTACAACCCGAACCTCGTCGCCCCGCAGCGTTCGCACGCGTTCGACACGCCGTACGTCCCGCCGGTCGAGCGCTACTAGTTCTGGGCTCCGCCGACGCCGCGGAGCCTGTCCTGGAAGTCAGGCGGGTTCTCGATGATCTGCGAGAAGCGGACGACGGTGACGGTGTCCTCGAGCGCGACCGTCTTGCCGTAGATCTGCTCGAGGAAGTGGACGAGCTCCTCCGTGCGGCGGAACTCGGGGTTGTCGTGCTCGATGTCGCGCGGCGAGAGGTCCTTGACCCGCTTGACCTCGACGTTGTCGATGACGGCGTAGAACAGCTTCTCGCGCGGCGAGTACTGGTAGCCGACGGTGACGAGCACCAGCTGGTTCTTCTTGTACTTGTAGGTCTTGTCACCGAGACGGATGGTCGCCGTCTTGCGACCGCGCTTCATCTGGTCGGCGAACACCGTGGAGTAGAAGTTGAGGACCTGCATGGCGTCGCGCACCCTATCGGTCGCCGTGCCGTTTCGACAACGCGCGCTCGATGATCCGCCGCTCGCCCGGGTAGCTGAGCTCGGTGCGGGCCTGCTCGAGCGGAATCCAGCGCGCCTCGTCGACCTCGTGGTCGTGGTCGGCGGTGTCGCCGGAGACGTAGTCGCAGAGGTAGTAGCCGACGGTCTTGAACACCCGGCGGCCGCCGCGGCGGTACCAGTACTCGACGTCGCCGAGCCGCTCGACGACGCGCGCCTGGACCCCCGTCTCCTCCCGCACCTCGCGCGCGGCCGTCTCCTCCTCGCGCTCCCCGGCGTGCGCTCCGCCCTTGGGCAGGGTGCAGACGGCGGGCCGGCCGGCCGGCGTGATCACGAGCACCTTGCCGTCGCGCACGACCACCCCGCCGTAGGAGGCCTCGCGCTCAATGGACATAGCCACGCAGCGCCGTGGGATCGTGCACGGTGAGGTGGCCGAGCAGCCCCGCGCTGGTGTCCTCGGACGGAGGCGGCATCTGCCGCGCGCAGGCTACACAGCGTCGAGCGCGCGCTCGCGCCGCCGCTGCGCGGCCTGGCGGGCCGCCAGCCACCCAAGCAGGGCGACGAGGCCGAGCGGGAGCAGCAGCGCGAGGGCGACCAGCAGCACGCCGGCCGTGACCTCGAGGATGCGCACGGCGTCGTCGAAGGCGTCGGCCGGGGTCCAGCCACTCGCGCCGTCGTCAGCGTCCCCGGCCGCACGGCGGCGATCGGCGAGCAGGGTGACGGCGATCGTCGAGCGGGTCGCGCGGGTCTGCACGCGGCTGAGATCGCGCTTGGCCGCGCCGATCTGGCCGGAGACGAGGCGCAGGCGGGCGCGGATGCTCGCGGTCTGGTTCGGCGTGACGGCGGCCGCGAGCTGGCGGAGGAGGCTGCGGCGCTCGGTGCGAGCGTCCTTCAGGCGCTCGCGGACGGAGACGACCGCGCCGGTGATGTCCTGCGCGCTCTGGGTGCGCCGGCGCACCTTGGCGACGCGGGAGAGCCGGCTGAGCGCGGCCTGCAGCCTGCGCTCGGGCACCCGCAGCTCGAACTGCCCGCTCGAGTTCGAGGACACCGTCGACGAGACGACGTAGCCGCCCAGATCGTCGGTGACCCGCAGGATCTCGGCGGCTGCGCGGTCGATCTCGCGCGGCGACGTCGCCAGCACGAGCTCGGCGGAGCGCTCGACCGAGCGGCGGGCGGTGCGGTCGGCGCGCGGGTCGCCGGGCGAGGGCGGGGTCGTGGGCAGCGGGGCGATCGCGGTGCTGGGCGCGGAGGAACCGGAGCTGGAGGGCGTCGGGGCGGTGGAGTCCAGTGACGCGGACTCGTCACCGGCGGCCCGCCTGGCGGCGGCCGACGGCTCGCCCGCGGAGTCCGTGGTCGCCTGCTCGGTCGCCGCGGTGCCGCTGCTCGCGCCGCCGCCGGAGGAGCCGGACTCGTCGTCGCCGCCCTTCGGGATCGACACCCCGACCACGACGACGAGCAGCAGGCTAGCGGCCACGCCGAGGGCAGGACCGCTGATCCGCGGCCACGTGACGCCCCACAGCCGGCGCCGTGGCGTGGCAGCGCGCGGGAAGCCCCGCTCCACCCGGGTGTCGAGCGTACGGGTGAAGGCGGGGTCCGGGGACGGCCGCTCGTCGCGCAGGGCGACGGCGAGCTCGGCCAGCGCGGCGAGGTCGGGATCGACCGCGCGGCCGGCGAGCGCGTCGTCGAGCGCGTCCAGCTCGCGGGTGAGGGTGTCAGGCGTGCTCATCGAAGGCCTTTCGCAGCTGCTGGACGGCGCGGTGCAGGAGGGTGCCGGCGTTGGAGACGGAGACGCCGACGACGGCGGCCAGCTCGGCGTTGTCGAGGCCGGCGTGGAACTTGAGGGCGATCAGCTCGCGCTCGCGCCGGGGGAGGGTGGCGACGGCGGCGCGCAGCGCGGCGCGGCGCATCGCCGCGTCGGCGGCGTCCTCGGCCGGGGCGGCGTCGACGTCGGCGGGGTCGGCCGCCATCGCCGCGGTGCGCTTGCGGCGGCGCAGCTCGTCGAGGGCGGCGTTGCGCGCGATGCCGAACAGCCAGGCGCGCTCTGATCCGCGCGCGGCCTTGTAGGTGCGCTGCCGCCGGTAGGCGCGCTCGAACGCGCTGGCGGTCACATCCTCGGCCGCCGACCGGTCGCCCAGGAGCGTCGCGACGTAGGCGAAGACGTCGTCGCGGGCTCCTCGGTAGAGCGACTCGAAGTCGAGGCCCGTGGCGGTCCGGCTCGTGGGGAGTTCAGCGGTCAAGGTGCTGGTCACGTCAGTACTACGACGGGAGGGAGCATCCATCACAGATGATGTGTGTTCTTCTTCTCGCATGGCGCGATCGCTTCTCATCACCCTGCTCCTGATGGCCGCGAGCCCCGCGCCGGCGCAGGCGGCCGCGCGCGAGCTGTGGGCGACCGTGAACCTCTGCGACACCGAGTCCCATCCGAACGAGATCGGCATCCGTGCGTCGCTCCCCGCGCGCACGGTCCAGCTGCGCTTCCGCGTCCAGTACCGCGACAGCGCCGACGGCCGCTGGCGCTGGGTGCGCGGCGCGAACTCGGGCTGGCAGAAGGTCCGCGCACGCGATTCGGGCTGGAGCTTCGAGGTCGCGGGCGACGGCACGCGGATCCTGCGCGGCGTGGTGAACTACCGCTGGAAGCGGCGCGGCAAGGTCGTGCGCCAGAGACGCCTGACCGAGGTCGGCCACCGGTCGACGGCCGGCGCGGACCCCGCGGACTTCAGCGCCGCGACCTGCCGGATCGACTAAGTCAGAACAGCCGCGGGTCGTTGGTGATGACGGCGTCGACGCCCATCGCCTCGAGCCTTCGGATCTCCGCCGCGTCGTCGACCGTCCACACGTAGAGCTCGCCGCCGGCGTCGTGGACGGCGCGCAGGAGCTCGGCGGTGGTGAGCCGGTAGTGGGCCATGACGGCGTTCACCCGGCCCGCGCCGAGATGGCCCGCGGCGAGCGCGGGCAGGCGGCGGCGCATGACCGCGAGCGCCGACAGTGCCGGCAGGACGTACAGCCACGACTTCGTGTAGTCGCGCCGCACGCGCGGCACGGACCAGCCGAGCCGCAGCTCCGGCTCCAGTGCGCGGATCGCCACGAGGCTGCGCATGTACTGCGAGGAGACGAGCGCGCGCTCGACGAGCCCATGGGCGCGCAGCGCCTCCACCACCTGCCGCTCGTAGCCGGGCAGCTTGAGGTCGACGTCCAGCTCGACGCCGCCGAACGCCTCCGAGGCGAGGTGTGCGAGGCCCTCCTCGAGTGGCATCGCGTCGGCCTCGAGGTGCTCGTGGTCGTGAGCGAGCACGAGCGGGGTCTGCTCGTCGGCCGGAATGCGGACCGGCAGCACGTCGAACTCGATCATGTCGACGCCCGCCGCGAGTGCCGCGTCGAAGGACTCGCAGGTGTTGCCGGGGGCGATCAGGTCGGCGCCCTTGTGGCCGACGCGCCGCAGCGGCACGGTGCGGGTCAGCTCTGGCATCGCGGACACCAGAACGTCGTGCGGTTGTCGTCCCACTGGCCCTTCGCGCGGATCGGCGAGTCGCCGCCGCAGCGCGGGCATGGCAGCCCGGCGCGGCCGTAGATACGCCGGTGGCGGGTCTGGTTGCCGTCGCGTGCGGACTGCTGCATGCGCGGGCGGGCGGCATCGACGATCGCCACCGCCTCCTCGTCGCTGACCTTGCCCGCCGGCCGCCACGGGTCGATGCCGGCCTCGAAGCACGCCTCGGCCTTCCACAGGTTGCCGATCCCGGCAACCGTGCGCTGCTCGAGCACGGCGTCGCCGATCGGCCGGGTCGGGTCGTCCTCGCGCAGCCGCCGCAGGTAGCGCTCGTAGTCGAACTCGGGGGCGAGGATGTCCGGCCCGAGGGCCGCGATGCGGCGGTCGAAGCGGCTGCGCGACTCCGTCATCAGCTCGAGCACGGGGCCGTTGAACTGCACGACCTCCGCGCCCGCGCGCCGCAGCATTAGCCATGCCGCGCGCGGGGAGCGACTCCAGCGCCGGCCCGTCTCGAAGACCCGCCAGGAGCCCGTCATCCTCAGGTGCGAGTGGATCGTCAGGCCGCCCTCGAAGCGCAGGAACAGGTGCTTGCCATGGACATCGACCGAGCGCACGGCCTGGCCGGCGAGCCGCTCCGGCCAGCGGTCGCGGGCGAAGCGGGGGTGCGGCGTCGCCAGCTCGTCTGGGACATGGCCCTCGAGCACCGGCCGGATGCGCCTCGCGGCGTAGTGGATCGTGTCGCCCTCGGGCATGCCTTCAGCGTACGGCGAGCTTCAGTTCTGCCGCTTAACCGTCGATCAACGGGGGATGCCCTTCCGTCGACCCCGCCTGTCGCTGCTCGGCCAGTTCAGTCTGCTGTCGCTGGCGCTGATCGTCGCCCTCGGGCTGGTGCTCGCATCCGTGCTGGAGAGCCAGATCGAGCGGCGCGCACTCGCCAATGCCGAGCAGATTGCGCGCGTCACCGCGCAGGTCGGCGTCGCGCCGCTGCTCGTCAGCCGCGACCTCCGGACTCCGATGTCGCAGCTGCGGCTGTCTCAGCTCGACACCGACCTGCGGCAGTCCGGCCTCGAGGCGGTCGGGTTCGAGCGCGTGAAGATCTTCAACTCGCGTGGAGATCTCGTCTACTCCGACGATCGCAAGCTGATCGGCAGGAACGACAGCGGGTCGGACCACCTGCGCGAGGCGCTCGGGGGCAGGTTCGCCTCTGAGATCGAGGAGGGCATCGACCACAACGGCCGCGGGCGCCAAGTGCTCGAGGTCTACACCCCACTGTCGCTCGGCTCCGGCGCCGGTGTCGACGGGGCACTTGAGATCTACATCTCCTACGACGCCGTCGCGGCCGCGATCGGCCGCGAGAAGCGCACGCTCTACCTGTACCTCGGCATCGGCTTCGCGCTGCTCTACGGCGTCCTGTTCCGGATCGTCGCCCGCGCGTCCCGGCGGCTGCGCCACCTCGCGCTCCACGACGGGCTGACCGGCCTACCGAACCGCACGCTCTTCCACGACCGCGTCGAGCGCGCGATCAGGGGCATGCGCCCGGACCGTACGGTCGCGGTGCTGCTCGTCGACCTCGATCGCTTCAAGGAGGTCAATGACACGCTCGGCCACGACCACGGCGACGAGCTGCTCAAGGTCGTGGCCGAGCGGCTCAGCGGCGCGCTGCGCGAGGGCGACACGCTGGCCCGGCTCGGCGGCGACGAGTTTGCGGTCGTGCTCACCGATCTTCCGCACCGCGGCGCCGCCGCCGAGACCGCAGGTCGCCTCCACGAGGCACTGCGCCGGCCGTTCGGCCTGCGCGGGATCGCCGTCGAGCTCGACGCGAGCGTCGGCGTCGCGCTGGCGCCCGAGCACGGGCGCGACCCCACGACCCTGATCCAACGCGCCGACGTCGCGATGTATGACGCGAAGCGCACCCAGGTCCGCGTCGAGACCTACTCCGCCGAGCGCGATCCCCACTCGCCGGCCCGGCTCAGCCTTCTGGGCGAGCTGCGGCGCGCGATCGAGGGCGACGAGCTCGTCTTGCACTACCAGCCGAAGGTCTCGGTCGACGGCGACCGCGTCACGGGCGTCGAGGCGCTGGTCCGCTGGCAGCATCCTGAGCACGGGCTCCTGCAGCCCGACGAGTTCGTCCCGCTGGCCGAGCGCACCGGCACGATCGCCCAGCTCACGCGTTGGGTGCTCGACACCGCGCTGCGCGACTGCGCAGCGTGGCGCCGCGAGTATCCCGACCTGACCGTCGCCGTCAACCTGGCCGCCGCCAACGCGCTCGACGTCAGCCTGCCCGCGATGGTGACGGAGCTGCTCGACGAGCACGGCCTGCCCGGCAGCGCGCTCGAGTGCGAGGTCTCCGAGACGACGGTGATGAGCGATCCCCAGCGCGTCACCGAGGTGCTGGCGGGGCTGCGCGCGCTCGGCGTCCGGCTCTCGCTCGACGACTTCGGCACCGGCCAGGCCTCGCTTGCCTACCTCAAGCGGCTCCCGCTCGACGAGGTCAAGATCGACCGTGCGTTCGTCACCAGCATGTCCGAGGACGCCGGCGACGCCGTGATCGTCCGCTCGACGATCGACCTCGCCCGCAACCTCGGCCTCGACGTGGTGGCGGAGGGCGTGGAGTCCGAGAGCGTCCTCGAGGCACTCGTCGACCTGCGCTGCAGCAGCGCCCAGGGCTTCTACCTCAGCCGCCCGCTGCCCACCGCCGATCTCGCGGACTGGCTCAGCAACCGCTCCACCACCCCGCGCACAAGCGGGAACGTCCGCGGCTGAAGCCGGCCCGCGCGGTCGCACGAGGTGTGACGGCAGGGATCGTCGGGCACGCCGAGCTTCGCGGCGGGCAGGCCCGCGAGCGCGAACTCGCGGTGATCGGAGTTGCCACTGCCGCTATCGCGGACCCAGCGGACCGCGCCCCGGCCGGCGCGGACCACAGCGCCCTCGACGCCGCGTCGCGGCCGGGCCACGGGCGAGCGCAGATGGAACCCGCGCCCGCGGCCGACCTCGTCGAGCGAGAGGACGAAGCGGAGATCCGCCCGGCGCCGCTTGACGCGCGGGACCGCGGCGAGTGCGCCGAGGTGATCGGCCGCGCCGGTGTAGGGCCGCTCCTCGGCGCCGGTGGCGATCAGCCAGACGTCGCAGGTCGGCTGGATCGCTTGGAGGCGGGGCGCGAGCGCGACGAGCGTGCCGACGCCGGACGCGTTGTCGTCCGCGCCGGGGGCGGGCGGGACGGAGTCGGTGTGGGCCACGAGCACGACGAGGCACGCGGCGGGCGTGTCCAAGATCCCGATGACGTTGCGCGAGCGGCCGCGGCCGGGTACGCGGAAGCGGTCGTGGCCGATGCGAAGCCCGGCGGCGCGGAAGCGGTTCTCCACCCGGGCGTGGGCGCGCCGCTCGGCGGCGCCGCCGGCGGGGCGAGGTCCGGCGCGGGCGAGCGAGCGGGCGAAGTGGTAGCCGGGGTCCGATGCGGCCGCGCTCGGGCGCGCCGCGACCGAGGGGTTGCTTGGGGGCGCGATCACGCCGACCGCGACCCCAAGCGCGACGAGGGCGCTGATCACGCGCTGAGCGTGAGCTTGCGCGGGCCGGGGCGGAAGCCGAGCTCGATCAGCGCGTCCTCCCACTCCGAGCCGACGATCGGCTCGCCGTCGACGCGCTCGAGCGCGAGGCGCTTGATGCGCCCGCGGTGCACGGCGTCGGCGAGCGCCGCGGTGGCGTCGCCGAGCCGCGGGTCGTTGGCGTCGACGAGGATCTGCAGCCCCTTGCCGCCGCGCTCGACGTAGATCACGGGCTCCGCGCCGGCCAGCACCACGTAGGCGCCTGGGTGACGCGCGGGCGACCGACCATCGCGCTGCGGCCAGCGCAACACGGCGCCGTAAGGCTGCGCGGGGTCGGTGGCGGCGAGCACAATCGGCGGCGCGCTGTCGTCATCGCGCTGCGCGCGCAGCCGCTCGACCGCGCCCGGGAGCGCGAACTGGGCGCCGCCGAGGCCGTCGATGAAGTAGCCGCGGCGCGCGACGCCGATCGTCTCGAGGGCCGTGAACTGGTCATAGAGCGAGGAGAAGCCGCCGGGGATCCCCTCCGCCAGCACCTGCTCGCGGGTGACGATGCCGTAGCGCTCGAGCAGCAGCTCGGCCTGGGCGCGGCGGCGGGCGGTCGGGTCCTCGGGCACGGCGAACAACGACGACACGAGCGACCAGCGACCCTGGACCTGCGGCTGGGACCCGCTTCGCCGCGAGGAGAAGCGGCGCCTGCGCGCGCGCTCCGCCCGCGCGGATTGCGACCACGGCGCGCTCAGGCGAGGTGAGCGCAGCGGCGCGTACGCGTCGTTGGTCACCTCGCCCGCCCACACGAGGTCCCACAGCGCCTCCTGCAGCTCCTCGCTCGGGACGCCGGCGATGTCGGCCAGCAGGTCGGTGAAGAAGCACGCGCCCGCGCGCAGGCGCTCGCGGATCGTGTCGTGCACGGGCCCGGCCGGGGGCTCCTTCGGCGGCGGCGGGGGGCCGAGCAGCCGCACGTCCTCGCGAAAGTAGAGCGCGACCTTGCCGGAGCGGCGCCCGAGCGCGCCGGCGCCGACCCAGACCAGCTCGCCGGCCGCGCACAGCGTGTCCATCCACGACGGCGAGTAGGCGCCGAGGCGGCGCGGCAGCACGTCGCGCTCCCACACGTCGGCGGGCAGCGCGAGCCCCTGCAGACCGATCAGCACCTCGCGGAGGCGGTCCGGCCCGGCGCCCGCCGCCGGGTGGCGGTCCACGCCTTGCCAATTGGGGAGGAAGCGCGCGAGCGCGCGCTGGTCGGCCGGCTCGATCTCCTTGCGCAGCGCCGCCAGCGACGCGCGCCGCAGCCGCCGCAGGACCTCGGGATCGCACCATTCGCGCTGGGTGCCGCCGGGCCGCAGCTCGCCGCGCACGAGATCGCCCGAGGTTTCGAGCGCCTCGAGCACGGGGGTGAAGTCGACGCCGAAGCGGGAGCGCAGGTCGTCTGTCTCGAACGGCCCGTGGGTGCGGGCGAAGCGGCGCACGAGCCGCTCCATCGCGTCGGGCACGTCGCCGAGGAAGGCCTCCGGCAGCCCCGACGGCGGCACCGCGCCCAGCGCATCGCGGAACAGGCCCGCGTCCTCGGCCGCGGCCCAGCGCCGCTCGCCGCCGATGCGCAACGCCATCGCGCGCCGCTCGTCGACCAGCTGCGCGAGCCAGGCCGAAGCGAGCTCGGCGGTCGCGCTCAACGCGGCCGCGCCGTTGGTGCCGGCTGCGGCGGCCGAGGCGGCCACCTCCGGCGAGACGCGCAGCGCGGCCTCCTCCGTGGTCAGCTCGCCCACGCGCCGCAGCACGTCGTGGAGCGCGTCGACCGACTCCGCGCGGGTGCGCTCCGAGAGGCGCTGCAGGTCCGCTTCGACCTGCTCGAGCGCGCCGGGGTCGATCAGCTGGCGCAGCTCCTCCTGGCCGAGCAGCTCGCGCAGGAGCTCGCGGTCCAGCGCCAGCGCGGCGGCGCGGCGCTCCGCGTTGGGCTGGTCGCCCTCGTACATGTAGGTCGCGACGTAGTCGAACAGCAGCGAGGAGGCGAACGGGGACGCCGTCGCGGTCTCGACCTCGACGATGCTGAGCTCGCGCGAGTGCAGCTTGCGCAACAGGTCCGTCAGGCCCGGCAGGTCGAGCACGTCGCGCAGGCACTCGCGGTAGGTCTCGAGCACGATCGGGAACTGCGCGTAGCGCTTGGCGACCTCGAGCAGCGTCTGCGACTTCAGCCGCTGCTGCCAGAGCGGGGTGCGCCGGCCCGGGTAGGCGCGCGGGATCAGGAGCGCGCGGCCGGCGTTCTCGCGGAAGCGCGCGCCGAACAGCGCGGAGCCGCCGAGCTCCCCCACCACGCGGTCCTCGAGCTCGTCGGGGTCGATCAGGACGAGCTCCGCGCCGGGCGGCTCATCGGCGTCGGGGAGGTGGACGATGATGCCGTCGTCGGACCAGATGGCGTCGGACTCGAGGCCGTACTCGTCGCGGATGCGCGCGCTCAACGCCAGCCCCCAGGCCGCGTGCACGCGGCCGCCGTAGGGGGAGAGGATGCACAGGCGCCAGTCCCCGATCTCGTCGCGGAAGCGCTCGACGACGATCGTGCGCTCGCTCGGGATGACGCGCGTCGCCTCCTCCTGCTCGCGCAGGAACGCGAGCAGGTTGCCGGCAGCCTTCTCGTCGAGGTCGTAGTCGCGCTCGAGCGTCGCGGAGTCCTGGTCGACGGCCCAACGGGAGAACGCCCCGATCGCCTCGCCGAGCTCGCGCGGGCGCCCGACCGAGTCGCCCTTCCAGAACGGCACGGCGCCCGGGACGCCCGGCGCCGGGTTGACGACGACGCGGTCGCGCGTGATCTCCTCGATCCGCCACGACGTCGCGCCGAGCAGGAACACCTGGCCGGGGCGCGCCTCGTAGACCATCTCCTCGTCGAGCTCGCCGACGCGCCGGCCGTCCGGGAGGTTCACGCTGAACAGCCCGCGGTCGGGGATCGTGCCCGCGTTCGTGATCGCCAGCGCGCGTGAGCCCTTGCGCGCACGGATCGTGCCCGCGACGCGGTCCCACACGATGCGCGGCCGCAGCTCCCCGAACTCCTCCGACGGATAGCGGCCGTCGAGCATGTCGAGCACGTTCTCGAGCTGCGCGCGAGAGAGCTCGGCATAGGTGTGGGTCCGCAGGACCAGCGCGTGCAGGTCGTCAACGCTGACCGTCTCCGCCGACGCCGCCATCGCCACGATCTGCTGGGCGAGTACGTCGAGCGGGTTGCGGGGGACGACGGTGGTCTCGATCAGCCCCTCGCGCATGCGCCGGGCCACGACCGCGCACTCGAGCAGGTCGGCGCGGAACTTGGGGAAGATGCGGCCCTTCGAGGTCTCGCCGACGTTGTGGCCGGCGCGGCCGATGCGCTGGAGGCCGGCGGTCACGGACTTCGGCGACTCGACCTGCAGCACGAGGTCGACGGCGCCCATGTCGATGCCGAGCTCCAACGACGACGTCGCCACCAGGCACGGCAGCTCGCCGGCCTTGAGCTGGTCCTCGACGATCAGCCGCTCCTCGCGGGCAAGTGAGCCATGGTGCGCGCGGGCGATCTCTTCCTCGGCCAGCTCGTTCAGGCGCAGCGCCAGCCGCTCCGCCCCGCGCCGGTTGTTGACGAACACGATGGTCGAGCGGTGGTCCCGCACCAGCTGCAGGATCTCCGGGTAGATCGCGGGCCAGATCGACTTGCGGGTCGCCTCGCCGCCCGCGAACGGGTCGAGGTCGGCGCCGTCGGTCCCCTGGTCGGGCTCGACCATGCTCTCCACCGGGACATGGATCTTGAGGTCGAGCGGCTTGCGCACGCCGGTGTCGATGACGGTGCAGGTGCGCTGCGGACCGACGAGGAAGCGGCCGACCTCCTCGAGCGGGTTCTGGGTCGCGGACAGGCCGATGCGCCGCACGTCGCGGTCAGCCTGCTCGGCGAGCCGCTCGAGCGAGAGCGCGAGGTGCGCGCCGCGCTTGGTCTGGGCGACGGCGTGGATCTCGTCGACGATCACCCACTCCGTGCCGCGGAAGATCTCGCGCGCCTGGCTCGTGAGCATCAGGTACAGCGACTCCGGCGTCGTGATGAGGATGTCGGGCGGGTGGCGGACCATGTCGCGCCGCTCCTTCTGCGGCGTGTCGCCAGTGCGGATGCCGATCGTGATGTCCCCGCCGATGCCCCTCAGCGGCGCGCGCAGGTTCTTCTCGATGTCGTAGGAGAGCGCCTTCAGCGGCGAGACGTAGACGAGGCGCGTGCGCTCATCGTCACCCGTCGGCTCGGCCACCAGGCGGTCGAGCGCCCACAGGAACGCGGCCAGCGTCTTGCCCGAGCCGGTGGGCGCCGAGATCAGCGCGTGCTGGCCCGTCGCGATCGCCGGCCAGGCCTGCGCCTGGGCGGCCGTCGGCTCCGCGAAGGCACGCGTGAACCAGTCGCGAACCTGGGGCGTGAAGGCGGACAGCGGCATCCATTCAAGGGTACGGCCCAGCCCGACGCAGGTACGAAACCTTCAGGGTCAGACCCCGACTTGAGGGTTGAGCGTGGCGCGGCGCGCGACCGCCACCACCGCGCCGACCGCGGCCGCGCCGGCGGCGACGAGGAACGCGGTCCGCCAGCTCGACGCCTCGACGATCCAGCCGGCCAGCGCGGAGCCGATCGCGATGCCGCCGACGAAGGCGGTGACGGGCCAGGTGTAGGCCTCGGTGCGCGCGCCCGGCGGGGCGACCCAGCCGATCAGCTCGTTGCGGGTGGCCAGCAGCGGCGCGATGAACATGCCTGCGGGGAGCACGAGCAGCGCCATCACCGCGACCGACGGCGCGGCGGCGAGTGGCAGCAGCGCGAGCGGGAGCAGCGCGGTCACCCCGAGGTGCACGCGCTGGAGCGGTGGGCGCCGCGACCAGGCGCCGAACGCGAGGCCGCCGGCGGCGCTGCCGAGCGACCACACCGCGAGCAGCACGCCCGCCAGCTCGCGCGAGCCGCTGGCCTCGCTGAACGCGGGCAGCGCGACCTCGCAGATCCCGATGCCGATCCCGGCGGGCAGCGAGGTCAGGACGAGCGAGCGCACACCGGGCGAGGCGAGCGCGCCGAAGCGGCCCGCCGCGGCGGTCGCCTCGGGGTCGGGCAGGATCGCCCGTGAGGGCGCCTGCGCGGTGAAGGCGATCGTCCCGACCATCACGCTCGCCGCGGACACGACCAGCGCCGCGGCGGGCGACATCAGCGTCGCGATCAGCGCGGTCAGCAGCGGGCCGAGGACGAAGATCAGCTCGATCAGCACGGAGTCGAGCGCGTACGCGGCGGGGATGAGGTCCTCCCGGTCGCGCAGCAGCGCCGGCCACATCGACCGCAGCACCGACGAGGTCGGCGGGATCGCGAAGCCGGCGGCGATCGAGCAGGCCAGCAGCACCCCGGTCGGCGCCCCGAGCTCGGTCAAACCGACCACGCCGCCGAGCGCGGCCGCGTGCACGAACGCAAGCGGAACGAGCACGCGCCGCTGGCCGAAGCGGTCGACCAGCCGCCCCTGCACCGGCGCGCCGACCCCTGCCCCGGCGGCGAGCCCGCCCGCGACGATGCCCGCCACCGCGTAGGAGCCTGTCTGCTCGCGCAGGTAGAGGATCAGCGCGAGCGCGTTGATCCCGATCGGGAACCGCGCGAGCAGCGTCGCGGCGATCAGCGCGGCGACGTGAGGGACGCGCAGGACCTCCGCGTAGCGCTTCACGCGAACGGCTCCGCCGACAGCGCCCGCGCCCGCTCGAGCACGGCGTCGAGCATCGCCGGGGTGAGCTTGCCGGTGAACGTGTTCTGCTGGCTGGGGTGGAAGCAGCCGAGCAGGCGGCGGTACTCGGCGCCGTGGCCGAAGCGCGGGCGCGGGCGGGGCGGCGGCCCGTCGGCGAGCGCGGGTGTGCGCAGGGCGGCATCCCACGCGTAGGCGCCGAGGCATACCACGACGCGCGGGGTCGCGATCAGCGCGAGCTCGCGCTCGAGCCAGTGCGAGCAGCGCTCGCGCTCCTCGGGCAGCGGCTGGTTGGCCGGCGGGGCGCAGCGCACGCTGGCGGTGATGAAGCAGTCGCGCAGCTCGAGCCCGTCGTCGCGGTGCACCGACGTCGGCTGGTTGGCGAAGCCGGTGCGATGCAGCGCCGCGAACAGGAAGTCGCCCGAGCGGTCGCCCGTGAACACCCGCCCCGTGCGGTTGGCGCCGTGCGCGGCCGGCGCGAGCCCCAGGATCAGGACGCGCGCGGCCGGGTCGCCGAAACCGGGGATCGGCCGTCCCCAGTAGGTCCAGTCGCGGAACGCGGCGCGCTTCTCGCGTGCCACCGTCTCGCGCCACTCCACCAGCCGCGGGCAGGCCCGGCACGCGGTGACCTCCGCCTCGAAGGAGGCGAGGGCCGGCGGGCTGCTCAAGCCGCGCTGGCGCGCGGCGGCGCCGCGCCCACGAGGCCGAGGATCAGCCGCTCGAGCACCGGCTCGAGCTCGCGGATGTCCGCCGGGTCCTCCGTGCGCAGCTGGCGCGAGGCGAGCTCCACGATCGCGCCGACGATCGCGAACGCGTCGTGCGGCGAGGCGAGCCGGTCGACGAGCCCGGCCTCGGCGTCGGCCCGATTGGCCTCGTCGATGTAGTCGGCGAGGCGGGAGAGCGCGGTGTCGCGGCGCTCCGCCGCCCGCGGGCCGGCACCGATGATCTCGACCAGCAGCGTCTGCGCCTGGTCGGGGTAGGCCTCGATGACCGCCAGGAACGCGCGGACGGCGGCGCCCACGCGGCCCTGCGGGGTGTCCCCACCGTGCTGGACCGCGGCCTCGTCGATCCCGTCGATGAGGACGTCGATGGCGGCGTCGCAGAGCGCGAGGATGCACTCCTCCTTGTTGCCGAAGTGCTCGTAGAACGTCGCCTTCGACATCCCGGCCTCGCGCGCGATCGCCTCCGCGGTCGCGTCGGCGAAGCCGCTGCGGGCGAAGACCGCCGAGGCGGCGGCGAACAGGCGCGCCCGCTGGCGGTCCTGGCGGACCTCGAGCGGCGGCGCGTGCCGGCCTCGCGGAGCTGTCTCGGGTGCACCCATCGCAGTCGATGGTAGATGGAGGGACTACCCTCTGGCCCGCATGCGCCGGTCGCTCCGCCCCCTCCCGCTCCTGCTCGCCGCCGTGATCGCCGGCTGCGGGCAGGCGCAGTCCTCGGCCGGTGACTTCGAGGGCGCGGAGAAGGACGTCGCCGACACGATCGAGCAGCTCCAGACGTCCGCGGAGAGCCGCAAGCCCGAGGAAGTGTGCTCCGACCTGCTCGCCCGCGGGCTGGTCGAAAAGCTCGAGTCCTCCGGGAGCGACTGCGTCGACGAGATGGAGAAGCTGCTCGGCGACGCCGATGACTTCGAGCTCGACGTGACGAAGGTCACGATCACCGGCACCACCGCCTCCGCGACCGTCAAGGCCCGCCGGGGCGGCCGCGATGGAGCCCTCACGACCTTCGCGCTCGAGCGCGAGGACAAGACGTGGCGGTTGACCGACTTCGGCTCGGCGAGCTAGTTAGCCCAGCGAGCGCCCGTACTGGCGCTCGTAGTACGCGCGGTAGTCGCCGGAGCGGATCGGCTCCCACCAGCCGGTGTTCTCGCGGTACCAGGCGACCGTGTGGGCGAGCCCGTCGCCGAAGCGCATCCGCGGCTCCCAGCCGAGCCCGCGCACCTTGTCCGAGGACAGCGAGTAGCGGCGGTCGTGGCCGGGGCGGTCGGTGACGTAGTCGATCAGGCTGTCGTCGCCGCCGGTGAGCCCGATGATCCGCTCGACGACCTCGAGGTTGGCGCACTCGTCGGGGCCGCCGGCGTTGTAGACGTGGCCGGGCTCGCCGTGCTCGAGGACGTGGCCGATCGCGCGGGCGAAGTCCTCGACGTAGATCCAGTTGCGCACCTGCTGGCCGTCGCCGTAGACCGGCAGCTTGTCCCCGTGCAGCGCGTTGAGGATCATCAGCGGGATCAGCTTCTCGGGGTACTGGAACGGCCCGTAGTTGTTGGAGCCGCGGCAGATCAGCGTCGGCAGGCCGAAGGTGTGGAAGTAGCTGTCCACGAGCAGGTCGGCGCCCGCCTTGGTGGCGGAGTAGGGCGAGGACGGGGCGAGCGGGGAGTCCTCGGTGAACGAGCCGGTCTCGATCGAGCCGTAGACCTCGTCGGTGGAGACCTGGACGTAGCGCAGGCCCGCCGCGCGCGCCGCCTCCAGCAGCACGTAAGTGCCCTGGGCGTGCGTCTTGACGAACGCGTCGGGCTCGGCGATCGAGCGGTCGACGTGGGTCTCGGCCGCGAAGTTCACGACCGCATCGCGACCCTCCATCGCCGCCGCGACCGCGTCGGCGTCCTCGATCCCCGCGTGCACGAAGCCATAGCCGGGGCTGCCGGCCACGTCGGCGAGGTTCTCCTCGCGCCCGGCGTAGGTCAGCTTGTCGAGCACGACGATCTCATCGCCGTGCTCGGTGATGCGCTGCCGGACGAAGTTGGAGCCGATGAAGCCGGCCCCGCCGCAGACGAGCAGCTTCACTGGAGGACCTCCGATCGCAGGTAGGCGGACAGCCCCTCCCGCCAGGGCGGCAGCGCCGGCGCGTCGGGGCGGGTGGAGCGCAGGACGGACCAGGCGGGCCGGGGCGCGGGCCGCGGGAACTCGGCGGTGGTGACGGGCACGGCGCGGCAGTCGGCGCCGGCCTCGTCGAACGTCGCCTGCGCCAGCTCGTGCCACGAGCACGAGCCGCCGCCCGCGACGTGCAGGACGCCGGTCAGCCGCCGCTCGGCGATCTCGACGAGCGCGCTCGCCAGGTGGCCCGTGAAGGTCGGACAGCCGAACTGGTCGGCGACCACCTTGACCTCCTCGCGGTCCTCGGCCAAGCGCAGCATCGTGGCGACGAAGTTGGAGCCGTGGACGCCGAACAGCCAGGCGGAGCGGACGACGGCATGGTCTCCGGCGGCGGTCACCAGGATCTCCCCCGCGAGCTTCGAGCGGCCGTAGGCACCGGCCGGGCCGGTCGGGTCGTCCTCCTCGTACGGCAGGGTGGCGGAGCCTTCGAAGACGTAGTCGGAGGACACGTGGACGACGTAGGGCGCCGCGGCGGCGACGTGCCCGGCGCCCGTCCCGTTGACCCGCGTCGCGACGGCCTCGTGCTCCTCGGCGCCGTCGACGTCGGTCCAGGCCGCGCAGTTGACCACCGCGTCGGGCCGCCCCTCGGCCACGGCGGCGCGGACGGCATCGGGATCGGAGATGTCGAGGTCGCGGCGGGCAAGACCGATGACCTCGTGCCCGGCGCCCTCCGCGGCGGCGACGACATCACGGCCCAGCATGCCCGCGGCGCCGGTGACGAGGAGGCGCATCGGCGTCTAGCGTAGAACGCCGCTCTCGGCCCGCAGCGCGAGGCTGAGCTCGAAGCGCGCCTCGGGGTCCTCCAGGCGCTCGCCGAACAGCTCACGCAGCTGCTTGACGCGGTAGCGCACGGTCTGCGGATGGACGTCGAGGGCCGCCGCGACCGCCTGCACCTGGCCGGGGCGGTCGAGCCACGCGCGCAGCGTCTCGGTCAGCCGCTCGCGCGGGCCCTCGGGCAGGTCGGTGAGCGGCGCCAGGCGCTGCTCGGCGAGCTCGGCGGCGAGCGCCGGGTCGGCCGCGATGACGAGCGCCGGCAGGTGCTCCTCGGCGCGCGCGAAGGCCCCGTCGCCGAGCCGTCCCCCCACGAGCAGGGCGTGCGTGGCGATCGCCCGGCGCACCGACAGGCCCGCGCGGGCGAGCGGCACCGCGGGGCCGAGCGCCGCGGGCCGTCCCTCGGTCGCGGCGCGCAGCCGCCCGGGGCGCGCGGGGCCGCCCGGGTCGGGCACGAGCACGAGCGCGAGCCGCTCGAGCCCTGCGCCGATCGCCTCGTCGCCGATCCGGCGCGCCAGCCGTGCGGCGAGCGCGTCCGCCTCGGCCGCCACCTCGGTCGTCGCGGAGGGCAGCCCGACCGGCGTGGCGCCGGGCGCGAGCACCGCCGCCGGAGCGGCGGCGGGTGCGACCGCCGCCCGGTCCGGGCCCGTGGCGCCGGCCGCCGCCGGGGCGGTCACGAGCGCAGCGACGGCCCGTGGGAGCGGCCAGCGGGCGGCCGAGGCCGCCGCGAGCACCGTCTCCTCGTCGACCGGCGGATCCTGCGCGAGCAGCCGCACGAGCCGCCGCCGCAGGCGCTGGCGCTCGCCCGCGGAGGCCGACTGCTCCTCCGCGTAGCCCTCCGCCGACTCGGCGGAGAGCTCGTCGATGTAGGCGAAGATCGCCTCGCCGAGCGCGTAGATGGCCTCGGGCTTCAGGCCGCCGTCGCGGCCGGCCTCCACGAAGCGCCGCCACGCCAGCCGCGAGCCCAGCCGGTAGGCGGACAGCAGCGCGTCGAGGCTGCGCCCCGCGCGCATCTCGCCGCGGCCGAGGTTGACGTAGGTCGCACGCCCGCGGCCGTCGTCGCCGGTCGGGTCCTCGATCTGGTCGACGAAGCGGCCGAGCGCGTGCTCGACGCCGAGCCGCACCACGCGGCCGAACTCGCCCTCCATCGCACGGGCGTAATCGGGCACCTCGACGGCGATCGCGCTGATCATCTCGTCCGCCAGCCCGGGCAGGACCGGGCGCAGGACGTCGGCGGCGTCGGCGGGGATCGCGGCGAACGGTCGAGCGGCGGGCGGCATTATCACGAGGCTACAAGACGACCATCGACGCGCAGCCGGCTTCTAGCCTTGAGCCATGGCCCCCGGCACCAGGGCCGCGCGCGGCGCGGTCACCATCGTCTTCCTGCTCAACGGGATGCTCCTCGGCTCGTGGGCCGGCCGCATCCCCGCGGTCAAGGAGCGGCTCGACCTCGGTGAGGCCGAGCTGGGGCTGGCGCTCGGGCTGGTGGCCGTCGGCGCGCTGGTGGCGATGCCGATCTCGGGTTGGGTGTCGGCGCGCGGGGGGAGCCGGCGCACGACGCGCTTCGCGTTCGTCTTCTGTTGCCTCTCGGTGCCGCTGCCCGCACTCGCCCCGAACTTCGCGCTGCTGCTCCCGGCCGCCATGCTGCTCGGCGCGGGCAACGGCTCGCTCGACGTCGCCATGAACGCGCACGGCGTGGCCGTCGAGCGCCGCCACGAGAGCCCGATCCTCTCCTCCTTCCACGCCGCCTTCTCGTGTGGCGCGCTGATCGGCGCGGGCGGGAGCGCGCTCGCGGCGAGCGTCGAGCTCGACGTCCGCTGGCACCTGCTCGGTGTCGCGGCCCTGGCGCTGGTGGTCGGCCTCGTCGCGTGCCGCTCGCTGCTGCCCGCTGACGCGGACCACGCCGGCGAGGAGGCCGGCCCGCTGCTCGCCTGGCCGCCGCGCGCCCTGTGGGCGGTCGGCGCGGTCGGATTCTGTGCGCTGGTCTGCGAGGGCGCGACCGCCGACTGGAGCGCGGTCTACGTCAGGGAGTCGCTCGACGCCTCGGCCGGGGTCGCGGCGCTCGCGTTCACGGCCTTCTCGGCGACGATGACGATCGGCCGGCTCGTCGGCGACCGGCTCACCGGGGCGTGGGGCGCGGAGGCGCTCGTGCGCCGCGGGGGGCTGCTGTCCGCGGCGGGCGTCGCCGGCGCGCTGCTGATCGGCGATCCGATCGCCGCGACCGCCGGCTTCGCGCTCGTCGGCTTCGGGATCGCCGCGATGGTACCCGTGGTCTTCCGCGCCGCATCCGAGGTCGAGGGCGTGACCCCGGGCGTCGGCATCGCCGCCGCGTCGACGATGGGCTACTTCGGCTTCCTCGTCGCTCCGCCGATCATCGGCGCGGTCGCGGAGGTCACGACGCTGCCGATCGCGCTGGGGCTGGTCGTCTTCCTGAGCCTCATCATGGTCGCGCTCGCGCCGCGCGTGCGGACATCGTCCAGCAGCCCGGTGCTCGCGGCCCGCTGATTCTCAGAGGATCCCGATCTCCGAGTTGTCTCCCACCATGAAGCGATACGCACGCGGCTGCCGGTCATCGCGCGAGATCGCGACGTTCTTGCCCAGCAGCGAAGACTCCATCCGGCCCTCGAGCCCGCGCACCGAGGAGGACTCGAGCAGGATCGAGTGCTCGACCTCGGCGTTCTCGATCACGCAGCCGGCGCCGACGGCGGTATAGGGGCCGATGTAGGCGTCGCGCAGCAGCGCGCCGGAGCCGATCACGGCCGGCCCGCGCACGGTCGCGCGCTCGAGCCGCGCGCCCGGCTCGACGATCACGCGGCCGTCGACCTGCGAGTCGATGAGCTCGCCCTCGACGCGCCGATCGATCGTCTCGAGGATCAACCGGTTCGCCTCGAGCATGTCGTCGAGGCGGCCCGTGTCCTTCCACCAGCCACGGACCACATGGGACTCGACGCGCCGGCCGCCGTCGACGAGCCACTGGATCGCATCGGTGATCTCGAGCTCGCCGCGCGCGCTCGGCTCGATCGCCCGCGCCGCCTCGTGGATGGCCGGCGTGAACATGTAGACGCCGACGAGCGCGAGGTCCGACGCCGGCTCGGCGGGCTTTTCCACCAGCTGCACCACACCGCCGTCCGCGCCGAGCTCAGCCACGCCGTAGTTCTCGGGATCGGGGACGGCCGTGAGCAGGATCAGCGCCTCGGGCCGATCGCTGCGGAACTTGTCCACGAGCTCGGCGATTCCGCCCTGCAGCAGGTTGTCGCCGAGGTACATCACGAACCCGTCGGCGCCGAGGAACGGCTCCGCGGTCAGCACGGCGTGGGCGAGGCCACCTGGCTGGTCCTGCACGATGTAGGTGATCTCGACGCCGAAGCGCGAGCCGTCGCCGGCGGCGCCGCGGATCTCGTCGCCGGTCTCCGGCGCGATGATGATCCCGACCTGCTCGATCCCCGCGGCGGCCATCGCCTCGATGCCGTAGAAGAGCACCGGCTTGTTGGCGACGGGCACGAGCTGCTTCGCCGACGTGTACGTGATCGGGCGCAGGCGGGTGCCCTTGCCGCCCGAGAGGATCAGGCCCTTGAGGTTCGCCATGGGGGCGAGCCTAGTAGCCCCCGCCCAGCTTGCGGTGATCCCAGGTGACGCGCGCGCGCTCGACGAACTCCAGCGCGACGCGCTTCGGCGCCTGCTTGGCGAACGCCTCGCGTGCGTCCTCGCCGCCGCCGGCGTAGCGGGCGACGAGCTCCGCGGAGAACTCGGTGACGACGTCGACGTCGCGGTGGATCTCCACCTCGCAGCGCAGCATCACGCCGCGCAACTCCGCGTACTCGAGACCCGTCTCGACCTGCAGCGTCGCCCGGGGATCGCGCTCGAGGTTCTTGACCTTCTGCGCCTTCGCGTAGGTCCAGGCCCAGATGCGGTCGTCGCGCAGCACGTACCAGAGCGGCATCAGGTGCGGGAAGCCGTCGCGGCCGTTGGTGGCGCAGGTGACGGTCTTCTGCTCCTCGAGGAAGGCGTGCGCCTCCTCGGGGCCCATCTTGATGGCGTCGCGGCCGCTCACGAGGCGGGTGCGAGCAGTCGCTCGGCGGCGTGCAGGACGGCCTCGCGGGCGTCGGCGGGCTCGAGCACAGCGGCGTCGCCGGCCTCCTTGAGCACCTCCTTGACCAGGTAGTCCTCGCCCTTGAAGCCCCATTCGATGATCACCGCGCCGTCGGGCAGCTCGGCGAGCACGGTGCGCTCCTCGCGCGCCCAGCGCGCCTGCTCGGGGGAGATCCAGACCTGCGCGACGCGCGAGTCGGAGACCTCGCCGGTGCGCGGCCAGCCCTCGACGTCGGCGATCGGGTCGAGCCCGGCGCGCGGCTCGTAGGACTCCTCCAGCACGGCCACGGACTTCACACGGTCGAGCCGGAAGTGGCGCGTGTCCTCCTTCGCCGGGTCGTACGTCGCGACGTACCAGCCCTCGCGGCCGTTGATCAGCGCGTACGGCTCGACCGTGCGGGTCGAGAAGCGATCCTCGTTGGGCGCGTAGTACTCGAGCTCGATCAGCTGCCGGGCCTGGATCGCGCGGCTGACCTTGCGCGCGACGTCGGAGTCGTCGGCGTCGGCCCGGGCGACCAGCAGGCCCTCGCCGCCGATCTCGCCGAGCGCGCTCACGATCTTCTCGCGCGCGGTGACGAGATGCTCGGACAGGTGCGCGCCGAGGAACTCGATGGCGGTGATGAGGGCGTTGGCCTCGATCGGGAGCAGGCGCGCGGGGCGGTCGAAGGTGTCGGAGTAGGGCTCGGTGTCGACCTCGATCTCGTTGCCCTGGACCTCGGCGTAGAGCACGTAGGCGCCGCCGCCGAAGTTGACGACGTTGAGCACGCTGATGTCCTCGCGCAGCTCCTGCTCGGAGATCTGCAGCCGCTCGCAGGCCTCCGTCACCGGGAGGCGGCGGCCCTCGCGGCCGGCGGCGATCAGCACCGAGGCGAGCGTGACGAGGCGGGCGAAGCGCTCGGGGCGGATCGCGGCCTCCTGGCGCGAGCGGCTCGGCGGCTCCGCGTCCTCGGGGGCCTCGACGCCGGGCGGGCTGCCCTCGGCAACGCTCGTGAACGGCTCACCCCGGTGGCGCTCGACGATCGCGTCGAGCCGCTCGCGCGCCTCCGCGGCGAGCTCGGGCGGGCCCGCGATGCGTGCGTGCTCGCCGTAGCCGAGCGCCCACGCGATGACCAGGCGCGGGATCGAATAGGGCGTGCGGAACACGCGCCCGTCGCCGTCCTCGGCGTCGGCCATCTCGCCGTAGGGCCCGAAGTTGCGCTCCACGTGCCACGCGATGCGGTCCGAGACCCAGATCTCCGCGGTGGCCTTCGTGTCCCCGAGCTGCCACGGGATGCGGTTGGCGTACTCGCGCGGGTCGAAGTCCGCCGGGCGCTGGAAGTCGTGCTCGGCCTTGGTGGCGTAGGCGACCTTGCCGCGGATGCGCGAGAGGCGGAACACGCGGACGCCGTCGCGCTCGTGGGAGTGGCCGACGAGGTAGAACTGGCCGCCCTGGTAGACGAGCTGGTAGGGGTCGACGCGGCGCTGCGCGACCTCGCCCGACTGCATCGTGAAGTACTCGAACTCGATCCGCTTGCGGCGGTAGATCGCGGTGTCGATCTTGGCCAGGCGGGCCGAGACCTCGGCGCCGCCGGCCGATGCGGTGATCCCGAGGCCGACGGAGCGCTGCTCGGGCGAGTCCAGCGGGCTCGGGCGCCCCCAGGTGATCTGCTGCAGCGCCAGGCGCAGCGGCTCCGCGTAGGCGAACTCGCCGTCGAGCAGCTTCAGCGCGGTCTGCAGCGATGCGTGCTCCTCGTCGGTGAAGGCGATCGCGGGGAGGTGGAAGGCCTCGGGCGCGAGCGAGTAGTTCTCCTGCTCGGAGAAGCCCTCGGCGGGCTTGTCGACGCGCAGCTGGATCCCGAGCGCGTCGAGCTCGGCGCGGTCGGCGTAGAAGCGGCGGGCGAACGCGTCCTCGGTCATGTCCGAGTAGCCCTCGACGTCCCGCCGGATCTCGCTTGCCGTGACGGGTCGCCGCTCCGCCATCAGATACGAGATCAGGGAGAGCTGACGGATCAGCTTCTCGGTGTCCTTCGCCACGACTTCGACTGTAGTAGCGGGGGGACGGAACCCGCGCCGCCTACAACCAATTTGCGGGTTTTGCTAGGCCGCCTCGCGGTCGGCGAAGAAGGCTCCGCCGCCGATGGCACGGTCGAACCCCGACCACTGGCTGCCGTGCGGGAGCTCCTTCTCGAGCCGGTCGAACGAGCCGAGCCGGCCGCCGAGGTTGTCGATCATGTGGACGAGCGTGGCCTCGCGCGTGCATGGGACGACGGGCGAGCCGTGCGCCAGCGCACCGTGGTGCGAGAGGATGATGTGCAGCACCGCGCCGGCGAGGGCGTCGGGGAAGCTCGGCAGGTCCTCGATCAGGCGCCGGATGCGGTAGTAGCCGAGCGGGATCTCCCCCTGCAGCTTGCCGACGTCGGTCATGTCGATCGACTCGCCGCTGAAGGCGTAGGCGTCGAGCTTGCCGATGTCGTGCAGCAGTGCCCCGCAGACGGCGACCTCGCGGTCGATGCCCGGGAACGTGGCCGCGATCGCCGACACCGACTGGGCGACCGACAGGCAGTGCTCGAGCAGCCCGTGGCGGTACGCCTGGTGGTAGTGCTTGGCCGCCGGGGCGGCGCGAAACGCCTCCCACGTGGCGGTGCCCGCGCCGAAGATGGCGTCGAGCAGCCCGCGCAGGTGCGGGTCCTGGATGGTGGCCACGAGGCTGCGCAGGTCGGCCTCCATCTGCTCGGCCGAGCGCGGCGGCCCGTGGACCGGTTCTTCTACGAATTGGTTGACGACCACGCTCAGAAACGCTAGACCCGGCTCCGGCGGATGACGCGGAATGCATTCATCACGGGTGGCGGGGGTGGCCTGGGAGTCGCGGTGGTCGAGCGCTTCCTGACCGCGGGCTGGAATGTCACGGCCCCGCGTCGCGCCGAGGCCGACCTGACCGACCCGGAAGCGGTGCGCCGCGCCGTCGCGGCGGCCGCGCCGCTGCACGCGGTCGTGAACCTCGCCGGCGGCTTCACCGCCGGGCAGCGCGTGGCCGACACGCCGGTCGAGGCGTTCGAGGCGAACCTCGCGCTCAACCTGCGCCCGACCTATCTCGTCTGCCACGCGGCCATCCCGCACCTGGCGAGCGACGGGGCGATCGTGTGCACCTCGTCGATGACCGCGCGCGATCCGTTCCCGGGCAGCGCGGGCTACGCCGCCTCGAAGGCGGCGGTGACGGCGCTCGCGCGCGCGATCGCCAAGGAGGGGGTGCGCTGCAACGTGGTCGCGCCGTCGCTGGTCGACACGCCGGCGAACCGGGAGTCGATGCCGGAGTCCGCGTGGGAGAAGCTCGTGCCGCCGGAGCGGATTGCGGAGCTGGTGCTCTGGCTCTGCTCGCCAGAGTCGGCGGCCTTGAACGGGGCGGAGCTGCCGGTGTAGGTCAACTGCGCTGGGTAGGGAAGCGAGGGAGCCGACCGAATCTCGGCACCGTCCTGCCTAGACCTCGTATAGCGATGTCTAGGCAGGACAGTGGCCGCCATTCCCGACCGAACCCCACTCCCACCCGAACCCCACTCCCACCCAGCCGCCGTTGACGTTCGCCCCGCTCACCGCGGACGCCGAAATCAGCCTCCGTAGTACTTGATCGTCTCGTCCGCCCGCGCGCGCGTCTCGCGCTCGTTGCCGATCGCGTTGAAGGCGATCGCGGCGAACGGGATCAGGCGGCCGGCGAAGCGCTTGATCGCGCGCCGGCCGACCATCTTGGCGAGCTGCGAGGCGAGCGCCTGGTCGCGCTCGAGCTTCGAGCCGACGTACGCCTGGAGGACCGAGGTGCCGACGCCGTCCAGCGCTTGGCGCGCAGAGGCCGGGTCGGGGTAGAGCCCCTGCAGCACGAGCAGCTCGGCGGGGCGCATCGGGTCGAACGGGTCATAGCCGTACGCCGCGGCGATGAAGAACACCATCCGGGACTGGATCCAGGCCGTGGCGGCCATGTCCGGGATCACGGTCACGATGCCGCCGACGCCGGTGGCGGCCCCGCCGAAGCGGGAGAGCGCGGCGTGCTTGCGCTTGGCCATCTGCGCGAGCTCGGCCGGCGTGTGGGCGTACGTGCTCCGGCGCTCCTGGACCCAGGCCGCGGCGGCCGGCGCGTGCCGCTCGGAGGCGGACAGCGCGAGGTGCTCGGGGGCATGCACGGGATCGGTGCGCAGGCGCTCCCACAGCGAGCGCGGCAGCTCGCGCCCAGGCCCGTCCTCGATCCGCTCGGGCAATGCGCTCATCCGGTGAATCTACCCAGCGGCCGCAGTCGTACCGTACGGGTCATGGATCGAAAGTGGTGGACCCTGGTCGCCGTGAGCATCGCGACCTTCATGCTGCTGCTCGACATCACGATCGTGAACGTCGCGCTGCCCGAGATCGAGCGCGCGCTCGGCTCGAGCTTCTCGGACCTGCAGTGGGTGATCGACGCCTACGCGCTCACGCTCGCCGCGCTGCTGCTCACCGGTGGCTCGCTCGCTGACCTGTTCGGCCGCCGCCGGGTGTTCGTGATCGGGATCGTGATCTTCACCATCGCGTCGGCGCTGTGTGCGCTCGCCGGATCGCCGCTGGTCCTCAACCTCGCGCGTGCGCTGCAGGGCGTCGGTGGGGCGTTCATGTTCGCGACCTCGCTGGCGCTGCTGGCCTCCGCGTTCCAGGGCCGCGACCGCGGCACGGCATTCGGCGTCTGGGGCGCGGTGACCGGGGCCTCGGTCGCGGTCGGCCCGCTGGTCGGCGGCGTGCTCACCGACGGCATCGGGTGGGAGGCGATCTTCCTCGTCAACGTGCCGATCGGCATCGCCGCGATCGCGATGACGCTGGCGAAGGTCGAGGAGTCCCAGGCCCCGAGCGGCGGGCGCCTCGACTGGCCGGGGCTGCTCACGTTCTCGGGCGGACTGTTCGCGCTCATCTTCGCGCTGATCCGCGGCAACGCGGAGGGCTGGGGCGACCCGCTGATCGTCGGCTGTCTGGCGGCCGCGGCTGGGCTCGGGGCCGCCTTCGTGTTCGTTGAGCGGCGCAGCGCGCAGCCGATGCTCGACCTCTCCCTCTTCGCCAAGCCGGCCTTCGCGGGCACCTCGATCGCGGCGTTCGCGCTGTCGGCGTCGATGTTCTCGATGTTCCTCTACCTCACGCTCTACATCCAGAACATCCTCGGCTACTCGCCGCTCGAGTCGGGCCTGCGCTTCCTGCCGGTGACGCTGCTGTCGTTCATGATCGCGCCGGTCTCGGGCAAGCTTGCCGAGCGCCTCGGGATCCGCTGGTTCCTGGGTGCCGGGCTCTTCTGCGTCGGCCTCGGCCTGTTCCTGATGAGCGGCCTCGAGGCAGGCGACGACTGGACGGCGCTGCTCGCCGGCTTCCTGGTCGCCGGTGGCGGGATCGGGCTCGTCAACCCGCCGCTCGCCACCGCCGCGGTCGGGGTCGTCGAGCCGCGGCGGGCGGGCATGGCGTCGGGGATCAACTCGACGTTCCGGCAGGTCGGCATCGCCACCGGCATCGCCGGGCTCGGCGCGGTCTTCCAGCACCTCGTGGCCTCGGACTTTTTGGAGCGCGTGCCCGCGTCGCGGCTCCCGCCGGGCGTGCGCGCGGACGCGATCGCCGACTTCATCTCGTTCGGCGGCGCGCAGCGCGTCGGCAACCCGGCACTGTCCCGGGCGGCCGAGCAGGCGTTCGTCCACGGGCTCAACCACATCCTCGTCTACGCGGCCGTCCTGGCCTTCGCGGGCGCGCTGCTGGCGACGCTGCTGACGCGCCCGCAGGACTTCGTCGCACACGCGGAGCCCGCATGATCCCGCTGACCGCGCACGCGTTCGCCGAGGCGGCCGCCAATGTCTACGACGGCACCTTCGGCGAGGGTCTCGCCGACCTGCGCCGGATGCCCTCGACCGTGATCGACGCGGGGCCGCAGTGCACCCTGCACCGCTACCACCCCGCCGCGCCGAGCCGCCGCACCGGCTCGCCGCCGGTGCTGCTCGTGCCGCCGCTGGCCGCGCCCGCGGTGTGCTTCGACCTGCGCCGCGGCTGCTCGGTCGCCGAGCACCTCGTGCTTGCGGGCCGGCCGACCTACCTCGTCGACTACGGGGAGATCGAGTTCGCCGACCGCGCCCTCGGCCTCGAGCACTGGATCGAGGAGGTCGTGCCGCGCGCGATCCGCGCCGCGTCGAACGACGCCGGCGGCCGGCCCGTCCAGGTCGTGGGCTGGTGCCTCGGCGGCATCCTGGCGCTGCTGGCGCTCGCCGCCGACCGGGACCTGCCGGTCGCGGCGGCGGCGCTGATCGCGAGCCCGTTCGACTTCTCCAAGGTCCCGCTGGTCGCGCCGCTGCGCCCGATCGCGGCCGTCACGGGCGGTGCCGGGATCACCCAGCTCTACCGCCTGCTCGGGGGAGCGCCGGCGCCGCTGGTCAAGCGCGGCTACCAGCTGGCCGGCATCGAGAAGTACCTGATGAAGCCGTGGACGGTGCTGTCGAACCTGCACGACCGCGAGCTGCTCGCGCAGATCGAGGCGGTCGACGCGTTCATGGACCGCATGCACGCCTATCCCGGGCGCACCTTCGGTCAGCTCTACCACCGCTTCTTCCGCACCAACGACCTCGCGGACGGCCGCTTCGCGGTCACGGGTGGCACGCTCGACCTCGCCGACGTGCACGTGCCGGTCCTGTCCGTCGCCGGCCGCGGCGACGGGATCGCGCCGGTGGCGGCCTGCCATCACGTCGAGTCGCTGCTCACGCGCGCGCGCGTCGAGCTCGCAACCGCGCCGGGCGGCCACCTCGGCGTCCTGACCGGCCGCGCGGCAGCCGGCACGACGTGGGCGACCCTCGATGCGTTCCTCGACGCGGCTGCTCCTGCAAAGCGCCGTGCACGGCGGGCAACGCCACGGGGGACCGCTGCCTGAGCGGCTACCCTTCCCGCCCCATGCGCGCGAACGCCCCCCTCACCACGTTCCTGCTCCTGCTCGTCCTCGCCGTCCCGGCGGCGGGCCAGACGCCACTCCCGCCCGAGCAGCGGATCGCGCCCGGCGTGAAGGCCGGCGGCCTCGCCGTCGGCAACCTCACGGTGGCGGAGGCCGCGGCCAAGCTGCAGCAGACCTCCGGCCCGGCGCTCTACAACCCGGTCGCCGTCCACGTCGGGGGGCAGAGGTTCCGGCTGACTCCGAAGCAGAGCAAGCTGAAGTTCGACACGATCCTGACCGCGAAGCGCGCCTACCAGGCGGGGCTCGCGAACCCCGCGGCCGACATCGCGCTCGCCACCAGCGTGAGCGAGGCTCGCGTCCGGGCCTTCGCCAGGCGCGTCGCCCGCGAGGTCTACGTCGCGCCGCGCGACGCCGCGATCCGCATCACGCTGCGCCACATCTTCCGCCGCAAGTCGGTGACGGGCCGCTCGCTCGACGTCAAGGGGCTGCGCGCCGCGATCCGGCTCACGCTGAGCAACGCGACCGCGCCGCACGTCCTGCGCCCGGGCCGCAGGATCCTCAAGGCGCGCGTGAACGCGAACGACCTCGCGCGCGCCTACGGGACCGTCGTCACGATCGATCGCAGCAACTTCAAGCTGCGCCTGTTCAAGCGGCTGAAGTTCTCCAAGCGCTACGGGGTCGCGGTCGGCCAGCCGGCCTACCCGACGCCGGCCGGGCGCTTCCAGATCTCCAACAAGCAGGTCAACCCGGCGTGGACCGCACCGAACTCGCCGTGGGCGGGCGAGCTCGCCGGGACCACGACGCCGGGCGGCGCGGCCTCGAACCCGCTGCGGGCCCGCTGGATGGGGATCGCCGGCGGCGTCGGCATCCACGGGACCTCGCAGGAGTACTCGATCGGCACCCGCGCGTCGCACGGCTGCATCCGCATGCGCGTCGCGGACGTGGTCGACCTGTACTCGAGGGTGCCGGTCGGCACCCCCGTGCTCATCCGCTAGCGCTGGCTGGCTACTTCAGCCAGGACCCGTCGTCGTAGCGGGCGGGCGAGACGTCGATGCGCTTGAAGCCGGGGCGGTCCTCGGCGACGAGGTTGCCAGCCGTACGGCGGAGGCGGCGGAGGGTGCGGTTCATGGTGGGCTCCAGTCCAGTCGGTGGCGGGGGACGCTGTGCACCTTCGCAGCGCGTGGGCACCGTTCCCATCGAGCCACCCGGCGGGTGACCCTGCGGCTTCACCCGCCCTGGGGTACGGCTGGCTCTACCTCCGAACGATGCGGATCTCGACGCGCGCCGGGCGTGCAGGCGCCGCCAGCGACAGGAAGTCGCGCACGAGCCCGGAGTGATGGCAGAACGGGCAGCCCAGCGGGGCGCCGACCGCGGCCGGCCCCGGCGCCAGGGCGACCGGCGCGTCGCAGCGCGGGCAGGCGAGCGTGCCGGTGCCGAGGTGCCCGGCGTTGAGGCGGCGGCGGTAATCGTGGGTCTCCGCCGTGCCGCCGACCGGCCCGCGCCGGACGGGCTCTGCGCCGTCGATGCCGCGCTGGAAGCTCACGCCGACCAGTCTAGGAGCCTGCGGTCCAATAGTTTCACCTCCATGACCGACTCGACCCCCTCCCGCGCGGCGCTCGTCACGGGCTGCTCCTCCGGCATCGGCCGTGCGACCGCCGAGCGCCTCGCCGCCTCCGGCTGGACCGTCTACGCGACCGCCCGCAAGCCCGAGACGCTGAGCGCGCTGGAAGCGCGCGGCTGCCGCACGCTCGCCCTGGACGTCACGGACGAGGGCTCGATGCGCGCCGCGGTCGAGGCTGTCGAGGCCGAGCACGGCGCCGTCGGCGTGCTCGTCAACAACGCGGGCTACAGCCAGTCCGGGGCGGTCGAGACCGTCCCGATGGACAAGGTCCGCGCCCAGTTCGAGACCAACGTGTTCGGCCTCGTGCGCCTGTGCCAGCTCGCGCTGCCGGGGATGCGCCGGAAGCGCTGGGGCAAGATCGTCAACCTCTCCTCCATGGGCGGGCGGTTCGTCTTCCCGGGCGGCGGCTTCTACCACGCGACCAAGTACGCGGTCGAAGCGATCTCCGACGCCCTGCGCTTCGAGGTCAAGGGCTTCGGGGTCGACGTGATCCTGATCGAGCCCGGCTTGATCAAGACGGCGTTCGGGGAGACCGCGTCGGGCGGGGTGGCCGAGGCGGGCGCGGGCCAGGGCGACTACGCGCAGTTCAACGCGCACGTCGCGCGCGCGACCGAGAGCGCGTACGAGAAGGGCAGCCCGGTCGGCCGGCTGGGCGGGCCGCCGGAGGCGGTCGCGAAGGCGATCGAGAAGGCGCTGCGGGCGAAGCGCCCGCGCGCCCGCTACACCGTCACCCCGTCGGCGAAGCTGCTGATCGGCCAGCGCGCGCTGCTGCCCGACCGCGGCTGGGATGCCGTGATGCGCTCCCAGTTCCCCCAGCCGGGTAAATGAGCGACGTCGAGCGACTGGCCGAGCGCGCCGCCCGCGAGGGCCGCTTCGGGATCGACACGGAGTTCATGCCGGAGGGGCGCTACCGGCCCCTGCTCTGCCTCGTGCAGGTCTGCGTCGGCGGCGAGATTGCCGTGCTCGACCCGTTCGAGGGCTTCGACCCCGCCCCGTTCGCGGAGGTGCTCGCCGACCCCGGGGTCCAGGTGGTGCTGCACGCCGGCCGCCAAGACGTGGCGATCATGCGCCGCGAGTGGCGCTGCGAGGTCACGAACGTGTTCGACACCCAGGTCGCGGCCGGCTTCGCCGGGTTCGCGGCGCAGGCCGGCTACACGGGCCTGCTGCACGACGTGCTCAAGATCCGGGTGGCCAAGACGGCGAGCTTCACGCGCTGGGACGCCCGGCCGCTGACGCAGGAGCAGGTCTCCTATGCACGCGAGGACGTCGAGCACCTGTTCCCCCTGGCCGACGAGATCCAGAAGCGCCTGCTCTCGACCGGGCGCCTGGAGTGGGCTCGCGAGGAGTGCCGCGCGATCGCCGCCTCGAGCGACGAGCGCGACCCCGAGGAGGTCTGGCGCCGGCTGCCGCGGGCCACCGGACTGGACCCGCGCGAGCGCGCGGTCGCGCGCGCGCTGGGCGCGTGGCGGGAGCGCACGGCGATGCGCGAGGACCGCCCGGTGGGCTCGATCGTGCGCGACCCGACACTGGTGGAGCTCGCCAAGCGCCAGCCCGCGGGGCGCCGCGAGCTGGGCCAGATCCGCGGGCTCAATCCGGAGCTCGTGCGCCGCCGCAGCGCCGATCTGCTGGAGGTGATCGAGCGCGGCCGGGCGGCGCCGCCGATCCGGCTCGAGGAGGCCGAGCGGCTGCAGACGGAGTCCGTGGACGGGCCGGCGATCGCGCTCTCGGAGGCACTCGTGCGCGCCCGGGCGCAGGAGGCGGGGCTGGCCTATGAGCTGATCGCCGCGCGCGCGGACCTCACGCCGATCGTCGTCGCGGCCCGCCGCGGCGATCCCGAGCCCTCCGTCCGTACGCTCACGGGCTGGCGGCGCGAGCTCGTGGGCGCCGAGCTGCTCGAGCTGCTGCGCGGGCGCCGTCGGCTGGGCATCGGCGAGAGCGGTCGCGTGGAGATCGCGTAGCGGCCCTTTATCCGGAAGCGGTTAGGTTCCGCTGATGAAACGCGGCCAGCTCCTGCTCGCGCTGCTCGCCGCCCTGGCGGTCGGCGCGGTCGCGTGGTTCGCGGGCGGCAGCGGCGACAAGGAGGAGACGTCCTCCTCCAAGACGGCCAACGGCGCGCCGGCGGCGGCGAACGCCGTCAAGGTCTCCTTCGCCTACTCGCCCGAGAAGGAGCAGCTGCTCGTCCCGCTGATCAAGGCCTTCAACCGGGAGCGCACCGAGGTCGACGGGCGGCCCGTCTTCGTCGAGGGCATCAACGCTTCCTCGGGCGACGCGGAGAGCAGGATCGCCAAGGGCACCTTCAAGCCCGTCGCCTGGTCGCCGGCGTCGTCGCTGTGGGGACGGCTGCTCAACTTCGAGGCCGACCGGCCGTTCACGTCCGAGGAGGCGCCCTCGATCGTGCGCACGCCGCTCGTGATCGCGATGTGGGAGCCGATGGCGCGGGCGCTCGGCTACCCGAAGAAGAAGATCGGGTTCGCCGACGTGCTGCGGCTGTCGACCTCCGACAAGGGCTGGGCGGAGTTCGGGCGACCGGAGTTCGGGGACTTCAAGCTCGTCCACACGAGCCCCGACTTCTCGACCTCCGGGCTGTCGTTCGTCGTGGCGGAGTACTACGCGGCGCTGGGCAAGCAGGAGGGCCTGGTGGAGAAGGACATCCAGAACGCCGCGGCGCGCAAGCGGGTGCGCAACATCGAGCGCTCGATCGTGCACTACGGGGACACGACGCTGTTCATCGCCGAGCAGCTCAAGAAGGAGGGGCCGGGCTACGCGAGCGCGGTCGCGATGGAGGAGGTGACGCTGCTCGATTTCAACCGCACGCGCGGCGACCTCGACAAGCTCGTGGCGATCTATCCCGAGGAGGGCACGTTCGACTCCGACTCGCCGTTCTTCATCCTCAAGGCGCCATGGGTGTCGGCCGAACAGGCGGCGGGCGCGGAGGCGTTCCAGAAGTACCTGGCCGAGGAGATCACGCCGGAGGTCGCCGCCAAGTCGGGCTTCCGCCCCGCTGACCGCGAGACCGCGCCGGTCGCGCCGATCACCGTCGCCAACGGCGCCGATCCCAAGCAGCCCGAGCGCGTGCTCGCGCTGCCCGAGCCGCGCGTGCTGGCGGCGATCAAGGCGGCCTGGCGGCGGGACCGCAAGCCCGCCAACATCATGCTCGTGCTCGACACGTCGGGATCGATGAACGCCCAGGGGCGACTGGCGCAGGCGAAGGCCGGGCTCGAGGTGTTCTTCCGCGGCGTCGAGCCGCAGGACGCCGTCGGGCTCACGATCTTCTCCGACCAGATCCAGCCGCTGATTGCGCCGGCGCCGCTGAGCAAGAACCGCACGGAGCTGCGCGAGCGCGTGCGCGACCTGATCGCCGAGGGCGGCACTGCGTTCTACGACGCGACGGTCGAGTCGTTCGACGCCGTGCGCGCGCAGAAGGCGACGGACCGCATCAACGCCGTCGTGCTGCTGACCGACGGGGACGACACCGACTCGCAGCGCACCGTCGATGAGGTCGTCGCGCACCTCGAGGGGCAGGGCGACTCGGAGAACCGGGTGCGCGTGTTCACGATCGCCTACTCCTCGGGCGCGACCGGCGCGCGCGAGCAGCTCAAGCGCATCGCCGCGGCCTCCGGCGGCAACAGCTACGAGGGCAAGACGGAGAACATCGAGTCCGTCTACCGCTCGATCTCCTCGTTCTTCTAGGTCAGTGATGCCGGCCCCAGCTCCCTACGATCGCGGCCGCTACAACCGCGCGCTGATCGTGAACGCGCTGCTCGACCCGTTCAACGTCGTGCTGCTCGCGGTCATGCTGATCGCCGCCATCCTGGTCAGCACGTGGGTGCTGCCCGTCGCGGCGGTCCTCTACCTCGCGGGCGCGGCGCGCACCTACTTCGATGAGGACGTGGCGAACACGGTGCTCGAGCGCGAGCGCGCGGAGCACCGCGAGCGGCTCGCGGCGGGGCGCGTCGTGCTGCGCACGGAGGACTTCGCCCCGCCGCTGCGGTCGTTGATCGAGCAGGCACGGGCGCGCGAGGCGCGGATCCGCGACGCGATCGCCCGCGCGGATCTCCCCTACGACGAGGTCGCCGACGAGATCGACAGCTTCGTGGCGGCGATGGAGACGACCGCGACGCGCGCGCAGCTGCTGTGGGAGGCGCTGTCGGACACTCCGCCGGAGCGCGTGCAGGCGCGCCTCGACCAGCTCCGCGGCGAGGGCGACCCTGGCAAGGCCGAGCTCGTCGGCGCGCTGGAGGCCCAGGTGAACACGCTGCGACGGATGGAGAAGCAGCTCGAGCGCTTCTTCTCGGAGATGGAGCGGATCCTCGTCGAGCTCGACACGGTCCGCTCACAGCTCGTCTCCGTCTCGGCCTCCAGCGAGTCGGCCCAGCAGACCGAGCTCGCCGCCGACGTGCGGGCACTGCGCGAGCGCGTGGGCGCGAGCGCGGAGGGAATGGCGGCGGCGTTCGAGGCGGGGACCTGAGATGGCCGAGCCGCTCTGGCTGCGCGCCGCCTACGACGCGCGCGGCTGACGGCCACGCGCGGGCGCGAGACCGTTCATCAGCGCGTCCATCTGCGCGTCGACCGCGAACATCTGCGCCACGTCGCCGCCGGTGATGAGCAGCCGGTAGACGGCCGGGCCGGCGAACAGGTCGATCAGCAGCTCGACGTCGAACCCCTCGCGGATCTCACCGCGGGCGATCGCCCGCTCGAGCACCGTCCCCAGCGCCGCCCGGCGGGGCGCGACGAGGTTGGCGTGGAAGATCGCGAACAGCTCGGGGTCGTTGACGGACTCTCCGAGCAGGCGCGGCATCAGCATCCCGGCGCCGCCGCGCGTCGCGCTCGCGCGCACGGCGGCGGCGAGCGCGTCGTAGTCGCCGCGCAGGCTGCCGCTGTCCGGGGTCTCGAACTCCTCGTGCAGGAAGACCATCGTGTCGCGCACAAGCTCCTCCTTGGAGCCCCAGCGGCGGTAGATCGTCGCCTTGCCGACGCCGGCGCGCGTCCGCACGCCCTCCATGGTCAGCGCGCCGTAGCCGACCTCGATCAGCAGGTCGAGCGTCGCACGGATGATCGCCTGGTGCGACGCCTCGGAGCGAGGCCGCCCCGGCGTGCGCCGGGGCGACTCTGCGGTTTCGCTCACGCGGGGACGGCCTCCGCACCCAGCGGCGCGTGGGCGTGCGGGCGCTCGCGCGCCGGAATCACCAGGTAGGCGATCACGGCGCCGGCCGGCAGCCCGCTGACGGCCTCGTCCATGTCGCCACGGTACTGGCTGGCGAGGAGCGACCCGAGGATCGCGACGCCGAGCGCGCCGCCGGTTGTGCGGGTGGTGTCGTTGACGGCGGAGCCGACGCTCGCCTTCTCCAGCGGCAGCGAGCCCATCACGGACTCGGTGGCGGGGGCCATCGCCATGCCCATGCCGAAGCCGAGGACGAGCAGGTGCGCGGCCAAGATGCCGTAGCCCGAGTCGACCTGGAACTGGGTGACGATCGACAGGCCGGCCGCGACGAGCACGAGCCCGCCGGCGACCACGCGCTTCGTGCCGATGCGCTCGGCCAGCTTCGCCGAGATCGGGCCGCCGAGGATCAGCCCGACCGCGACCGGGGTCACGCGCAGCCCGGCCTCGAGCGCCGAGAACTCGAGCACGCCCTGCAGGTACTGGGTCAGGAAGAAGATCGACCCGAACATCGAGAAGAACACCAGCGTGATCGCGGCGCTCGCGCCGGAGAAGCGCGGGTTGCGGAACAGGCGGAGGTCGAGCATCGGCTCGCGGGCGCGCAGCTCCCAGGCCAGGAAGGCCCCGAGGACGACGGCGGCGGCGCCGAAGGCGGCGAGGATGGTGGGGCTCGTCCAGCCCTCGGCCGGCGCCTCGATGATCGCCCATACCAGCGTGGTCAGGCCGGCGATCGAGAGCGCGAAGCCGGGGACGTCGAGCCGCGGCGCGGCGGGGTCCTTCGACTCCGGCACGAGCCAGTGGCCGGCCGTGAGCGGCGACGACGAACGGGAGGTTGACGAGGAAGACCGCGTTCCAGCTCGCGTGCTCGATCAGCCAGCCGCCGGCGACGGGGCCGATGGCGATGCCGAGGCCGGAGACGCCGGCCCACACGCCGATCGCCTTCGCCCGTTCATGGGCAGGGAAGACGGCGGTGATCGACAGCGTCGACGGCATGATGAACGCGCCGCCGACGCCCATCAGGGCGCGGGTGGCGATCAGCATCTCCGGCGACGTGGCGAGGGCGGAGAGGCCAGAGCCGAGCCCGAAGATGGCAAGACCGATCGTGAGCCCGCGCTTGCGGCCGAAGCGGTCGCCGAGGGCGCCGGCGGTGAGCAGCAGCCCGGCGAAGACGAGCATGTAGGCGTCGACGATCCACTGCAGCTGGGAGCTGGATGCGCCGCCCGCCGACTGAGCGGAGCGGCTCGGCCGTCCCGCTCGATGCTTCCCCGTCTTCGTCAGTTCGTCGCGGCGAGCGCGAAGGCCATGCGGATCTCGGTCCCGCCGCCGTCGCGGCTGTGGACCTCGAGGCTCTCCGTCATCTGCGCGATCAGCGGGAGGCCGAGGCCGAGGCCGGGGCTGTCGGTGCGCGGGAGCATCCCGCGCCCCTCGTCCGCCACCTCGACGACGACCGTCTCGGCCTCACGGCGCGCGCGGACCTCGACCGGGCCGGGCTCATCCCGGTCCAGGTAGGCGTGGAGCACGGCGTTGGTGACCGCCTCGGAGACCGCGAGCGAGACGGCGGCGAGCGCGTGGGGCGTCGCGCCGGCGGACTCGGCGAACGCGCCGACCGCGCTGCGCGCCTCGGCGACCGAAGCTGCCACCGCGGGCCAGGCGCAGGCCAGGGGGCGTGCGTCGGGTCCGAGCGGGGAGTGGGGAGTTGCGGCGTCCGGCGTCACGAGAGGCTGCTGCAGTCGGCGCGTTTCGGCGCCAAGTGTACGCCCCTGGTGCGGCCGGAGACTCAGCCCGAGCCGGCGATGACGCGTCCCGGCACCCGGGCCGGGGCGAGCCGCCGGCGCGCGCGCAGCCCGATCTCGACGCCGGAGGCGATCGTGATCGCGACCATCACGTAGAGTGGCACGTACAGCGCGGCACCGCTGAGGTCGAGCGCCATCAGGGCCAGCACGACGCAGACCTGGACGACCATCTTGGCCTTGCCCAACGGCCCGGCCGCGATGACGACGCCGGAACGGCGCGCGTACTGGCGCAGCAGCGTCACCCACACCTCACGCGCGGCGATCACGGCGACGACCCACACGGGCACGCGGCCGGCGCTCGCAAGCGCGGCCAGCGATCCGATCACGAGCAGCTTGTCGGCGAACGGGTCGGCGAGGGTGCCGAAGACGCTCTCCGCCCTCCAGCGCCGCGCGAGGTGACCGTCGCAGGCGTCCGTGAAAGAGGCGACGGCGAACAGGGCGGCGGCGGTCAGCGACACGCCGGCGTTCTCCAGCAGGAGCCACACGACGGCGGGGACGATCGCGATCCGGCCGAGTGTCAGCGCGTTCGGGACCACGGGGCGCCAGGCGACCGGGACCGCGAGTCGCAGGTGGCCCGTCGCGACGCCCGCGAGCACGACCGCGATCACGCCGATGCCGACGCCGGCGATGTCGTCGACCACGTAGTGCCAGCCGAAGTACAGGGTGGCCACCATCGTCAGCGCGAGGAACGTCCACAGCGCCACGCGCAGGATGCGCGCGAGATGCAGCAGCTGCGCGATCAGCGCCGCGGTGAAGACGACGGAGACGTGCAGCGACGCGAAGGCGGCGATGCTCTGGGCCGCCTGACCCGCCAGCGCCTCATGGCGTTCGTAGATCAGCGCCTGCTGCAGGGCCGCGGTGCCCGTCTCGGGCAGCGTCGTGTAGAGGTCGGGCGCGACGAAGATCGGCCCGAGCGACGGGAGCACGAGGTAGGAGACGACGCCGAGCGTCCAGTTGAGCCCGAGCGCCGTCACGTACCAGAGCCCGGGAATCGGGTTCGAGGAGGCGATCAGCGCGGCCCCGAGCGAGATCGGCACGAAGGCGAGGAAGAACAGGTAGACGCTCGACAGCAGGTGGGCGGCGATGCCGGTGCCCAGGAGGTCGTGCAGGAGCGGGCCGGGGTCGTGCCCGAAGAACATGTTGCGGTCCAGCGACAGCAGGGCCGCGTCGTAGTCCTGGTCGGTCAGGAACGGCAGGAAGCTCTTGAGGTTCCGGTACGACAGGTAGGTGACGTAGAACGAGACCAGCCCGAGGCAGACGGCGCCGAGGCGGCGGCGGCTCCAGCGCTCACGCGCCACGGCGGGCAGCGTCACGCGGATCGGCCCGGGGCGCTTGATCGCCCGCGGGATCAGGTCGGCGAGGATGAAGAAGCCGAGCGTGCCGAACAGGAGCATGATGCGCCCGCTGAGCATCTTGTCCGTATCCCGCACGGCGAGCCCGTCCGACAGGGATACGATGGCGGTCGCAAGCGCCATGGCGACGGCGATCCCGAGCGCCGGTCCGTGCCAGCGCCAAGCCAGCGGGTCGGCGCGGCCGTCCTGCCAGACGGAGGCGTCGGTGGGGTCATGGACTGCGGAGGTGGCCATCGCTGGGGGGATTGTGCCCCCGAAATGTGACTTTGCGTCACGTTTCCCCTCAATCCCAACACCTCCTAACGGGCGTCCACAGCGAGGCCCGGCGAGTCCGCGAAGACGCCGTCGACCCCGAGTGCGAAGTAGTGGCGCAGCTCGGCTCCCAGGTCGCCGGGTGCCGCCGGGTCATCGCCGCGGCGCAGCTCGGCCGGGAGGAAGGCGTTCTCGCGGCGGAAGGTGTAGGGATGCACGAGCAGTCCCGCGCGGTGGGCGTCCTCGATGAAGCTCGTGGCCGGGAGCGAGGCGCCGTCCGCGTCGAGCGGCACGATGCGGGCCTTCGCGGGGCCGACGCCGTCCGCGTATTCCGCGATCGCCCGCAGGTCGTCGCGCGCGGCCGGGGCGTGGGCCCCGAGCAGCTGCACGAGCCGGAGGGGGAGCTCCGCGCGCAGCGCCCGCAGGCTCTCGGCCTCGAAGGACTGCACGAACACCTGCGCGCCGGCGCGATCGAGGCCGTTGGCGCGCAGCGCCGCGACGAGCGCGGGCTCGAGCGGCAGGCCGATCGAGCGGTGGTAGGCCGCGTGCTTCGTCTCCGGGTAGATGCCGACCGACAGCCGCGCGGCGAGGTCGATGACCTCCTGGAAGGTCGGGATCTCGTAGCGGCCGTCGTGCTCCGTGTTGCCCGGCCGCAGCTCGGGGATGCGCTCCTTCGCGCGCAGCGTCTTGAGCTCGGCGAGCGTGAAGTCCTCCGTGAACCAGCCGTCGAGCGTCTTCCCGTCGATCGCCTTGGAGGTCCGGCGGTCCGCGAACTCCGGCCTGCTTGCCACGTCCGTGGTCCCTGAGATCTCGTTCTCGTGGCGCACGACGAGCTGGCCGTCGCTCGTCGAGACGAGGTCCGGCTCGATGTAGTCGGCCCCCTGGCGGGCACCCAGCTCGTAGGCGGCGAGCGTGTGCTCGGGCCGGTGGCCGGACGCGCCGCGGTGCGCGATCACGATCGGCGGCATCGGGAGAGCATGGCGGGCTACCCTCACCGCATGTGCCGCAACATTCGCCCCCTTCACAACTTCGAGCCGCCCGCGAACCAGGAAGAGGTCCGTGACGCCGCGCTCCAGTACGTCCGCAAGATCAGCGGGTCAAGCAAGCCTTCGCAGGCCAACCAGGCGGCCTTCGACCGCGCCGTCGAGGCCGTCGCGGCCGCGACCGCGGAGCTGCTCGACGGGCTGACCACGAACGCGCCTCCGAAGGACCGCGAGGTCGAGGCGGCCAAGCGCCGAGAGCGCGCGGCAGAGCGCTACGCCAGGGCGTAGCGCTCAGCCGAGCTTGAACGGGTCCCGGGTCGCCCCGGTCAGCTCCACCCACACGGCCTTGGTCTCGGAGAACTCGCGGATGGCCTCGTGGCCGTTCTCCCGCCCGACGCCGCTGGCGCCGGGGCCGCCGAACGGGACCGCCGGGGACACGACGCGGTAGCTGTGGACCCACACCGTGCCGGCGCGCAGCGCGTGCGCGACCCGGTGCGCGCGCCGGACGTCGCTCGTCCACACGCCCGTCGCCGGGCCGTACCGCGAGGCGTTGGCCAGCCGCACCGCCTCCTCCTCGTCGCTGAAGCGCATGACCGCGAGCACCGGCCCGAAGATCTCCTCGCTCACGACGCGCATCTCGGGCGTGGTGCCGGTCAACACGGTCGGCTGCACGAAGAGCCCGCCCTGCTCCGGGTCGGGGCCGCCGCCGGAGGCAACGGTGGCGCCCTGCTCGATCGCCGAGCCGATGAAGCCGGTGACGGTCTCGAACTGGCGCGCGGTGGCGAGCGGGCCCATCTCGGTGTGCTCGGACTGCGGGTCGCCGAGCCGGATGTCGCCGGCGCGCGCCGCCACCCGCTCCACGAGCTCGTCGTGGACACCGGCGTGGACGAGCAGGCGCGATCCCGCCATGCAGGTCTGGCCGCCGGCGGCGAAGACCCCGGCGACGATGCCGTTGGTGACCGCCTCGAGGTCGGCGTCGTCGAAGACGACCTGGGCGGACTTGCCGCCGAGCTCGAGCGTGACGCCGGCGAGATGGCCCATCGCCGCCTGCGCGACCTGGATCCCCACCGCCGTCGACCCGGTGAAGGCGAGCTTGTCGACGCCCGGGTGCGCGGCCAGCGCCCTGCCGGCCTCCGGCGTCGAGCCGGTGACGACGTTGAAGACGCCCGGCGGCAGCCCGGCTTCCTCGAAGCGCCGCGCGAGCTCGAGCGTCGAGACCGGCGTGTGGTCGGAGGGCTTCGCGACCAGGGTGCACCCGGCTGCGAGCGCCGGCGCGGCCTTCCAGGTCAGCAGCATCAGCGGCGAGTTCCAGGGCACGATCGCGCCCACCACGCCGACGGGCTCGTGGCGCGTGTAGATCAGGTAGTCGGGCCGGTCGGCGTCGATCGTGTCGCCCACGGCTCGCCGCGGAACGGGTCGAGCGTGTCGTAGGTCGCGCCGGAGTCCGCCGGCGTCCACGACCCGCCGATCGGAAGCTCGTAGGTCTGCAGCGTGCTCGTGCGCATCAGAATCGCGGCGAGTATCTCCGCGCTTGGCCGTCTAGGTCAACTCGGCCAGCAGCGGGCGGTAGTTCGCGCGGAAGATCCTGCGCCCCGCCAGCCGCAGGACGCCGTTCCGGACGACCGGCGGGAGCGTGCGCGTGCGGTCGCGGCGATGGGTCTGGGCGCGCACCCAGTCGGTCCGCGGGCGGCGCGCGGACTCGAACGCCGCCAGCGCGCCGGGGACGGAGCCGATCTCGCGCAGCGTGGCGGCGAGCACGAGCGCGTCCTCGAGCGCCATGGCCGCGCCCTGGGCCATGTTCGGGGAGGTCGCGTGGGCGGCGTCGCCGATCAGCACGACGCGGTCGCGCACCCAGGTGTCGAGCGAGACCTCCTCGATCGGAGCGACGTGGACCTCGCCCGCGCCGGCGAGCAGCGCCGGAGCGGGCGCGGCGAACGCCGCGGCCGACGTCCCGTCCCAGTAGCAGTAGGCCCACTCTTCGTCGAGCGGCATCGTCAGGAACGTCGCATCGCGCCCGAGCATCACCGACCAGGTCGTGACCCCCGGCGGGCGCGGCGCGAGGAAGCGGCGACCGGTCTGGCCGACGAGGCGCGGCACCGCCGCCGGCCCGAACACGAGCGCGCGCACGCCGCTGTGGATCCCGTCCGCGCCGACCACGAGGTCGTAGTCGCCGCCGCTGCCGTCGCTGAGCCCGACGGCCGGCCCGGCGATGCGCTCCACGGTCAGCCCGCGGCGGATGGGGACGTCGCCCGCGGCCTCGAGCAGCAGCGCGTGCAGGTCCGCCCGGTGGGTGGCCAGGCACGGCCCGACGCCAGCCCACAGCCGTGCGACGTCGACCTCGCATAGAAGACGGCCGCGGTGGTCGCAGAAGCGCTGGCGCGGGATCTCGCACCCCTGCGGCTCGACGCCGAGCGCCCGCAGCGCGCGCACCGCGTTGCCCGGCAGGTACAGGCCGGCGCCGGCGGTCCGCGGCACGTCGTCGCGCTCGATCACCTCGACCGCGGCCCCGTCGCGCGCGAGCAGGCGCGCCAGCGCCAGGCCGGCGATGCCCCCGCCGACGATCAGCACGCGGTGCGTCACCCGGGGCGGACGTTGCGGTTGGAGCGGAACAGGTTGCCCGGATCGTAGGCCTTCTTGATCGCGGCGAGGCGGTCGAAGTTGGCGCCGTAGGTCGCGCGGATGCGCTGCTCGTCCTCGTCGGCGGTCTGGAAGTTGATGTAGCTCCCGCCCGTCGAGAACGGCCGCAGCCGCTCGCCCGCGTCGCGGACCCACTGCCGGAACGCGGCGGCCTCCGGCTCGCCGGGCTCCCACATGCCGTTCGCGCCGATCGCGAACTGCGCGTCGCGGTTGCCGACCGCCCCGTCGTCGGAGGCGTGCTCGTTGAGGGCGCCGCCGAGGTGCAGGAGGCCGAGCTCCGCGTCCGGGATCGGGCAGGCCGCGAACAGCTCGCGCATCGTGTCGAGCAGGTCGTCGCCCAGGGCGGCGAGGTACTCGGTCCGCCAGTAGTAGTGGTGGCCCTTGGGCTCCGTCTCGTCCAGATAGGACTGCGCCTGCGTGTAGGGCTGCTCGGCGAGCAGGTCGACGACCGGCTCGCCGAGTGCGCGGATCGGTGCGAGGGCGGCGTCGCGATCGCCCGCGTCGCCGCTGTGGCAGACCGCCATCGCGCACAGCCGCTCGCCGTGCCACGCCTCGGGCACGAACGGCGCCGCGGGTGCGCGCAGGAGGATCAGCCACACCGCCAGCTCCCGCGGCGCCCCGGCGGTGAGCGCGCGATAGGCCTCGAGGATCTCCTCCGCCCGCTCGAACGGCCAGGCGATCAGGCCGCCGTAGACGGCCGGACCGACCGTGTGCAGGCGGAGGGTGAACGAGGTGACGACGCCGAGGTTGGCGCCGGCGCCGCGGAGGGCCCAGAACAGGTCGGCGTGCTCGTCACGGGCGGCGCGCCGGACCCGGCCGTCGGCCGTGACGATCTCGGCCTCGATCAGGTTGTCGACCGTCCAGCCGAACCGGCGCGTCAGGTAGCCGAGGCCGCCGCCGAGCGTCAGTCCCGCCACGCCGACCTCGGAGATGAACCCCAGCGGCGTGGCGAGCCCGTGCAGCTGCGTCTCGCGATCGACGTCCCCCAGCAGGCACCCGGCCTGCACCCGCGCGGTCCGCGCCTCGGGATCGACGAGCACCCCGCGCAGGCGGGACATGTCGAGCGTCAGGCCGCCGCCGGCGACCGCGGTGCCGGCGATGTTGTGGCCGCCGCCGCGCGCCGACAGCGCGAGGCCGTGGTCGCGGGCGAAGCCGACGGCGGCGACCACGTCGGCCGTGCCGCTCGCCTGAACGACGAGCGCCGGGGTGGTCTCGATCATGCCGTTCCAGAGCCGGGTCGCCTCCTCGAAGCCCGGCTCGCCGGGGAGGAGCACGGCGCCGCGGACGCGCTCGTGGAGGCCGTCGACGGCCGGTGCGGTGGCAAGGGTCATGCCGCCTCCGTCCCGATCGCGGTGCGCAGCGCGGCGACGAACGCCTCGGGCCGCTCGATCGGCGGGTCGTCGGCGCAGTCCTCGATCACGTGCAGCGGCCAGCCGTAGCGGTCACTCGCGGTCTCGGCTACCTCGAGCGGGGTCGCGAGATCGTGGCGGCCCCAGACGAGCGTCGTGGGGACGGCGATCCGCCCCAGCTCCGCCGAGGGGATCGGCGGCCCGCCGAACTGCTCCATCAGCGCGCTGAGCGCGACCTGCACGCTGGGCGTGCGGGCGAGCTCGACGTTGGTGGCGCGGAACGGCTCCCAGCGACCGTCCATCCGCTCGCGCAGCCCGTCCAGGTCGAGCGCGCAGTGGCGCCACAGCTCGTCGTGCGTCTGCTCGGAGGGCTGCGCGAAGAACCCGTGCAGCGCGCGCCCGAACTCGGGTGTGGGGTCGAGCGCGGTCAACCCGAGCGCGTCGACCAGCACGAGGCGGCCGAGTTGCTCGCCGTGGCCGGCGGCGAAGCGGGCCGCGATCGCGCCGCCGAGCGCGTAGCCCACCAGCACGGGCGGGGACGGGCATGTGGACTCGATCAGCTCGCCCAGCCACGCGAGGACACGATCCGCGTCGAGCGGTCCGCCGCCGACCTCGGAGGCCCCCAGACCGGGCAGGTCGGGTGCGATCACGCGCTGCGTCGCGACGAGATCCGGCAGCACGCGCAGCCAGTGCGCCGCGCTTGCGCCCGGGCCGTGCAGCAGGACCAGCGGCGGGCCGTCGCCGCCCTCGAGCACCGCGGTCGAGACGCCGGCCAGCTCCAGCCGTCGCTCCTCGACCGGGATGCCGGCCAGCAGGGTGCCTGCGATCTGCGTGTCCATCACGCTCTCCCTTGTCGTCGCCATGTCCGACGACTCTGCTGCGCGTGGCGGGTCACCGCTTCCGGGAAACCACCCAACCTCGCCCGCGCCGCGGTGTGGGTGGTTCCACCCAGACGCGAGGCGCTCAGACCAGCTCGTGCTCGTAGGCGTACGCGGTCGCCGCGCTGCGGGAGGAGACGCGCAGCTTGGTGAAGATGTTGCTGACGTGGCGGTCGACGGTGCGCTCGCTGAGGACGAAGGCGGCGGCGATCATCTTGTTGGTCTCGCCGCCCGCGACCCGGCGGAGCACCTGGAGCTCGCGCGCCGTCAGGCCGTGCGCACCGCTTGGGACGGCGGTGCGGGCGAGCGACTCGACGCGGGCGAGGTCCGGCCCGGCGTGCAGCCGGGCGAACGCGTCGCGCGCCGCGTCGAGCTCGAGCGCGGCGGCCTCCTCGTCGCCCTGCGCGCGGCACGCCAGCCCGACCAGCACCCGCGCGCGAGCGGCCTCGTAGGGCGCGTCGAGCTCCTGCCACACCGCGCTCGCGTGGCGCAGCGCGACGAGTGCCGTCCTCGCGTCGCCGCCGGCGAGCGCCACGGCCGCCCGCGCGTGCGCCGCCATCGCGCCGAGCGCGCGGCTCTCGTAGCGCTCGGAGAGCTCGCCGAGCTCCCGGCAGGCGACGTGCGCACCCTCGATGTCGTGCACCGCGAGCAGGATCTCGACGGAGGCGGGCAGCAGCCGCGCCCGCTTGAGCGGCTCGCCGGTCTCGTCGAGCACGCGGCGGATCGCGGCGGCCGCGGCGTCGCCGCTCCCCGCGGCCAGCCGCAGCATCGCCAGGCCGGGCTGCGGCTCCCAGCCGCAGCCGCTCGCCTCGCGGTAGGCCGCCTCGGCCGCGGCGAGCTCGCCGCGCAGGCGATGGACCTCGCCCTGCCGGTAGAGCGTCTCGCCGACGGCCGCCCGGTTGATCCCGAGCTCGCAGCGCTCGCGCGCGCGCCGCGCTTCGGCGAGCGCATCGGGCCACGCTCCGTGCAGCTGCATGATCTCCGAGCGGTGCACGAGGCACTTGCCGGTGAACGCGACCATGTCGGGCTGCTGCTCGCACCAGCGCGTCAGCGCGGCGGTCCACTCCTGCGCGCGGCGCAGCTCGAACACGCCCTGGCAGCCCTCGATGACGCTGCAGTAGACGAGGCCGGTGACGATCGGCGAGAGCTCGCCCGCCGTGACCGCGAGCATCGCCTCGTCGAGCAGCGCGAGCCCCTCGCCGACCCGGCCCTGCTTGACGAGCACGGCGCCCTGCTCGTGGACGGCGATGGCGAGCAGGTCCGCGTCGCCGAAGCGTTCACCGATCGCCGCCGCCTCGGCCGCGGTCGCGTGTGCCGCCTCGAGCTCGCCGGCGTGCTCCTGCTGCGCTGCGACGGGAATCAGCAGGTAGCCGTGCTCGACGCTGTTGCCCGCGTCGCGATCCAGCAGCCGCCGGGCGCGGGCGAGCCAGCCGCTCGCGCGGCTCATCTCGCCCCGCAGCGCGAGGTTGAGGCCGAGCCAGAACGCGCAGCGCACCGCGCGCGCGGGCTCGCCGGCCTCCAGGTGCGCGTGATGGGCGCGCTCGATGCCGGCCGTCCACTCCTCGTCGCGGCCGAGCATGTAGGCCGCCGTCGCGAGCCGCTCGAGATCGTCCGCGCCGAGCGCCGCCGCGCCGGCCGCGAGCGACAGCGACCGGTGGGCGTCGGCCCACGCCCGCGCGGCACAGGCCTCGCGGCCCCGTTCGAGTTGGTCGATCGCCTCCATCACAGCTCCACCCGGTCCCTGCAGGATCCTACGCCGCGCCGCATGGCCAGTCCGATCCCTGACGGCCGGTTTCGAGGCCGCCGTTTCTCGTGCCGGGCGCGGGGGATGACTCGCACATGGCCGCGGTCACGGTGTGCGACGTGGGGCCGCGCGACGGGCTCCAGAACGAGGAGCGGCAGCTCGATCCCGGAGTGCGCGCCGACCTCGTCGGCCGGCTGGCCGCCGCCGGGGTGTCCCGCATCGAGGCGGTCTCCTTCGTCAACCCGCGGCGGGTGCCCCAGATGGCGGGCGCCGAGGAGGTCGTGGCGGCGATCGACCGCCGGCCGGGCACCGTCTACGCCGGCCTCGTGCTCAACGAGCAGGGCTACGACCACCTGCTCGCGGCGGGGCTCGAGGAGGCGCACGTCGCGTTCGCTGCGAGCGAGAGCTTCAACCGGAAAAACCAGGGCGCGACCGTCGAGGAGTCGCTGGCCGCGGCCGGGCGCATCGCCGCGCGGGCGCGGGCCGACGGCATCCGCGTGACCGTCACGATCGGGACCGCCCTCGGGTGTCCGTTCGAGGGCCGCGTGGATCCAGAGCACGTGCTGCGCATCGCGGCGCGGCTGGCCGAGGAGGGGGCGGACGAGATCGTCTTCGCCGACACCATCGGCGTCGGCGTGCCGCGCCAGGTCGAGCGGCTGGTGCGCGCGGGCGGCGCGCTCGGCACGCCCGTCGGCGTCCACCTCCACAACACCCGCAACACCGGCTTCGTCAACGCCTACGCGGCGCTCCAGGCGGGCGCGACGGTGATCGACGCGTCGCTCGGCGGCCTCGGCGGCTGTCCCTTCGCCCCCCGCGCCACCGGCAACATCGCGACCGAGGACCTCGTGTACCTGCTCCACGGCGAGGGCGTCGAGACCGGGATCGATCTCGATGCGCTCCTGGGCGTCGCCGAGTGGATGGAGGGCGTCATCGGGCGCCCGCTCCCCGGCCTCCTGCACCGGGCCGGCACCTTCGCGCCGGTGGCGGCATGAAGCGCGCGGCCGCCGCCCTTGCCGTGGCGCTCGTCGTCGCGCTCGCCGGGTGCGGCGACTCCGGGCTCACCGAGGGCGGGGAGGGCGGTGACGTGACGGTCTCGAACCACCCGGCGCTGCTGTTCTCGCCGCCCTGGATCGCCGCGGTGGATCAGGGCCTGTTCGAGAAGCAGGGCGTGCGCGTCAAGCAGATCGTCGGCTCCGAGGGCGGCGGGACCACGGTCCGCAACGTCGTCAGCGGCGGCCTGCCGATCGGCGAGGTCGCCACGACCGCCGCCATCACGGCCTTCCAGGCCGGCGCGGACATCCGGATCGTCGGCGGCGGGGTGGCCAGCAGCAAGGACGTCTTCTGGGTCACGCGCCCGGACTCGAAGCTCGACTCGATCGAGGACCTCGAGGGCAAGGAGGTCGGCTACACCAGCCCCGGGTCCGTTACGCAGGGGCTGCTGGCGCTGTCGCTCGAGCGCTCCGGGGTCGGTGTCGACAATGTCAAGACGCGCTCCATGGGCGGCCTCACGGAGGGACTGACGGCGCTCAAGACCGGGGACATCGATGCGGCCGCGATCCTCGAGCCGGTGTTCTCCGAGCAGCTGGAGGAGGAGGGCTGGAAGCCCGTGTTCCGCGCCTCCGACTATGTGCCCGCGTTCCTCTCCACGGTGATCATCACCGGGCCCGGGGTGCTCGAGAAGGACCGCGGGCTGGTCGGGAAGACGATCGCGGCGCGGGCGCAGGGCATCGAGTACCTCAAGGCCAACCCCGAGAAGGTGGCGCGCGCGTGGGCGAGCGAGGCGGAGATCAAGCCGGCCAGCGCGCTCAAGGCGCTGCGCACCGTGGATCCCGAGAAGCACTGGGTCGTCGGTCTCGCGAGCCCGGAGGCGCTCGAGACGGTGGCCGAGGAGATGCGCCTGATCGACCTGCTGCCCGGGGGCCAGGAGATCGACTGGGGCAAGGTCGTGGTCCAGGACTTCATACCGGCGGAGCAGCGCATCACGCTGCCAGGGGAGGACTAGTCATCTGATGCTGCTCACCATCGAGAAGCTGTCCAAGTCGTATGAGACCGCGAGCGGCTCGATCGAGGCGGTAGAGGAGGTCTCGCTCGAGGTCGGCGAGGGCGAGTTCGTCTCGATCGTCGGCCCCAGCGGCTGCGGCAAGAGCACGCTGATGGAGATCGTCGGCGGCCTGGTCGAGCCGACGAGCGGCGAGGTCACGGTGGCCGGCAACCCGGTGCGCGGGACCGACCCGTCGATCGGCATCGTGTTCCAGCAGGAGTCGGCGTTCCCCTGGCGCACGGTCGCCGAGAACGCGCAGTTCGGCCTCGAGATGACCGGCGTCGAGAAGGACGAGAGCCGCCGCCGCGCGCAGGAGATGCTCGAGCTGGTCGGGCTCGGCGGCTTCGAGGACCGCTACCCGTCGGAGCTCTCCGGCGGCATGCGCCAGCGCGTGGCGATCGCGCGGACCCTGGTGATGAACCCGAAGGTCATCCTCATGGACGAGCCGTTCGGTGCGCTGGACGAGCAGACCCGCCTGATCCTCGGCGAGGAGCTGCTGCGCATCCAGGCCGCCACCAGCGCGACGATCCTGTTCATCACCCACTCCTTCGACGAGGCGCTGCTGCTGAGCGACCGCATCGTCGTGATGACGGCGCGCCCGGGACGGGTCAAGAAGATTGTCGAGAACCCGCTGCCGCGCCCGCGCGACTCGACGATCGTGAGCGACCCGGAGTTCGGGCGTCTCAGCGGCGAGCTGTGGGAGAGCCTGCGCGAGGAGTCGATGCGCGCGCTGGCGGGTGAGCGCGAATGAGCGAGGACGCACGCGTGCGGCTCGTCCGCTGGGGCCTGATCGCCGCGGCGCTCGTGGCGCTCGAGGTCGTCCCCCGGCTGGGCCTCGTGAACCCGATCGCGCTCGTGCCGCTGAGCGAGATGGTGTGGCAGCTGTGGCTGCTGATCTCGGACGGGATCCTCGGCTCGCACATCGCGCGCACGCTGATCTCGATCGTGGTCGCCGGCGCCGCCGCCGTGGTCACCGGCCTGCCGCTCGGCGTGCTGCTGTGGCGGGCGCCGCGGGTGCAGCGGGTCCTGCAGCCCTACCTGACCACCTACTACGCGATCCCGATCTTCGCCTTCTATCCCCTCTTCATCGCCATCTTCGGGCTGAGCGCCCTGCCGGTGATCATCATCGCCTGGGCGTGGGCGGTGGTCGCGATCGTCATCAACACGGTGCTCGGCCTCAACGAGGTGCCGGCGGTGCTCGTGAAGGTGGGCCGCAGCCTGCGCCTGTCGCCGCGGCGGTTGTTCACCCAGGTCTACTTCCCCGCGGCCGTCCCGTACATCTTCACCGGGCTCAAGCTCGCCGCCAGCTACACCGTCATCGGCGTGATCGCGAGCGAGTTCATCCAGGCGGAAGCGGGCGTCGGGTGGTTCGTGGGCTTCAGCTACAACAACTTCGCGATCCAGAACATGTACGCCGCGATCCTCCTGATCCTCGCCTTCGCGGTCCTCGTCAACTCGCTGCTGCTGCGGCTCGAGCGCCGGCTCTACGGCCGCCAGGCCTGACATGGCGAGTACCGTCGGATCACGCCAGGAACTGCGATCAGGCGCCGCCGGGCGCCGGACGCCGGACCCCGTCCTCGCCGCCCAGATCGCCCTCCCGCTGCTGCTGATCGCCGTCTGGCAGGTGGTCGGGATGCTCGCCGGCGACTTCTACGTGGCCACGCCGGTCCAGGCCGTCGACGCGCTGGCGGGCGGCGTCTCGAAGGGCTGGCTCTTCGACAGCCTGGGCGCGACGCTCGCGGCCACCGCGATCGGCTTCGCCATCGCCGCGGTCGCCGGGCTGTGGATCGGCGTGACGCTCGGGCTGGTGCGCTTCTGGGGCAAGGTGTCCGAGCCGATCACGCTCTCGGTCTACTCGATCCCGAAGGTGACGCTGTTCCCGATCTTCCTGACCGTGTTCGGCTTCGGCCTGTACTCGAAGATCGCGTTCGGGATGTTCCACGGGATCTTCCCGATCATCATCATCGCGATGAACGCCACGCGCGAGGTGCGCCCGGTGCACCTCAAGGTGGCGAAGTCGCTGCGGCTCTCGCGCAGGGCGACGTTCCGCCAGGTCATCTTCCCGTCGATCGTCCCGTCGCTGCTGACGGGCCTGCGGCTCGGCTTCAGCCTCACGCTCCTCGGGGTCGTCCTCGGCGAGATGTTCGCCTCGCGGGCGGGCTTCGGCTACGAGCTGGTCGAGGCGATCACGCTGCACGACATGCCCCGGATGTACGGGATCGTCGCGGTGCTCGTGGTGATCGCGTTCGTCGTCAACGCGCTGTTCCTGCGCTGGGAGCATGCTGCGGCGCGAGCGGCCGGGGGGAGGCGGGC
>Ga0136617_10000147_pt1 | contig 51847 bp, 48 predicted proteins | sample AntDrymUQ3222106_2_FD_129672 | JGI IMG/M metagenome (GOLD analysis project Ga0136617, IMG submission 129672) | Polar desert sand microbial communities from Dry Valleys, Antarctica - metaG UQ322 (21.06) | ecosystem: Environmental > Terrestrial > Soil > Desert | place: Antarctica: Dry Valley... | reverse complement strand
TTCGCCCTCCGGTCGTCCCTCGCCGGGTCGCGCTGCGACCGCTCGCGGCGGGTATCGCTCCGACCTGCGGTCGACGTTACAGGGCGGTCGACGTTACTCAGGCCGCGGCCTTCAAGGCGGCGCGGGCGCGGGCCAGCGTGGCCTCGCCGGTCTCGCCCGGCTCCCAGGCCGAGGTGACCGCCGCCACATCCGGCCCGGCGAGGAACTCGGCCCGCACGGCGTCGAGGACCTCGGCCAGCACGTGGCCCTCGCGCACCGGCACGACCACGGCCAGGCGGCGGCCGCTCAGCCGGTAGGCGGTCCCGCCCAGGCGTCCGGCGGCGCGGCGGGCGCTGCGCGCCGCCAGCTGCACGAGCCGATCGCCGGCCGCGAAGCCGTCCTCGGCGTTGACGCGCTCCAGGTCGCTCAGCTCCAGCAGCACCAGAGCGAACGGGCTCAGGTGCCGGGCCGAGGCGCTGACGTCCTGCTGGAGCGCCCGCCGGTCGCCCAGCAGCGTGAGCCCGTCGACCGCGGAGGCGACCAGGCCGTCGGCGTTCGCCGCGGCCGCGCCGGTCGGCTCCAGCGGCAGCGCCTCCAGCACCGCCTCGGAGACGTCGTCACGGACGATCTGCGGCCGCCGCCGCACCTGCTCGACGAGGATCTCCGCCACCTCGGGGTCGAACTGCGCGCCGGCGCACGCCACGATCTCCTCGCACGCCGCCTCGGGATCCAGCGGCACGCGGTAGGGGCGCTCGTGCGTCATGGCGCCGTAGGCCTCGAGCAGCGCGAGGGCGCGGGCCGGGAGCGGGATGTCGGCGCCGGCGAGGCCGGCCGGATAGCCCACGCCGTCGTAGCGCTCGTGGTGGTAGAGCACGACGCCGGCCACGTCGTGCAGTGCGGGCGCCTGGGAGATGATCGAGAAGCCCAGCCGCGGGTGCAGCTCGATCAGCGCGCGCTCGTCGGAGGTGAGCGGTCCGGACCGCAGCCGCGGACGGTCGGGCAGCGCCAGGTAGCCGACGGAGCGCAGCATCGTCGCGCACACCAGCACGTCGCGCTCGCGCTCGTCGAACCCGAGCTCCTGGGCCAGCAGCCCCGCGTGCACGGCCAGCTCGGCGGTCTCGCGGTGCAGCACCGGGTCGTGGGCGGCCACCGCCTCGGTCAGCACCCGCAGGGCCGAGCGGTGCGCGTCGCGCAGCTCGTGGCGCAGCCGCCCCTGGTGCAGCGCGGCGCTCGCGTGGTCGCCGAGCGCCAGCAGCAGCTCGTCGCCCACCTCCTCGAAGCCGCCGGACCGGTTGGCGCACACGATCACGCCGTGGAAGTTGTCGCGCAGGTAGACCGGGATGGCCACGAGCGTGTGGATCTCGCGGTCGGCGTCCGTCTGCTCGCCCTCGGCGGACGGCTCGTCCTCGCGTACGATCTCGTCGCGCGCGAGCACGTCGCGGGCGAAGCGCTGCACCACGGCGCTGTGCTCGGGGTCGTGGTCGAAGCCGTGGGCAAGGACGAGATCGAGCGCGCCGTCGCCGTCCTCGTCCTCGCGCGAGATGAGCAGGCCCTTCTCCGCCTCCACCAGCTCGATCGCGGCGCGCAGGATCAGCGTCTGTAGGTCGTTTCCCTCGGCGGGCTGCGTCCGGTCGTGCAGGCTGGCGATCTGCCCGCGCAGCTCGCGGTTCCACTCGCGCTCGGCGCGCCAGGACTGGCGCAGCCGGATCAGCAGCCCGGCTTCCTTGCGGCGCTCGGCGTCCGTGCGCCGCAACTGCGCCTGCGCGTGCTCGCGCTCGTCGCGCTCGCGGGCCGCTCGCGTCTCGGCGGCGGCCGCGCGCTCGCGCTGGCGGCGCCGGGCGAGCAGGGCGAGGCCGAGCGCCACCACAAGCGCCACCGCCACGGGCACCGCCACCGCGGTCGCCACGGCGAGCTCCGGATCCGTCCAGTTCACGTCGTCGCCCTCGTAGGGCCGTAGGCTACCCGCAGGGTCCAGCCGTGATCGTCGATTGCGCGGGGCGCGATCATCGCGGTGCCCACCTTCATCGCGTCGTTCTACGGGATGAACGTCGAGCGCACGCCCGAGCTGGGCTGGGCCGGCTCGTCGCCCGTGTACAGGACCTCGCGCTCCCAGGCGTTAGCCGGTTGCGCGTGCAGCCGCCAGTAGAGCTCGGCGATGTCGTCTGGATCGAACGCCGTCCCCGGCGCGACCGCGCCGGCGACCGTCACCGTGGCGACGTGAACGCCGGAGGGGCCGAACCGGGTGGCGAGGAGCTCGGTGAGCGCCCGCACCCCGGCTTTGCCGAGCGAGAGGCTCGTCACGTCGGGCACCGGCGTCGGCATCCCGCCGGTGATCACGATCGTGCCCCGGCCAGCCTCGGCCATCCGGGGGCCGACGTGCGCCGCGGCCGTGATGGCGCCGACCACATTGACCGCCCACGCGTCGAGGTGCTGACGCGCGCTGAGCTCGCCGAGGGCGTCCCACTGGATGATCGCCGCGTTGTAGACGAGCACGTCGGGGACGCCGAAGCGGTCGGCGAGCTGGTCGAGCGCCGCGCGCAGGGTCGTCTCGTCGCCCGCGTCGGCGGTGACGCCCGCGACCGGCACGTCGAGGCCGGCCAGCGCCGCCACCGCGTGCTCCACCGTCCCCGCGGACCGGGCGAGCACACCGACGGGCAGGCCCTCACCTCCGAAGCGCCGCGCGACGGAGAGCCCGATGCCGGGACCGGCGCCGATCACGATCACGCCCGCCATCGTCAGGCCCCGAACGCGGGCGCGGGCCGGCCCAGCAGCCGCCGGCCGGCCAGGACGGCCGTCAGCCCGAGGGCGCTGGCGCCGGTCACGACCGCGAGACCCGCCAGGTAGCCGTCGGGCAAGGCCTCGCCTCCGGGGGTGACGCCGCCGCCGGCGGAGACGATGGCCGTCACGGCGGCGAGGACCACGGCGCCCCCGACCTGGAAGGAGGTGTTGACGAGTCCCGACGCCAGACCCTGCTCATGGTCGGCGACGCCACTCGTCGCGGCGACGTTCATGGACGGGAACGCGAGCGCGAAGCCGCCGCCGATGAGCAGCATCGTGGGGAGCAGGACCGACCAGTAGGCGAAGCCGGCGTCGACGCGGAGGAAGAGCGCGTACCCGGCCGTGAAGAGCAGCAGGCCCGCGCCGAGCACCCGCCGGGGACCGAACCGGTCGATCACGGGCGCGATGTTCGGTGCGCCGATGGCCACGAGGAGCCCGCCCGGGAGGAAGGCGAGGGCGGTCTCCAGCGCCGACCACCCGAGCACCTGCTGGAGGTACAGCGTGGTCACGAACTGGAACGCCACGTAGGAGCCGAAGATCGCCATCGCGGCGAGGTTCGCGCGCGCCAGCCCCGGGGTGCGCAGGATGCCGAAGCGCACGAGCGGGTGCGCGGTGCGCCGCTCGATCGCCACGAACGAGGCGAGCAGGGCCACGACCGCCGCGGCTCCGCCGAGCGTCCACGGCGAGGACCAGCCGACGTCGGGGGCGCGGACGACGGTGAACACGAGCGCGAGCATCCCGGCGGTGACCGCCGCCGCCCCGGGCAGGTCGTAGCCGCGCGGCCCGTCCTCGGCCGGCTGGTCGGTGGGGATGAGGCGGGCGAGCGCCAGCAGCACGAGGGCGATCGGCGCCGGCAGGAGGAAGGTCCACCGCCATCCCAGCTCGGTCAGCAGACCGCCCATGATCAGGCCGAAGGAGAAGCCGCTGGCGCCGGTGGCGGTGTAGACGGCGAGCGCCTTCGTCCGGGCCGGGCCCTCGGCGAACGACGTGGTGATGATCGACAGGCCGGCCGGAGCGGTGAACGCCGCGGCGACGCCCTTGATGAAGCGCGTGGCGATGAGGAGCGGTCCCTCGCTCACGAGCCCGCCCAGCAGCGACGCGGCGGCGAAGACCGCGAGCGCGGTGACGAACACACGACGCCGGCCGAGCAGGTCGGCGGCGCGGCCGCCGAGGAGCAGCAGCCCGCCGTAGCCGAGCACGTAGCCGGAGACGATCCACTGCAGCGCCGGGGTCGAGAGCTGCAGGTCCGCGTCGATCGACGGCAGGGCGACGCCGACCATCGAGACGTCGAGGCCGTCGAGGAAGAGCGCCCCGCAGAGGACGAGGAGGACGCCCTAGGCCCGGCGGTCGAGGCGATCGACAGGGGCGGAGGCAGGGGAGCGATCCGAGGTCATGCCTTCGATGGTACATGCATGAGCATTCATTGTGTTGGAATGTTGTGCGCTACCATCGGCGCCGTGGCAGCGGACCCGGCCCAGCTCGTCGAGGCGTGGCGCGAGCTCCTCTCCCGTCACGCGCGGATCAGCGAAGCGCTCGAGCGCGAGCTGCAGCGCCGCCACGGGCTGTCGGTCAGCGAGCTCGACGCCCTCCAGCGCCTGGCCGAGACCGACCACGACGGCTGCCGCCTGCAGCAGCTCGTCGAAGACGTGCACATGTCCCAGAGCGCGCTCTCGCGGCTGGTCACGCGACTCGAGGAGCGGGGCCTCGTGGTGCGCAAGGCGTGCGAAGCCGACCGCCGAGGCATCTTCGCGTGCCTGACGGAGGCGGGGCGGGAACGGCTCGCCGAGGCGGAGCCGACGCAGAGCGAGGTGCTGCAGCGCGTCCTGCCGGAAGCCGGTCCATCGACTCGAGCCGAGCTGCCGGACTAGGCTGCGCAGATTGGCTCAGGTCCCCGCCGCGGCTACGCGACGGCGAGGAGCTCCTCGGTCGGCGCCTCCCACTGCGGCGTGGCATCCGCCTCGGCGAGCGCCTCGCCGGCGCGCACGAGGTCGACCGCCAGCGAGCGGACCTGGCCGGCGACCTGTGAGACACCGAGTGCACGCTCGCGCTCGTGGATCGCCTCGGCTCGGCGGGCGGCGCCGACGGCACGGCGCTCGACGTCGGTGCGGCGGTCGGGCTCCTCGAACTGCGCGGCCAGCGCCCACACGGCGCCGCCGAGCTCGCCCACCGCGGCGGCCAGGCCGTGCGGGGCGGGTGCCTCATGGCGGGTCAGGCCGACGGCCGAGCGGATCAGCACGCGCGTGTTGCGCACGGCGAAGTCGAGCTGCGGGGTGGTCTGCTCGTAGCGGCGCAGCTGCCCGCGCTGGGCGCGGCGCGAGGGCGAGAACCGGGCCGTCTCGCCGGCCACGAGCAGCGTCTCCCGCAACTCGCCGATGTCGGCGTCGATCGAGCGGGCGGTCGCGAGCGCCGCCTCGGCCCGCCGCGCGTCGCCCTCCGAAAGCGCGTCGGCGGTCTCCTCGAGCGCGTGGCCGAGCTTGCCGAACACCGTCTGGGCGACCTGGCCGACCATGACGATCGGGTTGGGCGGCAGCAGCGCGGAGGCGACCGCGAGCGCCACACCGCCGCCGATCAGCCCTTCGAGCATGCGGTCGGCCGAGAAGCCGGCGGCCTCGGACTGGAAGGAGACGAGCAGGATGGCCGAGACCGCCGCCTCGTTGACCAGCAGCTCGCCGCCGCGCAGCAGCAGCGCCGCGCTCATGGCGAGGATGACGAGCACGGCGATCTGCGGCGGGCCGGTGCCGATCAGGTAGACGAGGACGGTGGCGATGGCGATGCCCATGAGCACGCCGCCGATCAGCTCCAGCGTGCGGCGGCGGCGCTGTCCGTGGGCGACGCCGAGGCAGATCACCGCTGCGATGGCGGCGAACGCCGGCTGCTGCACCGGGAGCAGGAGCACGGCGAGATACCAGGCGCCGACCGCGGCGGCGGCGGTCTGGAGCACCGCGGGGAGGTGCGGGTGCAGGCGCCGGCGGGCGCCCGTGGCGAGGGAGGCCAGGGAGTGCATCACCGCTATGAACCCCTCAGGGCCGGTTTCGGTTCCACGACCGGACGCATCTCACACCCGCGCATGGCCGGCTCAGCGCGGCGAGCGGGTGCGCGACGGTCGCGGGGCGCGTGGCGCCGCAGCGGGGAGCGACCACAGGCCCCAGGCCGGGTTGGCCAGCACGCCCTCGGCCTTCAGGTCGGCCATCGCCTCGCCGAGCCGGTACTCGATGAAGCTGCGCCGGCCGGGCACCGCCGGCGGCGAGGGCATGCCCAGCTGCTCGGGCGAGAAGCTCCCCAGCTCCAGCGCCTTGAAGATCACCGCGCGCTGGACCGCCCGGCCGCCGAGCTCGGCCATGGCCGAGAGGACGAGGTCGCGGCACGTCCCCAGCGAGGGGATCTCGATGTCGGGGGCGTAGGCCATACGCCCCTGACATCGGCCGGAGCCCGCTTGGGGTTAAGTGTCGATCGAGGACATGTCCGGGTAGCGCTCACCGGCGGCGGCGCCGGCCGGGGCGGCCGCGTCGATCGCCGCCATGTCCTCCTCGGTGAGCTCGACCTCCGCGGCGGCCGCGTTCTCCTCCAGGTAGGCGACGCGCTTGGTACCGGGGATCGGCGCCACGTCCTCGCCCTGGTGCAGGACCCACGCGAGGGCGAGCTGGCCGGGCGTCACGCCCTTCTCCTCCGCGATCTCTGAGACGCGCTCGACGAGCTGCAGGTTGCGCTCGAAGTTCTCGCCCTTGAAGCGCGGGCTGTTGCGGCGGAAGTCGTTCTCCTCGAGGTCGTCGAGCGAGCGGAAGCGGCCCGAGAGGAAGCCGCGGCCGAGCGGGCTGTAGGGCACGAAGCCGATGCCGAGCTCGCGGAGCGCCGGCAGGATCGCGTCCTCCGGGTCGCGGCTCCAGAGCGAGTACTCGGTCTGCAGCGCCGTGATCGGGTGCACGGCGTGGGCCCGGCGGACGGTGTCCGGCGCGGCCTCGCTGAGGCCGAGGTGGCGCACCTTGCCCTGCTGCACGAGCTCGGCCATCGCCCCGACGGTCTCCTCGATCGGCACCGTCTTGTCGACGCGGTGCTGGTAGTAGAGGTCGATGTGGTCGGTGTCCAGCCGCTCGAGCGAGGCGTGGCAGGCGGCGTGGACGTACTCGGGCGAGCCGTTGATGCCGAGCATGGCGCCGTCCTCGCCGCGCTGGTTGCCGAACTTGGTGGCGAGCACGACCTGGTCGCGGCGGTCGGCGATCGCCCGCCCGACCAGCTGCTCGTTGGTGAACGGCCCGTACATGTCGGCCGTGTCGAGGAAGAAGATGCCGAGCTCGAGCGCGCGATGGATGGTCGCGACGGCCTCCGACTCGTCTGCGGTGCCATAGAACTCGGACATGCCCATGCAGCCGAGCCCTTCCGCGGAGACGGTCAGGGCGGCGTCGCCGGTTCCGAGGGTGCGTTGATCCATGCGAAGGGGATGCCCGGCCCCGACGTGAGCTAACGAGAAGTGAGCGCTCAGCCGGCCCGATAGCCCAGCTGCCGGGCGATCTCCGCGGCGTGGCGGGCCATCATCGGGCCGACGGCATCGAGGTCGAGGGCGTGCAGGCGGGCGATCGGCGCGGACAGGCTGAGTGCCGCCGCGGCGTGGCCGGCGTCGTCGAGGATGGGGGCTCCGAGGCAGCCGACCCCGGTCTCGTACTCCTCGCGCTCGACGGCGTAGCCCCAGGCCCGGATGCGCTCGAACTCCTCCCGGAGACCGTCGGCGCCGGTCACCGTGTGGTCGGTGCGAGCAGGCAGCGGCTCGGCGTCGTAGAGGGCCGCCAGCTCCTTGTCCGGCCGGAAGGCGAGCATCGCCTTGCCGCCACCGGTGGCGTAGGCCACGGCGCGACGTCCGATCTCGGTGAACATGCGCACGGCGCGCGAGCTCTCGACCTGATCGATGTACGCGGCCGAGAGGCCCTCGAGCACCACCAGGTTGGTCGTCTCGTCGGTCGCATCGCGGATCGCCTGCAAGTGCGGGCGGGCGGTGGTCCGCAGCCTCGCCGTCCGCAGCTCCGGGTTGCCCGCGAGCGCCACCACCTTGTGGGAGAGGCGGTAGCGCCCGTTCGCTCCGTCCTGGATGACGTATCCGCAGCGCACGAGCGTCGCGAGCAGGCGATGCACCGTGCTCGGCTGCAGGCCCGTCTCGCGGCCGAGCTCGGCGAGCCCGATCTCCTCGCGCGCGGCGACGTGCTCGAGCAGCGCGAACGCCCGCTCCACGGACTGCACGCCGGCCGCCTTTCCGGCCTTCGATCTGACGACCGCTTCCGCCATGCGGAAAGTCTATATCGCTTGACGGAAGGATTGACGGCTGATACGAATCTTCTGCAGAACGGAAGACGCTTTCCGTCATACGGAAGTCCCAGGAGGGGTCGTGTTCCAGCAGGTCTTCGATCCGGTCGCGGATTCGCTCGCGCTCTCGTCGATCTTCGCGGCGCTGCCGCTGATCGCGCTGTTCGTGCTGCTCGGCGGGCTGCAGTGGAAGGCGCAGTGGGCCGGCCTGGCCGCCCTCGGCGTCGCCGCCCTCGTCGCCCTCGTCGTCTACGGCATGCCCGTCGACCAAGTGCTCGGCGCGGCCGCGCTCGGCGCCGTCTTCGGCCTCTTCCCGATCATGTGGATCGTCGTCAACGCGATCTGGATCTACAACATGACCGTCAAGACCGGGCACTTCGCGGTGCTGCGGCGGTCGTTCGGGGCGATCTCGAGCGACCAGCGCGTCCAGGCCATCATCATCGCGTTCTGCTTCGGCGGCCTCATCGAGGCGCTCGCCGGCTTCGGCACGCCGGTGGCCATCACGTCGGTCATGCTCATGGCCCTCGGCTTCAAGCCGCTCATGGCCGCCACCGTCGCGCTGGTGGCGAACACGGCGCCCGTCGCCTTCGGGGCCATCGCCGTGCCCATCGTCACGCTGGCGGAGATCACCGGTCTCCCGAAGGACGAGCTCGGGGCGATGGTAGGCCGCCAGACGCCCTTCCTCGCCATGCTCGTGCCGCTGCTCCTGGTCTTCCTCGTCGACGGTCGCCGCGGCATGGCCCAGACCTGGCCGGCCGCCCTGGTCGGCGGCGCGGTCTTCGCGGTGGTGCAGTTCCTGTGTTCGAACTATGTCTCCGTCGAGCTGACCGACATCCTCGCCTCGCTGCTCGCCGCGGGCGCCATCGTGCTGCTCCTGCGCGTCTGGCAGCCCGCGACGCCGCTGCTCGGCGACGGCCACGGCGACGCGCCGGAGACCGGGCCCGCGCGCCCGGCTATGGCGGGCGGCGCCGAGGGCTCCGATCGCGGCTTCGAGGAGCTCGTCCAGCGCCGGGAGAACGAGCGGGACGACACCCGCCGCGAGGTCTTCGAGGCCTACGCCCCGTACGTGATCATCATCGCGGTCTTCTCCATCGCCCAGCTCGGACCGGTCAAGACGCTCCTGGCCAACGGCGTCACGGAGTTCGACTGGCCGGTGCTCGAGATCACCACGCCCGACGGTGAGGCGGTCCCGACCGCGTTCAACCTGGACTGGCTGCCGTCCGCGGGAACGCTGCTGCTCGTCTCCGGCCTGCTGACCATGCTGGTCCTCAAGGTCAAGCCGGGCCTCGCCGTGCGGACGTACGGCGAGACGCTCGACCAGCTCAAGTGGGCGATCCTGACGGTCACAGCGGTGCTCGCCCTGGCCTTCGTGATGAACCTGTCGGGGCAGACGATCACCCTCGGGCTCTGGCTGGCGGGGACGGGAGGGTTCTTCGCGTTCCTGTCCTCGATCCTCGGCTGGCTCGGCGTGGCGGTGACGGGCTCGGACACCTCGTCGAACTCGCTGTTCGGCGCCCTGCAGGTGACGGCCGCGAGGGACGCCGGCCTCTCACCGACGCTGATGGCCGCCGCGAACTCGTCCGGCGGGGTGCTCGGGAAGATGATCTCGCCGCAGAACCTCGCGATCTGCGCCGCCGCCGTCGGCATGGCCGGCCAGGAGGGCCAGATCTTCCGCAAGGTCATCGGCTGGAGCCTCCTGCTGCTGGTCGTGATGTGCGCTCTCGTCTACCTCCAGTCCACGGCGGTCCTGTCGTGGATGGTCCCGTGAACCCCAGGCAAAGGACCCGATCGAATGACTCCCAACGCACAGATGTCGGCCGTGGACGCGGCGGTCAAGGTGCTCGAATCCGAGGGCGTGGAGTGCGTCTTCGGCATTCCCGGCGCGGCGATCCTCCCGTTCTACAAGGCGCTTGAAGACTCGCCGATCCGCCACCTCACCGTCCGTCACGAGGAGGGCGGGACGCACGCTGCCGACGGCTACTCGCGGGCCAGCGGGAAGATCGGCGTCGCGGTCGGGACGTCGGGGCCGGCGGGCACGAACATGGTGACCGGGCTCTACACGGCGATGGCTGACTCCGTCCCCATCCTCACCATCACCGGGCAGGTCCCGATCGACCAGCTCGACCGGGAGGGCTTCCAGGCGGTCGACATCGCCGAGATCGTCCGGCCGGTGGTCAAGAAGAGCTACCTGGTCAGCCAGGCGGGCCAGCTGCCGTGGGTGTTCCGCGAGGCCTTCCGGATCATGCGCGAGGGCCGGCCCGGGCCCGTGCACATCGACCTGCCGGTCGATGTGCAGGAGGAACTCATCCACTATGACCCCGCGGCCGACGGCCCACTGCCGATCCTGCGCCAGGAGCCCAACCCCGCGGCCGTCGAGCGCGCGCTGGACCTGCTGCTCGAGGCCGAGCGCCCACTGCTCATGCCCGGTGGCGGCGTGATCGGCGCCGAGGCCTCGGCGCTGCTGGTCGAGCTCGCCGAGCTGCTGCAGGTCCCGGTGCTGCCGACCCTGATGGGCTGGGGGTCGATCCCGAACGACCACCCCCTCTACGTGGGCCTGACCGGCATCCAGACCCAGACCCGAGCGGGGAACGAGGCCTTCCTGGAGTCCGACCTGGTGCTGGCCATCGGCGCGCGCTTCGCCGAGCGCCACACCGGCGACCTCGAGGTCTACCGCCGCGGACGCCGCTTCATCCATGTCGACGTCGAGCCCACGCAGCTGGGGCGCGTCTTCTCGCCCGACGTCGGCATCGTGGCCGACGCCCGGCTCGCGCTCCAAGCGCTCGTCGACTCCGCCCGTCGGCGCACCCAGCGTCGCGAGACGCCGGCGTGGGCCGCGGAGGTCCCGGCGCGCCGGGACCGCCTCGCACGGCGGATGGACCACGAGGACGTCCCGATCAAGCCGGCGCGGGCGTTCCGCGAGATCAACAACGTCTTCGGCGAGGACACCGTCTTCGTCACCGCGATCGGGCTCTACCAGATCTGGTCGGCGCAGTACCAGGAGGTGTTCAAGCCCCGTCACTACCTGATCTGCGGACAGGCCGGACCGCTGGGCTGGGAGGTCTCCGCGTGCACCGGGGCGAAGCTCGCACAGCCGGAGAAGACCGTGGTCGGCATCGTCGGCGACTACTCCTTCCAGTACCTCATGGAGGAGGTCGCCGTGGCCTCCCAGTACGACATCCCGTTCGTCCTGGTGATGCTCAACAACGCCTACCTCGGGCTGATCCGCCAGGCTGAGATCAAGTTCGAGTTCAACTACGGCGTGGCCATCGACTACGACGAGTCCTACGGAGTCGACCACGTCGCGCTGATGGAGGCGATGGGCGGCCACGGCCGGCGCGTGGTCGAGCCGAACGAGATCGCCGCGGCGCTCGCCTGGGCGACGGAGACGGCCGAGCGCGAACGCCGGCCGGTGCTGGTCGAGATCCTCATCGAACGGGAGGCCAACGCGGCCATGGGCACGGCCATCGACGCGATCGAGGAGTTCGATCCGGCCGACGAGCCGACGGCGACGGACGCCGCCGGCGTCCCGGCCACCACGGGGTCATGAGCATGCCGCGCTTCGCCGCCAACCTCACCATGCTCTTCACGGAGCACCCGTTCCTCGAGCGCTTCGGAGCCGCCGCCGAGGCGGGCTTCACCCAGGTGGAGTTCCTCTTCCCCTATGACCATCCGGCACGGGACGTGCGCGCGGCGCTCGACGACGCCGGGCTCGAGCTCGTCCTGTTCAACCTGCCCGCCGGCGACTGGCCGGCGGGCGAACGCGGCCTCGCCGCCCTCCCGGATCGGGTGGAGGAGTTCCGAGCCGGGGTCGAGCAGGCCCTCGAGTACGCCGCCGTCCTCGAGTCGCCCCGGCTGAACTGCCTGGCCGGGCTCCAGCAGGACGGCGTGGGCCGCGACGCGCAGTGGCGGACGCTGGTGGAGAACGTCCGCCACGCCGGGGACCGGGTGGCCGCCGCCGGCCGCACGCTCCTCGTCGAGCCGGTCAACGACAAGGACGTCGAGGGATTCTTCTTGCCTACCACGACGGAGGCCATCGCGCTGCTCGACGAGGTCGGCGACGAGCGCATCCGGCTGCAATTCGACATCTTCCACGTCCAGCGTGTCGAGGGCGACGTCACGCCGCGGCTCCGGGCGCTGCTGGACCGCATCGACCACGTCCAGCTCGCCGACAATCCCGGCCGTCACCAGCCCGGGACGGGGGAGCTCAACTTCGACTTCCTGTTCGACGAGCTCGACCGGCTCGGCTACGCCGGGTCGGTGGGGCTCGAGTACGTCCCCGAGCCGGACACCGAGACCTCGCTCGCCTGGTACGAGCGACTCAACGAGAGGAGCTCGTCGTGAGCACCCCCGAACGGATCGGCTTCATCGGCCTGGGGATCATGGGCAAGCCGATGGCGGCCAACCTGCTGGCGGCCGGCCACGCCCTGGTGGTCCACAACCGGTCCCCGGAGGCGGCGCAGGCGCTCGAACAGGACGGCGCCGAGACCGCGGGGTCCCCACGGGAGGTGGCCGAGCGCTCCGATGTCGTGATCACGATGCTGCCCGACTCGCCCGACGTGGAGGCCGTCCTGCTCTCCGACGACGGCGTGCTCGCCGGCAGCTCGGAGGGGATGCTCGTCGTCGACATGTCGAGCATCGCGCCGGCCACGGCGCGGACGGTCCACGCCGCGTTCGCCGAGCGGGGGGTGGAGGTCGTCGACGCGCCGGTGTCGGGCGGCGAGCCCGCGGCGGTCGCGGGCGAGCTCTCGATCATGGCGGGCGGCACCGAGGAGGCGTTCGGCCGCGCGCAGGCGATCTTCGACGTGGTGGGCAAGGCCGCCACCCACGTCGGCCCGCCCGGCGCCGGCCAGGTGGCGAAGGCCGCGAACCAGATCGTCGTGGCGGTGACCATCCAGGGCGTGGCCGAGGCGCTGACCCTTGCGGCCAAGGCCGGCGTGGATCCCGCGCGCGTGCGCGAGGCGCTGCTCGGCGGCCTCGCCCAATCGAAGATCCTCGAGACGCACGGCGAGCGCATGCTCGAGGGCCGCTTCGATCCGGGGTTCCGGGTCGAGCTGCACCGCAAGGACCTCAGGATCGCGCTGCAGACCGGCCACGAGGAGGGCGTGCCCCTCCTGGCCACCGCCCAGGTCGCCCAGCTGTTCGGCGCGCTGATCGCACAGGGGTCCGGGGCGCTGGACCACTCCGGCCTGCACGAGCTCTACGCCTCGCTCAGCGCGGCCGAGTCGGCCACGTCGGTGTAGCCATGCCCGTCGCCGCTCTCCTTGAGGCGTTGCGCGGCCTCTACCCGCCGCAGCGCCTGCTGACCGGGCGGGCTCAGCTCGTGCCGTTCGAGTCCGACGCCCTGACCGCGTTCCGGGCCCGGCCCGAGGCGGTGGTGCTGGCCGAGCGCCAGGAGGAGGTGGTCGAGACCGTCCGGCTGTGTCACCGCGAGGGCGTGCCGTTCGTCGCGCGCGGCAGCGGCACGTCGCTGTCGGGCGGGTCGCTTCCGGTGGAGGGCGGGATCGTCATCGCGCTCAACCGGCTCAACCGTGTGCTCAGCGTGGACGCGGATCGTCGCCTCGCGGTGGTCGAGCCCGGGGTCATCAACAACCACGTCACGCGCGCGGCTTCCCCCCACGGGCTGGCGTACGCCCCGGATCCCTCGAGCCAGTCGGTCTGCTCGATCGGCGGGAACCTGGCCTTCAACTCCGGCGGCGCGCACTGCCTCAAGCACGGCATGACGGCCAATCACGTGCTTGGGATCAAGGCGGTGCTGCCCGACGGCGAGGTGGTCACCCTGGGCGGCCAGAGCACCGAGCCGGTCGGTCCGGACTGGACGGGGATGTTCTGCGGCTCGGAGGGTCTCTTCGGGATCGCCCTCGAGGTGACGCTGCGCCTCATCGGAGTCGCCGAGTGCACGCACACCCTGCTGGCCGGCTACGACAGCACCCGCGCGGGGGGCGAAGCGGTCGCCCAGGTGGTGGCCTCGGGCCTGCTCCCGGTGGCCATGGAGATCATGGACGCGCTGGCGATCGAGGCCGCCGAGGCGTCGGTCAAGCCGAGCTACCCGAAGGTGCCGGCCCTGCTCATCGTCGAGCTCGAGGGCGAGCGCGACGTCGTGGCGGACCACGCGGCGAGGCTGCGCGAGATCATCGACGCCTCTGGTGCGCGCGAGGTCACCGTCACCGAGCAGATCGAGGACCGGGCGCTGATCTGGAAGGGGCGCAAGAGCGCGTTCTCGGCCGTCGGCTGGCTCGCCCCGGACTACATCGTGCAGGACGGTGTGGTGCCCCGCAGCCGCCTCGGCGAGGCGCTGGGCGAGATCCACCGCATGAGCGAGGAGGCGGGCATCCGGGTGGCCAACGTCTTCCACGCCGGCGACGGCAACCTCCATCCGCTGATCCTGTTCGACGGGCGCCAGGACGGCGCGCTCCATGACGCGGAGGGCCTGGCGGGCGAGATCCTGCGCTTGTGCATCCGGCTGGGCGGCTCGATCACCGGGGAGCACGGAGTCGGGGTGGAGAAGCGCTCCTTCCTTCCCGAGATGTTCGCGGAGGACGACATGGAGCTCATGCGGCGGCTGCGCACGGCCGTCGATCCCGGCGAGCTGGCCAACCGGGGCAAGATGCTCGAGCCGACCTGGGGGCCGGATCCGGATCGGACCGGCGAGGATCCCGGTGCCGGGTCGTCTCCGAACGCCGTGCCGCCGGCAGCCGGTGCCAGGGCATGAGCGTCGTGGTCGACCGCGTCGAGGCCCTGCGTGACGCCGTCCGCTCCGGCCCGCGTGTCCTGCCTCACGGCGCCGGGACGAAGCCCGCGCTCTCGACTCCGACCGGCGACGCCGTGCCGCTCGACGTCTCGGGGCTCGCCGGCATCCTGGAGTACGACCCCGCCGAGCTCACGCTCACCGCGCTGGCGGGGACGCCCGTCGCCCGGGTCTCGGCCGCGCTCGGCGAGCACGGCCAGTACCTGCCCTTCGATCCACCGTTCGCCGCCGCCGGGGCGACGCTCGGCGGCGTGGTGGCCGCGGGAACCTCCGGCGCCAATGCGTTCCGCCATGGCGGAGTGCGCGACTTCCTCATCGGCATGCGCTTCGTCGACGGCACGGGACGGCTGGTCACCGGCGGCGGCAAGGTGGTCAAGAACGCGGCGGGCTTCGACCTGCCCAAGCTGATGATCGGGTCGGCGGGCCGGCTCGGGGTCCTTGTCGAGCTCTCCTTCAAGGTCTTTCCGCGGCCGGAGGCCACCACGACGGTGATCGCCGATCTCGGCTCCCTCGAGGCGGCCCTCGGCGCGCTGGCCGAGCTCGGCCGTGGCCCGCTCGATCTCGACGCCGCCGACCTCGAGCCGCCCGGGACGCTCGTGTTGCGCCTCGGTGGAGCGCGCGAGCTCCTCTCCTCTCGCGCGGCCCGCCTGCTCGGCGCGCTGGGCGTCCCGGGCGAACGCCTGGAGGGCGAGGCCGACGCCGCCCGCTGGGCGGACGTCGCGGAGTTCGGCTGGGTGCCCGAGGGCTGCCGGCTGATCAAGGTCGGCGTGACCAGCGCGGACGTCCCCGGGCTGGACGCGGTGCTCGCGCGCGCCGGCGCGAGTACTCGCTACTCGCTCGGCGCGAACGTCGCCTGGGTGGCCTGGCCCCGGGACGCCCGGCTCGAGGACCTCGACGGGGCGCTCTGCACCCTCGGGGTGGCCGGACTGCTCCTCACCGGGCCTCCCGAGCGTCCACTGCTGGGTCGGACGGGCGGCGGGGCGTTCGCCGCTCGTGTCCGCGCCGCGATCGATCCCGACGCCCGCTTCCAGGAGCTCTGACCGTGCAGCACACGATCCCGATCGACGACCTCGGAGCCCAGGGCAAGCACATGGCCGACGCTGTGGGCGCCTGCGTGCACTGCGGCTTCTGCCTGCCCACCTGTCCGACCTACGCCACCCTCGGCGAGGAGATGGACTCGCCGCGCGGCCGGATCTTCCTGATGAAGGAGGTCCTGGAGGGCGAGCTCGAGCTGGAGGCCGCGCTCCCGTTCATCGACAACTGCCTCGGCTGCCAGGCCTGCCAGACCGCCTGCCCGTCCGGCGTCGAGTACGGCGAGCTGATCACCCCGTTCCGTGCATACGCCGAGTCGCGCCGCGCCCGGCCGCCGATGGAGCGCCTGCAGCGCGAGCTGATGCTGCGCACGCTGCCCTACCCCCGGCGCTTCCGGCTCGCCGCCCGGATGGGGCGCCTGGGCCGCCCGTTCGCTCGCTTCATGCCGGAGCAGCTCGGGGCGATGCTCGGGCTCCTCCCCGAGGACCTCCCGGCCGCGCAGCCCCTTCCGGAGATCCATCCGGCACAGGGCGAGCGCCGCGCACGGGTGGCCCTCCTCGCCGGCTGCGCACAGCAGGTCATCGCACCCGACATCGGCTGGGCGACGCTGCGGGTGCTCGCCCGCAACGGGGTGGAGACGGTGATCCCCCGCGAGCAGGGCTGCTGCGGGGCGCTGGCCATGCACACCGGCGCCTCCGAGCGGGCCAAGCCGCTGGCGCGGCGCAACCTCGAGGCCTTCGACCTCGAGGACGTCGACGCCATCGTCACCAACGCCGCCGGCTGCGGCTCGGGCATGAAGGAGTACGGGCTGCTCATGGCGGGCGAGGCCGAGCAGGCGGCCGCCGAGTCGATGGTCGATCGGGTGGTGGACGTCAGCGTCTTCCTCGACGGGATCGGGCTCCGAACGGAGTCGGCGCCGGCCACCCGGCCGACGAAGGTCGCCTACCACGACGCCTGCCACCTCGCCCATGCCCAGGGCGTGCGCTCGGCGCCGCGGAAGCTGCTCGAGGCCATCGACGGCGTCGAGCTGGTCGAGCCCGACGAGTGGGAGCTCTGCTGCGGCTCGGCGGGCACCTACAACGTCGAGAAGCCCGCGATCGCGGCCGAGCTCGGCGAGCGCAAGGCGCGCAACCTGATCGCCACGGGCGCGCAGGAGATCGCCACGGGCAACGTCGGTTGCGTCACCCAGGTCGAGACCCACCTGCGCGCGCTGGGCCACGCCATCCCGGTCCTGCACACGATGCAGGTCCTCGACCGCGCCTATGCGCGCTGAGCTCGAGGCGTCGTTCCGGGCCGCGCTCGAGGGCACCGACCCGTTCGAGCTGACGCGGGCCAACCTGCCCGAGGACGTCCCCGCCTTCGTGCTGACGGTGGGCAAGGCGGCGCTGCCGATGGCGCGCGCGGCGGCGGCCGCGTATCCAGACACGCCCGGGCTCGTGATCACCCGCGAGGGCTACGGCGGGACGGCCGGCCACTTCACCGTGCGCGAGGCCGCGCACCCCGTGCCTGAGGAGCGCTCGCAGGCCGCGGCCGAGGAGGCCCTCGCCGCGGTGGCGGCGCTGGGCGCGGACGATCTCCTGCTCGTGCTGGTGTCCGGCGGCGGCTCGGCGTTCGTGTCGGCGCCGTGGGAGGTGTCGCTCGACGACAAGCGCCAGGCCAGCCAGGCGCTGCTCCGCTCGGGTGCGGCGATCGGGCGAGATCAACGCGGTCCGCAAGCACCTGTCGCGTGTCAAGGGCGGCCAGCTCGCCGCCGCCATGCCCGGGCGGACCCTCGCCCTGCTCCTCTCGGATGTCCCCGGTGACGATCTCGCGACCATCGCGCGCGAGCTCGCCCGCTTCCACGCCGACCTCGTGCGCTCCATTCGCGCTCACGCCGAGCCATGGGCCGCTCCGGTCGTGCTGCTCTCCGGCGGCGAGACGTCGGTGACCGTCCGCGGCGAGGGATCGGGCGGGCGCAACCAGGAGTTCGCGCTCGCCCTGGGCTGCGCGCTCGAGGAGGACAACCTCAACGACTACCGCGCGATCCTCGTCACCCCTGGCTGAGACCTCCACCGGCGGACGCCGCGCGCCGCTCGGCCTTGTGGGCGCGCTTGGCCGCCTGGTACTCGGCGAGCGCCTCGGCCGAGTCGACGTCGCCGAGCGTCGGGTGCGACGGCGTCAGCGGCTCGGCCGCGGCGACGCCGAAGCGCTTGGCGAGCACGGCGGCGAGCTGGCCGACCTTCATGTCGCCGAACCCGGGCAGGGCGTCGAGGTTGGCCTTCAGCTCCGCGGGCGTGCCGGCGTCCGTCCACACCCGGGCGGCATCGCCGTCGTAGCGCTCGGCGACGTGCACGCAGAGGTCGTGCACCCGCGTGGCCATCGCGCCCGGGAAGCGGTGGATGGCGGGCCGCTCCCGGAAGACGGGCTCGAGGTCATCGGCGGCCAGCGCCGCCGCGTCGAGCGTGTGCACCCGCTCGCGCAGCACGCGGGGACCATCGAACGCCTTCTGTACGGTGACCTGCTGGTCGAGCGCGAAGCCGATCAGCAGCGCGAGCGGGTCCTCGGCGATCAGCCGGTTGGACTCGTCGGAATCGGTGAAGTGCAGGCGGTCGGGCACAGGGCGATCGTACAATCCGCGGGGTGCCGTCGCTCTCCACCCTGTTGCTGTTCGCGGCCGCCAGCGCCGCGCTGGTCGCGGTGCCCGGGCCGGCGGTCGTATACATCCTCACCCGCGGGATCGCGCAGGGCCGGTCGGCGGGCGTCGTGAGCGCGCTCGGCATCGAGGCCGGCGCCCTCGTGCACGTCGCCGCGGCGGTCGCCGGGCTCTCGGCGCTGGTCGCCTCCTCGGCCACGGCCTTCACCATCGTCAAGTACGGCGGCGCGGCCTACCTCGTGTTCCTCGGCGTGCAGCGGCTGCGGGCGCGCCAGGAGCTGGCGCTGGCCGAGCTGCCGCGTGAGTCGCACGCCCGCCTCTTCCGCCAGGGCGTCGTGGTCAACGCGCTCAACCCGAAGGTCGCGGTCTTCTTCGTGGCGTTCCTCCCGCAGTTCGTCGACCCGGCCCACGCGGTGGTGCCCCAGGTCGCCCTGCTCGGCGTGCTCTTCGTGGCGATCGCCCTCGTGCTCGACTGCGCCTGGGCGCTGGCGGCCGGATCAGTCGGCGAGCGGCTGCGCCGCAGCCTGCGCGTCCGCCGCTGGCTGGACCGCCTCAGCGGCGCGACCTTCATCGGCCTCGGCGCGGCCGCCGCGCTCTCGCGCCGCTGAGCGCGGTCACGCGATCCGCTTCTCGAACCGGAGCGTCTCGTGACCGGCGCGGTCGCGCGTCCGGCCTGTCTCGCGATACCCGCCGGTCGTGTACAGCCGCTGGGCGGAGACCTGCACGATCGTGGTGTCCAGCCGCAGCGTCCGGTAGCCGAGCTCGCGCGCCCGCGCCTCGAGCCGGTCGAGCACGGCACGGGCGAATCCGCGGCGCCGGTGGTTCGCCTCCACGCGCATGCGCTTGATCTCACCGACCGTGTCGGTCACCCGCCGCAGCGCGCCCATCGCCACGACGTCGCCGTCGACCGTCCCGACCAGGAACTCGCCATGCCGGTCGTTGTAGTTCGCGCGCACGGCGCCCAGGTCGTCGTCCCACGGCCCGTCGCCGGCGTGGACGCCCAGCTCGCGCAGTCCCTCGTCGTGGAGGCGCCGGACTACGGGTGCGTCGGCCTCCTCGTATCGGCGCAGGTGGAGCGCGGGCTCCTCGTCGTGGCTCGCTGCGAACGTCAACGGCGGCAGGGTAGGGAAGCGAGTCACCTCGGTCCGGATGGGCGGGACGTCGTCAACGTGCAATCCGGGGCTCCATCGGAAGCTCGTTGCACGTTGACATCGATAGTCGATGTCAACGTGCAACGGCCTCGGAGTCGGCGACCCGATTGCACGTTGACGGCGTGAAACGGACCCCAGGCGCCGCTCGACTCCCCGACTCCCTCACCTGCCGCCGTTGACGTTCGCCCACGTCACGCCCCCCACAGCCGCTCCCGCAACCCCGAGGCCCTCGCCGCCGGCCGCGCGACCGCCGCACGCACGGTCGCCTCGGTCCCCACCAGGATGAGCTCCTTGCGCGCGCGGGTCACCGCGGTGTAGAGCAGCTCGCGCGTGAGGACCTGCGAGGCCGGCGGAGGGAGCAGGACCGCCGCCGTGCCGAACTGCGAGCCCTGGCTCTTGTGCACCGTCATCGCGTAGACGGTGTCGACCGCGTCGAGCCGCGCGGGACTGATCGCGACGATCGCGCCCCGCCGCTCGAAGGCCGCCGTCACGCGGTCCGGCCCGGCCGCGACCACGACGCCCGTGTCGCCGTTGTAGAGCCGCAGCCCGTAGTCGTTCTCGGTCACGAGCAGCGGACGGCCCGCGTACCACGGGCCATCGACCGCGAAGCCATCGACGTCGGCGGCGAGCCAGCCCTCCAGCCGGGTCGTCCACGTCGCCACCCCGTGGGCGCCGCGGCGGTGCGCGCAGAGCAGGCGGAAGGCGCCCATCGCCGTCAGCGCGCCCCGCGCGTCACCGCGCCGCGCCGCGTCGAAGACGGTCGCGCCGGCCGCCACCGCGCGCCTGCGCACCGGGGCGAGCACGCCGGCCGTGCCGGCGTCGGCGACGTCGGCCGGGATCCAGGTCACGCCCGGCGGCGGGGCCGTCAGCACGGCGAGCACCCCGTCGGCGTCGCCGCGGCGCAGGGCCGCGGCCAGCGTCGCGATCCCGGCGCCGTAGCGGTGCACGCGCTCGAGCACGACCATCCCGTCGCCGATCGCCGCGCCGGCCGGCGGCTCGCTCGCCGCCACGTCCATCCCCGCCGCCGCCGCGAGCCGTTCGCGGGCCGGCGCCCGCATGCGCAGGCCGCCGGCGGCGGGCCCGACGATGTCCCCGAGCACCGCGCCGGCCTCGATCGAGGTCAGCTGCCCGGGATCGCCGACCAGGATGAGCCGCGCGCCAGGCCGGATGGCCTCGACCAGCCGGGCCATCAGCGAGAGGGAGACCATCGAGGTCTCGTCGAGGATCACCACGTCGTGCGGCAGCTTGTCCGCGCGGTGGTGGCGGAAGCGGCTGTGGCTGCCCGGGCGCCACCCGAGCAGCCGGTGCAGCGTCGAGGCCTCGAGCCCCAGCAGACCGGCCCGCACTCGCTCGTCCACAGCCAGCGTGGCGGCCTCGGCGTGCACGGCCTCCTCCAGGCGCGCGGCCGCCTTCCCGGTCGGCGCCGCCAGCGCGATGAGCGGCGCCGCCGCGTCCGGTGCGGCCTGCTCGAACAGCAGCGCCGCGATCCGCGCGACGGTCGTCGTCTTGCCGGTTCCCGGTCCGCCGGCGATCACCGCGAAGCGCCGCAGCACCGCGGCCGCCGCGGCCAGGCGCTGCCCGGCGTCGGCGCCCTGCCCCGAGCGTCGGCCCGACTCCCCGACGAACCCGTCCAACCTCGCCTGGCCACCCTCCGCGATCTCCTCACCGGGCAGTTCGAGCCGAATCTGACCAGCATCCCCGATCCCCTCACCGCGCAGCTCGAGCCGAACCTGACCACCTGCCGCGACCTCCACGCCAGGCGGTTCGAGCCGCCCCTGACCAGCTGCGCCGGCGCCGCCGAACAGCCGGGCGAGCCCGTCGGCCAGCACGTCCATCCGCACCTCGGCGCCCGGCACGTCGGCCAGTGCCTTCAGATCGGCCGCCAGCCGGCGCTCCTCCCGCCAGTAGCGATCCAGGTACAGCCGCGTGCCGACCAGCCGCAGCGGCCGGTCCGCGCCGCCCTCCTCGCCCACCGCCGCGAGCCCGCTGGCCGCCAGCCCTGCGACCCAGCGCGAGACCTCGGGCCACGGCAGCGCGGAGAGCTCGACCGGCTCCTCGGACTCCACCGCCGCCGTGTGCCGGATCGTCGCGAGGTCGACGTAGACGTGCCCCATGCGCGGCCCGCGCACGGCGAGGGCCGCGGCCAGCGCCACCTCGGGGTCGGCCGCGCCGGCCAGGTCGGACAACCGCAGCGCCACGTGCACGTCGGCCGGTGAGAGCAGGCCCGCCGTGTTGAACGCGCGCAGCAGCCCCGGCGCGCCCAGGGCCAGGCGCACGTCGAACGGATCGAGCGCCTCGATCACGCCGGCCCGGGCCGGTCGAGCGCGTCGCTGAGCGCCTCCACCAGCGCCCCCGGCGGCCGCCACGCCCACACGCCGCACGGCGTCTCGCCGACCACCGGCGTGCCGGCGCCGCTCATGCCGCGCAGGAAGAGGTAGGCCACGCCGGCGAGCGCCTGCTCGGGGTCGTAGTCCGGCAGCCGCCAGCGCAGGTAGCGGTGCAGCGCGACGGTGTAGAGCAGCGCCTGCAACCCGTAGTGGGCGCGCTCCAGCTCCGCCCGCAGCGCCGCCGGGCGGTGGTGCCAGGCGGTCAGCTCCTCGTCGGGCGCGGCCAGCCAGTTCGTCTTGTAGTCGGCGATCGCGTAGCGCCCGCCGGTCCGGATCACGAGGTCGATCGAGCCGGTGAGGTAGCCACGTAGGTTCGGCCGCAGGGCGGGGTCCTCCAGCCGCGCGGCGTAGCCGGAGAGCGGATCGCCCGGAGCGAGGTGCGCGCGCAGCACGGCGGCGACGGCGTCCAGCGCGATCCGGCCGGTCGGCGCGTCCCCGCCGGCCAGCGGCAGCTCGAAGTCCAGCTCGTCCAGGCGGTCGGCACGCGCCACGTCGCACAGCCGCAGGCCGCCGAGCAGCGGGCCCAGCGGCGTCTCGAGCGCGGCCCGCAGCCCGGCGACGGCCGCCGCCGGGTCGCCGACGTCGACCTGCCCGCGGACCTGCGCCCGGGCGAGCTCGGCGGTCAGCGCGGCCTCGAGGTCGGGTGCGGCGAAGTCGGTCGCCTCGAGCACCCGGTGCATCAGCGTTCCGATCCGCACCCCGGCCGGCATCCCGGCCAGCGGCGAGGGCAGGAGCCGCAGCTCCGCGTGGTCCTCCTCCACGGGGGCCACCTGGACCACGACCGCGGCGGCCGGCTCGTCCTCGACGGTGCCGGGCGCCTCGGGCTCGCTCGCCACGCGCGCCGCATGCGCGCCGGCGGTGATGTCCGAGTAGGAGGTCCGCCGCCAGTCCCAGTCCAGCCGGCGGTCGAAGTCCGACGTCCCGAGCGTCTCGGGCGCGGGCAGCGGACGCGACCACGCCTGGGGCGTGCCGAGCGAAGCGCGCTCCACCGCGATGCAGCCCTCCGCTGCGGCCGCGAGCGCCGCGAAGCGCCGGCCGGCCTCGGCGTCGCTGGGCGTGCGCCCCCCCGTGGAGGCCACGTTGCCCGCCGCGTCGCGCGCGAACAGCAGCCGGCTCAGCGGCGAGTCGGCGGCCGACCACGCCCCCGCCCACCACACGACGGCCTGGTGCTGCGCTCGCGTGAGGGCGACGTAGGCGAGCCGCAGGTCCTCGCCGCGCTCCTCCTCGAGCTGCTGGGCCTTGTGGGCGGCGAAGTCGCCGCCCTCCAGCCCGACGTCGACGGTGCGCGCGTCGCCCGCCGCCGGGTCGTGGTAGGTGACCGGGCCGTCCGGGATGTAGCCCGGCTCCCACAGGTAGGGGAAGTAGACGATGGGGAACTCGAGGCCCTTGCTGCGGTGGATGGTGAGGACCTGGACCGCCTCGGCGTCGGACTCGAGCCGTCGGCTGCGCTCCTCGTCGCCGCCGTCGTGCCCGGCTTCGGCGATCCGGCGCCGGAGCCATCCGGTCAGTGCGGTGGCCCCCAGCTGATCGGCCGTGGCCGCCGCGTGCAGGAGCTGGCCGACGTGGCGCAGGTCGGTCAGCCGCCGCTCGCCGTCCTGCGCGGCGAGCATGCGCGCCGGCAGGCCCTCGGCCAGCGTGATCGTCTCCAGCAGTGACGCGACGCCGCGGACGCGCAGCACGCGCGCCCAGCCGTGCAGGCGGCGGTGGACCTCCTCCCACGCCGGCTCCTCCGCGCAGGCGACCCGCTCGCCGCTCCAGCCCATGAACGGCGTGAGCGCGGCGGCGCGGGCGCGGGTGGAGGAGCTGGGGCGCTCGATCGCCTCCAGGAGCCGCAGCCAGTCGCGCGCCGGATCGGTGCGGAAGACGCTGCCGGCGCCGTTGATCACCGCCGGGATCCCGACCTCGCCGAGCGCGTCGCGGATCAGCGCCGCGCGCAGGTGGGCCTGCACGAGCACGGCGACGTGCCCCGGCCGGACCGGCTCGACCGCCAGCACCGTGCCGTCCTGAGCCCGGCGCTCGATCGTCGCACGCGAGGAGAGCAGGCGGACGAGGTCGGCCGCGACGTCCTTGGCGACGAGCTCGCGCGCCGACGGGGCGGTGGCGTAGCCGCCCGGCGTGCGCTGCACCGACGGCTCGTCGCGGTGCACGATCCGCACGCGCAGCGGCGCTCCGGCCGGCGCGCCGGCCAGCCGCGGCGAGTGGTTGGCGGGCGCCGCTCGCACCTCGCGGTAGGCGATCCCCTCGTGCCCCAGCCTGGCCCCTCCGAACAGCGCGTCGTAGGCGTCGATCAACCCCTGGTCGCTGCGCCAGTTGACCTGCAGCGTGGCGCGCGTCGCGGCGGCCTCCGCCGCCTCCAGGTAGGCGTAGACGTCAGCGCCGCGGAAGGCGTAGATCGCCTGCTTGGGGTCGCCGATGAGGACCAGCGTGCCCGGGCCGAACGCTCGCCGCATGATGTCCCACTGGACGGGGTCGGTGTCCTGGAACTCGTCCACGAGCACCACGCGGTAGCGGTCGCGCAGGCCCGCGGCGATGGCGCCGCCGGCGGGCCCCGCCAGTGCCGCGTCCAGGCGCGTGAGCAGGTCGTCGTAGGTCATCACGCCGGCGCGCTGCTTGCGGCGCTCGAGCTCGTCGCGCACCGCCAGCGCGAGCCGGCGGCGCATGGCCGGCACGCCCTCGCCGGCCGGGGCGATCGGAGCGCACGGATTGGCGACCGCGACCTCGGCGATCTGCCGTGCGTGCTCGCGCGTGAACTGAGGTGGCGCGTCGCCGCCGGCCAGCACGAAGCGCCGGACGTAGAGGTCGTCGACCACCTCCTCGAGCAGGTCGCGCACGTCTTCCACGAAGGCGATGTCGCGCTCCACGTCGCCCGCCACGCCCAGCCCGCCGAGCACCTCCCGGCAGAAGCCGTGCGTGGTCGCGATCGTCGCGGCGTCGAAGTCGGCCAGCGCCCGGACCAGCCGCTCGCGCCGAAGCCGCACCGCCTCGCGCGGCCCGGCGCCCAGCAGGCGCACGACCGGGTCGTGGGAGTCCTCGGGCGCCTCGAGCGCGCGCTCGACCCGGACCAGCCGCTCGCGCACCCGCTCGCGCAGCTCGCCGGTGGCCATGCGGGTGAACGTCACGAGCAGGAGGTCCTCGAGCGGCGTCCCCTCGGCGACGTAGCGCGCGGCCAGCGCCGCGATCGTGTAGGTCTTGCCGGTGCCGGCGCTGGCCTCCAGCACCGTCACCCCGGACGGGAGCGGGCCACAGGCGTCGAACGGGCGGCTGTGGGTGGCCAGGCTCATACGACACTGACCGCTTCGCAGGCCAGCAGGTCATCCCACAGGCGGTGCGCCCAGCGGCCGAAGCGCGTCGTCTCGCGCTCGTCCCAGCCCTCGCCCCGCTCGTCGGCGTGCGGCGCGACCTCGTTGAGCTCGGCGAAGGTCAGCACCCCGCCCAGCACGAGCCGGTGCTCGGGCGCCCGGTCCTCCTTGTCGAACGTGTAGCCGGACTCCCAGGCGTCGCGGCCCGCCCGGACGGCGTTCGCGCCGCCGGCCGCATAGGCCGCCGAGGTGTCGCAGTAGAGCGGCGGCGGCTCGCGCATCCCGCGGTCGTGGAGATCGAGCAGCGCCGCGAGCCGGGCCCGCGCCGCGCCGGCCCCGAGCGGCCCGAGCCGGGCGACCTTCACGGGGCCCGGGTCGTCGCGCCCTGCCTTCCCCACGGTCACCGCCGCGAACTCCCGCTCTGGGTGCATGGCCGCCAGCGCGAGCAGCCGCACCCACGCCGCGAGCCGGTGGCGCGGGCCGACGCGGGAGTACGTCGCCGCCCGCAGCTCGTTCCCCTGCACGCCGGGAACGGTGCCGCTCAGCGTCCGGCCGCCGGGGAGCGCGATGCGCACGTCGTGCGAGGCCGGCGCGCCCGTGCCGGCCTGGGCCACGATGTCCTCCACCACGGGTAGGACGCGCCGGACCACCGGCTGGCCGAGGCTCCCGGGCGGCAGCGTGCCGCGGGCGATCTCCGCCAGCGCGGCCGTGCGGCCGTCGGCGCCGGCGAGCCGCGCCTCGAGCAGCCGCTGCCCGATCCCCCACGTGGCCAGGCCGTCCAGCTCGACCGGCAGCGCGTCGTCGACCTCGTCGGCGTAGTCGCCCAGGCTGACGCCGAGCCGCCGGCGCAGGAAGGCCCGCACCGGGTGCTGCACGAAGCGGACGAGGTCCTCCAGCGCGACCAGCGCCGGCGGCTCGCCGGGCAGCGGCCCGGCGAGGAACGGCCCCGGCGCACTGCGCGGGCCCTCGAGGGCGCGGGCCCCGGCCAGCGTGACCCGGTCGAAGCTCCACGACCGCCCCGGCACCAGCGCGCCGGGCGCGAAGTTGCGCGCATCGAAGGGCTGCAGCGGGTGGCGCACGACGACGCGGCGGCGAGCGTCCTCGCCCGCCGTCCGGTCGACGGCGTCGAGCAGCTCGCCGACGGGCACCGCCGGCGGGCGCACGAGGTTCGTGCGCTCGTCGTTGCCGGTGTAGGTGACGAGCAGCCGGTCGGTCGCCGCCATCAGCGCGTCGAGCAGCAGCTGGCGGTCCTCGGTGCGCGGGTCGCGCTCGCCGACGTGGGGCGCGTCGAGCAGCCGGTCGTCGCCGTCGCGCGGGGAGGGGCGCGGGAACGCGCCGTCGTCGAGCCCGAGCAGGCAGACGACCCGGTGCGGCACCGAGCGCATCGGCACGAGCGTGCAGACGGTCAGGTGGCCGGTGCGGAAGTTGGCGCGGGTGGGCCGCCCGCGCAGCCGCCCGGCGAGCAGCGCCCTGATCTCCGGCAGCGCGAGCGGCGTCGCCGCCCCCTCCGCCTCCCCGGCCACATCGTCGAGCAGCCGCTGCAGCTCCGCGCGCTGCCAGGCGTCGAGCGGGCCGGCGACGGCGAGCGCGTCGGCGGCGTCGGCGAGCGCCGCGACCCACGCGTCGATCGGCTGCGGCGCGCGCAGGCGCTCCAGCGCCTTCTGCAGGCGGTCGACCAGCTCCGCCATCCGCCCGGCGAGCTCGATCGCGCCGCTGTCGACGTCGTCGAGCGGCAGCACGCCCTCGAAGCGGCGCTGCTCGTCCTCGGTCATCGTCACGCCCACGAGCACGCGGTCCAGGCCGGCCCGCCACGTGCCGGACGGCAGGCCGTCGAGCTTGAACGGCGCCCGGTGCGCCGCGTCCAGGCCCCAGCGGATGCCGGCCGCCCCCACCCACGCCTCCAGCCGCGAGACGTCGTCGTCGTCGAACCGGAAGCGCCGGCGCACGGGCTCGCGGTCGGCCAGGTCCAGCACCTGGGACGCGGTCACGCGCTGCCCGGCCAGGTCGAGCAGCAGGCCGACGACCCCGAGGAGCCCGTTGGTCTGGCGCAGCGAGCGGTCCGCCAGCCGCACGCGCAGGTCGGGCGGGCGCAGCTCGGGCGGGACACCGTCGGGCTCATCGCCGTCGTCCGCCGTCTCTCCGGCGCCGAAGGTGGCCTGGATCAGCGGCGCGAACGTCTCGATGTCCGGGCACATGACGATCACGTCGCGCGGCTCGAGCTCGGGGTCCTCGGCGAGCGCGTGCAGGATCGCGTCGCGCAGGACCTCTACCTGGCGCGCCCGCCCGTGGCAGGCGTGGACCTGCACGCTGCGGTCGCCCGGCGCGAGCGGCTCGCACACCGGCGGGCGGTCGGCGCGCACGTCGGCCTGGAGGCGGGCGAGCAGCGTGCCGGTGGTCTCGCCGCGCACCGGGTGGTGATGGCCGGCGTGCTCGCCCCCGCCGGCGAGCACGAGCTGCATCTCGCGCGCGTCGTGCCCCCAGGAGGCCAGCAGGCGGTTGGCCGGCAGGTGGGTGGTGGTGTCGTCGCTGCGCGCGACGATGGGACCGTCGACCGCAGCGGCGACCCGGTCCCACAGCGCCGCGGACGGGTGCAGGAGGAAGAGGTGCACGTCGCGGCCGGCCGCCAGCGCGCGCAGCACCTGCAGGTGTCCGGCGGGGATGCGGGTGAGGCCGAACAGCGACGCGCGCGCCGGCAGCGCGAGGATGGCCGGGTCGGCCCGTAGGCGCGCGCACGCGGCCTCCAGGCGCTCGGCCGGCCCGGGCGTGCCGATCCGCGTGCGCAGGCGGCGCCACAGCTCGGCCTGCCAGTCCTCGCCGGCCTGGCCGTCCGCCCAGGCGCGGATCAGCTCGGGACGGTGCAGCGCGTAGCGGTCGAAGCACTCGGCGAGGTGGGCGACGCTGCCGAACCGCCGCGCCCGCCGCACCGGGTCGGCGTCCGCCCCGGCGCCGCCGAGGTGCGCCGCGAGGTCGCGCGCCCACGGCTCCGCGAGCGCGGCGTCAACCACCTCCAGCAGGGGCCAGACCATCCGCTCGGGCCGCCATGGGTCCTGCTCGGGATCGACGCCGGCGGCGGCGGCGATCGCGTCGCCGACCAGCGCCCGCGGCGGCGGGAAGTCGACGTTCGCGCAGATCCCGTCGGCGCGCCCCGGACGCGCCCCGAGGCGGTCGGACATCCGCTGCGTCAGCCACCGCTCCATCCCGCGTGTCGGCACCGACACGACCTCGGGCGCGAACGGATCGGGCAGCGGATCGGCGAGCAGCCCCTGCAGCGCCTCGACGAGCCCGTCGGCCCGTTCCGCTCGGTGGATGTGCAGCACGCCTTGAGTATCGCTGCGGCGCGGACGCTCGCAGGCTCGGCGTGCTCGAGCCGCTAGGACCGCCAGCCTGCCACGTCTCGAGCTCCATCGCCCTTCCGTACTCGATGGGTGTCGAGATACGGTCCGCAGCTTCGACTCGAGGGCATGACCGAACCGCAGATCCTCATGAGCGGCATCGCCTTCGGCGAGTCGCCGCGCTGGCACGACGGCCGCCTCTGGTTCGCCGACTGGGGCGCCCAGGAGCTGATCGCTCTCGACCTCGAAGGGAACAGCGAGGTCGTCATGCACGTGGCGTCCTTCCCGTTCTGCCTCGACTGGCTCCCCGACGGCCGCCTGCTCGTCGTCTCGGCGGCCGACCAGCAGCTGCTGCGCCAGGAGCCCGACGGATCGCTCGCCACCCACGCCGACCTGGGCGCACTCTCCCCGCACCCGTGGAACGAGATCGTCGTGGACGGACGCGGGAACGCGTACGTCAACGAGATCGGCTTCGACATGGGCGGCGGCGGCGAGCCCGCGCCCGGCAGCCTCGCCGTGGTCGGCCCCGACGGCGCGGCCCGGCGCGTGGCCGGCGATCTCGCCTTCCCGAACGGCATGGCGGTCACGCCCGACGAGGCGACGCTGATCGTCGCCGAGTCCTACGCGAACCGGCTCACCGCATTCGCCATCGCGCCGGACGGTGGCCTCTCGGGCCGGCGGGTGTGGGCCGAGCTGGGCGACGGCGTGCCGGACGGCATCTGCGTCGACGCCGAGGGCGCGGTCTGGTACGCCGACGTCCCGAACCGCCGCTGCGTGCGCGTCCGCGAGGGCGGCGAGGTCGCCGCCACGATCGGGCTCGACCGCGGCTGCTTCGCGTGCGCGCTCGGAGGCGAGGACGGCACGACGCTGTTCGTGGTGGCGCGCGAGTGGCGCGGCGTCGAGAGCATGGCCGACCCGGCGCGAACCGGGCAGGTGCTCACCGCGCCGGCGCCCGCACCGCGCGCCGGTCACCCCTAGCGCGGGCGCGAGGTCGCGCGGCTGTCCCGTCGGGCGCCGCCACCGAGCCGTACGCCGCACTCGTCGAGCGCTTCGGGGCCACCGTGCCCGTCGGCCGCGTCGAGACCACCGCCAGGGACCTGCCGCGCCGCAGTGCGCCGGCCGGCACGACGGACGCGCTGCTCGCCGAGGGCCGCTCGCCGCGCGCCGGCTGACCGATGCCGGCCGTCTACCTCGACACGAGCGCCCTCGGGCGCGTCCTGCTGGGAGAGCCCGACACCGCCGCGGTGCTGCGTGAGCTGGAGCGCTTCGAGCAGCACGTCGCGAGCCGGCTCCTGCGAATCGAGCTCCGCCGCCTGGCGGTGCACCGGGGAGGCCTCGACGCCGCCGATCGCCTGCTCGCCGACGTGGCCCTGATACCGCTGGACGACGCGATCCTCGCGACCGCCGAGACCGTCGAGCCGGCGAGCGTGGCGACCCTCGACGCGATCCACCTGGCGACCGCGCTGAGACTCGCCGACGCCGGTCTGCTCGCGACCGTCATGACCTACGACGCCCGGCTGGCGGAGGGCGCCGAGCGCCACGGGCTCACCACGCTCGCCCCGGCGTAGCCGGACGACCTTAGATGACTGATTCCACGACCCTCGCACCCGTCTGCACGCGCGCCGCGGAATCAATCATCTAGTCCTCGTACTGCCCCGTCCAGGCCGCGAACACGGCGCCCTGCGGGTCGCCGAAGATCGCGATCGACCCCTGGGGCATGTGCATCGGCCCGTTGTAGAGCCGGCCGCCGTGGTCGCCGATCGACTCCGTGAGCCCGACGACGTCGTCGTGGCCGAAGTAGGGCATCCAGTTCGGCGGCGTCTGCCCCTGCTGCTCGGGCGGCATCGGCATGATGCCGCCGTTCATGCGGTCGCCGTTGCGGATCGTCCGGTAGCCGCCGGCCTCGGGGACCTCCTCGGTCGTCCAGCCGAACAGCGCCCCGTAGAAGCTCGCGGCGCCGTCCGCGTCGGGCGTGACGAGGTCGTTCCACGTCATCGCGCCCGGTGTGTTGACGAGACCCGCGCCGGGGTGGTCGCGCGCCTCCCACAGGCACAGCGCCGCGCCGGCCGGGTCGCCGATCACCGCCATCCGCCCGGAGTCCATCACGTCGAACGGCTCCGCCATCAGGGTGGCGCCGAGTTCGCCCGCCTTCGTCGCCGACTCCTCGACGGAGGCGACCGACACGTAGCAGTTCCAGTGCGGCGGCTGGTCGGAGGCGACCGACAGCGCCGCGACGTCCGCGCCGTCGCGGCGGGCCATCGAGTAGACGCTCCCGTCCCCGATCGGCTGGTCGTCGTACTTCCAGCCGAAGAGCGCGGAGTAGAAGGCCTTCGCTGCATCGGCGTCGGTGGTGGCCAGGTCCGCCCACGAGAACGTCCCCGGCGCATAGCTCGTACGTGTGCCATGAGCGCGATCCTAGCCCCGAGGGAAGGTGGCAGGATTGGGAACTCGTGACCGACGAGCAAGCCGTCCAACCCTTCGCACCGCGCGAAGTGACCACGCGTGATGGGGTCCGACTTCTGGCTCGACCCCTGACTCCGGACGACGCGAGCGTCTGGGCGGATCACGTCCGCGACGACCTCGAGCACCTCGGAGCGCATCTGGGCTGGCCGGCGCGTACGGTCGAGCCGAACGCGGCGCGCGACTTCATCGAGCAGTATCGCCGGCGTGTGGACGGTCGAGAGCTTCTCGTCGGCGCCTTCGACGGCAAGCGCCTCGTGGCCGGGACGTTGCTCATGACCTACGATCGGATGGCCGGCTCGATCGAGCTCGGCTGCTGGGTGATCAGCGATTTCGAGGGCCGCGGCCTCGTGCGCCGGCTCTGCTTGGAGCTCATCGGCCACGCCCACCACGCGCTGAGCGTGCACCGCGTGACCTGGGAGGCCGCCACGGAGAACCCTCGCTCGCGTGCGCTGGCGCTGCGTCTGGGCTTCGTGTACGAGGGCACCCAGCGCGAGGCCGGCCTGCACGAGGGCAGGCGGCTCGACCTCGACCTCCTGTCGCTCGTCGGTGTTGAGATCGAGCGCGCACTGGGCAGCTGACATCCCGGCGGCGGCGGTCTCAAGCGGTCGGCGCGAACGCACGCTCGAGCACGCTGCCGAGCGTCATCCAGTTCGCCCGGGCCGCCGAGGCCGCGCCCGCCGCGTCGCCCGTCTCCGCCCGCGTGATCATCGCCTGGTGCTGGGCCACCGAGCGCCCGCCGGGGAGGCCGCTCCGGCCGATCTGCTCGACGCGGTGCAGCCGAGGCGTCAGGCGAGCGAGCACGCCGGCGATCTCCGGGTTGCCGCACGCTGCCACGAACACCGCGTGGAAGCGCTCGTCGGCCGCGTAGGCGGTGCGGCCGTCGCCCTCGCGCAGGGCGGTGACGAAGGCCTCGTTGTGGCCGCGCAGCGCGCGCACGTCGGCCGCGCCGAGCCGCGGCACCGCCAACTCGGTCGCCAGCCCGTGCACGGTGGCCAGCAGCGGCACGACCTCGTGGACATCGCGCACGCTCATCGCGGCCACCCGCGTGAACCGCTGCGGGGCCATCTCCACCAGCCCCTCGTCACGCAGCCGGCTGAGCGCGTCGCGCACCGGCGTGCGGCTGAGGCCGAGCCAGCCGCACAGCTCGGTGTCGTGCAGCGCCTCTCCCGGCGCCAGCGTCCCGCCGACGATCGCCGCACACAGCCTGTCGTAGGCGGTGTCGCGCAGCAGGTGGCGGTCGACGGCGTCCCGACGCTCGGGAACTGGCATATCAGATGTCAGTAGATCACCACGGTCAAGTCGCTTGCGCTGGACCGGATATAGGAGTAGACAACCTGGTCTAGGTCGGGTGGCCCAAGTCGGGCCAGAGGGAGAGGGTGTATGTGCCTGGCGATTCCAGGGCGGATCATGGAGGTCACCGACGAGGCGAACCGACTTGCCCTGGTCGACGTGGCCGGCGTGCAGCGCACGGTCAACATCGGCCTCCTGGACGCCGACGGTGCCGGCGCCGTGCCCGGCGACTGGGTCCTCATCCACGTCGGCTTCGCCCTGTCCAAGGTCGACGAGGAGGAGGCCGCGGCCACGCTCTCGCTGCTGCAGGGGATGGGCGAGGACTACGAGGCCGAGCTCGAAGAGCTCAAGGCGAGCTTGATCGAATGAGCAACGTCGTCTCCAGCTCCGAGCTTGCGAGGACCGACGGGCGAGACGAGGCCTTCCACTGTCTCACCTGCTCCGACGAAGGCGTCTGCATGCGCGTCGTCAAGCTCGACACCGCACGCGACCTGGCGCTCTGCGAGGACGAGAACGGCGCCCGCAGCACGGTGGAGATCGCCCTGATCGACGGCGTGGCGACCGGCGACACGGTGCTGGTGCACGCCGGCACCGCGCTGGCCCGCGCGGAAGGAATGGCGGCGTGAAGTTCGTCGACGAGTTCCGCGACGCCGAGCTGGGCCGCGTGCTCGCGCACGAGATCCTCGGTGCGGTCGAGCCCGGCCGCCACTACAAGATCATGGAGGTCTGCGGCGGCCACACGCACTCGATCTACAAGTACGGCGTCGACGACCTCCTGCCGGCCAACGTCGAGCTCGTGCACGGCCCCGGCTGTCCGGTGTGCGTCATCCCGATGGGCCGGGTCGACGACGCGATCGCCATGGCGCACGAGCCGGGGGTGATCTTCACCTGCTTCGGCGACATGATGCGCGTACCCGGCTCGCACGGCACGCTGACCGACGCGAGTGCCGAGGGCGCCGACATCCGCATGGTCTACTCGCCGCTCGACGCGCTGCGGATCGCCAAGCAGAACCCCGACCGCACCGTCGTCTTCTTCGCGATCGGGTTCGAGACCACCGCGCCGTCGACCGCGCTGACGCTCAAGCGCGCCAAGGCCGAAGGCGTCCCGAACTTCTTCTGCTTCTGCAACCACGTGACGATCGTGCCGCCGCTGCGCGCGCTGCTGGAGTCGCCCGACCTGCGGCTGGACGGCTTCATCGGCCCCGGCCACGTCTCCACCGTGGTGGGCGCCCGCCCGCTCGAGTTCATCCCCGCCGACTACGGCAAGCCGGTGGTGGTCAGCGGCTTCGAGCCCGTCGACATCCTCCAGTCGGTCCTGATGATCGTGCGCCAGCTGGCGGCCGGCCGCTGTGAGGTGGAGAACCAGTACAAGCGGATCGTGCCCTACGAGGGCAACCTCGCCGCCCTGAAGATCATGAGCGAGGTCTTCGCGCTGCGCCCGCACTTCGAGTGGCGCGGACTGGGCTTCATCTCCCACAGCGGCCTGAAGCTGAGCGAGGACTATGCCGACCTCGACGCCGAGCGGCGCTACACGATCCCCAACGTGCGCATCGCCGACCCGAAGGCGTGCCAGTGCGGCGAGGTGCTCAAGGGCGTGATCAAGCCGTTCGAGTGCAAGGTGTTCGGCACCGCCTGCACCCCGGAGCGTCCGATCGGCACCTGCATGGTCTCCAGCGAGGGCGCGTGCGCGGCCTACTACAACTACGGGCGCTTCGCGCGGGAGAAGCAGCTTGTCTGAGACTTCGGTTTCGGCCGCCGGTCCTCGCAAGCTCGGACCTTCGGACGACGTTGCTCGGCGCGAACAGAAGATCCTGGGGATCATCGAGACCGCGCGCGCGAAGCGGCACAAGTTCCGCGACGAGCGCATCACCACCGCCCACGGCGCCGGCGGCAAGGCGACCGCGGGACTCATCGAGGGCCTGCTCCTCCCCGCCTTCGCCAACCCGGCGCTCGACCAGCTCGCCGACGCCGGGACGGTGACGATCGACGGCACCGACATCGCGATGACCACCGACGCCTTCGTCGTGAGCCCGCTGCGCTTCCCGGGCGGCTCGATCGGCGAGCTCGCGGTCAACGGCACCGCCAACGATCTCGCCATGGCGGGCGCGAAGCCGCAGGCGCTGACCCTCAGCCTGATCCTGGAGGAGGGCCTCGCCGCCGACGTGCTGAAAGCCGAGGTCGAGGCGATCGCCCACGCCGCCGAGCAGGCGGGCGTCACCATCGTCGCCGGCGACACCAAGGTCGTGGCCCGCGGCCAAGCCGATCAGATGTACATCACCACCACGGGGATCGGCAAGGTCGACGACCGCGCCGCCCTCGCCCCCACGAGCCTGATTCCCGGCGACCGGATCCTCGTCTCCGGGCCGATCGGCCTGCACGGCACGGCGATCATGCTCGCGCGCGGGGAGTTCGAGTTGGGCGCCGCGGTCGAGTCCGACACGCGCCCCCTCTGGCCCGCGGTCGACGCGATGTTCGAGGAGGCGGGTCCCGGCCTGCGCTGCCTGCGCGACGCGACCCGCGGCGGCGTGGCCTCCGTGCTCAACGAGCTGGCGCGCGCGTCCGGCGTGGCCATCCTCGTGCGCGAGGCGACCGTACCCGTGCCGGCCGTCGTCGCGGGCGCGGCGGAGCTCTTGGGGATCGACCCGATGCACGTGGCCAACGAGGGCGTGCTGGTGGCGATCGTCGACCCCGCCCATGCGGACGCGGCCCTGGCCGCCCTGCGTGCGGCGCCGGGCGGCGAGCAGGCGGCGGAGATCGGTGAAGTGAAGACGGAGCCTCCCGGCATGGTGCTCGTGGAGACGGCCTTTGGCGGCAAACGGGTCATGGACCAACTGGTCGGCGACCCGCTGCCACGGATCTGTTGAGAGAGGGGAACATCGATGGCGACGGTTGAGATCTCACCGAATCAGGCCGCGACGGAGGCGATCGAGGCACACGTCCTGTGGGTCACGGTGGGCCTCTCGTGCGAGGGCGACAGCGTGGCGATGACCTCGGCCACGAACCCGAGCCTCGAGGACATCATCACCGGTGCGATCCCGGGCATGCCGAAGGTCGTGATCCACAACCAGGTGATCGCCTACGAGGTCGGCATGGACTTCATCCAGCCGTGGTTCGACGCGCAGGACGGCAAGCTCGACCCGTTCGTCCTGGTCATCGAGGGCTCGCTCGGCAACGAGAAGATCAACGGCGACGGCTACTGGACCGGGTTCGGGCTCAACCCCGAGAGCGGGCAGCCCATCACCGTCAACGAGTGGATCGACCGGTTGGCCGACAAGGCAGCGGCGATCGTCGCGGTCGGGACGTGCGCGACGTACGGCGGCATCCCGGCGATGAAGAACAACCCGACCGGCGCCATGGGCGTGCGCGACTACCTCGGATGGAAGTGGAAGTCCAAGGCCGGCATCCCGATCGTGAACATCCCCGGCTGCCCGGCGCAGCCGGACAACATGACCGAGACGCTCGTGCACCTCGTGTTCGCGCTGGCCGGCATGGCGCCGGTGCCCGAGCTCGACGACGCGGGCCGGCCGGTGTCGCTCTTCGGGCGCACAGCGCACGAGAGCTGCAACCGCGCGGCGTTCTACGAGCAAGGCGACTTCGCCACCGAGTACGGTGCCGACCACCGCTGCCTGGTCAAGCTGGGCTGCAAGGGGCCGGTGGTGAAGTGCAACGTGCCGCTGCGCGGCTGGCAGAACCACATGGGCGGATGCCCGAACGTCGGCGGCATCTGCATGGCCTGCACGATGCCGGGCTTCCCCGACAAGTACATGCCGTTCATGGACGAGGACGCGAACGCCAAGATGTCGTCGAACCTCGCGAAGTTCTCGTACGGCCCGATCCTGCGCTGGGGCCGCAAGCAGTCGGTCAAGCGCAAGTACGACAAGGAGCCGGAGTGGCGGCACAACCGCGCCCAGCTCACGACCGGCTACCAGAAGCGCTGGTAAGGAGCCCCTGAGCATGTCGACGCTAGAGACACCCCGTGAGCAGAAGATCACCGTCAAGGAGATGTCGTGGGATCCCGTGACCCGCATCGTCGGGTCGCTCGGGATCCACACCGAGATCGACTTCACGAACCAGCAGGTCCTCAAGTGCTACTCGACGTCGATGCTCTTCCGCGGCTTCGACATCTTCATGAAGGGCATCGACCCGCGCGACGCGCACTTCATCACCAGCCGGATCTGCGGCATCTGCGGTGACAACCACTGCACCTGCTCGTGCCTGAACCAGAACATGGCCTACGGGGTCAAGCCGCCGAAGCTCGGAGACTTCGCGTTCAACCTCGCGGAGTCGGCCGACTTCATGTTCGACCACGCGATCTACAACGACTGCATGGCGAACGTCGACTACTCCGAGCAGATGGTCAAGGAGACCAACCCGAGCGTCCTGGCCAAGGCGGAGAAGACGCCGGCGCCGAACGCCGAGCACCACGGCTACAAGACGATCGCCGACATCATGCGGGCGCTCAACGCGTTCACGGGCGACTTCTACCTGGAGACCCTGCAGGTGTCGCGCTACACGCGCGAGATGTACTGCCTGTTCGGCGGGCGCCACACCCACCCGTCGACCATCCTCCCTGGCGGCTGCAGCGCGAACATCACGCAGCAGACGTGCACGGAGTACTACGTGCGCCTGATGCGCTACATCGACTACTGCAAGCGCACCGTGCCCATGCACGACGACCTCTACGACTTCTTCTACGAGGCGCTGCCGGGGTACGAGCGGGTCGGATACCGCGACACCGACATCATCTGCTGGGGCGCGTTCGACGATCCCGACTACGTCGACTACGACTACAAGACGATGACCGAGTGGGGACGGCACCGGTACGTGACCCCCGGCCTGGTGTTCAAGGGTGAGCTCATCACCACCGATCTCGTCGAGATCAACCTGGCGATCCGGATCATGCTCGGCTCGTCCTACTTCGACGACTGGACGAACGAGACCACGTTCGTCACCAAGGACCCGCTGGGCAACGACGTCGACAAGCGCCACCCGTGGAACAAGGTGACGCTGCCCAAGCCGCAGGCGCGTGACTTCACCGACAAGTACTCGTGGGTCGCGTCGCCGCGGATGTTCGACAAGCGCGACGGCAGCTTCGTCGCCTCGGACACCGGCGGCGGGCCGTTCGCGCGCCAGTGGGTCACGGCGAAGGCGGGCCTCGTCGACTTCGGCTACATCAAGGCCACCGGCGAGAGCCTCAAGATGACGCTCCCCAAGACGGGCTTCAAGCCGGAGATGGAGCTCGAGTGGAAGATCCCGCCCTGGTCCAACGCGATCGAGCGCCAGCGCGCCCGTTCCTACCACCAGGCCTACTCCGCGCTCGTGGCGTTGCACAACCTCGAGCGGGCGCAGGCGGAGATCCGCGCGGGCCGGACGAAGAGCTGGAACGACTTCACGGTGCCCGAGTCGGCCGAGTCGGTCGGGTTCCACGAGGCAGCGCGCGGCGTGCTCTCGCACCACATGGTCATCCGCGAGGGCAAGATCGCGAACTACCAGCCCTACCCGCCGACCCCGTGGAACGGCAACCCGCGTGACTCCTACGGGACGCCGGGGCCCTACGAGGACGCCGTGCAGAACACGCCGATCTTCGAGGAGAACGGCCCCGACAACTTCAAGGGGGTCGACATCATGCGCGCGGTGCACTCCTTCGACCCGTGCCTGCCGTGCGGCGTGCACATGTACGGGAAGGGGAAGGTGCGCAAGGTGGTGCACACTCCCACCGGGATGTGCTGATGGCGACGGTCGCGCGCCCGGGGGAAGCGGAGCTGGTCGGGCGCGTCGAGGCGCTCACCGCGGAGGTCGAGGCGCTGCCCGATCCCGCGGCCCGCGAGACCGCGGACGCGCTGGCCGGCGCGGTCGTCCAGCTCTACGGCGAGGGGCTCGAGCGGATCTTCGCGGTGCTCGAGCCCGCGCAGCGCCTGGCGCTGGCCGAGGACGGCGTGATCGGCAGCCTCATGCTCATCCACGGGCTCTACCCGGTCGACCTGGAGACGCGGGTCAACGAGGCGCTCGAGAGCGTGCGGCCCTACATGGAGTCCCACGGCGGCAACGTCGAGGTGCTGGGGATCGAGGACGGCATCGTGCGGCTGCGGCTGGAGGGCTCCTGCAGCGGCTGCTCGGCGTCCCAGAGCACGCTGGAGCTGGCGATCGAGCGGGCGCTGGAGGAGACGGCCCCCGACCTGCTGGGGCTCGACGTCGAGGGCGTGGTGGCGCCGGCGCCGCGCCCGCAGGAGCCGGCGGCCGACGTCGAGTGGGTCGAGCTGGAGGGCGTGGCGGGGCTCGAGCGCGGGAAGCTGGTCGGCGCCGGCGGCGGCATCGTCGTGAACGGCGGCGCGGGCGGTGGCCTCGTCGTGGCAAACGTGGCCGGCACGCTGCTGGCCTACCACGACCACTGCGCCGGCTGCGACGCGCCACTCACCCGCGGCACGCTGGTGGGCGGGACGCTGACCTGCGCGCAGTGCGAGCGCCGCTTCGACCTTCCCCGCGCCGGCCAGTGCCTGGACGACGAGGCGCTGCAGCTCCAGCCGGTGCCGCTGCTGCGCAACGGCGGCCCGGTGCGGGTCGCGCTCGGCCGATGACGCCGGCGCCCGGCGTGCGGCGCATGGCCGCGTGGGCGGCCCGCCCGGCCGCGGCGCCCTCCGGCGCCGCGCCAGCCGCAGCGAGGGCACGCTGCGAGCTGTGCCCGATCGGGCTCGGCGAGAACCATCGCCACCTGCTGCACCTCGAGGAGCGCCGGATCATCTGCGTCTGCGAGACGTGCTGGTCGTTGCGCTCGGGCGACCCCGAGTTCCGTCCGCCCGGCGTGCGCACGCTGTGGCTCGAGGACTTCGTGATGTCCGACGAGGTCTGGGCGGCGTTCCAGATCCCGATCGGCTTGGCCTTCCTGCTGCGCAGCGGCAGCACCGGCGCGGTCGTCGCGCTCTACCCCAGCCCAGCAGGTGCAACGGAGTCGGAGCTCGAGCTGACCGCGTGGGACGCGTTGTGTGCAGCCAACCCGATCCTCGAGCGGCTCGAGCCCGACGCCGAGGCGCTGATCATCGACCGCACGAGCCCGACGCCGCGCTACGCGATCGTTCCGACCGACCAGTGCTACGGCCTGGTCGGGCTGATCAAGTCGCGGTGGGAGGGCATCTCGGGCGGCCAGGGGCTGGACAAGGCGATCGCGGAGTTCTTCGACGACCTGCGCGCGCGCGCGGTGGCCGCGTGAGCATCGACGCCCTGGTCGACCCGCCCGCGCTGGAGCCGGCCTTCTCAGTGCTCGACGTGGAGGCCGTCCCGCACGACGCGACCCCGACGCTGCGCTTCCACCTGCACGTCGACGATCCGCTCGGGCGCGAGATCCACACGATCGCGCTCTCCACGCAGATCCAGATCGACCCGGCCCGGCGCGCCTACGACGAGGAGACGCGGGCGCGCCTGGTCGAGCTGTTCGGGGCGCCGGAGCGGTGGGCCTCCACGACGCAGGTGTTCCGCTGGGCGCACATCTCGGCCCTCGTGCAGGGGTTCACCGGCGCCACGTCGTTCTCGCTCGACGTGCCCTGCACGTACGACCTGGAGGTGGCGGCGAGCAAGTACTTCTACTCGCTGTCGGGCGGCGAGGTGCCGCTCTCCTTCCTCTTCAACGGGATGGTGCTCTATCGCGGCGAGAGAGACCGCTTGCAGGTCGCCCAGGTCCCCTGGAGCTGCACCGCGCGCTGGCGCATGCCGGTGGCGGCGTGGAAGCAGGTGATGGCCGCCTACTACCCGGGCGGCGGCTGGGTGCGGCTGCAGACCGAGACGCTCGACACCCTGGCCGCGCGCAAGGCGGCCGACGGGCATCACTCGTTCGACGCGCTGATCGCGGAGCTGCTGCGCGGATGAGCCGGCTCGACGAGCTGGTCGACACGCTGCTGTGGGAGGGCCACCAGCTCTACCCCTACACGCCGAGCGCGACCAAGAACGCGACCCCGACGCCGTTCGGGATCGTCTACCCACCGGCCTACGCCGCCGGCAACCCGCACCGCTTCGACCGGGTCAAGCTGCAGTGCATCGCGCGGGGGACGGAGACGTTCGCGGCCGTCGTGCACTGCCTCCAGGGCGGCGAGGCGCGCCAGATCTCCCTGGCGCCGGGGGAGGAACCGGTCGCGTTCGCGTTCGGCGCCGTGCAGGGCCGCGCCGCGCTCTCGACCGAGGACTTCAGCGGGCTGATCCGCGTGACGGTGGCGCTGGAGAACACCACGCCGGCCACCGACGGGATGACCCGCGCCGAGGCGCTGGAGCTCTCCCTGCTCTCCACGCACGTCGTGGTGACCTGCGCCCCCGGCGGCCGCTTCCTCTCCCCGATCGACCCACCCGAGGACGCGGCGGTGGCGGTCATGACCTGCGCCAACGTGAACATCTTCCCGGTGCTCGCGACGCCCGAGGACGATGCGATACTCGGCGCGGCGATCATCCTCCCCGACCATCCCGAGATCGCGCCCGAGAGCAAGGGCAGCCTGTTCGACTCGACCGAGATCGAGGAGGCGCTGCTGATCCACGTGCTGGCGCTGAGCGACGGCGAGCGGGCCGAGCTCGCCGGCGCCGACCCGGAGGTCAAGGCGATGATCGAGCGTGCGGTCAGCGCGACGCCCGAGGACATCATGAAGCTGCACGGGCGCGTGACGGTCACGGACAAGGCGCCCGCCGTGCCGGCCGAGGCCGACGCCGAGGTGCGCGGCGAGGAGACGATCGTGGTCGACGGCCGCGCGTTCGCCCGCGGCGGCCACGTCGTGCTGCGCCCCGAGCCCGGCCGCAACGCGCAGGACCACCTGCTCGACGGCCGCAGCGCGACGATCGAGCGCATCTACGTCGACTACGACGACCAGGTCCACCTGTGCGTCACCGTCGACGACGATCCCGGCCAGGACATCATGCGCGACATCGGTCGGTACCTGTACTTCAAGCCCGACGAGGTGGAGGCCATCGGATCGTGACCCCCGAGCGCGAGAAGCAGATCCTGGTCGCCGGGATCGGCAACGCCTGGCTGCAGGACGACGCGTTCGGCGGCGAGTGCGCCCGCCGGCTGGAGGCGCGCGGCGTGCCGTCGGGCGTCAAGGTGATGGACTTCGGCACCGGCGGGCTCGACCTCGCCTACGAGCTGATGCGCGGCTACGACGCGCTCGTGCTGGTCGATGCCTCCCGCCAGGGCCATGAGCCGGGCACGCTCTACGTGATCGAGCCGCAGCTGTCGGACTACGAGGGAGCGATCGAGGACGGCGAGACGATCAATCCGCACGGCATGGACCCGGCGACGATGCTGCGCTTCGTCAACGCGATCGGCGGCTTCTCCGGCAAGGTCGTGGTCATCGGGTGCGAGCCGGGCGAGGTCGACGAGGTCGGCCTCGGCCTCACGCCGCCGGTCGCGGCCGCGGTCGACAAGGCGCTCGAGCTGATCGGCGACACACTCGACGAGCTGCGCACGGACGCCGCCTACCAGACCTGATGCACGAGTTCTCGATCGCCTCCGCCGTGGTCGACACCGCCGTCAAGCACGCGGCGGGACGGCCGGTGGCGGTGGTCAGCGTCCGCTGCGGGCGCCTGCGCCAGGTCGTCCCAGACTCGCTGACGTTCGCCTTCGGGCTGCTCTCGCGCGAGACGGTCTGCGACGGCGCGCGGCTGGAGATCGAGGATGTGCCGGCGCGCCTGCGCTGCGACGGGTGCGCGGCGGAGTGGGAGATCGAGCTGCCGGCGTTCCGCTGCCCGGCGTGCGCGCGCACGGACGTCACCGTGCTCAGCGGCGAGGAGCTCGAGGTGGAGTCGATCGAGGTGTCGGAGCAGGCGGAGGAGGCCACATGCATCGGGTGAAGGTCAGGGTCGTCGAGGACGCCCTGGACGCCAACAACACGATCGCGCGCGCCAACCGCGACGACTTCGAGCGGCACGGGGTGACGGTGCTCAACGTCATGAGCGCCCCGGGGGCGGGCAAGACCACGCTGCTCGAGGCGGTGCTGCGCGAGGGCGTCGGCGACCTGCGGGTCGGCGTGCTGGAGGGCGACGTCCAGGGCTCGCTGGACGCCGACCGGCTCGCCCACCTGCACATCCCGGTGACCCAGCTCAACACCGGCAACGGCTTCGGCGGCGAGTGCCACCTGGACGCGAACATGGTCCGCTCGGCCCTGCCGGCCCTGCCGCTGGACGAGATCGACCTGCTGATCGTGGAGAACGTCGGCAACCTGGTCTGCCCGGCCGAGTTCGCGATCGGCGAGGACGCGCGGATCATGGTCGCCTCGGTCGCCGAGGGCGACGACAAGCCGGGCAAGTACCCGCTGATGTTCCGCACCTGCGAGCTCGTGGTCGTCAACAAGATCGACCTGCTCGCGCACACCGACTTCTCGATGGAGCGGTTCGACTACTACCTGGACGCCGTCCATCCGGGCGTCGAGCGGATGCAGGTGAGCGCGCGCACCGGCGAAGGCGTCGAGGACGTCCGGGCGTGGCTGGCGCGGCTGCCCGACCGGGCGGAGGCGCCCGCGTAGTGCGGGCCGCGGGGGCGATCGACGAGCGCGTCGCCTGCGGCGAGCGCTACTTCGGCGCCGAGGCGGACAAGCTCGCGCGGCTGTGCCACGCGATGGCCGAGCGGTTCGCGCGCGGCGGGCGGCTGATCGCGTTCGGCGCCTCGGCGGCCGATCTGAGCGACGTCCGCCACGTCGCGGTCGAGTTCGTGCACCCCGTGATCGTGGGCAAGCGAGCGCTGCCGGCGCTCGGCGTGGCCTGCGCCGACGTGGGGCTGCTCGCGCGGCCCGGGGACATCGCGATGGCGTTCGGCGACGCGCCGGAGGTGGGCGCCGCGGTGGAGGCCGCGTCTGCGCTCGGCTGTCTCACCGTGGCGTTCGCGCCGGTCGGCGCCGAGTGGGAGCTGCTGGTGCCGACCCACGACCCGTTCGTCGCCCAGGAGCAGGTGGAGACCACCTACCACGTGTTGTGGGAGCTCGTGCACGTGTTCTTCGAGCACCGCGGGCTGCTGGCCGGGCGCACCGGCCGGGCGCACCACGACTCCGGCGCCTCGGCCTTCCTGTATCCGTTCCTGGCCGAGGCCGAGCACGATCTCGACGCGGTGCTGGCCGACGTGCGCGCCTCGGCCCTGGCCAAGGCCGCCGAGGCGGGCGCGCTGCGGGCGGCGACGCTGGCGGAGGCCCGCGCGACCCTCGACGACGCCGCGTTCGCGCTGCGCCTGTGCTTCGCGGGCGGCGGCAAGCTCCTGGCGCTCGGCAACGGCGGCTCGGCCACGGACGCGATGGACGCCGTGGCCGACCTGCGCCGGCCGCCCGACGGCTGGCGGGCGTGGCCCGCGATCGACCTCACGGAGGACGCGCCGATCCTCACCGCGGTCGGCAACGACGTGGGGATCGAGGCGATCTTCGCCCGCCAGGTGATCGCCTACGGCGACGCGGGCGACGCCGTGCTGTCGTTCTCCACCAGCGGCAGCTCCGCCAACGTCATCGCGGCGCTGGCCGAGGCGCGCCGGCGCGGTCTCGTCACGATCGCGATGGTGGGCTACGACGGCGGCCGGATCGCGGCCGAGCGGCTGGCCGACCACGTGGTCGTCACCCGCTCGGAGCACATCCCGCGGATCCAGGAGGCGCAGGCGAGCGCGTGGCACGTGCTGCGCGAGTTGCTGGAAGAGGAGGACGCATGAGCGCGACCACGCAGGCGCCGGGACAGCGGAGCTTCGACGCCGGCGATCTCGAGCCGGCCCATCACGACGGTGGGCAGCATCCCGGGGCCCGCGACAAACTCGGCGACGTCCTGCACGCGGCGCTGCGCGGCGCCATCGCCGCCGGCGCCATGACCGGGTTCCGCGCGCTCACCGTGAACCTGGGGCTGGTGGAGAAGTCCCCGCCGCGGGCGATGATCGAGCGCAACGGGCTCTTCCGGATGGTCCCGCGCAAGCAGCGCCGCGCCGCGATCGAGTTGATGCACTGGGCCTTCGGGGCGCAGGGCGGCGCGCTGTTCGGCCTCCTCCCGGACGGCGTCCGGCACCGCAGGGGATCCGGACCGGTGTACGGGCTCCTGCTGTGGCTCGGCTTCGAGCTGGTGATCTCGCCGCTGCTGGGCCTCAAGCGCTCCAAGCAGCCGCGCCCGGTCGAGCGTGTCGCGGTCGCCGCCGATCACGCACTCTACGGCTTCGTGCTCTCGGAGATGGGACGGCGACCGCAGGACTGACCACGCGGCGGGTGCGGGTCAGGGTCGAGGGGGTCGTCCAGGGCGTCGGCTTCCGGCCCTTCGTCCACCGCCTGGCCGGCGAGCTCGGGCTGGCCGGCTTCGTGCGCAACGACGCGCGCGGGGTCGAGCTGGAGGTGGAGGGCGCGGCGGAGGCGGTCGCGCGGTTCCTGGAACGGCTGGCGGTCGACGCGCCGCCGCTGGCCGCGGTGGAGGAAGTGCGCGCCGTCGACGTGCCGGCGCGCGGAGAGGCCGGCTTCGCGATCGCCGGCTCGGCGGGCGGCGCCCCCGCCGCGCTCGTCACACCGGACGCCGCCACCTGCGAGGACTGCCTGCGCGAGCTGTTCGACCCGACCGACCGCCGCTTCCGCTACCCGTTCGTGAACTGCACCAACTGCGGCCCGCGCTTCACGATCGTTCGCGGCGTCCCCTACGACCGCCCGCTCACGACCATGGCCGGCTTTGCGATGTGCCCGGCCTGCCAGGCCGAGTACGACGACCCGGCGGACCGCCGCTTCCACGCGCAACCCAACGCCTGCCCGATCTGCGGCCCGCGCGCCAGCCTCGTCGCCGCCGGCCCCTCCGCTTCCGGCCCGGCCGCCACCCCGTCCGACACGGCTGCCGCCGCCCCCTTCCCTTCCGGCCCGGCCGGCGACGCCTCCGACGCGGTGGTGGCGGCCGCTGCCCTGATCCGCGGCGGCGCGATCGTCGCGGTCAAGGGGATCGGCGGCTACCACCTCGCGTGCCGCGCCGACGCCGCCGGCGTCGTCGCGCGACTGCGCGCCCGCAAGCACCGGGAGGACAAGCCGTTCGCGCTGATGGCGGCCGACCTCGACGCGGCGCGGCGGCTCGTCGCGCTCGGCGACGCCGAGGCCGCGCTGCTGTGCTCCGCCGCGCGGCCGATCGTGCTGGCCGAGCGCCGGCCGGACGCCGCCGTCGCGCCCGCCGTCGCCCCGGGCGCGGCCGAGCTCGGCGTCATGCTGCCCTACTCCCCGCTGCACCACCTGCTGCTGGCCGACGCCGGGGCCCCGCTGGTGCTCACGAGCGGCAACGTGAGCGACGAGCCGATCGCCTACCGCGACGACGACGCCCAGGAGCGCCTGGCGAGCATCGCCGACGCCTTCCTCCTGCACGACCGCCCGATCCACATGCGCACCGACGACTCGGTGATGCGCGTCGTCGGCGGCCGCCCGACCGTGCTGCGCCGGTCGCGCGGGCTGGTGCCGAGCGCGATCGCGCTCCCGCTCGCGTGCCCGGCGCCGGTGCTGGCCTGCGGCGCCGAGCTCAAGAGCACGTTCTGCCTCGCCAAGGGCACCCGGGCATGGGTCGGCCACCACATCGGCGACCTCGGCAACGCCGAGACGCTGCGGTCCTTCCGCGACGGTATCGCGCACTTCGAGCGGCTCTTCGACGTCGTCCCCGAGGTCGTCGCCCACGACCTGCACCCCGACTACCTCTCGACGGCCTACGCGCTCGAGCGCGAGGGGGTCGCGCTGCTCGGCGTGCAGCATCACCACGCCCACCTCGCCGCCTGCCTGGCCGAGCACGGCGTCACCGAGCCGGCGGTCGGCGCGATCTTCGACGGCACGGGCCACGGCACGGACGGGACGGCGTGGGGTGGCGAGATCCTCGTCGGCGATCTGCGTTCGTTCGAGCGCGTCGGACACCTCTCCCCGGTGCGGCTCCCGGGCGGCGACCGCGCGGCGCGCGAGCCGTGGCGGATGGCCTGCGCCTGGCTCGTCGCGGCCGGGGCCGCCGGCGAGGGCGTGCCCGCCGCGCTGCGCGACGACGTGTCCGCGGAGCGCTGGGCGGCGGTCGCGCGGTTGGCGGAGACGGGCTTCGCCGCCCCGGAGACGACCGGCATGGGCCGCCTGTTCGACGCGGTGGCGGCACTGTGCGGTGTGCGCGCCGTCTCCAACTACGAGGGCCAGGCGGCGATCGAGCTCGAAGCGCTCGCCGTGACGGCGTCCGGACCGCCTCGCGCTCGCGCCGCCGCGGCGACGACCTCCGCCTCGCTTCACACCCGCGCGAACGCCGGGGACCACGCTCGGCCGGCCTATCCGTTCGGCGCCGACCTCGACGGACGGCCCCTGATCCTGGCGATCCGCGACGATCTGAGCGCGGGCGCGCCGCCCGCGGTCGTCGCCGCCCGCTTCCACCACGCCGTCGCCCGCGCTTCCGCGGAAGCGTGCGCGGCGGCGGCCGGCGCCGCCGGCCTCGAGCCCGTGGTCCTCTCCGGCGGCGTCTTCCAGAACCGGCTGCTGCTCACGCAGACCGCGGAGCGGCTCGAGGCGCTCGGGCTGACCGTCCTCGTGCCCGAGCGCCTCCCCGCCAACGACGGCGGCATCGCGTACGGCCAGGCCGCGATCGCCGCCGCTACTCGGCACCGCTAGCTCCTGACCTCCGCGGGCTCGAGCGCGACCCGCGGCAGCCGCCGGTCCAGCCACGACGGCAGCCACCAGTTCGCCCGCCCGAGCAGCTGCATCACCGCGGGGACGAGAATCATCCGCACGATCGTGGCGTCGATCAGGATCGCCGTCGCCATGCCCACACCGAGCAGCTTGAGGAAGCTCTCCGGCGCGGTGACGAAGGCGAGGAAGACGGCCACCATGATCGCCGCCGCGGCGGTGATCACCCGCGCGGTCTTGGCCAGGCCGTCGCGGACCGCCCGCGTGGTGTCGCCGTCGCGCCCCAGCTCCTCCCGCACCCGCGAGAGCAGGAACACCTCGTAGTCCATCGAGAGCCCGAAGAGGATCGCGAACATCATCACGGGGATGAACGGCGCCACCGGGACCTCGCCGTCGATGCCGATCATCCCACCGGCCGTCCCGCCCTCGGCGAACAGCGAGACCACGCCGTAGGCGGCGCCGATCGAGAGCAGGTTCATCAGCGCCGCCTTCAGCGCGACCACGGGCGCGCGGAAGGCGACCAGCAGCAGTAGGAAGGAGAGCCCCACGACGCCGCCGACGAACAACCAGATGCGGTCGGCCACCAGCTCTGACTGGTCGACCAGCGACGCGCTCAGGCCACCCACGGCGACCTCGACGCCGCTCCCGTCGACCGCGGCCGGGACGACGTCCGCGCGCAGCCGTTCGACGAGCGCCTCCGTGCGCGTGTCCTGCGGCGAGGTGGTCGGGGCGACGAGCAGCAGCGCCGCGTCGCCCGCGTCGTTGCGCTGCGGGTCGGCCACGAAGGCGACCCCCGGCGTGCCGCGCAGGCGCTCGGCCAGGGCGTCGACCACGCGGGCGTCCGCCGGGCGGGGCAGGTCGGCCGCCAGCAGCAGCGGCCCGTTGGCGCCGGGGCCGAAGCCGCGGCTGACCAGCTCGTACGCGCGCGTGGTGGTCGCGTCCGCGGGCCCGTTGCCCGCGTCGGGGAAGCCCAGCCGCAGCCCGAGCACGGGCGCGGTCAGGGCGAGGCAGACCGCCGCGCCGGCGATCGCCGCCGTCCACGGGCGGCGCTGCACCGCGCGGCTCCAGCGGGCCGCCAGCGTGGTGTCGATCTCGGCCTCGGGTCGCCCGAGCGTCCGCCCGAGGCCCGGGATGCGCAGGCGGTTGACCCGCGGGCCGGCGAAGGCCAGCAGGGCCGGCAGGAGGGTGATCGCGGCGGTCATGACCACGAGCACCGAGAGGCTGGCCGCGAGCGCGACGCCCTGCAGGTAGCCGACGCCGACCAGGAACAGCCCGAGCAGGGAGACGATCACGGTGCCGCCCGCGACCAGCACGCTGCGTCCCGCCGTGGTCACCGCTTCTGTGATCGCCGCCTCGGTGGCGGCGCCGTTGGCCAGCGCGGTGCGGAAGCGGGTGAGCACGAGCAGCGCGTAGTCGATCCCCACGCCGATCCCGATCAGGCCGGCCACCGCCGGCGCGAACTCGGGCACGTCGATCACGGCCGCGAGCACGCCGATCAGCGAGGCCGAGATGGCCAGCCCGAACAGCGCGATGGCCAGGGGCAGTCCGGCGGCGACCACCGAGCCGAAGGCCACGAGCAGCACGCCGGCCGCGACCAGCAGGCCGACGGACTCGGGGCTGCCGCCCTCCTGCGCCTCCTCGACGGGACCGCCGCCGAGCTCGATGCGCAGCCCGTCGCCGCTCGCGGCGGCGGCCATCGCGATGAGGCGCTCCCCGCTCTCCACCGGGACGTTCCACCCGCGGTCGGTGAGCTCCAGCTCGGCGGCGCCGATGGTGCCGTCGCGCGAGATGCGTGGCGCCGCGGCCAGGCCGATGCCCTCGAGCGCGTCCGCGTCGGCGTAGAACGTCGCGAGCCGTTCCCGTACGGCGGGCGCGGCTGCGCCGTCAGGAGCCTCGTAGGCGACGGTCACGGTGTCGCCCGTGCGGCCGGGGAAGCGCTCGGCCACGAGCTCGGAGGCGCGCGCGGACTGGGAGCCCGGCGTGGAGAAGTCGGCCGCGAACTCGCCGGCCAGGACGGGCGAAAGGGCGAGCACCGCCGCCAGGCCGGCGATCCAGGCGAGGACCATCCGGCCGCGGCGGCGGTGCGCGAGACGGGCGAGGCGGGCCAGCGGGCCCGTGGGAGCTGCTGGGGAGGCGGTCATGTCGCCATCCTCGTCCCGATCTCCCGCCGTGTCGTCGGCCCAGCGACGGCTCTTGCCCTACGTCGACGACCGTAGGCCGCCGGGCGCGACGAGCCCCGACTCGTAGGCGAAGACGACCAGCTGAGCGCGGTCGCGCGCGTGCAGCTTGACCATCGCCCGCGAGACGTGCGTCCGGGCCGTGGCGGGCGAGATCACGAGGCGCTCGCCGATCTCGTGGTTGGACAGCCCGGTGCCCGCGAGCGCGACGATCTCGCGCTCACGCTCGGTCAGCTCCTCCAGCCGGTCGGTGCTCGGTCCGGCCGGCGCGGGTCCGACCGCGAAGGCCTCGATCACGCGCCGGGTCACGCTGGGCGAGAGCAGCGACTCGCCCGCCGCCACCACACGGATGCCGCGCAGCAGCTCGGTCGGCTCGGCGTCCTTGAGCAGGAAGCCGCCCGCGCCGGCGCGCAGGGCCTCGAAGACGTACTCGTCGGCCTCGAACGTGGTGAGCACGAGCACCCGCACGGCGGCGAGCGCGGGCTCGGCGGCGATCCGCCGCGTGGCCTCCAGGCCGTTCATCTCCGGCATGCGGATGTCCATCAGCACCACGTCGGGCACCGTGCTGCGGACGACCTCCAGCGCGCGGTCGCCGTCGGCCGCCTCGCCCACCACCTCCAACCCGTCCTCGGCGTCGATCAGCGCGCGCATCCCGGCGCGCACGAGCGCCTGGTCATCGGCGAGCACGACGCGGATGCTCATGCCGAGGGCAGGCGGGCCCAGACCCGGAAGCCGTGGCCGGGCGCGGCGCCGGCCTCGAAGCGACCGCCGAGCGCGGCGGCGCGCTCGCGCATCCCCGCCAGCCCGTTGCCCTCCTCCGGGGCCGTGACGACCCCCTGCCCGTCATCGAGCACCTCGAGCTCCAGACCCGCGTGATCGCGCGCGACCCGCACGCCGGCCCGCGCCCCGCCGCCCGCGTGGCGCGCGACGTTGGTGAGCGCCTCCTGCACGATCCGGTAGCCCGCGGCCTGCACGGCGTCGGGCAGCGGCGCGCCGCCGTTGGCCCGGACGTCGAGCTCGACCTCCAGGCCCGCGTCGCGCATCGCCGCCACGAGGCCCGGAAGGGCGTCGAGGGTCGGGGCCGGGCGGCGCGGCGCGGCCTCGCCGTCGCCGCGGAGGGCGCCGATCTCGGCGCGCAGCTCGTCGAGCGCGGTCTTGGAGACCTGGCGGATGGCGGCGAGCGAACGCCGCGCCTCCTCCGGGCGCGCGTCGAGCAGATGCTCGGCCACGCCCGCCTGCAGGCTGATGGCGGCCAGGCCGTGCCCGACCACGTCGTGCACCTCGCGTGCGATCCGCAGCCGCTCCTCGGCCACCCGCCGCAGGGTCTCCTCCTCCCGCCGCCCGGCCGCCAGCTGTGCTCCGGCGCGCCGTGAGCGCACCACCTCGCCGAACAGCACGGCGGTGCCGACCCACACGGCGGCGATGACGATGACGCCGAAGCTCATGCCCTCGCCGAGCGCGTGACCCGCGCCCAGCGCGAGCATCCCGGCCAGGGTGAGCGGAACCCACTGGGCGCGCGGACGCACCGAGACGAGCCACATCATCGCCGCCAGCGCGTTCACGAACAGCGGGCCGCCGTGGTAGAGCACCGCGAACGCCACCGTGGCGGCGACCGCGACCAGATACGTGGCCACCGGCGCCGGCCGGCGGAAGGCGAAGACCAGGCCGGAGAGCGCGCAGAGGACGTAGGCACCGGCGTCGAGGGCGGGCGCAGACCCTCCCTCGTCAGCGAGGGCCAGCGGCGTCACGGCGCAGGCGAACACCGCCAGGAGCAGCGCGGGAGCGACGTCGTGGAGCAGGATCGGGGGCCGCGCGGGCACGAGGGCGAAGGCTAGTCCCGAGCGGCGCGCCCCGCATCCGCCGCCGGACGCAGCCGGGGGTACGCCGGGGGACGTAGACGCGAACGGCCCGCCGTGCGGCGGGCCGTTCGGCACAGCTGATGAAGCGGTGGCGGTTCTAGACGGTGCGGACGTTGGCGGCGTTCGGGCCCTTGGGGCCCTGCTCCGCCTCGAACTCCACCTTGGCGCCCTCGGCGAGCGACTTGAAGCCGCTCCCGGCGATCGCGGAGTGGTGCACGAACAGGTCCTTGCTCTGGTCGTCGGGCGTGATGAACCCGAAGCCCTTCTCGTCGCTGAACCATTTCACGGTTCCAGTGGCCATTGCGGTACCTCCGGTGGTCGGTGCTGCGAAACGCGGAGGATGCTGGGCAACAACTGCGGAACGCTAAGCACTGCTTTCGCCGGGCGAGCGCCCAGCACTTGCGTACATGTTACCGGCTCCTTGACTTCGACCGCGGACGAGGTCCTAGATTCTTCACGGCTTGGCCTCCATCCAACACGCAGCCGTCGCGCTGGAGGCGGCCCGGGATGGCGCAGGGCGTGATCCTCCTGGCGCTGATCTGGTGGGCCTGGGCGGGCTAGGCCTGGCTGACCAACGTGATCGACACCGAGCGCGACCGCGTGCGCGTCGTGATGTTCGGCGCGATGATCGCCATGTTCATCGTCTCGCTGGCCATCCCGGGGGCGTTCGCCGACCAGGGCCTGCTCTTCGCCCTCGCCTACACGGCCATCCGCGTGGCCCACGTGCTGCTCTTCGCCGTGCGAGCAGCACCGGTGCCTCGACCAGCGCGTCGGTCGCGGTATCAACCATGGCTCGCCTCGCGCAGCGCGGTCGTCACGCGCTCGTGGCCTCTGTCAGCTCCGAAGGGCGGC
>Ga0136617_10000146_pt1 | contig 51858 bp, 53 predicted proteins | sample AntDrymUQ3222106_2_FD_129672 | JGI IMG/M metagenome (GOLD analysis project Ga0136617, IMG submission 129672) | Polar desert sand microbial communities from Dry Valleys, Antarctica - metaG UQ322 (21.06) | ecosystem: Environmental > Terrestrial > Soil > Desert | place: Antarctica: Dry Valley... | reverse complement strand
TAGCCCTCCGGGAGGTCGACGAGATGGCGCGTACCCGCACCCTCCCCCACTACTGGCACCGGCCCGCACGGCCGACCATCTCGGAGACCTGCCGGCCCGGCGAGGGCATCGCTCTTGTTCGTGTCGCCCCTGCGATGATGACGCTGTCTGGCCGCCGCGGGCAGCCCTGCGCCGCGCGGGGACCGGCCGCAGGCCGCACGCCCCGCGCGGCGCGTCGGGCTGCCAAAGACATCGGGCCAGCGGCGCCGCAGGCGCCGCCTTGAACAAGTAGGGAGGATTTGGACACGGGCGCGCGCCATGATCAGGCGATCCATGATCAGGCGATCCAGCGGTCCCGGCGGATCAGGCCCACCGGAGGATCGCGGCCGGCTCCACCGATCCGGGCTTGCTGACCTCCATCTCAAAGTCACCGACCCAGGAGGCCTCCGCCGCGTCGCGAAGCGCCGGCACCTCGGCCTTCGCGATTCCGACCAGGTGCGAGCGCAGTGCGTCGGGGTCGTCGAGCCGGCAACGGATCAACCGCGGGGCGCAGCGGAGACCGGCCAGGCCCGTGACGACCACCGACATGTACATGGAGTCGGTAGCCGCACCTGCATCGGCCGTCCGAGGGTCCGCGGGCGGCTCGGCCTTCGGATGATCGGCAACCCGCGGGCGACCATGACTGTCGTTGACCAGGACGCCCCACTCCTTCGCGAGCGCGACCGCTCGCCGGGCCGTCGCCACCGACACGCCATGCGCCTCGACGAGCTCGGCGGCCGTGGGCGCAACGGACCCAGGCTCCAGCTCGCCTCCCTCGACACGGCGCGCGAGATCCGCAGCCACGACCTCGTAGGGATGGCTTGGATCGGTGCGCGCGCGAACTCGCGGGGCGACCTCCCCCGGGCGGCTCGGCATCCGTGTGGCCCATCCCGACGCGGCCCGCTGGTCGGCCTCCGACACCCATGCTGCGTACGTGCGCAACGTCGTCGTCCCACCGCCGGCGTGCCCGAGACGGCCGGCGACGGTGCGGATGTCCACGCCACCGGCGATCAGCTCGGTCGCCGAGTAATGCCGGAGCTTGTGCAGCGTCGTCACGATCCCGAGCCGTGCCGCCAACCGGTCGTACCGCTGGGTCACCGAGTCGGGGATCTTGAACGTCGAGCTGTCCGGCGACTCGGAGAAGACGAATCCATCGGCCCGCAGCTCCAACCCGAGCGACGCGGCGCGCTCCTCGCACCGCACGCGGTGCTCACGCAATGCCGCCACCGTCTCGACGTCGAGCGCCAGGCGTCGCTGTTGGTGCGTCTTCAGCTCAGCTTCGACCCACCCGCGCCTGCCGTCCTTGCGGATCCCGTGTCGGAGCCACACCGACTCCCGACCCTCGTCGAGATTGACCGCCGGCCACCGGATCGCGCATACCTCGCCGCGGCGCGCGCCGGTCGTCATTGCCATCCAGATCTGCGTTCCCCAGTCGGGGTCGCGGCACGCCTCGGTGACGATCCGCGCTGCCTCCGATGGTGTCGGCGGACTCGGGTTCTCCTTCGGCGCCGCCGGGGGCTCGCCCTGCGCGAGCGGGCTCACCACCACCCACCGCCAGCGCACGGCCTTCTTGAACGCGCCGGACAGGATGAAGTGCATGTGCCGCACCGTCGTCGCTCCGAGCGGCTTGCACTCGTGCGGCCGGCAGCGCTTGTCGCACTCGTGCGGGCCGGTCGTCCGGTGATCGATGCCCTTGCGGCCCGAGCAGCGCTTCCGGCACCGGCGGAGCTCGGCGTAGAACGAATCCAGCATCTCCGCATCGAGCCGGCCTACCCGCTCCGAGCCAAGCAGCGGCGAGATGTGGTTGCGGACGTAGCCGCGGTACAGCGTGAGGGTGTTCGGGGAGCCGTCGAACTGGTCGAGGTAGCGGTCGAGCAGCTGGTCGACCGTCGCGCTCGTGCGCGGGTTGCGCCGCTCCGCCACTTCGGCGACCAGGCGGCTGCGGGCGGCCTCCGCGGCGCGCTCGGCGCCCGGCCCGGCGGGCACGATCTCGCGGAGGTAGTGCCGGCGCTTCGTCACGGGGTCGATCCCGGCGTAGACGGCCACGCGCAGCGCACCGCTCGGCAGGGTCTCGATGGCGCCCTGCTGCCGTTTCTGACCAGCGGCGGAGCGGGGGGACATGGCCACAACCTACCGCACTCGCACCATGTTTGATTCCATGGCGACAGTCTCGCGATCATGAGCCGGGGTAAAAGTGCTGGTCAGACGTTGAGCCGGAGGTCGGGATCGAACCGACGACCTACCGCTTACAAGGCGGTTGCTCTACCACTGAGCTACACCGGCCGGCGCCAACGATCCTAGCCTTGCTGCGATCCACCCCACCCCCCAGTAGACCGACCCTCGGTCACCCCCCAGCAGCACCGAGCTGATCTGTCCGGCAGGAACCGAGGCCCTGCCCAGACGGATTCTGGCTGCCCGATCTGCTCGCCACCCGGTTCACCGAGCCTGAGCCGGGTCGCCAACGTCGACTTTTCTCGGCGGTCGGCGCCCTGCGGCAGTAGGCTCTCGCTGCGGATCCGTGGGCGATCCGCCCACGGCCGGGCGAGGAGGATCTGTGACCACCGGCAGTGCCGATACCCGGGCCGATACCGAGGCTGATCGCGATCCGGACCTGAGTGGGGCCGAGTTCGTGGTGGTCGCCAACCGGCTGCCGGTGGACCTGGAGAAGCTCCCTGACGGCACCCAGCGCTGGAAGCGCAGCCCGGGCGGGCTGGTCACGGCGCTGGAGCCGATGCTGCGCATCCGCGAGGGCGCCTGGGTGGGGTGGCCGGGGCTGGCCGACGTCGACGTCGACCCCCTCATCGAGGACGGGCTGCAGCTGCACCCGGTGCGGTTGAGCGAGCAGGAGGTCGAGGAGTACTACGAGGGCTTCTCCAACGGCACGCTCTGGCCGCTCTACCACGACGTCATCGCGACCCCGGCCTATCACCGCCACTGGTGGCAGGCCTACGTCCGGGTCAACCAACGCTTCGCCGAGGCCGTCGCCAAGGTCACCGCGCCCGGCGCCACCGTCTGGATCCAGGACTATCAGCTGCAACTGCTGCCCGCGGCGCTGCGCAAGCTGCGGCCCGATCTGCGGATCGGGTTCTTCCTGCACATCCCCTTCCCGCCGACGGAGCTGTTCATGCAGCTTCCGTGGCGCCGCGAGATCGTCGAGGGGCTGCTCGGCGCCGACCTCGTCGGCTTCCACACCCCCGGCGGCGCGCGCAACTTCCGCTGGCTCGCCATGCGCCTCGTCGGGGCCGTCGCCGGTGAGTCGCGTGGCGAGGTCGTCCTCGGCGGGCACACCGTCCGGCTGGGTGCGTTCCCGATCTCCATCGACTCCGCGGCGCTGGACCGGCTCGCCCACACGCCGCAGGTGCAGGAGCGGGCCAAGCAGATCCGTTCTGACCTCGGCAACCCGAAGCGGGTCATTCTGGGCGTGGACCGGCTCGACTACACCAAGGGCATCAACGTGCGGCTGCGCGCGTTCGAGGAGCTGCTGGTCGAGGGCCGGGCGGACCCCGAGGACATCGTCATGATCCAGCTCGCCACCCCGAGCCGGGAGCGGGTCGAGCATTACCAGAAGATGCGCAACGACATCGAGCAGTCCGTCGGCCGGATCAACGGCGAATACTCCCGGGTCGGCCATCCCGCGGTGCACTACATGCACCAGTCGCTGCGCCGCGAGGAGCTGGCCGCGTTCTTCCTCGCCGCCGACGTCATGCTGGTCACGCCGCTGCGCGACGGGATGAACCTCGTCGCCAAGGAGTACGTGGCCTGCCGGCACGACCTCGGCGGGGTGCTCATGCTGTCGGAGTTCGCCGGCGCGGCGCTGGAGCTGAAAGAAGCGCTGCTGGTGAACCCGCACGACACCGACGGGGTGAAGAACGCCCTGCATGCGGCGCTGACGATCTCTGCGGAGGAGAGCCGCCGGCGGATGGGGGCGCTGCGCCGGCAGGTCATGCGCCACGACGTGGACCGCTGGGCCCGATCGTTCCTGGACGCCCTGGGGCTGCCCCCGCCACAGGACGCCGAACCCGCCGCGCAGCGCGACACTGCCATGCCACCGCATGGTTGAGCACGACCTGCACCGGGCACTGCGCTCGCTCGCCGAGGCGCCCCGGCTTCTCGTCGCGCTGGACTTCGACGGCGTGCTCGCCCCGATCGTCACGGTTCCCTCGGCAGCGCGGCCGCTGTCCGAGGCCGCCGCAACCGTCACGGCGCTCGCGGCGCTGCCGGACACCACCGTCGCATTGGTCTCCGGTCGGGGGCTGGCCGATCTGGCCGCGGTATCGGGATTCGGACGCCCGATCCGGCTGGTCGGCAGCCACGGGGGCGAGTTCGACGATGGCGGGGCGGTGCTGGATGACGAGCAGCAGGCGCTGAAGGAAAAGCTCACGACCACGTTGCTGGCCCTGGCGGACTGCGCCGTCGGGGTCACGCTGGAGGACAAGCCGGCGGGCGTCGCGGTGCACGTCCGCAACGCCGATCCGGCGGTGGGCACGCGGGTGCTCGACGCGGTGCGGTCCGGCCCGGCTGCATGGCCGGGCGTCGAGGCGACGGTGGGCAAGGCCGTCCTCGATCTGGCCGTTGTTCGGGTCAGCAAGGGTGCGGCGCTCGACACGCTGCGCGAACGGCTCGACGCCGACGCGGTACTCTTCGCTGGCGACGACGTCACCGACGAGACCGCGTTCATCCGGCTCCGGTCCGGTGACGTCGGGGTGAAGGTCGGCGATGGCGACACCGCCGCCACCCACCGCGTCCCCGACCCACCCGCCGTAGCCGCACTCCTGAGCGAGCTCCTCGCGGCCCGCCGACGAGGATGATCCTCATCAATGCACGCTCAGACAAGCGCAGGCATGCGTGAGCGTGCGCTCGTGGTGATCAGCATCACCAGCCGGAGAAGAAGCGTTCGGCGACCCGGGGCTCGCTGCTGGTCGTGCCGACCAGCAGCTCGGTGGGGAGCACGACCTGGCGTGGGCGGCTCCGCTCGCCGCGGGCGAGCAGCAGCTCGCCTGCCACCCGGCCCTTCTCCCGCATCGGCTGGCGGACGGTGGTGAGCCCGGCGCGCTCGGCCTCGGGCACTCCGTCGAAGCCGGTGATGGTGAGGTCCTCGGGAACCGCCAGCCCGAGCGCGGCGGCGTGGCGCAGCGCCCCGAGCGCCAGGATGTCTGACATACACACCACCGCGCTGAGCCCGAGGTGCGCTGCCAGGAGCTCGGCCGTGGCGTTCTGCCCGGCGTCCACGCTGTGCTCGAAACGCTCGATCACCGGGACGTCCGCCCAGTCCACGCCGACCTCAGCCAGGCCGTCACGCAGTCCGGCCAGCCGGTCGCGCTGGACCGGATAGGTGGTACCCGCCTGGCGTTCCAGGTCGGCCGGACCGTCGTGGCGCCCAGCCCTCAGCCGCATGCACAGCACGCCGATCCGGCGGTGCCCCAGCCCCGTGAGGTGCCGCGCCAGTCCGAGCATTGCCGCCCGGTCATCGACCCCGACCCGGTCGACATTCTCGATGCAGGTGGGCTGATCGCAGACGACGATCGGGACCGGCCGCTCCAGCACCGCCATGAAGTGCGGGTCGTCCTCGCGCACCGAGTACACGACGAAACCGTCCACCCCGGCCTGGTACACGGCGGTGACGTCGGTGTGCTCGGGGCTGACCGGAACGAGGAGCAGGCCCTGGCCTGCGCGTTCACAGGCCAGGGCGAGCCCCTCAAGGAAGCCGGTGGCCGCGGGATCGCGGAAAGCGTAGGACAGCGCCTCGGTGAGCAGCAACCCGACCGCACCGGCCCGGCGGGTGCGCAACGACCGGGCCACCGGGTCGGGTCCGGGGTAGCCCAGCCGGCGAGCGGCTTCGAGCACCCGGGCGCGCAGGGGCGCGGAGAGCTGATCAGGGCGGTTGTAGGCGTTGGAGACAGTTGTCCGTGAGACGCCGAGCTCCGCGGCCAGGGAGGCCAGCGTGGCCGGCCTGCGGACGTTCGGGAGCCGGGGCATCAACGAACCGTAACGGTTCAGACTCAAAGCGGGAAGTATTGCAATGCGTGACAGAAGGCTACCCTCTAGAGTGAATCGACAACGGTTATCAGTGTCTTGGAGAGGTTACCCATGCGTCTACGCCGTCCCCTCCTCGGCCCGCTCGCCGCCGTGGCCGCACTTGCCCTCGCCGCTTGCGGCTCGTCTGAGAGCACCAGGAACGCGCCCGCTTCCACCCCGGCCCCCGGCCCCACGATCGTCGCGTCGACCAACGTCTACGGCAGCATCGCCGAGGTCGTAGGGGGTGACATCGTCAAGGTCGAGTCACTGGTGAACGATCCGGCCGCCGACCCGCACTCGTACGAGAGCACCCCCGCCGACGCCGTGAAAGTGGCCGGCGCAAGGATCGTCGTGTTCAACGGGGCTGGCTACGACGACTGGATGCCGCAGCTCGTCGAGTCCGCAGGCGGGCAACGGACAGTGATCGACGTCGCCGAGCTGTCCGGACTCGAACCCACGACCGAGCCGGCCGAGGGAGCGGGCGAGTTCAACGAGCACATCTGGTACAGCCTGCCCAGCGTGCAGACCCTTGCGACGCGGCTGGCCACCGAGCTCGGCACCGCCGACCCGGCGAACAAGGCCGGGTACACCGCCAACGCCGAGCGGTTCAACGGCGAGATCGACGGCCTGATCCAGAAGGCGGACGCCATCGGCACCGCCGCGCCGGGCACCCGCGTCGCCGTCACCGAACCGGTACCCGGCTACCTGATCGACGAAGCCGGCCTCGTCAATGCCACCCCGGACGAGTTCGCTGAGGCGATCGAGGAGGACACGGACCCGCCCGCGGCGGTGCTCCAGGAGACCCTCGCCCTGTTCACCGGGGACCCGGTGCGCGCCCTCATCCTCAACGCCCAGACCCAGACCCCCACCACCGACCAGGTCCGACAGGCCGCCGAGGCCGCGGGCGTGCCCGTCATCGAGGTCACCGAGACGCTGCCCGCGGGCCAGACGGACTACGTCACCTGGATGGGCACCCAGATCGACGCGCTGGCCGGCGCCGTGCAGCGGAGTTGACCGAGATGGCCGCACCCGTCGCGTCCCCGCACCTGCCGCGTCAGCGCAGCAGCCGTGAACCGGCGCTCTCGCTGCGCTCCGCCCGGGTCAGCTTCGGCACGCGAACGCTGTGGGACGGGCTCGATCTCGATGTCGCGCCCGGTGAGTTCGTCGCGGTGCTCGGACCGAACGGCTCGGGCAAGACGACGCTGGTCCGGGTGCTGCTCGGGCTGCTGGCACTGTCGGCGGGCGAGGTCCGGATCGCCGGCCGTACGCCGCGGCGGGGCAGCCCGAGCATCGGGTACGTTCCGCAGCAGAAGGCCCTCGACCCGGACCTGCCGCTGCGCGGGCGCGACCTGGTCGGCCTCGGCCTCGACGGGCACCTGCTCGGGTTGGGGCTGCGCGGTCGGCGAGCGCGCCGCGTGCGGGTAGACGCCGCACTCGCCGCCGTCGGCGGCTCTGCCTACGCCGACGCACCGGTCGGGCGGCTGTCCGGTGGGGAGCAACAGCGGCTGCGGGTGGCCCAGGCGCTGGTCGGTGATCCGGACGTGCTGCTCTGCGACGAGCCGCTGCTGTCGCTCGACCTCGCCCACCAGCGCGTCGTGACCAGACTGATCGACGAGCGTCGGTGCGCTGCGGAGACCGCGGTGCTGTTCGTGACCCACGAGATCAACCCCGTGCTACCGCTGGTGGACCGGATCCTGTACCTGGTCGGCGGCCGGTTTCGGATCGGCGCGACCGACGAGGTGATGACCTCAGAGGTGCTCTCCGAGCTGTACCGGACCGAGGTGGACGTCGTGGCGGTGCGGGGTCGGCTGGTGGTCGTCGGGGCCGACGCGCACGGGCACTGCGAGAGTGCGTCGTGAAGGACCTTCTGGACCGGCTTCTCACGTTCGAGGGCCTTGGCGAACTGCTCGCCCAGCCGTTCGTGCAGAACGCGCTCATCGCCTGCGCAGTACTCGGACTCGTCGCCGGACTGTTGGCGCCGCTGATCGTGTCCCGGGGGATGGCGTTCGCCGTGCACGGCACCGCAGAGCTCGCGTTCACCGGTGGGGCCGCGGCGCTGCTCACCGGCATCGGGGTAGGCATCGGCGCGGTCGCGGGAGCGGTCGTCGCCGGGCTGGTGTTCGGTTTCCTCGGGCTGCGCCAGCGCGAGCGCGACTCGGTGATCGGAGTGGTGCTGGCCTTCGGTCTCGGGCTGGGGGTGCTGTTGCTCGGGCTCTACAGCGGGCGGGCCTCGAACAAGTTCGGGCTGCTCACCGGGTCGATCGTGTCGGTGGACTCCACCAACCTCGTGGTTCTCGGGGTCATCGCGGTCCTGGTGACCGCGGTGCTCGCCGTGCTGTACCGGCCGCTGCTGTTCGCCAGCACCGATCCCGACGTCGCGCTGGCCCGCGGAGTGCCGGTCCGGTTCCTGTCGCTGTTGTTCGCGGTGCTCATCGGGCTCACCACCGCTCTCGCTGTGCCGATCGTCGGGGCGATTCTCGTCCTGTCGGTGATGATCACACCGGGAGCCGCCGCTGCTCGGGTGACGGCCAACCCGCTGATGGCTACCATCCTCGCGGTATTGCTCGCCGAGGTCGCGCTGATCGGCGGTACGGTGCTCTCACTCGCGCCAGCCCTCCCGATATCGGGCTACGTCGCCGTCATCGCGTTCCTGGGTTATCTCGGCTGCCGGCTGGTGGCCCGATTCCGCAGACCACGGATCGCTGCAGCCTGACCGGCCCGTGAGTCCAGGCGTCGGGGCGGCAAGCGGGCGGGCCCGGCTACTGGTGGGCCCCTTCGGCCCGCACCAGTCGGGTCAGCGCAGCCGACGGCGGCGAGCGACCTCGGCGAGCACCACACCGGCGGCCACCGAGGCATTGAGGGACTCCACCGGACCCGCCATCGGGATGGACACCGTCACGTCGCAGGTCTGCTTGACCAGACGGGACAGGCCCTTGCCTTCCGAGCCGATGACCAGCACCAGCGGGTCGGCGGCGAGCTCGAAGTCATCCAGTGCCACCGAGCCCTCCGCGTCGAGCCCGGCAACCATGTACCCGGCGGTGGCGTACTCGCGCAGCGTGCGGGTGAGGTTGGTCGCACGCGCGACCGGCACCCGTGCCGCCGTGCCCGCCGACGTCCGCCAAGCTACCGCCGTCATCCCGGCGGCGCGTCGTTGCGCGATGACGACACCGTGCGCACCGAACGCTCCGACCGAACGGACGACCGCGCCCAGGTTGCGCGGGTCGGTGACCCCGTCGAGCGCCACGATGAGGCCGGGCTCACCGCTGTGTGCGGCCACCTCGAGCAACTCGTCGGGGTGCGCATAGGCGTAGGGCGGCACGACCAGGGCGAGGCCCTGGTGCAATGCACCGCCGGCCATACGGTCCAGGTCGCCGCGGGCGAGCTCGAGGATCGAGATGCCGGCGTCGGCGGCCAGGTGTACAGCCTCGGTGACCCGCTCGTCGGACGTGGCGCCGATCGCCACGTGTAGCGCCGTGGCCGGCACCCCGGCGCGCAGGCACTCCACCACCGGATTGCGGCCGAGCACGGTCTCGGAGGTCTCACCATCGCCCGGACGGCGACGGTTGCCGGCGATCTTGGAGCGGTGGTCGCCGCCGGGCTGGGACCCGTTGCGCCCGGCCTTCGCCGCCCGGGCGGCCTTTCGCGCGGCCGGATGCCCGGGCCGCTGCTCCGCCGCCGGCGTCGGGCCCTTGCCCTGGAGCGCGCGACGCCGCTGGCCCCCGGAGCCGACGACCATGCCCTTCTTGGTGCCGTCCTTGCGCATCGCACCGCGACGCTGGGAATTGCCGGCCATCAGGAACCCTTCAGAGACCAGGTGGGGCCGTCGGGAGAGTCCTCGACGAAGATCCCGGCGGCGGTGAGCCGATCGCGCACCTGATCGGCGGTGGCGAAGTCGCGGCCGGCGCGGGCCTCCTGGCGTTGCACCAGAAGGTCCTCGACCAATGCTGCGAGGGCTGCGGTGGCGGTGTCGTTGCCGGCTCGGTCAGCCGCGGCCCAGCGCGGGTCGAGCGGATCGAGCCCGAGCACCCCGCTCATCGCCCGCACGGACGCCGCAGCACCGGCGGCGGCCGTCCGGTCGCCCGCGTCGAGTGCGGAGTTGCCCTCCCGGACGGCGCCGTGGATCGCGGCCAACGCCCCCGGCGTGCCCAGGTCGTCGTTCATCGCTGCGGTGAACTCCGCGCACAGCAGGCCCGGCTCGGGGGCGCCGATCCGCTCCCGCACCCGGTGCACGAACGACTCGACCCGCCGGTACGCGGCCACCGACTCCCGCAGCGCCGCATCCGAAAACTCGATCATCGACCGGTAGTGCGGGCCCACGAGGTAGTAGCGCAGCTCAGGACCGCGCACCCGGCTCAGCAACGCGTCGATGGTCAGTGTGTTGCCCACCGATTTCGCCATCTTCTCCCCGCCCATGGTGACCCAGGCGTTGTGCATCCAGTACCGGGCGAACCGGTCGCCAGCGGCGCGGGACTGGGCCTGCTCGTTCTCATGGTGCGGGAAGATCAGGTCGATGCCGCCGCCGTGGATGTCGAACTCACCACCCAGGTAGGCCGCCGCCATGGCGGAGCACTCCAGGTGCCAGCCCGGACGCCCACCTCCCCACGGCGTGGCCCACGACGGCTCGCCGGGCTTGGCCGCCTTCCACAGCGTGAAATCGCGCGGGTCGCGCTTGCCGTGGACGTCGAACTCGCCCTGCATCACCTCGTCGACCTTCTGCCCGGACAACCCGCCGTAGGACGGATAGGACCGCACATCGAAGTAGACGTCGCCGTCGGCGGCATAGGCGTGCCCGACGTCGATCAGCCGCTGCATCAGCTCGATCATCTGCGGGACGTGCCCGGTGGCCCGCGGTGAGATCGACGGCGGCAGGCAGCCCAATGCGTCGTAAGCCGCGGTGAACGCCCGCTCGTAGGTGGCTGCCCACTCCCACCACGGTCGACCCGCCTCGGCGGCCTTGACCAGGATCTTGTCCTCGATGTCTGTGACGTTGCGCACGAACGTGACGTCATAGCCTTGATGGCTGAACCAGCGGCGCAGCACGTCGTAGTTGAGCCCGGAGCGGACGTGGCCGATGTGCGGCAGGCCCTGCACGGTGGCGCCACAGACATACATCGACACAGCCCCGGTCCGGAGCGGGATGAACTCCCGCTGGCTCCTGGTTGCGGTGTCGTGCAGGCGCATGCTCACTTCACCAGGGTACGGACCCGCCGTCGGCGACCATGACCGGCCGCACGGTTTAGTGTCGATCCACTCCGCTTCGTCCACTCCGCTTCGGCCGATCCGCTTCGGCCGATCCGCTTTATCCAAGACACAGCCGCCGAATTCCGCGAGGATCTCGGACATGACCGAGATCCTCAGCCTGTACCCGCGCCTGGTCGTCGACGGAGCTGACGCCGCGCTGGCGTTCTACACCGCCGCGTTCGGTGCCGAGACCCTCGATCGCCACACCGATCCCGACGGGCGGGTCGTGCACGCGATGGTTGCTGCAGGACCGGTCCGGTTCGCGGTGAAGGACGCAGACGGCTACGACCCGGCTCCCACGACCGGTGGCGTACCGGTGATCATTGCGCTATACGTGACGGACGCCGACGAGGTGGCACGACGGATGGTCGCGAACGGCGCAACAGCGATCTTCGAGGTCGACGACCAGCCCTACGGGGAACGCGGTGGCCGGCTTGCGGACCCGTTCGGGCACCTGTGGATGATCGCCCAGCACACCGAGCTCTAACCGCACCACCGTTGTGTGGCCCGCACCGCTGGCCCGGCGCCTGTGCAGACCACACAACGCCTGTGCCGTCGACAAACAGTCCGGTGCGGGGCCGATCAGCCTGCGCGGATGACCAGCGCCGTTGCCACTGCGGCAAGTCCCTCGCCGCGGCCGGTGAGGCCGAGGCCGTCCGTGGTGGTGCCGGAGACCGCCACCGGGCCGCCCGCTGCGTCGGAGAGCACCCGCTGGGCCTCGGCACGCCGGGGGCCGATCCGCGGGAAGTTGCCGATCACCTGCACCGCCGCGTTGCCGACCACCCAGCCTGCGGCGGCCAGCAACCGTCGTACCTCCGCGAGCAACGCCACCCCACTCGCCCCCGCCCACTCTGACAGGCCGGTCCCGAACACAGTGCCGAGATCTCCCAGGCACGCCGCGGAGAGCAGCGCATCGCACAGGGCATGGGCCGCGACATCGCCATCGGAGTGCCCGGCGCAGCCGTCCACACCCTCCCACCGCAACCCGGCCACCCAGCACTCCCGACCCGCCTCGACCGGATGCACGTCGGTGCCGACGCCCACTCTCACGGCGCCCTCGCGATCAACATCTCGGCCAGCTCGACATCCCAGGCCGTGCACACCGGAAACGCCATCGGGTCGCCGGGCACGGTGTGCACCGGCTCGTCAACCAGCGCGCAGGCGCGAACGACGTCAAGCGCGGTTGGGTCGCCGCCGCACAGCAACTCGCCGCCGCCCATCAGGTCGGCACGAAAGGCCACCGGGGACTGGACGACGCGCAGCGCCGACCGATCTCCCGCGGCACACACCCGACCGGAAGCGTCAACGTGCTTGACCGTGTCGGTCAGCGGAAGCACGGGTACCGCAGCGCGATGACCGGCGCGCACCGCATCGACCACGGCGACGGCCAATACCGACGGCGCGAGCGCGCGAGCGCCCTCGTGCAACATGACCATCCCGACCGAACCGACCAGACCTGCGATATCAGCGCGTACCGTGACCGGCAGTTCAGCGCAGGTGCGCATTGCTCGCTCGCGGTGCTCATCCGCAACCAACACCGTCACCTGGCGCACGCCGCGAACTGACAACAGCAGGCGAACCGACCGAGAGAGAACCGGCACCCCGGCAAGCAACATGAAGTCCTGCTCGCGGGCCGCAACCACCGCCAGGACGTCCATCTGGATGATCCCGGCTGCGGGGACCGCTTTCAGGACGCGGTGGCGAGCACCTCGTCGAGCAGGATCTCGGCTCGCTCCTCGTCGGTGCCCTCGGCGAGCGCGAGCTCACTGACCAGGATCTGCCGAGCCTTGGCCAGCATGCGCTTCTCGCCGGCGGACAGACCGCGGTCCTTCTCCCGGCGCCAGAGGTCACGCACCACCTCGGCCACCTTATTCACATCACCGGACGCCAACTTCTCCAGATTCGCCTTGTAACGGCGGGACCAGTTGGTGGGCTCCTCGGTGTGCGGGGCGCGGAGCACCTCGAACACCTTGTCAAGACCTTCCTGGCCCACCACGTCACGGACGCCGACTACCTCGGCGTTCTCGGCGGGAACACGCACCGTGAGATCACCCTGAGCGACCTTGAGGACGAGGTACTTGCGCTCCTCGCCCTTGATCGTTCGAGTCTCGATTGCCTCAATGAGCGCAGCACCGTGGTGCGGGTAGACGACGGTCTCTCCGACCTTGAAAACCATGTGTCCTCTGCCCCTTTCGCTGAACCAAGGTTAACACGGCCCCTCCGGCCCCCGCTGTCCGGCATGGGCCGTCATAGCAGGTCAGCGGATTGACAAGCGCCCGCAAACATGCAGTCACCAGCCGCGTCCGGGACGGCCGTGCGTCGCGGCTAGGCTTCTCGCTGGTGGAGACCCGAGACCTCCGAGGACCCCCACCACCAGTAACAGCACCGGACGCAGACCAGTCTCCCCACACCGCCATCTCCCCCACACCGCAACGGCGTGGCCAGGCCCGCTCGTGTGGCTGGCGCAGGCGCCCGGCAGGAAGGACGTCAACAGTCGTGAGCCGCTCCAAGCGCTCCTGCCCCAGGGGGGTCGCCGTCCTTCTCGGTGCCATGATCGGGACCCTGGCACTGACCGGGTGCGGGGCCGGGCAGATCACCCAGACTGGCGAGCAGGTCACCGCCGTCGGTGGAGCGAACGCCGGCACCGCCACCATCCTGGTCCGCGACGCACAGATCATGTTCGGCGACAAGATCAAGGGTGGCACCGTCTACCCACGCGGGGGCACGGCACCGTTGCAGATGCGGATCATCAACGAAGGTGCCACCGGTGACCGGCTGGTCTCGGCGACCAGCCCCGTGGCGTCCTCGGTGCAGGTCTCGGGCACGGCCGAGGTGCCGGGCGGTCAGGTGCTGCTCGTCGAGGGCGAGCCGACGCCCGCGGGTACCCCGCCCCCGGTTGGCGGGGTACCCGGCGCCACCGCCACATCCACCAGCCCGACGCCCACCAGCCCGACATCGACGAACCCGGCAACCACCAGCCCAGCACCCACCACCAGCCCGGCCTCCACCACATCGGCCCCCGCTGCCCAGGCGCCCGTCGAGGACGGCGAGCGGATGGCGCAGATCGTTTTCACCGGTCTGCGCGAGGACATCCGCGCCGGGCTCACCTACGAGCTCGTCCTCGTTTTCGAGCGCGCCGGGGAGATCCGTTTCGACGTTCCCGTCGGCAACCCGCAGACCCCCCGCGAGCCCGCGGCCGAGTGAGCAACCGCGCCCGCGTGGCCCGCACCGGCTACCGCTGCGCCAGCTGTGAAAGCCGGTCCGCGCAGTGGACCGGTCGCTGTCCGGCCTGCCAGGCGTGGGGCACCCTCGAGCAGGCCGTGGCACCGACCAGGGGCCGGGTGGCCGCGGGCGCACCCACGTCGCCCGCCCGTCGCATCTCCGAGGTGGAGCTCGACGCCACCCGCGCACGACCCACCGGTGTCAGCGAGCTGGATCGCGTACTTGGCGGCGGCCTGGTACCCGGCGCTGTCGTACTCCTGGCCGGTGAACCTGGTGTGGGCAAGTCCACTCTGCTCCTGGAGGTGGCGGCCAGAGCCACCGGACGCGTGCTCTATGTCACAGGTGAGGAGTCAGCGGGCCAGGTCCGGTTGCGCGCGGAGCGCACCGGCGCCGTTCGCGACGATCTCTTCCTGGCCGCCGAGTCCGACCTCGGGTCGATCATCGGGCACCTGGACGCCGTGCGGCCCGACCTGCTGGTCGTCGACTCGGTGCAGACCATGTCCACCACCGAGGCCGACGGAGCCCCCGGCGGGGTCACCCAGACCCGCGCGGTCACCGTCGCGCTCACCGGTCTGGCCAAGGACCGCGGACTGCCGGTGGTGCTCGTGGGACATGTCACGAAGGACGGCTCGATCGCGGGTCCGCGAGTGCTCGAGCACCTCGTCGACGTGGTGCTGTCGTTCGAGGGGGACAAGCACTCGACGCTGCGCATGGTGCGCGGGGTGAAGAACCGCTTCGGCCCGGCCGACGAGGTGGGCTGCTTCGAGCTGCGCGACGAGGGCATCATCGGGATGCCGGACCCGTCGGGACTCTTCCTGGCGCGGTTCGGCGGGCTGCCCGTACCCGGCACCGCTGTGACCATCGTGCTGGACGGGCGCCGCCCGCTGCCGGCCGAGGTGCAGGCCCTCGTGGCCGGCAAGGACATCGCGAGCCCGCGCCGAGCCGTCAGCGGCCTGGACAGCGCGCGGGTGGCGATGCTGCTGGCCGTCCTGGAGCGCCGTGCGGGGATCCGGCTGCACGACGCCGAGGTGTACGCCGCCAGCGTCGGTGGGATGCGGGTGGTCGAGCCCGCCGCCGACCTCGCGCTGGCACTGGCCATCACCTCGGCCCGTCGAGACATCGCACTGCCGCCCGACCTCGTGGTCCTCGGCGAGATCGGGCTGGCCGGCGAGATACGCCGGGTGGCCGGGGTGGATCGCCGGCTGGCCGAGGCCGCTCGCCTGGGGTTCACCCGAGCACTGGTGCCACGCGAGTGCGGCACCGGACCCGAAGGGATGCGCGTCCAGGAGGTCGGAGACGTGGCGACACTCCTGGAGAGCCTGCGCTGACGGCTCAGGTGGTGCTAAGGCCCGCGCAGGCAGCCGCCGAGCGCGGTGAAGGGCGTGGCGGGTGGACCTGAGGTAGCCACAGGAGCGGCTTGTGTCGCCGGAGATCGAGCCACGAGAGTCCATCCGACCGGAGGATCTTGTTAAGGGCCTCTTGCGCTCGCAGCGCAGCCGAGGTTCACTCATGCCGTGATGCGCATGCAGCTGGAGCACTTCTGGCCCAGCCGTCGCGTCGTCGCATTCGACGAGTTCTGTCGCCCGGCCGCGTAGCTCGACCTCCGGTCGCCACGCGGCTTTTGGCGTCCCACCCGTCATGGGCGCTCGCCCACGACATCCCGGTCGGCCCCAGGAGACATCCATGTCCGTCACTGACGATCTGCTCGCCAACAACGCCAAGTACGTCGAGATCTTCTCGAGTCCACTCCCGATGCCACCGTCCAAGCACCTTGCCGTCGTCGCCTGCATGGACGCCCGCCTCAACGTCTACGCCATCCTCGGGCTGAACGACGGCGAGGCACACGTGATCCGCAATGCCGGCGGTGTGATCACCGGCGACGAGATCCGTTCGCTGGCCATCAGCCAGCGGCTGCTCGGCACCCGCGAGATCATCCTCATCCACCACACCGACTGCGGGATGCTGACGTTCACCGACGACGAGTTCAAGAGGGGCATCCAGGAGGAGACCGGCGTCAAGCCTGATTGGGCCGTCGAGTCGTTCACCGATCTGGATGTCGACGTGCGGCAGTCGATCAACCGGATCAAGGCCAGTCCGTTCATCCCGCACACCGATCAGGTGCGCGGCTTCGTGTTCGACGTGGCGACCGGGAAGCTGAACGAGGTCGCGTAGGCCGGGTGGTTCTCGAAGTTCGGGCAGTGGCACCATCGCCACTCGTGCCGTTGCCCGATCTCGTCCTCGCCTGGTACTCAGGTGCCGCCCGGGATCTGCCGTGGCGGCGAACGGATACGACGGCGTGGGGTGTGCTGGTCAGCGAGTTCATGCTCCAGCAGACGCCGGTGGCGCGCGTCGAACCGGTGTGGCTGAGCTGGATGGCACGGTGGCCGATCCCGTCCGCGCTGGCCGCAGCGTCCCGAGCTGACGTTCTGCGGGCCTGGGGGAAGCTCGGATACCCGCGGCGTGCGCTGCGGCTGTACGAGGCAGCCCGGGTGCTCGTGGCTGAGCACGGCGACTCCGTCCCGTCCGATGTCGGCGCTCTCGAGGCGCTGCCCGGGGTCGGTTCCTACACCGCACGGGCGGTTGCAGCGTTCGGCTACGGCCTGCGGTGCCCGGTGGTCGACACGAACGTCCGGCGGGTCGTGGCCCGTGCCGTGCACGGACGCGGGAACGCCGGCCCCGCCCGGACGCGGGTTGACCTCGCCGACGTCGACGCGCTGCTGCCGGCCGAGCCGGCGACCGCCGCAGTGCTGTCGGCCGCACTGATGGAGCTGGGCGCGGTGGTGTGCACCGCCCGCGCGCCACGTTGCGGGGATTGCCCGGTGCGCGCTACCTGCGCGTGGGTGGCGGCCGGGCGGCCGGCATACACCGGACCGCGGCCCGCAGCACAGAGTTTCACCGGCACCGATCGGCAGGTGCGGGGCCGGTTGCTGGACGTGCTGCGGAGCGCCGCGGAACCGGTGGAACGCGGCACCCTGGACGCCATCTGGTCCGACGCGGCGCAGCGCGACCGGTGCCTGCACTCACTGCTCGTCGACGGGCTGACCGAGCAGCTCCATGACGGTCGCTTCGCCCTGCCGCGGTGACCCAAATCGTGCGGTTCCGGCTCGACGATGCCGCGGGAGCCGAGCTGACCGGGTTGCGCGAGCGTATCCGGGCGGCCGGGCTCGCCACACCCCCCGGGCCGCCGACCGTCACCGTGGCCGCCGCGACATCGATCCCCGCGCCGGCCCGCGCCGCGCTGGCCAGGGAGCTGGCGCTGCTCACCCTCCCGTCACTGTGGCTGGCGACACTGGCCACTGTCCCTGGCCGGCCCGAGGAGCTTGTGCTCGCGGCGATCGTTGACGCCGAACTGCTGGCCGTGCACGCCGCGGTGCACGACGCGCTGGCCGGGCGGGTTCGCGCACCCGTCGCGGCGTACCTGCCGGGGTCCTGGCTGGCGCACTGTGTGCTCGCGGCGCAGCGGCCGATCCAGGCGTTCGGCCTGCTGCACCCGCTGCGGGCGGTCCGTGCGCACGTGGTGGCCGTGGAGATCCACGACTACCGCACCGGGGTCACGGCGCGCCGGTCTGATGAGGCCTTCCAGGTGTGGCGGGACGGGCCGGCGGTGGAGGCGCACGCCGGTGAGCGCGTCCGGCCGGTGGCATCGGGGGCGTCCCTAACCGACAGGGCTACCTGACCGAATGCGGCGACCCGAGGTCGAGCGGAGTCTCAGTGATCTCAGCGATCTCGTAGTACACGCGCAGCAGGTGGCCCTTCATGGCTCCGCGGGCGCCATCCGGATCGCCGTTGCCGAGATAGCGGATCACTCGGCTGTGCTCACGGGCGGATCTACGGGCGATACCCGCTGATCCGTAGCTCTGTCGGCGCCATTGCGAGAGCTCCGCGACGACGTCGAGGTAATTGGTCACCAGGAGGTCGTTGTGACTGGCCCGGACCACCGCCTCGTGCATGGCCTCATCGGTTCGCTGGAGCTCGTCGCGGTCCTCTTCCGCGAGCTCGTGCGCGAGGTTCAGCTTGGTGATCTCGTCGAGCTCGGTGGCCGTCGCCCGCACCGCCGCAAGGCTGACCGCGAGATCCTCGAGCCCGATGCGCAGCTCGAAGAGATCGCTCAGCTGGTAGCGCTGCTCGGCGAGCAGCCCGGACAGGGTGACGCGCTCGGCCGGCCTGCGCTTGCAGACGTACCACCCCAGGCCACGGCGAACCTCCAGGATCTTGCGTGAATCCAGTCGCTGCAACGCTGTGCGGACCGAGCTGCGTGCGACGCCCATCCGGCGGGCCAACTCCGACTCGTTCGGCAGTCGACCCCCGGGTGGATAGATCTCCTGATCAATGAGTTCGGTGAGGGTGTCGGCAATGACGTCCGGCAGTGGCCGGCCGGCGTCGTAGCTCAACACGATCTTCTCACTGTCGTCTGTCATTTCAGGGCCTTTCGCCGGCAAGCCGGGTCGTTCGCTCGTGCCCTCTCGACAGGATGGCCGCGCGGGATCGGGGTTCTGCGCACAGCTTCTCACCCTACGGATGCAGTGGACGTCCGTCCACCTCTGGACCGACCTCAGACAACTGCACCAGGGTACCTGACGATGGGTCTGATTACCAGACTTGTAGTTAGACGTCAGACTTCCTACTCTGCTGACTGACAGCTCGTCGGAGTTTGTCGAAGAGGAGGTGCAAAGATGTCATCCACATTCCTCGGCATGATGTTCGTCGCCCTACTGCTGCTTGTGTACTGGCGCTTGACGTTGACGGTGCTTGCAGCGGTGTTGCTCGCCGCGGTCGCGATCGGACTCGGGCTCGTCCCGGCCAACGTCGAGGCAAGCACCGAACACTCGCCGCCGACCGTCGAACAGCCGGTCGACCCGGCAGATTCGATCCCGCAGCCGCTGCGAGCAGAGCGGCCACGATAGGCGGACCGATCACCGACGATGCGCGTCCGACCTCCTGTCCGCATCGGGCAGGAACCAGAACGGCCCGCTCGGAGGTCTCCCGAGCGGGCCGTTCGGCCGTGCTGCGTCTGGCGGTTGATCACTCCTCGCCGGCACCGGCCATGTCGACCGGCGGGGCGTCGGGCACGATGATGTTGGGCTTCAGCTCACCCCGGAAGGTGAACTTGGCCTTGTCATCACCTGCCCGGGAGCCCTCCGGTGCGTCGAGGTCGATGCCCTCGACGTCCACGATCACGATCTGGCCGGGCGAGACCTCGCCGAACAGGATCTTCTCCGACAGCTGGTCCTCGATCTCGCGCTGGATGGTGCGGCGCAGCGGGCGGGCACCCAGCACGGGGTCGAAGCCGCGCCGCGCGAGCAACCCCTTGGCCGCCGGGGTGAGCTCGATGGCCATGTCCTTGTTGGACAGAGCACCCTCCACCCGGGTGATCATCAGGTCTACCATCGTGATGATCTGCGCCTCGGTGAGCTGGTGGAACACCACGATGTCGTCGATGCGGTTGAGGAACTCCGGGCGGAAGTGCTTCTTCAGCTCGTCATTGACCTTGTTCTTCATTCGCTCGTAGTTCGACCCCGCATCGTTGCCCTGGGCGAACCCGAGACCGACCGCCTTGGAGATGTCCTGAGTGCCGAGGTTCGAGGTAAAGATGATCACAGTGTTCTTGAAGTCCACCGTGCGGCCCTGACCGTCGGTCAGGCGACCGTCCTCGAGTACCTGCAACAAGGTGTTGTAGATCTCCTGGTGCGCCTTCTCGATCTCGTCGAACAGCACCACCGAGAACGGCTTGCGGCGCACCTTCTCGGTGAGCTGCCCGCCCTCCTCGTAGCCCACGTAGCCGGGAGGGGCACCGAAGAGCCGCGATGCGGTGTAGCGGTCGTGGAACTCGCCCATGTCGATCTGGATGAGCGCGTCGTCCTCGCCGAACAGGAAGTTGGCCAGCGCCTTGGACAGCTCGGTCTTACCGACCCCGGACGGCCCGGCAAAGATGAACGAGCCCGACGGACGCTTGGGGTCCTTGAGACCGGCGCGCGTGCGGCGGATCGCCTGGGAGACCGACCGGACGGCCTCCTCCTGGCCGATGATCCGCTTGTGGATCTCGTCCTCCATCTTGAGCAGGCGGGTGGTCTCCTCCTCGGTGAGCTTGAACACCGGGATGCCCGTCCAGTTGGCCAGAACCTCGGCGATCTGCTCGTCGTCAACCTCCGCGACCACGTCGAGGTCGCCGGACTTCCACTGCTTCTCCCGCTCGGACTTACCCGCCAGCAGCTGCTTCTCCGAATCACGCAGATGCGCGGCCCGCTCGAAGTCCTGCGCGTCGATCGCCGACTCCTTGTCCCGACGCACGTTCGCGATCTTCTCGTCGAACTCCCGCAGATCCGGGGGCGCCGTCATCCGGCGGATCCGCATCCGGGCACCGGCCTCGTCGATCAGGTCGATCGCCTTGTCCGGCAGGAACCGGTCGCTGATGTAGCGATCGGCCAGCGTGGCCGCGGCGACCAGGGCCGTGTCGGTGATCGTGACCCGGTGGTGCGCCTCGTACCGGTCGCGCAGACCCTTGAGGATCTCGATGGTGTGCGCCACCGTCGGCTCACCGACCTGGATCGGCTGGAAACGACGCTCCAGGGCCGGGTCCTTCTCGACGTACTTGCGGTACTCGTCGAGGGTGGTGGCGCCGACCGTCTGCAGCTCGCCGCGGGCCAGCATCGGCTTGAGGATGCTGGCGGCGTCGATCGCACCTTCGGCGGCGCCCGCACCCACCAGGGTGTGGATCTCGTCGATGAACAGGATGATGTCCCCGCGGGTGCGGATCTCTTTGAGGACCTTCTTCAGGCGCTCCTCGAAGTCACCGCGGTAGCGGGAACCAGCGACCAACGAGCCCAGGTCGAGCGTGTAGAGCTGCTTGTCCTTGAGCGTCTCGGGTACCTCACCCCGGACGATGTCCTGGGCCAGCCCCTCGACGACGGCGGTCTTGCCAACGCCGGGCTCGCCGATCAGAACCGGGTTGTTCTTGGTCCGCCGCGACAGGACCTGCATGACCCGCTCGATCTCCTTCTCCCGGCCGATGACCGGGTCCAGCTTGCCCTCGCGGGCCTGCTGGGTGAGGTTGCGACCGAACTGGTCGAGCACCAGGGAGGACGACGGGGTGCCCTCGCCCCGGCCGCTGGAGGTGCCCTCGGCGGGCTCCTTGCCCTGATAGCCCGACAGCAGCTGCAGGACCTGCTGGCGGACACGGTTGAGATCCGCGCCCAGCTTGACCAGCACCTGCGCAGCGACTCCCTCACCCTCGCGGATGAGGCCGAGCAGGATGTGCTCGGTGCCGATGTAGTTGTGCCCGAGCTGCAGCGCCTCGCGCAACGACAGCTCCAGCACCTTCTTGGCCCGCGGGGTGAACGGGATGTGCCCGCTCGGCGCCTGCTGACCCTGGCCGATGATCTCCTCGACCTGCTGCCGGACGCCCTCCAGCGCGATCCCGAGCGACTCGAGGGCCTTCGCGGCCACACCTTCGCCCTCGTGGATCAGGCCGAGGAGGATGTGCTCGGTGCCGATGTAGTTGTGGTTGAGCATCCTGGCTTCTTCTTGCGCCAGGACGACAACACGCCTCGCCCGGTCGGTGAACCTCTCGAACATCTACAACTCCTCGCCTGCTGCGTCCACACCTGCGGCACCTGCTGCGCCGCGGACACCCGCGACCACTGTATCGGGCGGATGGCGTTCGTCGCCTGTGGTGCGGACCTTCGAGTGGACAACGAACGACCGACCCCGGACATTCCCGGGGTCGGTCGCCGTTGACGCGGTGGCGCGAGACGAACGAGAGCCCACCCTCAGTTCTCCTGGTGGTACGCCTCGAGCACCTCGGCCGGGATCCGACCACGGTCGGAGACCTTCATCCCCCGCTTGCGCGCCCACTCACGGATGGCCTGGTTCTGCTCACGATCGATCGACGGCCGCCGACTCACCGGCGCAGCGGAACCAGAACCGGTTCGACGACGCCCGGCAACCCGGCGAGCCGCCGCGACGTAAGCGGCGAAAGCATCACGCAACCTGCTGACATTGTCCTTCGACAGATCGATCTCATAGGTCTTGCCATCGATACCGAACTCGACTGTCTCGTCGGCATCCTCGCCGTCCAGGTCGTCGACGAGCCGAATCTCTCGGATCTGCGCCACCGTCGCAGCCCTCCACGCTTCATCACAGTTCGTTGGGAAGCGGCGACGCCGCTGCTGAGCACGATAGCTCCATTACCACGACGTTGTCGAGTCGGCCCACCGATTTACCCCGGTTGGCTACTCGGAACGCACCAGCGGGTGCAGACCAGCGGGTACAGAATGGTCTCCCGGATACCGCGTCCGGTCACCGTCATCAGCAGCCGGTCGATGCCCATTCCCATGCCTCCCGTCGGGGCATTCCCTACTCCATCACCGCAGGGAGTCGTCGTCGGCCTGCATCGCCTCGACATCGCCTGCCGCCGCCAGCAGCGACTGGGCATAGCGGCGTTCCCGCTGCTCAACCGGTCCACCAGCCCCGAGTACGCAGTGGCGAGCTCGATGCCGAAGACGATCAGGTCCCGGGACTCGGCGAGCCGCGGATCATTCCGATATGACCTGGTCAGCGGCCGAATCTCGAGTGAGAGATCTCGTGTGCCTCCCCGAGTTTACGCAGATCCTCGACCGGGGTGTCCGGTGTCACATCGAATCCGACCGCTTCCGCGACGGTGCGGTAGAGCGTGACCGCACGCCACTGCCCACCCAGATCATGGTCTGACCCGTCCACCTGCCGGATGACCGGAGAACCGAACACCGCCGCCGCGCTCGCGATCAACCAGTGCCTGGGTCAGCTCGGCCATGTCGTCATAGGTCGGGTAGGTCGGGTAGGCCGCCATCATGGCGAACTCCGGCGAGTGCGTGGAGTCGAGGCCCTCGTTCCGGAAGCTCCGATTGATGTCGAAGACGCGCTCGATACCGCCGACGACACATCACGTGCGGAACAGTTCCGGCGCGATCTGCAGGTACAGATCGGTGTCGAGCACGTTGGCAGAGCTCACGCATCACGGTTAATGAGGTCCTCGCCACGGTTTCGCGCCGCCCAGCACCCACAGCCGGGCAAGGAGTCTCATGTCACCGGCGGAGGTGGCTCGGTCGCGCCGGTCATGATCGCCACAGCTTCGGACATCGTGTGCGACGCCGGCGTGATCACCGTGGCTCGCCGGCCGAGCCGCTGGATGTGGATCCGGTCGGCGATGTCGAAGACATGAGGCATGTTGTGGCTGACCAGGATGACCGGCAGGCCGCGGTCGCGGACGTCGCGGACGAGCTGGAGCACCCGGTTGCCCTCCTTGACCCCGAGCGCGGCGGTGGGTTCGTCGAGGATGACGACCTTGCTACCGAACGCCGCGGCGCGGGCCACGGCCACGGCTTGGCGTTGCCCGCCGGAGAGACTCTCGACGGTCTGGCCGATGTCCTGCAGGGTCGAGATGGCGAGCTCGCTCAGGTGCCGGCGGGCAACCTGGCGCATGTGCTTGCGGTCGAGCATCCGAAACAGCGACCCGAGGAGCCCGGGTTTGCGTACCTCCCGGCCGAGAAACAGGTTCTCGGCGATGTCGAGGCCGGGTGCGACGGCGAGGGTCTGGTACACGGTCTCGATCCCGGCGCGCCGGGCGTCCATCGGGCTCCTGAATGCCACCGGGGTGCCGTCGAGCAGGATCTCACCACTGTCCGGAAGCATCGCCCCGCACAGAGCCTTGATCAGGCTGGTCTTGCCTGCTCCGTTGTCCCCGATGACGGCGAGGATCTCCCCGGGGTAGAGCTCGAGGTCGCTGCCCGCGAGGGCAGTCACCGGCCCGTACCTCTTGATCAGACCCCTGGCCTGCAACACCGGCCGGCGCCTGGCCGTGGTCGGGTGCGGCACTGCCGCAGTGGGGTCGGTGCTGGTCACGGATTCGCCCTCCGGATCCACTGGTCGATGGCAACCGCAGCCAGGACGAGCAGGCCGATCGCAAAGCCCTGCCAGACCACGTCGACCCCGCCGAGCTGCAACCCGTTGCGGAACACCCCGACGATCAGCGCACCGATCAAGGTGCCCAGGACAGCACCGCGGCCCCCGAAGAGGCTGGTACCGCCGATCACGACAGCGGTGATGGAGTCGAGGTTGTACTCCAGGCCGACGTTGGGGCTGGCCGAGACCAGCCGCCCGATCAGGATCCAGGACCCGATCGCGTAGAGCGCACCGGCGACCAGGTAGACCGAGAACAGCACCCGGCCGGTCCGGACCCCGCTCAACCGGGCCGCCTCGATGTCATCGCCGGTGGCATAGACGTGTTTACCCCAGGCGGTGTTGCCCAGCGTGTAGAAGAACACCGCGAATAGCCCCAGCATGATGATCGAGCCGTAGGTGAGCCGGAACTCCCCGATCGGGATGGTGTTCCCGGTGAACGTCATGATCGCCGCCATGTCCGAGCCGCGAACCGTCTCACTGCGGGAGACCACGGAGTTGAGGGAGAAGAAGATGCTCAACGTGGCGAGGGTGACGATGAACGGTGGCAGGCTCAGCCGGGTGACCAGCAGCCCGTTGATCGCACCCATTCCGGCGCCGAGCAGGAACCCGATCAGCAGTGCGAGGGCGCCGGGCACCCCGAGCTCGGTCACGAGGGTGGCCATCAGGATCGAGGAGAACACCGCGATCGCACCGACCGACAGATCGACACCCGCGGTCAGGATGACGAGGGTCTGCCCCAGCGCCAGCACCGCGATCACGGTGACCTGTTGCAACACCAGCCCGAGGTTGGCCGCGGAGAGGAAACGATCCGACAGCACCGAGAACGCGAGCATCGCGACCACCAGCACCGCGAGCGGCCCGAGGGTCGGGTGGGCATGCAGAACGTGCTGGACCCGCCGGAGCACTCCCTCAGCCCCAGCAGTTCTGCATACCGAATGCGGTGTCCCGAGCGCTGACGCCCGCCTGGGGCTGGTCGGTGATCAGCTCGACGCCGGTATCGACGAAGTCCTTGCCGGCCGACGTTGTGGGCTCGGTGCCGTTCTTGGCGAACGCGGAGATCGCCTCAATGCCGAGCGAGGCCATCTTCAGCGGGTACTGCTGTGACGTCGCGGCGATCACCCCGCCGTGGACGTCGGCCACGCCCGAGCAGCCGCCGTCGACCGAGACGATGGTGACATCGGTTTCCTTCCCGGCCGCCTTGAGCCCCTGGTAGGCACCGGCGGCGGACAGCTCGTTGACCGTGTAGACCAAGTTGATCGTCGGGTCCTTCTGGAGCAGGTTCTCCATCGCGGTGCGGCCACCTTCCTGCGCGCCGGCGGTCACGCCGTGCCCCACGATCCGCGGGTCGATCTCATCGCCGATCACCGCGTTGTCCGCGACGTCGACCCCGAAGCCCGCCAGGAAGCCCTGGTCGCGCTGGACGTCCACGGACACCTGCTCCGCATTGAGGTTCAGCATCGCGATCTTGGCCTGCTTGCCCTCGGCGTCGAACTTCGCCTTCGCCCACCGCCCGATCAGCAGACCGGCCTGGTAGTTGTCGGTGGCGAAGGTGGCGTCGACCGCATCGGCGGGCTCGGTCGGGGTGTCCAGGGCGATCACCAGAAGCCCGGCCTGCCTGGCCTTGTCGATCGCCGGGACGATCGCCTTGGAGTCGTTCGCGGTGATCAGGAAACCCGCGGCACCGGCCGAGATCAGGTTCTCGATGGCCTGCACCTGCGTCTCGTTGTCGCCGTCCTTCCTCCCCGCGAAGCTCTGCAAGCTCACCCCCTGGGCAGCTGCCGCATCCTCGGCGCCTTGCTTCATCTTCACGAAGAACGGGTTCGTGTCGGTCTTGGTGATCAGGCCTACGAGCGGCTTCTCGCCGGCGCCACTACTGGCGGACCCGCCACCGCAAGCGGCGAGAGACAGCGATACGGCGAGGCCGGCGGCGAGCAGGCCGGCCCGGCGCGTGGTTGGTGCGAACATGATCTCAAAACCTTCCATGTCGGATGGGTGCTCGCTCCGGTCGTCGGCAGGGTAGGGCTGCACGTGCTGGTCAGCGAGCCCACCGACCGCGATGCCACGTTCGGGCAGATCCGCGACTACCTCACGGCGCGCCCGGAGATCGGCGACTCCTTCGAGCTCCCGCTGGTGACCACGGTGCTCCGCGCGGTGCGCAGGTAGGCCAACCGCAGGCCGAGCAAGGTGAGATCGGGCACGAACTCGGTGATCGTCTCCGACTCCCCCACCATCAGCGGCGCGAGTCCCCCGGTGCCGAGCACCGTGACCGGGGCGGCCTTCGGCCCGAGCTCGGCGAGGATCCGCCGCACCAGCCCGTCCACCTGCCCGGCGAAGCCGTACAGCACACCGGACTGCAGGCATTCCACGGTGTTCTTGCCGATCACCGAACGTGGCCGGACCAGCTCGACCGCACTCAGCGCCGCGGCCCGTGTCGCGAGGGCCTCCAGCGAGATCTCGATCCCCGGCGCCAATGCCCCGCCGAGAAATTCGCCGCGTGCCGACACGACGTCGATGTTGGTCGAGGTGCCGAAATCGACGACCACGCACGCCGTGCCGTAGAGGCGGTACGCGGCCAGCGTGTTCATCACCCGGTCCGCACCGACCTCGCGGGGGTTGTCGACGAGCAGCGGCACGCCGGTCCGCACCCCCGGACCGATGATGACGCTGGGCAGGGCGTGGGGTCGATCGAGCAGCAGTCGCAGCTCCCGTAACAGGCTGGGAACGGTGGACAGCGCCGCGATCCCGCCCACCTCCGACGCGTAGGGGCCGAGCAACTCGCGGATCGCCACCTCCAGCTCGTCGGCGGTCATCCGGGGATCGGTGCGCATCCGCCAGTCCCGCACGAGCGACGGGCGGGCGTCATCGGCGGCGCCATCCTCGCGGTAGATGCCCAGCGCGATCTGGGTGTTGCCAACGTCCACACAGAGCAGCATGTGCGCCTCGGCTCAACGGTCGGCGAGCACGAGGGAACTGGAGAGCAGACCCGAGCCCGTCGGCGCGTATCCCGGGTCGCTGCCCTCGTCGAGGATCCTGTTGACCGGGTCGACGAACAACACCCGCGGGCTGTAGGACCTGAGCTCGGCCTCGTCCATCTGCGCGTAGGAGATGAGGATGACGAGGTCACCAGACCGGACCAGGTGCGCAGCCGCCCCGTTGATGCCGATCACGCCGCTCCCACGCTCGCCGGGGATCACGTACGTCTCCAGGCGGGCCCCGTTGGTGATGTCGACGATCGCCACCTGCTCGCCCTCGATCAGGTCGGCGGCTTCCATCAGGTCCCGGTCCACGGTCACCGACCCGACGTAGTGGAGGTCGGCGTGGGTCACTCTCGCTCGGTGGATCTTGGACTTCATCATGGTGCGCAACATCGGGCTCCTCCTGCAACTGCACCGGTCCTCCAGCTGTGCCGACCCTGCATCTGGGCCGGCCCTACAGCTGTATCGGAATGTTGTCGATCAACCGGGTCGCGCCCAGCCGCGCGGCCACCAGCAGGCGGGCTCGTCCGGCCTCTGGACCGGGACCGAGCTCCGGGTCTCGGAGCTCCAGGTACTCCACTCGCAGGGCGGGTTCCTCCGCCAGCACCGCCCGGGCGGCTTCCAGCACGGCTGCCGGGCCGCGCGCGGACACTCCTGCACCTGCGGTCAGCGCGCGATACAACGTCGCCGCCCGAAAGCGCTCGTTCGCGGACAGGTACGCGTTGCGCGAGGACAGCGCGAGACCGTCGCGTTCCCGCACGGTCGCCACCCCGACCACCGCCAGCGGGAAGTCCAGATCACGTGCCATCTTCTTGATCAACACAAGCTGCTGGTAGTCCTTCTCGCCGAAGAATGCGATGTCGGGGGCGACGACGTGAAAAAGCTTCGCGACGACGGTGAGCACTCCGGCGAAGTGCCCGGGGCGGGCGGCGCCCTCGAGCTGCGCACCCAACGCACCAGGGGTGACCGTGGTGTCGGCACCGGCTGCGAAGACATCGTCAACAGTCGGGGTGAACACCAGCTCGACGCCCTCCTCCCGGCACGCCTCCAGGTCCGCGTCCAGTGGCCGCGGGTAGCGATCCAGATCCTCACCGGCGGCGAACTGCAACGGGTTGACGAAGATCGACACTGCGGTGACCGTCGCGCCCGGGGTCCTGCGAGCATGCCGGACCAGCTCCCGGTGACCCTCATGCAGGGCACCCATCGTCGGTACCAGCGCGATCTTGCGACCGGCGCCGCGCAGTGCGCGGGTGACGGACGCGAGCTGAGTGGGCGAGGAGTGGACGGTGAGCCGCCCGGCCAGGTACCCACCTCGGGTACGGGCGGTCGTCATTGCTCCTCCAGGATCATCAGCACGTCATGGACCGCATGGTCGGGCAGCAGACCGGCCCGCGCGGCCCGGCGGACCGTGCGCCCGGCGAGCACCCGGTAGGCCCGCGCGAGGTCGGGGTTCACGGCTTCCAGCTCGCGGAGATGGGTGCGCACGGTGGCAGCGTCGCCGCGCGCGACCGGACCGGTCAGCGCCCGGTCGCCGTGGCACAGCGCGTTGTCCAGTGCAGCGGACAGCAGCGGCGCGATCAGCCGTTGCGCCGGTCCTACGCCGGCCCGCTCCAGGGTCTCGACGCAGTCGCGAACGAGAGTGATCAGGTGGTTCGCGCCGTGCGCGAGGGCTGCGTGATAGAGGGGGCGGACCTCCTCGGCGACGCGCACCGGCTCGGCGCCCATCTCCACGACGAGCGCCTCACCCACACTCCAGGCAACCTCGTCGCCGGCGACGGCCGTCACCCCGACCGAGCAACCGGCCAACCGGGCCACGTCCTCCGGGCGTCCGGTGAAGGTCATCACGGGGTGCAGCGCGAGCGGGAGCACCCCGTGCTCGGCGGCGGGGGCGAGCACCGCAATGCCCTGCGCGCCACAGGTGTGTACGACGATCTGGCCGGGGCGGAAGCACCCGGCCGCGCCGAGTCCGCGGACCAGACCGGGGAGCACGTCATCCGGGACGGCGAGCAGTGCAAGGTCACAGCCGGTGAGGACGTCGTCCGGCGCGCGCAACGGCACATCGGGCAACAGCGCCGCGGCGCGGTTCACCGATGCCCGCGAGACCCCCGAGGTGGCGACCACCCGGTGTCCGGCAGCGGTCCACGCCGCGCCGAGGACGGCACCGACCCGTCCGGCGGAGACCACCCCCACCGTGAGCCGGGCAGGACGAACCATCACATCTCCTCGCTCGTTCCAGTCCTGATCAGCGGGTACCGGACGACCGTCGACGCCGTCACGGGCGACGCCAGCACAGGGTAGACGCGACCAGTCCGCACTGCCCCCCGCCGTGACCGGCTTCACCTCGCCAGCCGCACCGATGGACTCGACGCCCCGAACTCTCGTTGATCAGCGGTGCGGGTCTGGTTACGGCAACCCCGGTGGGGGACGGCCCGGTTGCGTGGGGTTCGGTGGAAGAGAGCCGGGTGGAGGAGGGGTCCAGCCGGGGGGTGGGGAATGACGCCAGGCAGCCGCGAGGGCGTCGGGCATGCCGATCGCGCGGGCCCGGGCTGTGCACAGGTCAGCGAGCATCCGATCGTGCCAGTACGGACCGGGGTTCCCGACGGAATCACGCGCCATCCGGGCCCGCAGGAACGCCAGCTCGGTGACTGCCGCCTGGTAGTCCGCCACTGCCTTCGCGGAAGTCTTTCCGGACCGTCGGCCCACCGCGGCACGCCAGCCGCGTCGTCCGGCCAGGCTCGACAGCAGCGGTATCTCGTTGAACGCGATCCAGCCGGCCTGGGCGAACCCGGGCAGCTGAGCGGCCACGATCCGCTGTTCACGGCGGCGCTGCCACACCACCACGGCGACCATCCCGAAGAATAGCGGCACCATGACGAGCGCGTAGACACCCAGGAACACACCGCCGCCGAAGAGGATGGCCGACCCGTTCCACAGGGCATGCAGGGTGACTGCGAGCAGGTAGCCGACGGTCACCGCGACCACCCGCACGGCCGAGTTACGCCTCGGGGCGGCGATCCCCGCCCCGATACCGATCATCACGGTGAACAGCGGATGCGCGAACGGTGACAACACCCCGCGCAGGAACAGCACGACGAGCACACTCCCGCTCTGCCCGACCAGGCCATCCTCGACGAACGCCCGGCCCACGTAGAGGATGTTCTCGGTGAAGGCGAAACCGGCGGCGGCCAGGCCCGCGTAGACGATCCCGTCCACCACACCGTCGAACTCGTGACGGCGGAAGATGAGCAGGCCGACCAGGAACGCGCCCTTCATCGCCTCCTCGACAACGGGGGCAAAGACCGTGGCGCCGATCACATCGCCGCTGCCGCGGCCGAGCACCTCGTCGGCGACCGCGGAGGCACTGTTATTGATGATCAACGACGAGAGAGCCGCGAAGGACGCCCCCCAGCCGAACGCGAGCAGCAGCAGCCGCGGTGGTTCGGGTTCCCACCGATCGACCCAGAGGAAGGCCGCGACCACCGGACCGACCGGCAGCAGCGCACCGAACGCCCCGACCACGACACCGCTGAGGCCCACCGTGGTGCCCACCAGGCCGAGCACCACGAGACCACAGATGCCGAGCACGATCAGTCCGAGAACCGGGTTGAGCACGCCACGGCGCCGCTGCCGCTGGGTCGGCACGGGCGTTCCCCACCTGGCCGGCGGGGGGACACCACGCACAGCAGTCATGGTCGGAAAGCGTACGGGTGATCGGTACGGTGTCGCGCCTACTTTGCGGGGTGGTCCCGACGCTGGTCATCCGGTGTTCGGCAGCACCGCTCGAGCCAGAGCGCTCCGGCCACCAGCCCGAGCGCGCACAGCAGCCCCACCCCGGCGGCGGCCGAGTCGGCGGCGGCGGCAGCGACATCGGCGCTGCGCGGCAGCACGTGGACCAGCAACCCGACCCACACTCCGGCCATGATCGCCCCACCCAGTGCCGACGCCTTGGCCACCAGCACCGCCCGGGCCGCGACAAGCGGCTGCACCGGGCTCGTGCCCGTGTGGCGCCGGATCCGGTCTCGCAACGCACTGCCCGCCACCGCCTCGGCGAGCCCGAGCACCCCCAGCGTTGCGCCGGCGAGCAGCGGGAACGCGGGCAAGGAGCCGTAGCTCAGCCGGACGGCAAGGTTCACCACCAGGGCGGCGACGAACCCGGCCACCAGCAGGTCACGCACTCGGGTAGGGGTCACGTCGGCACCAGCACCAGGTCATCGCGGCGCTGCACGCCCTGCTCTGCGTCTGGGCCCAACGCGGCCAGCAGCACGGCAACCGGGCCATGGCCGGGCAGCACCGCGTGCGGATCGAGGTCGCACCACGGCCGGAGCACCGTGGCGCGCGAAGCGGTGCCGGGATGGGGCAGCAGCAGGTCGGGGTGATCGCTGCGGACCGGCCCGCCGGGGCCCTCAACCGTGACCACATCGACGTCGAGCGTGCGGGGGCCCCAGCGCACGTGGCGCACCCGGCCCGCGGCGTTCTCCAGGTGCTGCCCGCGGCGCAACCACCCCCACTCGTCGGTGGCGGCGTCGTCGACCACGATCACCGCATTGAGGAACGGGCCCTGCTCGACCCCGCCCCACGGGGCCGTCTCGTACACCGGGGAGGCCGCGACGAGCACCTCGGCCATGTCCTCGACGACGGCGCGCAGGTGCACGAGGCGATCGCCGAGGTTCGAGCCCAGGGAGAGCACCGCACGAGTCATCCGACATCCTCGGTTTGCGGCCGGCGCACCACTACCGCGACATCGGTGAAGTCCAGCGGGATCGGGGCCTGCGGCTTGTGCACGGTGACCTCCACGGCGAGCACCCGCCCGTCGGACAACACCTCGTCGGCGACCCGCCCGGCCACGGTCTCGATCAGATCACACGGCGCACCCGCCACGATCCCCGCGACCCGCATGGCCAACGCACCGTAGTCGAGTGTGTCGGTCAGGTCGTCGGACGCGACGGCCGCCCGCAGGTCCAGCGACGCGACGACGTCCACGACGAAATCCTGGCCGTCGCGGCGTTCCTCGGCCAACACCCCGTGCCAGCCGCGCACCCGCAGGCCCCGCAGTTCGATCCGGTCGGTCACGCCACCTCCCCGCCCGGACTCGTCGCCGCCGTCCACCCCAGGGGGCGTGACCAGGCGTGCGGCCTACCCACCCGGTGGGTGCGAGACCACCGTCGCGCCGGGACGGACGGCGCCGGGCGCGCCGGTGAACCGGCAAGCCCGGTCACGTGCGGGCCCGCGACGGACGGGGGGGAGAACGGTCGAGCCACGCCGCGCTCACCGCTGCGGCGTCCATCGAGGACCGCACGTCATGTACCCGCACCCCCCACACGCCCGCCTGTGCGGCCAGGGCGGTGACCGCCGCCGTGGCCACCTCCCGCCCCGCCGCCGGCCGCGGATTGCCGTCGCCGTCGGTCAGCAGTTCGCCGAGGAAACGCTTGCGGGACGCGCCGACCAGCACCGGGAAGCCCAGGGCGACGAGCACATCGAGCCTGCGCAGCAGCGCCCAGTTGTGCGCCGCGGTCTTGGCGAAACCCAAACCGGGGTCGAGCACCAGCCGGCTCGGATCGATCCCGGCCAGCACGGCCGCGTCGGCCCTGGCGACGAGCTCGGCACGCACCTCCTCGACGACGTCGACGTAGCCGGCGAGGGCGTTCATCCGGTCGCTGTGCCCGCGCCAGTGCATGAGGATCCAGGGCACCCGGGCGGACGCGGCGACCGCTGCCATGGCCGGATCGGCCAGCCCGCCCGAGACATCGTTGATCATCGATGCCCCGGCATCCAGGGCGTTCTCGGCCACCGCGGCGCGGGTCGTGTCAATGCTGACCCGCACCCCCGCGGCGACCAGCTCACGGATCACCGGCAACACCCGCGCCTGCTCGACGTCGGCTTCCACCCGCCCTGCGCCCGGCCGAGTCGACTCCCCACCGACGTCCACCACATCCGCACCGGCGTCGCGCATCGCGATGCCGTGGGCGACGGCGTGCCCGCGGTCCAGGAAACAGCCGCCGTCGGAGAAGGAGTCGGGGGTGACGTTGAGGACTCCGACGACCACGCAACGCCCGGGCGACGGCAGCGGGTACATAGCAGCGGGCACGAGGTCATCCGCTTCGGATGAGCGACAACGCCTCGGCTCGCGACGACGGCGAGGTCTGGAACAGCCCACGCACCGCCGAGGTGAGGGTGCGCGACCCGGGCTTCTTGATCCCCCGCATCCCCATGCACAGATGCTCGGCCTCGATCACGACGATGACACCGCACGGATCGAGTTTGCGGACCAGGGCATCGGCAACCTGGCCGGTGAGCCGTTCCTGGACCTGCGGACGTCGGGCGTAGAGATCGACCAGTCGGGCGAGCTTGCTGAGACCCGTGACCCGGCCACTGACCGACGGGATATAACCGACGTGCGCCATACCGTGAAAGGGCACCAGATGATGCTCACACAGCGAAAAGATCGCGATATCCTTGAGCAGGATGAGCTCCCGGTGGTCCTCGTCGAACGTCTTGTCCAGGACGGAGTCCGGGTCGGCGTAGAGCCCGGCGAAGATTTCCTGGTAGGACCGGGCCACCCGGGCGGGCGTCTCCCGCAGGCCCTCGCGATCCGGGTCCTCCCCGCACGCCAGAAGCAGCTCCCGGATCGCGGCCTCGGCCCGCGGAAGATCCATCGCCGGGCCGCCATCGCTAAGCGCCATGCCGCTCGCTGCACCATCGCGTGCTGGTCGACTCAGTGCGAGCCACCCGCGTTGTTCGAACCGTCCCGTTCCGGATCGGTCCACGCGCCGTTGCGAGGAGGCTCGGTGGTCGACGGCGGCGGCCAGGACTGCCCGGCCGGGGTGGTGGCCGGACGCCAGTCCGGCGGTGCCCCGTAGTTGGGTGGGACGGAGTTGGGTTGAACGGAGTTGGGTTGGTGCTGGTCGGGGTGCGGCCACTGTGCCGGATGTGCCGGAGCCTGGCCGGAGCTGCCCGAGTGGCCGTTCGGTCCGGGAGCCGGCGTCGCACTGCCCGGCGGACCTGGTGCCGGCAGCCCCTGTGCGCCACCAGGGAAGGACCCGACCGGGATGGGCTCGCGCTCGGGCCCGACGGGTGGCCACGACTCGCCACGCTCGCGGGCGCGTTCGCCCGGAGTGAGGATCGGTGGCTTGTCCGACGGGGTGCGGCCACCGAAGTCGTTGAACGCGGTGATCCGTGGCCGCTTCTCCACCCGGTCGAAGATGCGCTCCAGGTCGATGCGGGTGAGCGTCTCCTTCTCTAGGAGCTCGAAGACCAGCTCATCGAGGATGTCACGGTAACTGTTGAGGATGTCCCAGGCTTCGGTATGTGCCGCCTCGATGAGGGCCCGAACCTCCTCGTCGATCTCGTGGGCAACCTCGAGGGAGTAGTCGGCCTGGTTTCCCATCGAACGCCCGAGGAACGGGTCGCCCTGCTCGCGGCCGTACCGCACAGCACCGAGGCGGGCACTCATCCCGTACTCGGTGACCATCGCCTTGGCGATCTTGGTGGCCTGGTCGATGTCGGAGGACGCGCCGGTGGTGGGCTCGTGGAAGACGAGCTCCTCCGCAGAGCGTCCACCCATGGCGAACACCAGACGCGCGATCATCTCCGAGCGCGTCATCAGGCCCTTGTCGTCCTCAGGAACGACGAGCGCATGACCTCCGGTGCGTCCACGCGGCAGGATCGTCAACTTGTAGACCGGTTCCAGGTCGGGCATGGCCCACGCGGCAAGGGCGTGCCCACCTTCATGGTAGGCCGTGATCTTTCGCTCCTGCTCAGAAATGATCTTACCCTTGCGCCGGGGCCCGCCGACGACCCGGTCGACGGCCTCCTCCAGCGCCACCGCGGTGATCTGGGTGCCGTTCTCCCTCGCGGTGAGCAGCGCCCCCTCGTTGATGACGTTGGCCAGATCGGCGCCCGACATGCCGACCGTGCGCTTGGCAAGCATCTGCAGGTCGACATCCGAACTCAACGGCATGCCCTTGGAGTGCACGTCCAGGATCGCCCTGCGCCCGGCTAGATCGGGGGCACCGACGGGGATCTGCCGGTCGAAACGGCCGGGTCGCAGCAGCGCGGGGTCGAGGATGTCGGGCCGGTTCGTGGCCGCGATCAAAATGATGCCGCCGCGGGCGTCGAAGCCGTCCATCTCGACCAGGAGCTGGTTGAGGGTCTGCTCGCGCTCGTCGTGCCCACCGCCCAAACCGGCGCCACGCTGGCGGCCGACCGCGTCGATCTCGTCGACGAAGATGATGCACGGCGAATTCTGCTTGGCCTGCTCAAACAGATCCCTGACCCTCGACGCTCCCACGCCGACGAACATCTCCACGAAGTCAGACCCAGAAATCGTGTAGAACGGCACCCCCGCCTCACCCGCGACGGCCCGCGCAAGCAGCGTCTTGCCGGTGCCGGGCGGCCCGTAGAGCAGCACACCCTTGGGAATCTTCGCGCCGAGGGCCTGGTAGCGGCCCGGGTTCTGCAGGAAGTCCTTGATCTCGTGCAGCTCCTCGACCGCCTCGTCCGCGCCCGCGACGTCGGCGAATGTGGTCTTGGGCATGTCCTTATTGAGTTGCTTGGCCTTCGACTTGCCAAAGGACATGACCCGGTTGCCGCCGCCCTGGGCGTTGTTCATCATCCAGAACAGGATGAGCAGCACCAGGCCCAGCGGAATCAGGTAGATCAGCATCGTGACCAGGAACGACTCCTGGCGGACGCTGGTGTCGAAAGTCGGGTTGCCACCGGCGTCCTGCAACGAGACGAAGATCTCGTCGCCAACCTGCAGCGGGTACTGGGTGATGATCTGTGTGGCGCCCTCGACAGGCTGTTTCACGGTGAGGCGCAGCCGCTGCTCCTTGTCCTCGATCAGCGCGTCACTGACGTTGCCACCGGAGATCTGCGCGAGCGCGGTGGACGTCGACACCTGCGTGTACTTGCGCGTGTCGTCGAGCAAGAAGCTGAAGGTGAAATAGACCAGGATCGCGACAAGGATCCAGGTCACGGGGTTGCGGAGCAGGCGCTTGCGGTCCATGCAGCTTCGGCCTGGTTCGGCCTTCACCCTCCCTGACGAGATCCACCGACGGTGCCGACACTCAATGGAACAGCAGCAACACTCAACGACTCACGAGTTCCCACGACAACGACCCGTCACCAGGGTGACCGGCCTTGAGTCCGCCAGGATAGCGGTCCCCCGACCTGCCTGCGTTGCGGTGCCGCCGAGCTCACCACCGCGGGTGCCTGTCTCAACAACGTGGCGCCCGGTCCGGCGGTTCCCCTACGAGACCGGCTCACACTGCCCGAGATCACTACCAAGGAGTGGTAACCCGGCCCGCACCGGCGTCGTTAACCCCTCGACGTGTGCGAGTTGGGACGGGACCTCATCCCGTCAAGGCAGGGGGAGTGCAGATGATCGTCGGGTCCGGAGCACGGTTGCGGGGGCTGGCTGCGGCCGCCGCAACGATCGGGGTGGTCGCCCTCGCGGTGATCGTCGCCCCGGTCGCCACGGCGGCGCCGGACGAGGGGTCGGGCAACGGGCGGGCATCCGCGGCGAACGCGGCGATCCATCCCGGTGTGGTGACCGAGAGCGAAGGCGGCGGTGGCTGCACCTCCAATTTCATCTTCACCAGCGGCGACACGACGTTCATCGGGCAGGCGGCGCACTGCGCCGGCACCGGTGAGGCCACCGAGACCAACGGCTGCGGCTCAGACAGCGGCCCGGTCGGCACAACCGTCGTCATCAAGGCCAATGACGGCACCGACCGGGTCGGCAAGCTCGTCTACAGCTCCTGGCTGACGATGCAGAAGCTCGGCGAGACCGACGAGAACACCTGTCAGTTCAACGACTTCGCGCTGGTCGAGCTGGACAAGGCCGACCAGGCCGACGTCAGCCCCACCGTGCCGTTCTTCGGCGGGCCAAAGGGCCTCGACCGCGGTGGGGTGGCACCGGACGAGCAGGTCTTCAGCTACGGGAACTCCCCGCTCCGCCAGGGCGTCAGCCAGCTCAGCCCCAAGTCGGGGCAGAACGTGGGCGACTTCGGAGAAGGGTGGAGCCACGAGGTCGTCACGCCGCTCACACCCGGCGTTCCGGGCGACTCGGGTAGCGCCTTCCTCGACTCCGACGGTGACGCGATGGGCATCCTGAGCACCCTCAACCTCGCACCACTGCCGGCCACCAACGGCGTGACCGACATGGCGATGGCGCTCGACTACGCCAACGCTCACGGTGGCCTCGGCAAGATCGAGCTGGTACTGGGCATCGGGCCCTTCACTGTCAGCTGATCATTGCTCGGACCGTCGAAGTGGTCAAGCGCACCGCCGCCAAGGCCATCATGATCGCCGAATCGGCGCGTTCTCCGTCCAGACCTGGCCGGGTACGCGCCGATTCGGCGATCTTCAGGTAGTCCCACTGTTCGACCCCGTGGCCCGCCACCTGATCGTCTGACGCGCTCACCTCCTTGGCCCGGCCGCGGGCACCGAGCGCTGGACCCGGGTTCGGGACGCCCGTTCAGGCGTAGACGGCCGGATCCAGGGTCCCGATGAACGGCAGATCCCGGTAGCGCTCGGCGTAGTCCAGGCCGTAACCGACGACGAACTCATTCGGGATGTCGAAGCCGACGTACTCGACCGGCACTTCCACGGTGAGGGCATCAGGCTTGCGGAGCAGCGTGCACACCCGCAGGGACGCGGGGTGGCGCGACTCCAGGTTCTTCAGCAGCCATGACAACGTCAGCCCGGAATCGATGATGTCCTCGACGATCAACACGTTTCGGCCGGCGATGTCGCGGTCCAGATCCTTGAGGATGCGGACCACCCCGGACGACGAGGTGGCCGAGCCGTAGGAGCTCACGACCATGAACTCCAGCTGCACCGGCAGCGGCAACGCCCTGGCCAGGTCGGTCATGAACATGACCGCGCCCTTGAGCACGCCGACGAGCACCAGGTCCGAGTCGCGGCCACCCGCACAGTCCTGCCGGTAGTCCCGGCCGATCTTCTGCGCGAGCACGGCCGTCCGTTCCCGGATCGCCTGTTCGGTGACGAGCACGGACGCGATGTCACCGTCGTACACGGGGTGGGCCTCCATCGGGACTCGTGGTTCGGCCCCTGACCACCGGACCTCGGTGCTGACCGGTGGCCATCGGGCCGGGCGCAGCAGCAGCCTGCCATGACCACGAACCAGCTCCAACCCGCCGGGAAGGGTGACGGCTGCTCGCCCGGTGGCTCGGACGGCGACACCATCGGCGGCACGCAGCTGCATGTCGGTGAGACCGGTCACACCTGCGGACTGGAGCCACGCGCGCAGTACTCGCCGGCGCACGGCCGGGGGCGCCGCGAGCACCGGCTCCGGGTGTAGAGCAGCACCGTCCCGAGCTGTGGCGAGGATCGAGGTCGCGATCGCGTCGAGGGCTTCGGTGTCTTCACGCAGCTGGGCCGCCGTGCGAGCCAACGCGGTCGCGACGCCGCCGGCCAGCACGTTCTCGAGCAACGGCAGCACCTCATGTCGCAGCCGAACCCGGGTGAACCGCGGGTCGGTGTTGTGCGGGTCATCCCAGACCGGCAGGTCCAATGCGGCGCAGGCCGCCCGGGTGACCGTGCGACGCACCCCGAGTAGCGGCCGTAACCACGGTGGGTCCCAGCCCCGCATCCCGGCCAGTGAACGCGCCCCTGATCCACGACCGAGCCCGAGCAGCACGGTCTCGGCCTGGTCGTCGAGGGTGTGACCGAGCAGCACTGCCGAGTCCGGACGGGGGCGGGCGGCGCGCAGCGCGGCGTATCGGGCGCGGCGGGCGGCAGCCTCCGGCCCACCGCCACTGGTCACCTGCACAGTGTGGACCGTAGCTGTCGCACCGAGGGCGATGGCAAGCTCGGCGGTCTCCCGAGCCCGGTGATCAGACCCCTCCTGGAGACCGTGGTCGACGACTGCGGCATGCACCGGCGGCTGGCCGGTGCCGCGCGCCGCTACGGCAGCCGCGAGCAGCGCGACCGAGTCGGCGCCGCCGGAGCAGGCCACCACCAGCGGAGCGGCCCGAGTGCCGGCGTCGAGCCCGGCCAAAGCGACGCGGACCGCACGGCGCACCTCGGCTACCGCCGGGACAAGGCCCGATCGGCGCGGTACGCGGTCGACGCTCATGGGCACACGGTCGCACGGCGGGTGAGAACCCCCCGACCCACACGCCCAATCCGCGAGTTGTCCGATCCGGCACAGCGAGTTGCCCGATCCGGCACGATACCTCTGCCGTGCCTGACGAACTCGCCGTGCCGAACGGGTGAACTCGCCGTGTCGGATCGGCGAACTCGCCGTGCTGGTTTGCGGAACTCGCGGCTAAGGCTAGGCGGCGCGGTGCAGCCAGGCTGCGGGGTCGATCAGTTCGGCTCGGGTGGGGAGGGTGTCGGGGCTGGTCCAGATGCGGTTGAAGCCGTCCATGCCGACGGCATCCACGACGTGGCGGGTGAACGCTGAGCCGACCGCGTACTGGCGCACCTTCGCCTCCACACCCAGCAGCGCCCGCAGTAGCCGATCCATCAGGCCACCACCGCTGCGGCGGGCGGTGAAGCGCGACCGGATGGTGGCGACGCTGGGCACCACGTCGGGACCGGCGGCGTCCATTACATGATCGGCGTGTCCCTCCAACAGGGTGGTCAGCGCGAGCAGGCGGTCCAGCACAGCGCGCTGCTCGGGGCCCTGTAGCAGCTCGATGAGCGCCAAGGAGTCGCCCCCAGACGTGCGCAACGCGCGGACCGCGTCGGGTAGCCGCTCGAACACCCCCCCACCCCGTCCAGCATCGGGAACCGACAGGAAACGACTCACCTCCGCGCCGAAGTAGTCACGCAGCCACGGCACGGCGGTGAACTGCAACCGGTGCGTGGCCTCATGCAGGCACACCCAGAGGCCGAAGTCCGCGGCCGGGACGTCCAGTGCACGCTGCGCAGCATGCACGTTCGGTGCCACGAGCAGGAGCCGCCCTTGCCCATCCGCTCCCCCGTATGGGTCGTACTGGCCGAGCACCCGGGCGCCGAGGTAGGCCAGTATCCCCCCGACCTGTAGCCCCCCCGCGGTGCCGGTGACCGCGCGAGCCGCCCGGGATACCGCCGGAAGCTGAGCACCCGCGGTGAGCGCCACCATCCCATCCACGGCTGCGGCCGCCCATGCCGGGCGATCCACGACATCGGCTGGCAACAGCGGCAGGTCTGCACCCAGACCGGTGACGGCGCGGACATGGCCCTCCGCGACCACCGCGTCCGAGCGCAGCCGGACAACCAGCTCCGCGGCTTCGGCGGGCTCAACCGCGGGCCCGGACGCGACCAGTCGGGTGGCGGTGCGGCGGGCGAGGTCCCAGTCCACCGGTAGGCCCGCCGGAGCGGCCTGGTCAGGAGTGGTCGGAACACGATCGGTCGGCTGAGACACCCGTCCCACGCTACGCACCGTGCCGCCCGGTGCGCACGCTCAGTGCCGCCCGTGGTCCTCAGCACCGCGCTGAGCCCACCCGCTCGCGGATCACGCGCCCCCGGCGGGGTTTCGCTACACCGCACCAGCCCGCGCAGAGCCCAACGCTATTACCTCGCCGCGCTTCGCACCGCCCACTCCAGCGACGACCACTCCATCAGCGCCAATGTCCTCAGGTTGGCCAATGTCCTCAGGTTGATGAGCATCCAAGCGGTCAACTCCACCAACCCGAAGGACGCCGTGATGCTTGCGGAATCTGCGCTTACGTGTTCGACGCCGAAGCTGCGGCCGTCCGGGTGGCCCTCGGTGATGACGCCGACCCGACCATCGCACAGGTCCAGATCCAGCGCGTGCTCGACGCCGTCGCGGCCGGGGTGGACGAAATTTCGCGTCAGGCCCGTCGAGCGGCGCCACCGTTGACTGCGCGTCAGAGAATGACTGAGCGTCCGGAAAGCCACCTTCCTGACGAGGAGGCTCAGCGACAGCCGCAGCGACTCAACGCCGCGGCCATCGCGTCCATCCGCGGGCGCGCCACGGCTGGCGAGGCGCCGTTGGACATCAGGGCGAACACCAGCAGACGGCCGTCCGCGTCGGTCGCGACTCCGGCCAGGCTGCTCACCCCGGTGAGCGTGCCCGTCTTCGCCCGCACCGCACCCCGACCCGCGGCTGAGGCGGCATCGACGGCGAACCGCTCGTCAAGCGTGCCGTCGCCCCCGGCGACCGGCAACCCGGTGATGATCGGACGGAGGAACTGGGTGTCCCGCTCGCCCAGGGCGGGGGCGGCCGCAGCGGCGAGCACCGCGCCGAGCAACCGCGCCGGCACCCGGTCCTGGTTGGACAGACCGCTGCCGTCGACCAGCACGACCCCTGTGGTGTCGAAGCCGGCCTGGGTGAGCGCGGCCACGGTCTGGGCCGCCGCACCGGTGAAGCTCGTCTCGCCGTCGCGGGCCTTGGCAACCTCACGGGCGAGCGCCTCGGCCAACACGTTGTCGGAGCTGCGCATGACATGCTCGACCAGTTCCCCGACCGTAGCCGAGGAAACGACGCCAAGACTCTTGGCATCGGGCATCGCGTTACCTTCCACGACCTCGTCCGGGTCGGCCCCGAGCATCTTGGCAAGGGCCCGGCCGGCCGCCAGCGCCGGATCGGTGATCCGCGGCCCGTCCTGCAACGTCGGGTCGACCCGGCCACCGTCAAGCATCAACGGCTCGATAGGCGCCACGAAACCGTCGGGGACATCCACGGGGTCCCAGCCCGGTGCAAGGGTGCGGCCCTCGTAGCGGCTGGTGTCGATGAGCACCCGCTTGATCGGGCCGGTCGTGGCCTCCCGCACCTCGGCAGCAAGCTCGAAGAGCCGCGCCGGTTGGGGATAGACGCTGTCGGTGCCCGCGGGCAGCACCGTGAGTGTCGGGTCGCCGCCGCCGACGAGCACCACCGTGCCGGGTTCGGGTCCCGGGGCAACGCGCGTGGTGAAGCGATCGGTGGAGTCGAGGGTGAGCAGCGCGGCGGCCGCGGTGAGCAACTTGCCGGTGGAGCCCGGCACGAGGGCCCGCTCGGGTGAGCGTTCCCACAGCGGCGTGGACACGGTCGACGCAGCCGGATCGAGCACCACACCGGTGAACCGGCCCAGTGCGTCGGCGTCGGCCAACGGGTCCAGCACGGCTTCCAGACCAGCCGAGGTCGGCACGGGTGCGGCGGCCCGCAGCGGGACGAGGACCAGGTCAGGACCCAGCGGTGCGACGACCGGCTGCGACGCCGCCAGTCCCAGGTTTCGGGCCAGGGCCGGCGCGGTGAGCGATACCACCACACCACTTGCCGCAGCCACCACGAGCACCACGATCACGATGAGGGTGCGACGCAGGCCGCCACCTGGCATGCGGAACGTCTGGCCGATCCACTGCCCGAAGCCCACGCCCTGTTCCCTTCCGCTCCGGCCAGGTCTCCACCTGATCGGCCGGTCCAGCCCACCTGGACGCGGTGGACCACACTAGAGGCACGTGCCGGACGTCTGACCGCCACCGGCGCATCGCCACATCCAGCGCCCTGTGCACCGCAACAGGAATCCGACTCGTCAGTAGCCAGAAGGCCCGCGCTGCTGCGGAAGGCAAGCGTCCGGCCTGCCCTCGACCAGCCCGTTCGCCGAGCGGGATGCCGCTGGCTCCCCCGGGTCGGGCACTTCGGGAACACGGCGCGCCTCGACACCGGATTGGGTGTGCAGCGGGAGTTCCTTCATCATGCTCACGGCGATCAACCCGATCACCAGCACCGCCGCTGCGGCCAAGAACACCAGGCCCATCGAGCCGGCGAAGCCCTCCAGGATCGGCCGGGCCAGCCGCGGGTCGGCTGCTGCGAGGAACGATGAGTCGTCCAGCCTGAGGTTCTCCCCACCCGCCCCACCCCGCACCGCGTCGAGCACCGGTGCGTTGGCCGGGTTCGCGAGCACGGCGGGGTCGGTCAGCGCGGCGCGGAACGCAGGCGTGGCCCCCGCGGCCCGCAAGCCGTCGGCGATCTGATTCGGCAGCGAGCTGAACAGGATCGACAGGAACACCGCGGTGCCCAACGTGCCGCCCATCTGGCGGAAGAAGGTGGCCGTCGCCGTCGCCACGCCCATGTCGCGGGGCGGCATCGCGTTCTGCACGGCGAGGATGAGCGGCTGCATGACGCCGCCGAGGCCCAGGCCGATCACCATCATGGTCAGGGCGATGCGCCAGTACGGGGTGTCCACGCCCACCCGGGAGAACAACGCGGTCCCACCGATCATCAGCGAGAGCCCGACGATGGGCCACAGCTTGTAGCGCCCGGTGCGCGAGATGAGCTGTCCGGAGAACACCGACATCACCATGATCCCCAGCACCAGCGGCAGCAGCTGGAGCCCGGCCTCGGTGGGCGAGGCACCCTGGACGATCTGTAGGTACAGCGGAAGCAAGGCGATGGCCCCGAACATCCCCATGCCGGAGACGAAGCCGGCCACCGAGCCCCAACTGAACACGCCGCTGCGGAAGAATCGCAGCGGCAGCAGGGCGTCGCCGCCGATCCAGCGCTCGGCCAGCAGGAACGCGGCGATCCCGACCACCCCGATCCCGTAACAGAGGATGGCCCGGGGCGAGTGCCATCCCCAGGTGCGGCCCTGCTCGGCCACGATCAGCAACGGGATGAGCGCGACGGCCAGCGCGATCGCTCCGGGCCAGTCGATCCGGTGCTCGCGGCGGGTGTGCGGCACGTTGAGCACCCGCTGGACCACGTACAGCGCGAGGATGCCCAGTGGCACGTTGATCAGGAAAACCCAGCGCCACCCGGTGATCCCGAGGATCTCGGCCTGCCCGGCGAGGAAGCCACCCGCGACCGGGCCGAGCACACTCGATGTGCCGAACACCGCGACGAAATAGCCCTGGTACCTGGCGCGCTCCCGGGGCGAGACGATGTCGCCGATGATGGTCAACGCCAGCGAGAACAGCCCACCGGCACCGACGCCCTGGATCGCCCGGAACGCCGCGAGCTGGTACATCGACGTGGCGAACGCACACGCGACCGACCCGAGCACGAAGATCGTGATGGCGGTGAGGAAGAGCGGTTTGCGGCCGAAGAGATCCGACAGCTTGCCGTAGAGCGGCGTGGTGATCGTCGCGGTGATCAGGTAGGCCGTGGTGGCCCAGGCCTGAAGGCTCAACCCCTGCAGGTCATCGGCGATCGTCCTGATCGACGTGGCCACGATCGTCTGGTCCAGCGCGGCGAGGAACATCCCGATCATCAGGCCGGCGAAGATGGCGAGGATCTGCCGGTGGGTGAGCAGGGCCGGGCGGAACTCGACCGGATCTGCCAGGGCGGCTCCGGCACTACCGGGCATCGGCACCACGGGTACGGACATCAGGACTCCCCTCGGGATCGGGTCGCCGCGGCGACCAGGACGAACCGGCGGTCCGTCGGTGGCACTCGAAATCGGTGACGAACCGGCCGAGCAGACGGCTCAGCGTGCGGCGGTCCGCCGCGTCCCAGCCCGCCGTCATCGTCGCGATCTTCTCGTTGCGCATCCGCCGGTTCTCCTGGAATACCCGCCTGCCCTCGCCGGTGGCGACGAGCAACGTCGCGCGGCCGTCCTCGGGGTCGGCGGTGCGCTCGACGAAGCCGAGCCGGACCAGATGCCCGATCTGGCGGCTGATGGTGGACGGGTCGGAGTGGACGGCCTCGGCCAGCTCACCCGCCCGGCTGGGGCCGTCCTTCACCAGATGAACGAGCAGGTGGTAGGTGGCACGCTCGACCGCGTCCGGGTGCTCGTCCTGGTACTGCGCGTGGGCGCGGTCGAGCAGCCGGACCAGCCGGACCAGCTGGGTGCTGAGCTCGTCGGCATCAGCGAGCTCACCCTCGGACAGCACTGGCAGCCCCTCAGTTTGCATGCACCAAGCAACAACATGGTGCACACAAGTATTAGTTGCTGTACGGCCGTAGTCAATCCGCTATCAGCGAACGACGCCGTCGAGCTGTTCCCGCTCCAGGCTCTGCCGCTCGGCCAGCCGCCGGCGCTTGGCCTCAGCGAGCAACGGCGAGACCCAGTGCGTGCTGTAGGCACGCTCGATATCGGGTTTGCCGCTCACGCTGAACCGCAACCGCCCGCGATTGCGGGTATGGGCGACGTAGACGGTCTCGCGGGGATTGAGGCCCTGGTCAGTGGCCCAGCGGCGGAGGTGGCGCATGGCCGTCGACAGCTTGTGCAGGTTGGCCTGCACCACCCGCTCGAGACACGTGACCCGACCCCGCCGCCAGTCGTCCACCTGGGCGGGGGTCAGCCAACCCAGACTGACGAGAAGATCGACCGGAGTGACGTACTGCTGCCGCTCCAGCAACGCCTTTGCGGCCCGCACGACTCGGTGCTCCAACAGCGTGCTGTTCCCCGCCCCCATGAAGCGCAAGGGTACGACGGGCTGAGACGGCAACTGCCCCGACGCCCCGTCGTTCTGGCCGCTGCGGTTGCCCGGGGTGACGGTGGCGTCCTGCTTCAGCGTGACACTGCGGTGCGTGACGAGGGGCACTATGGTCCGGCCGAAGTGAGTTGATCGGGCCGAGACCGTGGAGGCGGGCACATGACAACGGCAGCAGTGCGCCAGGCCCACTCCATCGCTGGTGAAAGCCTGTGATCTTTCCTGATCCAACCGGGGGTGCGCAGCACGAGGCGCTGCTGTATTCGTCGGCGGCGGACCTTGCTTCCCAGCTCGCACCGCGGATCGAGAGCGCACTGGCGGCAGGCGACCCGGTGGTCGCGGTCGTCGACGCGCCCAGCCAGGCAGCCCTGGACATCGTGCTCGGCCCGGCCGCCGCTGACATCGACTTCCAGGACCCGACACAGGTGCACAGCGTTCCGTCCTTCACCGTGGCAACGCGGTGGGCGCGGCTGGGTCGTCGGGTGACCGAACCCGGGCGTCGGGCGATGGTCGTCGGCCAGCACATCGAGGGGCTCGACTGCGACCCCGGTCACTGGGCTCGCCTCGACATCGCGTTGAACGTGGCGATCGACGGACTACCGGTCAATGTCCTGTGCCCCTACCGCAGCCCTGGTGCCGACCTCCCGCGCCTGCACGCCACCCACCCGTTCCTGTTCACCCACCGCGGCCCGCAACCCAGCCCCGGATTCCGTCTGCCGCACGAATCCGTCATCGAGTATCCGCCGCCGCCGCCGGTGGATCTGGGGATGCCCGACGCCGAGTTGGACTTCGATGCGACCGGGCTGAGGCCCGTGCGCCGCCGGGTCGCCGGTGTCGCGGATGCTGCCGGGTTGGACCTCACCCGGGTGGGCGACCTGGTGCTCGCGATCAATGAGATCGCCGCGAACAGCATCGAACACGGCCCGGGTCGCGGCCGGCTACAGCTCTGGATCACCGACCGCCAACTCGTCGCCGAGGTCGCCGACCCCGGCCGGATGGATGTCTCGTTCCCCGGCATGGTGGCGCCGTCGGCGGCGGGGGCGCGCGGCCGGGGCCTGTGGCTGGCGTCCGAGTTGTGCGATGTGATGCAGGTGTGGAGCAACGAGCACGGCACCGTCTTCCGGTTGTTCATCAATCGATGATCAGCTTTTCGTCCCCTCGGCGGCGCCGGCGCTGATCATCAACACGGCGGCTCACCGGCGTCGGCGCGTTCGTGCTCACCGATGCCCGAGAGGACTCACCTACGGTTGAATCGTGGCCTCGCTCCGACCCCTTCGCGCCCTGATCACCAACGACGACGGCATTGACTCCCCCGGCTTGTGGGCCCTGGCCGCAGCCGCCCGCGACGCCGGCCTCGACGTCGTGGTCGCCGCACCGCACGTGGACGCGAGCGGGGTGGGCGCGTCGGTGCTCGCGGTACACGAGAGTGGCCACACGGTGGTGCTGCACCCGCGGAAGCTGCCCGGCCTGCCGGGCGTTCTGGCCTACGGAGTGCAGGGCCATCCAGCGTTCATCGTGCACGCAGCCGGCCAGGGTTGGCTCGATCCCGAGCCGGACCTGGTGCTCGCCGGGATCAACGTCGGCGCGAACGTCGGTCGCGCGATCCTGCACTCGGGCACCGTGGGAGCTGCGCTGACCGCAGCATTGCACGGCTGGTGGGGACTCGCCGTGTCATTGGACACCAGCCGGGAACCTCCGAAAAGGCCGCACTGGGAGAGCGCGACACACGTGTTCCCCCGGGTACTCACCGTGCTGCTGGCCGCGCCGAAGGGCACCGTGCTGTCGCTGAACGTCCCCGACCGTGCCATCGCGGAGCTGGGTGAGCTGCGTGAGGCGCGGCTCGCGCGGTTCGGGGCCATGCAGGTGCGCGTGGACCAGCGGACCGGGGCGGCGGGGGAACGCCTGCACGCCACCTTCTCCGATTTCGCCGCGCCAGCCGAACCGGGTACCGATACGGCCCTCCTGGCCGCCGGCCACCCGACGGTCACCGAGCTGCGGTCGATCGAGGGTCGGCCTGGAGCGCTGGAACCAAGGTCTGTCAATGCTCGTCGGCCCCGGTGAGCTCCTCCTCCAGCCGGTCGGCGACCTCCACGACGAGGCGAAACGGCCGCTCGAACGCGGCCAGGCCGGTGTCGTGCAAGGGGACGGAGTGGCGAAACACCACGACCCCGTCCACCGCGACCGCACCGCCCACCACCGACTGTCCGGCGAGGTCGAGCAGGTGGGCGAGGTCGACGTCGGCGACCCGGCACACCGGCGAGGCGATCTGCGCCCACAGATGGCCGTCCTCGGCGGTGCTGAGTGGAGTTGGTGACCTCGCCGGCTCAGTGCTGGGTGGAATTGGTGACCTCGCCGGCTCGGTCACGCGCCGCACCACGACCAGCTGCGTGCGCTCGCCGACCGTCGGCAGGTTGAACCACAGCTCGCCCTCGGCCTGACGCATCACCTCGTACCGCATCCGCACGTATAACACCAGGTCGTCCCAGCTGGCCACGTCGGCTCCTCTCCTGATCAACGAGGCCGAACGTACCGCGACGACCTCAACCTCGAGAGCGGAGGGGCCGCCGGTCGTCGAACGACTCGACAGGGAGGGACGGCTCCGACAGCCCCGGCACCCGATGCGTCGGCGACGCGGCCTCCCTCATCGACGATCGTCGATCTCCTACAGACCCAGCTGCCGGGCGATGAGCATCTTCTGCACCTCAGAGGTGCCCTCGCCGATCTCCAGGATCTTGGCGTCGCGGTAGAAGCGCCCGACCGGGTACTCGTTCATGAAGCCGTAACCGCCGAAGATCTGGGTGGCGTCGCGGGCGTTGTCCATCGCGGCGTTGGACGAGACGAGCTTCGCGATCGCCGCCTCCTTCTTGAACGGCTCGTCGCGCAGCATCCTCGCCGCCGCGTGGTGGTACGCCAACCTGGCCGTGTGCACCCGGGCCTCCATGTCGGCGATCTTGAACTGGATCCCCTGGTAGGAGCGGATCGGGTTACCGAAGGCGTGGCGGTCGTGGGCGTAGCGCACGGACTCGTCGACGCAACCCTGGGCGAGACCGACCGATACCGCGGCGATCGCGATGCGGCCCTCGTCGAGGATCGAGAGGAACTGGGCGTACCCGTGGCCACGCTCGCCGAGCAGGTTCGCCGCAGGCACGCGCACCTCGTCGAAGAAGAGCTCCCGGGTGTCGCTACAGCTCCAGCCGACCTTGGAATACTTGTCCGAGACGGTGAGCCCCGGTGTGCCGGCGGGCACGATGATCGCGGAGATCTCCTTGCGGTCGCCGATACCTGCACCGGTGATGGCGGTGACGGTGATCACCGAGGTGATGTCCGTGCCGGAGTTGGTGATGAACGCCTTGGAGCCGTTGATCACCCAATCGTCGCCGTCGAGCCGTGCTGTGGTGCGGGTGGCGCCGGCGTCGGAGCCGCCGCCGGGCTCGGTGAGGCCGAACGCGCCGAGCCGCTCGCCTGCGGCGAGGGATGGGAGCCAGCGCGCCCTCTGCTCGTCGGTGCCGAACCGGAAGATCGGCATCGCACCCAGCGACACCCCGGCCTCGAGGGTGATCGCCACCGACGAGTCGACCCGAGCGAGCTCCTCGCAGGCCAGGCAGAGCGCGAAGTAGTCACCGCCCATGCCGCCGTGCTCCTCGGGGAACGGCAGGCCGAACAAGCCCATCGCGCCCATCTTCCGCACGAGGCCGTAGGGGAACTCGCCGCGCTCGTAGAGCTCACCGATGACCGGCGCGACCTCCTTGCGCGCGAACTCCTCGACGGTGGCGCGCAACGCCTCGTACTCCTCATTCAACGTCACATCCATGATCAATCCTTCTCGGGCGGAGCTGCGTTCTTCTTGACGTTGTTCTTGACGGCGGAGCTCTCGGTGTCATCCCCATGGAGCGGCTCGACGACGGCGAGCACGGCGTTGCGTGCCACGGTGGAGCCGGCATCGGGCAACCTGCGGACCACCCCGGCGAACGGGGCGGTGAGCACGTGTTCCATTTTCATGGCCTCGACGACGACCAGGCGGTCACCCGCGGCGACCCGCTGGCCCTCGCTGACCTCGACGACCGTGACGGTGCCCGGCATCGGGGAAAGCACCGCCCCGCCGGCGGCCGCAGTGTGATGCCGGGCGGCGTGGAGGGGCTCCTGTTCGCCGATACCCCAGGCCTGACCGTCGCGGGCGAGCCAGAGTGTGGTGGCGCAGGTACGGTCAGCAGCGCAGGCGTAGTGGCGGGTGATCCCGTCGAGGGTGACCTGCAGTTCGCCGCCGACCAGTCGCCCGTGCACCGGCCGCGGCGCGGCGTCCCCGATCCGCACCTGCGCCGCAGCAGCACGACCACGGATCGCCACCTCGACCGGCTCGTGTCCGGTGACGAGCATCCGCCAGGTCGTCCACGCCAGTTCGCCGACTCGCCAGCCGCCGGGCACGTCGAACGGGTCGATCACCGGGCCCTGCGGCTCCAGCGCGAGCAACCCGTGCACGGCGGCCGCGGCGAGCACATCGTCGGGCAACTCGGCTGTCGCCCAGACGGCCACCCGGCGGCCGACGAGACCGGTGTCCAGCCGGGCGGCGCGGACGTCGCCGTCGGCAAGCAGCGCGCGCAGGAAGCCGATGTTGGTGCCAAGGCCCAGCAGCACCGTGCTGGCCAGAGCAGTGCTGAGGCGGCGCAGGGCCTCGGCCCGGTCCACGCCGTGTGCGATGATCTTGGACAGCATCGGGTCGTAGTCCGAGCCCACCACCTCCCCGTCGAGGACGCCGGAGTCGACTCGGATGCCGGGTCCGGTTGGTTCTCCCAGCGCGAGAATCCGTCCGCCGGTGGGCAGGAACTCGGCAGCCGGGTCCTCGGCGTAGATCCGCACTTCGATCGCGTGGCCGCGCAACGCCACGTCGTCCTGAGTGATCGGCAACGCCTCACCGGCCGCGACCCGCAGCTGCAGCTCGACGAGGTCGAGCCCGGTGACCAGCTCGGTGACCGGGTGCTCCACCTGCAGACGGGTGTTCATCTCCAGGAAGAAGAACCACCCTCGGAGAGCTTCACCACCAGCATCGCCGTCCCCCAGGTCCCCCCCGGAGGCGGCACCGTCCACGATGAACTCGACGGTCCCCGCCCCGGTGTAGCCCACCGCCCGCGCCACGTCGACGGCGGCGGCGCCCATCGCCGCGCGTTGCGGATCGGTGAGCAGCGCAGACGGGGCCTCCTCGACGATCTTCTGGTGGCGCCGCTGGAGGCTGCACTCGCGCTCGCCGAGGTGCACCACGTTGCCGTGCGCGTCAGCCAGCACCTGGATCTCGATATGCCTCGGGGTGGTGATGAGCCGCTCGACCAGCAGGGTGTCATCACCGAAGGAGCTGCGGGCCTCGCGACGGGCACCCAGGATGGCCTCGCGCAGCTGCCCGGGCGCGTGCACCTCACGCATGCCCTTTCCGCCGCCACCGGCGCTTGGCTTCAGCAGCGCCGGATAGCCGATGTACTCGACGGCCTGCGCGAGCTCGTCATCGGAAAGTCCGGTGGCATCCGACCCGGGGACGACCGGGACGCCGGCCTTTGCAACGGTCCGCTTGGCGTTGATCTTGTCGCCCATCGCCTCGATCGCAGCCACCGGCGGCCCGACGAACGTGAGGCCCGCCTCGGCGCAGGCTGCGGCGAAAGCGGTGTTCTCGGCGAGAAACCCGTAACCGGGGTGAATCGCCTGCGCTCCGGTAGCGAGCGCGGCGTCAATCACAGCGGGGATGACCAGGTAGCTCTGCGCAGCAGGTGCTGGCCCGATCCGCACAGCCACATCGGCCTCGGAGACGTGCCGGGCGGCGGCGTCCACGTCGGAGTAAACGGCAACCGACCGGATCCCCATCGCTCGCAGGGTGCGGATCACCCGAACCGCGATTTCCCCTCGGTTCGCAACGAGAACGGTGTCAAACACGCGCAAACCTCCTGAGGGGGCAAAACGGAGCGGGCGGGCGGAGGGGACGGGGGGAGCGGGCGGAGGGAGCGGGCGGGCGGGCGGGCGGAGCGGGCGGGGGGCGAACGAACGGCACTTTCGTCCAGTAGGTATGGACGAAAGTGCCGTTCGTACGGACTCGAGCGGAAGGGGGGAAGCGGAGGGCGCGGAGCATGGCATGGCATGGCATGGC